>Ga0268386_10004241_pt1 | contig 10527 bp, 12 predicted proteins | sample RVTome_15_FD_200260 | JGI IMG/M metagenome (GOLD analysis project Ga0268386, IMG submission 200260) | Soil microbial communities from uranium-contaminated site in the Upper Colorado River Basin, Wyoming, United States - RVT150D86... ... | reverse complement strand
CCGGCACGCACGACACGGAGCCGCTGCCGGCGTGGTGGGAGGCCGCGCCGCTCGACGAGCGCGAAGCGCTGCTCGAGCTGCCGGTGCTGCGCGCGCACGGACTCGCCGATCCGTCGCATCCATGGAGCGACGCCCTGCGCGACGCGCTCCTCGAGCAGGTCTACCGGTCCGGATCGGATGAGCTGTTCCTGCCCATCCAGGACCTGTTCGGCTGGCGCGATCGCATCAACACGCCCGGGACCGTCGGCGATCGCAACTGGACGTGGCGGCTGCCGTGGGCGGTCGAGGATCTCGAGCGCGAGTCCGCCGCAGTCGAACGCGCGCGCTTCAGCCGCGAGCTGGCGGCGGCCACGGCGCGTAGCGCTCCAAGGGCGCGCCGGGTTGTGAGGCGCGATCCCGGGCCGGGCTGACGTAATCCGATTCGCGAGAACCAGTAGCCGGGACGGCGCCGATCGTGGGCGAACGCGAGAATGCGAATGACGCCGGCCCATTCAAGGTAGACGATGTGGTACGGAAACCGCTCGATCGGGAATCGTCGGGCGGGCACATCGTTGGGGACTCCGGGCACGACGCGACCGATATGTGGCCACCGCGCGATCTGGTCGAGCGCAGCGTCGACGGCATGGACGAAGTCGACGCCAAGCCGAGGTCGCTGGGTGTCGTACCAGACGGCGGCATCTTCAAGTTCGGCGGAGGCCTCCGGCTCTTGCCGGAAGGTGGGATTCACCGCTCGGTGAGCCGCCGCAGAACGCGCGCGCGCACGTCCTCCCAGGATTCGCCAGTGGACTCACCGCTCATGACCCGTCTGGCACGACGCTCGATCTCTCGAGCCCAGGCGGCCTCGACCTCGCCGGGATCGTCGGGCGGGGCGGTGTCGAGGCTCGCCAGCAACTCGGCGGCGACATCCGCCCGCTCCTCGACGGGCAGGCTCAAGGCTTCGCGCAGCAGGGCTTGCGCTCGCGAGGTCATGTGGCGATTCTAACCCGGTCGGGATCGGACGAGCTGTTCCTGCCGGCGCAGGATCTGTTCGGCTGGCGCGGTCGGATCAACGCGTTCGGGGCGGTCGAGGATCTCGAGCGCGAGCCCACCGCAGTCGAGCGCGCGCTTCAGCCGCGCGTTGGCGCTGGCCACGGGACGGCCGAAGGCGGGCCGCAACCCGGCCTCGCCCGACGTACGTCGCGCCGAGCACGTAGCGCCACGCTTCAGCTTGGCGATCGCGATCACGAATCTGACATCGCGCCGACAATCGTGTCGGCGCCTTCGCGCATCTGGCGAACATCGGATCCGATTCCTGGCAGCTGAAGCCACCGGAATACCAATTGCGTAACCACGGACCGCCAGCGACAGCCGAAACCCTCCGATCCACGTCTGGAGTCTGACCGTGGCGGTGGTGCTGCTTCTCGCGCTCGATCCCGTGACCAGGGATGGGGTGACTCGCGCGCTTCGAGGAGCAGGTCATGAGGTGCTCGCGGTTTCTGATTGGGACGCCGCGCGTGATAGCGGCGATGATCCCCCGCCGGTCGCGGTGGTCCTCGACTCGCAAATGGAAGGTGACTGCGGCTGGGAGAAGGGCTTGGGCCGGCTGCGCGATCGCCACCCGGATCTGGTTGGCATGGCACTGCTGGCGCCACGGGATTCAACCCAACCCAACCCAACCCAACCCAACCCAACCCAACCCAACCCAACCCTGCGCCGCGTGGCGGCAGGTGGTCATCATCGGACGGCCCGATCCCGGGAGTCCCGCGGCGCAGGTCGCCGCTGGTCTCATGACCGGGCGGGCGAAGCGCCGGGACGAGGAGCGCATCCTGGTGCTGCACGGCCGGGTGCTGGCGGGCGACGCGGACGCTGCCGAGGAGCTGGCCGCGCTCGTGCTGCCGCGGGTCCGCCGCGGCCTGCAGGCGGCGGCGCCGCGCGAGGCACCGGAAGCGATCGACACGGCGGTGGATGACGCGGTGATGATCTACTTGCGTGATCCGACGAAGTACGATTCCTCACGCGCGTCGCTCTTGACCTGGGTCGACGGGATCGCGCACAAGTGCCTAAAGCATCTCCAGCGCGAACGGCGCCGGCTGGCCCGTGAGCGCCCCGGCGGCGTCGACTTCTCCGCGTACGCCATCGTCGCGGCGCCTGATGGGGCGGCGGACGCCGCCGAGCGCGAGATCGTACAGCGGGAGTCCCTTCGCACGGCGGCGCGCACTCTGGGGGAGCGGGCCCTCGTCGAGGCGAAGCTCGAAGGCGCGCCGATGGAGGCCCAGGTGCAGGCGTGCGGACTGCACGTGCTGCCGGAGTCCAAGGCGCGGACCATCATCTATAGGATGTGGGAGAACCTGGTCCGGCGCGCCAAGCGCGCCCTGAAGGCCCAGGCCTAGGTAGTCCACCTGTACGGCCCGCCCCAAAAGAAATCGACGGGCGGATGTCGAAAACCGGCCACGAGCGGGAAATAAGAATGGTACAGGAGTAGTTCCAAGAGCGGTATTTTGACGCTCCGCGTAATCCACTTGACGTTGGTTCGCGTTGCTGGTGCCGAGCGCCAGCCCGTAGAGTGTCTCTTCGTATGTTGACTGACCGTCTGCGCCCTATTGTTATCTGATCAGCACCTTGACGATCGTCTAGCTTTGCTAGCGCCAGCTGATATTCCATATCAGTGCTAGCGGCGTATATAGAGTGCGAATCAGATTGCAGGTTGAGGCCTGGCGTTGCGACGAGGTGCCGATCGGGCATCTGCTACGGCGAAGGTGCTACGAGCTAACTAATGCGTGACATTCACGTTAGGACGAATCTATGGGTTGGCTCCAAAGACTGACCGGTTTCCGCTCACTTCAGTCAATAGCGGCAATGTCGCTAGCATTGGCGGTCGCGCTCTCCTCGTGGTCGGTCCTGAGTTCCGGCAGCGATGCGGGCTACGGCGCCGGAGATGTCGTCGTGGAGCTCCCAGAAGGTACATTGGCTCCAAGTGGTCGGACGCTGATTATCTACTTCAAACCTGATTGCGTGGCCTGCCTGGAAAGCCTGGAGTTCTACAGGCATCTGACATCCATCAAAGAGCGGGTTCCGATTGTCTTCGTCTCGCGCAGCAAGGTAGTCGATGTCAGCAAGGTACTGTCACAGGCCGCAGTAGTACCGAACCGGATTGTTTCGATCGGAGACCGGCCTGCCCGCTTTAGGCAGTCGCCAAAGCTGATGCTTTTGGCACCGGATGGTCTGATTCTGCGCGTGTGGGTCGGCCGACTGGAGGACACGGCTAGCCAGGATGAGGTAGTACGAGCAGTTCAGGGGTGATGCGCGAGGTCAGTTTGCTGGCCGAACAGGTGGCGCCCGGGGCGCCGTCCGACTAGCGAGAAGGAGCGGCGATGGTGAAGATCATGAGCTTCAAGAGACGCAGCTACGTGGCGATAATCGTTGGCAGCTGGTTTGCTATTCTGGCTCTGATGCCAGTCGCGAGGCCCGAGGCGGGGGCACGCGCTTGGGTACGCAGCCTGGGGGAGGTGGACAGGCAAGCTTATTCACAGCCGGGGTTGCTTGCCGAGCTTCCGATCACCTATCGGCGGGCGCTGTTCGGTGCGGCCGAGACACCCGAGGAGCGGTCGAGCTTCTGGCGGGCCGTCGTGGCGGAGTACCAAGCCCGCTCGGCGCACCAGGCGGACCATGATGCGCTGCTTGAACGGGTCGAGGCGCTTTACTCGCCAGCGATGTTCAGCGCCGTGCAAAGATCAGCCGAGTTCAACGCGCATCTCGCGGCGCTCCGCAGACAAGTAAGGGCTACACTCGGCGAGGAAGCGGAGCGGACCCTGTTCGTGGTGGCTGGTCCGACCGCTAGTGTCGACGCCGGACTCCCATTGTTGGAACGGCTTCGTTATAGACTGCGCGAAGGTGTTCCGAACGCGTGGCGTCGACTTCAAGGTACCGTGATGCGCGACGCTTTGGCGGCAACCTGCAACTGCAATCCCGAGTTCGAAAACGAGGACTGCACCGGCCATCAGAACTGTGCCAGTCCTTTCGCCTGTGAGGAAGACACGAGCTGGCCTGCCTGCGGTACGGCATGGGCACATCCGTGTACGAAGCTCTGCAGTTTCGACAACAATTAACCGACAACGGCTTCCGGGACGCGAGGTAGTAGGTTAGCACTGTCTGGCGCCCGGAAGAAATCGCGACTGGTTGCCGGAGTCAGCCTTTGCGCTTATCCGGGGCTGAACGTGGTGAGGGAAGGGCAGGCTCCGGAGCCCATTTGGTCGAATGCGGCGTCCAATCTCGGCAGCGGGCGACGCCAATCGTCAGTTCAGCTGGGTGCGCAGTACGTGGCGAGGCGTGCCAGAGCGGTTGGATGGGCTCCGCAAGTTTATTGGCGGCGCAGGAACTGGAACCGGAGGCATCTGGTGGATGGCACGATCGAGGTGACGCCTGCCCGGCCGCTTCAGATGCCAGCGTCACGGCGCGCATAGGAGACTGTCGTTACTCGGCGCTTTCCGTGGGCCCGGCCGCCCTGAACGCCTTGGCTCTTCTCAACACCGCGCGCGCTCATGCCAAAACCACTGGCGAACGACAGACCAGCAGTGCGCGTCCAGAATGGCTGCATGGCAGAGGTGATGTCGCGCCGAGGCGTTCTTGCTAGGATGAGGCTGCCTCGATGAGGAAAAGCACATCAATGGCTGCACGACTCAGGCAGAGTCTGGCCCCGTGCGGCATTCAGCCTCTGCTACCTGTAATCCTGCTGGTCACAATAGCTGCTGCTCAGTTCGTCCAGGCGATCAACGGCACATTGACGCCCTGGAAGGGCGGTGGCTTCGGAATGTTCGCAACTCTTGATAGTATCCCGCACCGCTTCTTGCTTATCACCGGCATTGGACCCGCCGGTCAACGGTATCTCGTCGCACCGCGCTCCTGGCCGGCGCTCGCTCACCTAACGCCGGCACGCCTTCGGGCAGTCCTGTCGAAGCCCACACTGGCGGCCCTTGATGAGCTGGCGCTTCGTATCTTGAGCTTATCGTGGCGACCAGAAGAACCCGCGCGGCTCCGGCCGCGCGAGTTGATGTCGCCTCTGGACGGCGACGTCGAGTCCAGACTGATGGCTTATCGTCGCTTAATCCGTGCCGTGGGATCCGAAGAGACTGTCGAGCTTATGGAGGTGCACGTTCAGGTGCGACGCCTCGACTTCGGGCATGGCACGAGTGGGGTGACGCTGTCGACGATCGGGCCGATCGGGATCGCCAGAGGCTACTGAGCAGGTAACATGATCGCTGTTGCAGCCGCCGCGCGGGTGAGATTGCTGAATCTTGTTAGCAGCCAGGCCGAACTGGACTTGATACTCAGAGTGACAGCCCTGTTGGTCCTGCTACATGCTCGCACTTCTGCTGGCCTGAACGCTCTGCTACGCATAGAGTGCCTAGTCGTTCTGGCGTTTCCAGGCCTTCTCACGAACCCGCGCATGTGGATCCTACTCACCGCGACTCTGCTGATTGGTAATGTTCCGCAGTGGTCCACAATAGACAATCACCAGTATCTAATCGGTTACTGGGTACTCGCCTGTGCGCTCGCCCTAAGATCTGCGGCGCCCATGGCATACCTGAGGGTGTCTGCCCGGGCACTAGTGGCAGCGGTGTTTGGGTTTGCAGTGCTATGGAAGGTGCTGGCGGGCGAATACTTGGACGGGACTTTCTTCTACTGGACGTTCTTTATGGATGCTAGGTTAAGCCGCATCGCCGCACTGCTGGCCGGCCAGTCTGTAACGGATATCACAACGGCCGCTGGTGCGCTTAGGATGTTCGGCGAATGGGGGGCGGATGGAACGACCGTTGGTGTCAGGCAGGTTCCTGGCGTGTGGACGGCTGCGATTGTGGCTGCGTGGCTCGGCCTGACCCTGGAGGCCGGGGTTGCGGTGAGTCATCTTTTGCCACGCGTGTCGATGTACAGGATTCGGCACTTATTGCTGAGTGTGTTTGTGGGGTGCACGTACTTCTTTTTACCGGTGGTCGGTTTCGCGTTCGTGTTGACCGTGCTCGGCATGGCGGAATGCGGTGGACATGATCTGCGAAGACGAGCTAGATATGTCGTCCTCCTCTTGCTGATTCAGCTGACGACGGTGCCGTGGCAGGCTCTTCTCGTGGCAACCGAGTGACCCAGGCGATGGTTGGGTTCCGATGAGCCCTGCTTAGTTGGCTTGCCGCCAGCTCTTTCTCCGGCGCATAATCGCAGGGTCGTGCCCAGAAGGAATGGAGCCGGCCCAGCCTCTTGCGAGGTGGACGGATCGGATGTGCTCGCGAAGTTGGCAGTGAGACTGATGTTCACGTTCGGGCTGGTGTAGGGCCGCCTATAGATGTTCAATCGGAGGACTGTGTTGACTGAGCTGCGCTTTACCCTCCGTCGCCTCGCCCAAACGCCGGGCTTTACGTTGACCACCATTTTCACGCTGGCTCTCGGGGTCGGCACTACCGTGGCCGTGTTGTCAGTTGTCAATGCCATCCTTTGGCGGCCACTGGCAGTGCACGACAGTTCGCGGTTAGTTGTGATCAAGCAGCCCGAGGGAGTCACGGCGACGAGAGAGTGGTTTGAGAGCCTCGAGCGGCGTTCACCCCGCTCTGTCCACGGCTTGGCCGGTTACCGCTTCGTTCAGGCGTCTGTTGTCGCCGGAGGCGAGTCTGGGCTGGTAAAGGCTGAGGCATTTACTGGGGATTACTTTCGTACGCTTGGGATCAAGCCGCTCATCGGACGACTGCCTCGAGCTGACGACGATCTCGCCGTTGCGGTGATTAGTGCCAGGTTCTGGCGCGAGTGGTTCGGTGCCGATCCCGAGGCGATCGGTTCCCCTCTGACTGTGGCAGGGTCTCAATTGATGGTAGTCGGCGTCGTCCCGGAGACGTTCGTCGGCCTCCACGGTGGCCACCTGCTGGGGAATGCCATCTGGGTACCGGACCGCAGGGTGACACCAGGTTCCCTGAACGTTTTCGGCCGGCTGGCCGATGGCCATTCTCTTGCTCAGGCATCGGCCGAGTTCGACGCGTTGAGTGCCGTCGAGCGCACGGACAGGGGACACCGCCTGGTCACATTCGACATAGCTTTCTCTCAACGGCCGGCCGCCTTCGCCGGAGTCAGCGCAATTGCACTTGCCATGTCGGGTCTGGTCCTCGTAGCCATGGCAGCTAATGTGCTGGGCTTGTTTGCTGCCAGGCAAGCTCAACACAGCAGCGTGCTCGCGATTCATGCACTGCTCGGTGCGTCTCAGCGTCGACTTGTCGCGCTGGTTGCTTGGGAAGTCGGCCTGGTCACCCTCACAGCAACTATTCTCGGCGCGCTCATCGGCCAGGCTATGACGGGGCCGATAGGGCACTGGTCCCTTAAACTCGGTGATGCGCTCTCGCTCCAGGTACAACCCACGGTGGACTGGCGGGTGTTCTCTTGGCTCGCGGTAAGTTCCACAGCCCTGACAGTTGGGATTGTTGGCGTGCTCAGGACTCGGCTGGGCCAGGTTGCGGTCGGAGTCGTGCCGGGTCTCCTCTTCGGCGGTATGGCTACGACCCCAAGATTGAACGAGACCAGGAGGAGGCTCATCGGCGTGCAGGTCGCCACCGCGTTGGTGCTGCTGATAACGGCGGGTCTGTTTGTTCGAAGTGTGAGTTCTCTGTACATTCCGAAGACGGTTCCGAATTTGGGCTTCAAGGCAGTTGCCTGGATCTCTCACGAGGCACAGGGCTACTCGACTTCCCATATTCGGACGGTTAACGACGCACTACTCCGCCAACTGCGTTTGTCACCAGAAGTTGTGAATGCTGCCGTGACAACCGTGATGCATGGTTCGTCCCGCCGTCGCGTAATCCGGGCACGAGGAGATGGCCCACAGGCGGTTCCGGTGACCGATGTAAGAGCGTCGCCGTCATACTTTGACCTGCTGGGCGTTGCGGTCGACGAGGGGCGGATCGACGGTGATACATGGACGCCGGAGTCTGGCGTAGTCGCACTTGACGCCAGAGCAGCCGATCAACTGTTTCCAGGAGGGACTGCGGTCGGTCGTTGGCTGGCGTTGGAGCCCGAAAGTTCCGCGGCGCGAGTTGTCGCGGTGGTGTCGTCGCAGTTGAATGTGGACGACCGGATGATGATATTTCGACCAATCGATTCAGCTAGGACCGTCGCCGTGATCGTGGAGGGCCGGATTCCTGCGGAGCGGCTTGTGGACATCGTGCGCGAGTCGTTCGCTCAGCTTCGGCCTCCGGTCGTGCCACACGACGTTCGAACTCTGGCCGAGCAAATGGGCTCCACGACTGGCGCCCTACGGTCCGCTGGGACGGTTGCCGGACTGTTAGGCATCTTAGCTAGCGTGGTGGCCGTCGTCGGCATCGCCGGAACCGCGGCGTCTTTAGCGGTTCGACGACGGCGAGAGTTCGCTATCCGCGTTGCGCTGGGCGCCACGAATCTTTCGATCTATTCGTTGACTATCCGTGAGTTTACTCGGGTGCTGCTCCTCGCGTTGGTAGCAGGCCTTGCGGGCGCCGTGCTGGCGGGCGTGAGCCTACGGCCGTTTTTCCGCGGCCTTCGGCCGTTCGATGGCTTGTCGTTTCTGCTCGCGTCTGTCGGAGTGGTGGTGGTGTCGATTGTTGCAGTGGTGCTGCCCGTTAGGCGCGTCCTCAGTGATCAGCCGCAAATATCGCTTAAGGTGTTCTGAGCGAACCGTCTCGATTGACAGGAGTGCTTCATGGCCCAATACGGATGATCGCACTCTAATCTGATAGGCAATGACCGGTTGTCATGCGGGATCGTGCTGCGAAGGCGACGGATGACATTGGGCGCGGTCGCGATCGGCGGCACGTTGACGACCGCTGACGGTGGTCCGGTGCCCCCAGTCGATGTCAGCTTGAACAGGGTCGGGCCCAGATTGCCACCCCAGTGGGGAGGAGACCCACGGCGCGCCGCAATCCCGCTGATCCCGTCCAGTTCACCTTTTCCGGCGTCGCGTCCGGCACGTATCAGCTCGTGGCACGCACACGTACCGGAGGCGGCGCGGCGGCGCGCGCAACCTTGTGGGCGGTGCAGGAGGTCCACGTGACCGGGGGGCGACATTGCCGGACTCGTGCTCGAGCTCCGCCCGGCCTGTCGAAACGTCGCGGAGACGGTCAACGGCAGGGTTGAACCGTTCACGCTGGCGTGTCCCGCCCCACACAACCAGGCCACCGGGAAACGCGTCGAGCACAGGCCCGACGCGAATCGCCGCCCGCCCATCGACGCCAACGGCGTGTGCGATGACGTCACGCAGAAACGAGGGAAGTCGCCAGTCGTCGGGCGCTTCCGCGCTGAGCGCGGCGAGGAAGTACTCGCCTCCGGGCAGCTGCGCGAAGCGGAACGTCCCGTCGGCGTAGCCCAGCTCCTGATGCGCGTTCTGCAGCACGCCCTTGCGATCGCCCGATCGCCGCTTCATCCGATGCCAGCGCCCAACGCTTTGACAATAGTTTCCAATAGATTACACTGCCCGGCATGGGCTATACGAAGACCGGCCACTACGATCGGATCGTCGAACGGCACATTCGGTCAGGCCGCGCGTCGAACAAGACCGAGACGATTCACCAGGCGCTGACGCTGCTTGACGCCGTGACTCGAGGCGCTGGACCGGAAGGCGCCACGTTCACGGGGGCCGACGACTTGGAGGCATTGCTGCTGGCCGGCATGTCGTCTGGCGCCCCCACCGGCATGACGCCGCGCCGGAAAGCCCGAATCTACGGCACCCTGAAGCGGTGAGCTGGACCGCCCGACCACAGGTTGACGAGGATCTGATCGCCGGTCGCGAGTTCATCAGGGCAGATAGCGAACGCGCCGCGCGGGCGTTTCTCGACACCGCCTTCGAAGCCTTCGACACCCTCGCGGAGTTTCCCAGGATGGGCGCGCTTGCCCGCTTCGGCCACCCAAGACTGCGCGGTTTTCGATTCCTGGTGCTGCCGCATCCCTTCAACCGGTGGCTCGTTTTCTACCGAACGGCGCGACGCGGTGTCGTCATCGAACGAGTGGTCTACGGCAATGTGAACTGGCGGCAGGCGCCGGAGCGTTTCTTCTGACCCTGACACACCCGTGACCATCGCGGCCGATACTGGCGGCCATCGCCATGGGCCTGGTCCGACTGGCGGCGACCGCCGCGGTATCTGCTTCTGCTGTTGCCCTGCGCGCGATTCGCAGATCCTGAATCGTCGTCCGCCCTTCGTTGACGACGATGCGAACGGCGTGTGCGGCAGCGTCACGCAGAAACGAGGGGAGTCGCCAGTCGTTAGGCGCTTCCGCGGTGAGGGCGGCGAGGAAGTACTCGCCTCCGGGCAACTGCGCGAAGCGGAACGTGCCGTCGGCGGCGGGTCTGGTGGCGCGCAGCCGGCGTGATGCCGTCGCCCATAAGGCCTCATCCACCGGGAACATCACGATCTCGTACTCCGAAGCCGGTGCGCCCGACGGCGTTTCCAGCCGGCCGGCAACCTCGGACATGCGATCGGTCATGGTGAGCTCGAGCGACAGGCTGCGGGCGTCGGGTGGAACGTCGAGCTCCGCATCGAGAACGTCACGGCC
>Ga0268386_10004240_pt1 | contig 10527 bp, 10 predicted proteins | sample RVTome_15_FD_200260 | JGI IMG/M metagenome (GOLD analysis project Ga0268386, IMG submission 200260) | Soil microbial communities from uranium-contaminated site in the Upper Colorado River Basin, Wyoming, United States - RVT150D86... ... | reverse complement strand
TCAACTGGGCCGAAGCCATCGTCGCCGGCCTCGTGGGGTCGTTCGTGGGCGGGATGCTCGTCAGCATCCTCTCCGGCGACGGGATCAGGCTGCGCGCCAGCGGCCTCATCGGCTCGATCGTCGGCGCGATCCTGGTAACGGCCGCCTATCGCTGGTACCGAGGCCGCCGTAGTCGCATCGCCTGAGCAGTCACCCGGTCGAAGGCCGGGCTGGGGCCGCCTCCGTGGCGGGCAGGGTCGCACGGCCGCGCTCTGAACCGGGCTTCGGCGTGGGGTGACCGAGGGGACTTGAACCCCCGACCTTCAGGGCCACAACGTGGGGCAGGTCGCTTTAGCCCACCGGCGTTGACCGCCGCATACCCGCTTTCACCTGCGGAAACGCGCCGCGGCGACCGGTTCTCACCGACGCCTGCTCGCGGCTGTCGATGGGGGCGTAGTTGCCCGATAGTTGCCCGAAGGATCGGCCCCTCATCCGACCGCGACTGTCGAGGTGTCCGGAATTGACCTCGACGCCATCGTCGCTCCCCGCGGACCAGCGCCGGGCGGCAGCGCGCGACGCCTACCGGGCCTCGCTAGCCGAGGGCGTGCCGTTGACCGGCGCAGACTTGGGTCGGCAGTTCGGGCTGTCACCCCGGTGGGGTCGGAACCGCGTGGCCGAGGTGCACGCCGAGGCCACTGCCGCGCCCAACGGCAGCCGTCCGACGGCGCGCCATGCTCACGAGACGATCGCGCTCGATGACGATCCAACATCTCGAACGCACCGGCCAGACGCACGACAACCGGACGATGCAGACCGTGGTGCCGATTCGGCATCGGCGAGAAGCAACGGCAGTGCGCCACCATGGACCGGGCGTGCCGCATCGGCACGGCTGACTAGTGACGAGGCACGATCAGCGGTCACTCCGACAGTGCGCCGTATCACGACTCTCGCGGTCCTAGCCGTCGCGCTCGTCGCCGCCATCGCTTCGTACGATCACCAGCGGGCGCTGGCCGAGCTAGCCGGTGAGGGCTGGCGGGCGTGGCTCCTACCCGTTTCGGTTGACGGCCTGGTTGTGGCCGCGTCTATGTCGATGCTCGTGCGGCGTAGGGTCGGATTGCCCGCAGGCGCGCTCGCCTGGGCATCTCTGCTCGCAGGTATCGGAGCGAGCCTCGCCGCCAACGTCGCCGCCGCTGACCCCACGGCGGTGGGGCGCGTCGTCGCTGCCTGGCCGCCCGTCGCCCTGCTGCTCGCCTGGGAGTTGCTCATGCACGTCAGAGCGCCAACCTCCACCGCCGCGACGTGCCGATGATCTAGCGTGGGAGAGACCGATGATCGAGGCGTGGTTGTCATCGTCGAGCGTGGCCGCGTGCGGTCAGCCTGACGACGTCCAAGCGCCCGGAACGGCACTTCGGCCAGACTCCAGGTGGCGCCCCGACCGACGCTGCCGCGCGCGTTATGAGACGTTCGTCTTGTCGTGACGAGGTCCCATCGCCTGACGGTCCCAACCGCTCGAAATGGCCCCGGATCACTGGTCGTTCGGTACCTCCAGCTGCGTCAGTGACGTCCACCCAGATGCGCCGATCCGTGCGCCGTCGAGCGGCAGAACGACGTTCGGTGTGAGCGTTATGTGCGTCCCGGATCGCCCGCTTGTGAACCACATTCGGCTCAGGGCCGGCGGCGGCCGAGCGTCCAGCACGGTCGCGCGCCCCGAGGACGAGGGCGTCGACGGGTGTGGGCGACGGTCGAGATGGGTACGCCACCGGTGACATCGTTCGCGTAGGGGCGCCGGCACGCAGCGCGCCTCACGTTTGGGAGTGGGACTGTGTTGGTGCACCTAGTGAAAGGGCGGGAGGGCGGCGACCGGGGCCGTCGGGCCCGCACGGTGATCGCCGCCATCGCCGCCGTCGGTCTGGCCGCGTTCGGGATCGGCTACTGCTCCGACCAGTTCGGGTTCACCGAGTCCGAGGAAGGGCGCGGGCTACGCAGCGAGATGATCTTCCCGGCGTCCGAGCTGGAGACGACGCTCGCGCTCATCGCGGTGCAAACACCGTCGAGCTCCGGGTCACCCACGACGTCGAGATCCTCGGACGGACCCAGAGCCTGTATACCGACGTGTACCCGGCGCAGGTGCCGGGGTTCGTCGAGTTCAAGATCGAGGACATGCCCGAGGTCGAAGTGACCCCCGCCGGCGACGGCGCCGACCGCGGGGGCGAGCGGTCGGGCGGCGATCACGTCACGGTGACCATCGCCCGGGACGACGTCTTCGTCCAGGAACGGGTGGAGCAGCTCCGCGAGCCGGTCAGCTTCACGGTCGCGGATGGGCGGATCGCCGACGAGGGGGGCCTGCCCATCGAGAAGGGCACCCGGGTCTTCCTCGCGGACGGGACCTACTCGACGGGCGAGTTCGTCTTCGATCCCGAGGGGGCCGAGAGCGTGCTCACCAAAGTCGCCGATGGGGTCACGCTCGGTCTCACGGACATCAACGCCGGGACCAGCGAGAACATCCTGAAGATCGCCCAGCTCGCCACCCTCAACCCAGCGTGCATACGGGCCGCTGACGAGACGGTCGGCCTGGAACGGCTCATCGGGGGCGGCATCGAGGACCACCTGGTGCGCCAGGGCTTCCGCCCCGAGGACATTGAGATCGAGTTCACGGGCAAGTTCCCCACCTACGACCGGTTCCCCGATGAGACGGGCGCCACCTTCGAGGAGTCCCGCCAGAGCGTCGAAGCGGCTCTGGCCGGCGACAACCAGAAGACGGTCGAGCTCTCGGCCGACTGCAACTCGGATGCCGTCATCGAGCCCGACAGCGCGATCGCCCTCACCTCCGGCCCGCCGGCGACCGGCGGATAGCCACGGCCGGCACAGTCTCGTCAGCCGAGGTCGTAGGTCAGTCCGTAGCCGCGTGGGTCGACGCGTGGGCGAGCGAGGAACCCCACGGTCCGAACCGTCGAGGAAACGGCGCGCGCCTACGTCGAGGGTATCGACGACCTGTTCTACGACCTGTTCCGTACCAACCGCGAGCTCGTGGTCGCCCTCTCAACAACCGCGGCGGCGAGCTGCTGCTGCGTCAGCTTGACGTACTCGGGAACGAACGAAGCGTCCCGGCGATCGAGCGCCGCGATCTTCTCAGCTTCCGAGCGAAAATCTTCTGCGGGAACGGGACGCGGACCCCCGGCCGGGTGGGGTGACCGAGCCGCTGGTTGGACGCAGAAGCGCCGTTCGGTGCTTGGCCCCACGGCGCGACGGCCGACGTTCTGGCGCAGATGATCTGTGCTCGCGTTCTGGCGCGTTCCGCGTATTGGAGTGCGCGAGATCGGCAGATCTGGCGCGGTGTTACGTCCTGAGCGGCACCTTGGGGATACCTCGCGGCGGGCATCCGCTCGCGTTCTAACCGTGGTATGCGCAGGCAGAACGAGGACCGTGGGCTCTCCGATGTGCGTGAGGCGGATCCCGGTCATGCCGGGTCGGAATCGTCGGTCTTCGCGTGGCGCAGCGCCCAGTCGAGCGCGTAGTCGGCAACTTCTTGCCAGCCTTCGATCGGCGGAAGCAGGTGTGGTCCCTCAAACTCCTTCACCTCGGTGATGGTGCCCGCTGCCTTGTAGTGCTTCGCATTCGATTGCTGGATCTTCGGCGGCATGAGGTGGTCGTGGCTGCCCGAGATGAACAGCAGCGGCGCGCGATTCGGGTTCTTGTAGTCGACGTAGGTGTCGTCCTTGCCGGGATGGATGTTGGCGAGCGCGCTCCCCCAAAAGATGCGCCCCGAAGCGGGAACGTGGTAGCGCTCGTAGAGCTCGCGGCCACGCCCCTCGCCGAACGTGTTGGTGAACGTGTACTGCCACTGCTCGAACGTGAGGCCCACAGCCCTATGACGGTTGGCCGGGTTCTTCAGGACCGGGAACGACGCCCTCACCTGCGACAGCGGTACGCGCTTGACGCCTTCGGTCGGCGCGGAGTTGATTGCTACGCCCACCGCGCCGTAGCCGCGGTCCATGAGCAGCTGCGTGAACACGCCGCCGGCCGAGTGGCCCATCAGGATGGGCGGTCGATCGAGGCCTCCGACCACCCCTTCCAGACGCTCCATGATCTGCGGGACGGTGACCTGCTCGATAGGGGTCGGGTCGGCGTTCAGCGCCTCAACCTCGACCTCGAAGCCTGGGTACGCCGGCGCCAGCACGGTGAAACCCTTCGCCTCGTAGTGGGCGATCCACTCCTCCCAGCTTCGAGGGGTGACCCAGAAGCCGTGGATCAAGACGATGGTGGCGGGAGGGTTACTCATGACCGTGACCCTAGGGCTCGGAAACCAGCCGTGACAGCAGTCACGTCACTGAAGACACGCGCTGCGTTCGAGGCCCGGCAACACGCGCACCGGCGAGTCCTCACCATCACACTCTCGACCACTCCATCACACTCTCGACCACTCCATGCGCTGAACAGAGCGGGCGGGTTTCCGACGACGACCCTGTCCTCTAACGCCGGTAGGTGACGCGGCGCGCGCACCGATTGCCCTGATCTGTGACTAGTTCGCGGCCGACGAGGATTGGGCGTCCCGGTAACGGAGGACGGGGCCCGCTGGACGGACGCCCGGTGGCGGCGACGACAGCGCAGAATCACCCAATCTCTGCGGTCTGGCGGTGCGACGGCTCAGCTCAGGCCAGCGGCGAATGCGATGAGACGACCATTGTCGCGGCGCTCAGAGCGGCCTGAGCTTCGGCGCCCGACGGCACGTAGCCACCATGAATAACCTTGTTACGGACCACGAACACATCCGTGTAGAGCGACGACGGTAGGGCTAAGCCGAGCGCCACCAGGACCGGAAGCTTCGCAGAGATGAGCTGGCGTTGTGGTAACAGTTCGTCAGCCACCGATGATCCAAGTGAAGCGCTCACCTGGCGATGGAGCAGGGGCGTCAGGGTGATCTCCACCGAGGTCGCAGCATCGAGCACGCACCGCCGCGTAGCTCCCCGACGCGCTGCCCCTCTTGCGTCCCGTAACAGGATGTGTGAGTCGGGCGGCGGGACCTGAGCGTTTGCTCGACGCACTGCGATCCTCCATTGCGCTCGCTCGAGAGGCTCGCCGCTGGCTTCCCTGAGGTGCATCGTGGGATTGAAAAGAACGGAGGCCCGCTTGCGTGTCTCCTCACTACGAAAGGTCCATGCATGTGTCTCGACTGCAGCGAGGCCATGTGCTCGCTCTTCGGGGTGACGATCATCGAGGTCTTGGTGGGTGAGGACCTCTATCCAGTCGCGTAGCGATTCGTGCCAGTTGGCGATCGACTCATGCACTAGGTCAGCTGCTTTGAGGACTTGGCCCTCGGTTGCCTTCGGCACGGCCACTCGTAGAACACCACCTGTGAGGTGCCCGACCCAATCATCTGGAGACGGTCCTCCACTATGGAAAGCACCCCATCCCTGGAGCCGGTACCACTCGGGCTCGGCGTGTTCGACAACCTTGCAGAACCACTTGTCGCCTCGCAGTCTTGGCGCTGCAAACGGGGCCCCCAAACCGACCGCACGCTTGGTTTCGACAGGCAAACAGAGCTCTGCGTCTAGGCCCGGAAGCCTGATCTTGCTGCGGACGCCAAGAAGGTTGGGCCGGCACATGATGGACACCGGGAAGTTGAATCTCGTCAGTGCAATAGGCACATCACAAGATTCGCAGACCGACATGACCCCGAGTGCCCGACCGCCGGGCAGGTGGGACGAGACGCGCACCGATTACCCGATCCGCGGCCTCGCTGAGCGTCACGTCTCCTGCTTGTTTCACGCGCCCGATGGTGCGTCGTCCAGCCCAACTACGGTCATGGCAATGGCGAAGCAGAAGAGCCGACAGCCAGGACCGCGCCAAGGCGATTCGAGTGGCGCTGTCGGGCATCGCCGATGATCTGGAGCTCGGTGAGGTGGCCGAGCGGATCGGGCCGTTGCACCCAAAGAGCAACACCTTTCCCGGCGAGGTCCTGCTTGAGCTGACGGCCGACGCCATCGACGAGAGCGGGTGCGACCCGGGAGCGGCCGCTCGAGTTCGAAGGCATCCGCAAACGCGACCTTCCCGAAGACCGGGCGCACACGAAGGTCCAGCACCACAAGGCCGAGTATGCACTGCGGGGGGCTGCGATGGTCCGGGCGGACGTCGATCCCGGGTTGCTCGACGGGCTGATCCGGTGGCGCACCGATGACCTGTGGTTCTGGGCGCTCCAAGCGCTGGTGACCTACGTCTGGGCTGCAGCCGAATGCAGCGCCGAGACCGTCCCTGCGATCTGCGGGCGAATTGCCAGCCGCCACGACGTCCAGCTCGCAGCGGCGACCTGAGCTGAGCCGCCAGAACGCTCGGTTACGGACGCACAGAATGCGCGGCCGGCAGGTGAAGGGTGCACGCGGAGCCGGCGCTCTGTCGCAGGCGGGTGGCGCTTGGTCGCCAGCCGGTCAGCGATCGCGGTCGATGATCTCCAGCGCGGTCGCCGGCACCATCGCCCGCGTGATCCACCCGTCCCGGTGGGGAAGTCGGCGGCGAGGCGGGTGGATTGGCGGGCGGGGGTTCGGCGAGGACTTGACGGGTTCGGCATCGACATGGGTTCGGCGACGGCGTTGACTGGAGCTACCTCCACCACGGTGAGCTACCCGGAGTCGCCATGATCATTCTGATCGGGTTGGTCATCCTCGTCGCTGCGGTGGTGGTCGGGGTGGCGGGTGTGCTGACCAATGGGGGTAGCGCGCACACGCTGACCGACCAGTTCGCCGTGTTCGGCTACCACGTCACCGGCTCCACCGGCCTGCTGTTCCTCTACGGCATCGTGGTCGGGGCGGTGGGCCTGTTCGGGTTGAGCCTGCTGCTGGCTGGTGCCTGGCGGACCGCGCGTCGCGGCCGGACAGCCCGCAGCGAGCTCAAACAATCCCGTCGCGAGACGGCCGCGGCCAACCGGGACCGCGACGACCTCGCCCAAGCGCGCCAGGAGGAGACCGCACACGCCGACACAGACCACCGGGAAGGGCCACCGAGCTAGCGGGAACAACCAGTCAACCAGGGCCAACGGCAACACCAAGCAGGCCGGCGCAAACACGAAAGATGCCATTAAATACTGACCCGGCCAGCGTGAACGAGAGGAACCGTCATGTCAGAACCGGGATCGCCGGAGGTAGCTCCTGGAACTACCGGAACCGCCGACAGCACGGGGGACCACCTGAACGGCGATGACTCACCTCAAGGAACACTCCCAGCAACGCCCACCCAGTCGACACGCGGCACCCGCCAGACACCCGAAGGGCGCCGGCTGACCCAACGGATCTCGCTCCTGCTCGGCCAGCGGACAAGCCTCAGCCAAGTGATGCTGGTCGTCCTGAGCGCCGCACTGATTCTCGGGTTGATCGGCTTCGCCGTTCACGCCCTGTGGGTCGTTGCCATCATCGTCATCGCACTCGGCCTCGGTTACACCGCCGCCAACAGCCGACGTGATCGCACCGACGCCGTCAACCAGCGCCAAGAAGACGAGCTCGACACCGAACGACGCGGCTGACGAACAAAACCCGGCGTCGCCGTCTGGAGCCCAGGTCAAGTACGAGCAGCACGAACGCGACCGAGTGGCCATCACTGTTGGGCTGCGTGTTGTTCCGGGTTCCCGGCGTGGTGGTCTGGCATGGTCGCTGCCGAGGTTCATGAAGCGCTCGCAAACGGTCTACCGGACAGGAACAGTGGTGGGTCGCGGGGCGGGCTCCCCACCTGGGCGGCGCGCAGGGCACCCCCGGCGACCGTGGATCTTGTCATGGAGCGGCAACGGTGCCTCGGTCTCGCCACAGCAGCGCTCAAAGCGCGCGACCCGTCGGCCTCCGAGCCTCGGCTTCGCGAGGCCCTCTGACGAGGAGCCGGACCGCAAACGGATGCGGAGTCGCGCGCGCACTTTCATGCATCGGTTCGTCGCCTCATGCGCCCGAGCGGTCGATCTGCGTGCCTGCTGCTCGACGTCGGGGAACCGGCGAGCAGCGGCCACAGAGGCACGGCGACATTGGTGGCCGTGCGGCGGATACGCGAGGTGACGACACAGGGTCGCTGGCCGTGGGGGCTGCCGGGCCGGACCTGGGTCGGCGCGTCGCTGGCGGTCGCCACCGTTGTCGGGTGGATCGGGTGGCAGGTTGTGGCGTCGGGCGGCGTGTCAACGACGCATCGCCGGGCGACCCGCCGGCGCACGCAGCCTCCGTCGGACCGGATCACCCAGGTGGCGCCTCTGACCGGTCTTACCGAGCATGGTGACGGTTCCCATCGGCGCGCGTTCCGTGCGCGGGTTTCTGATCGAGCGTCGGCGTGGTCGAAAGCCGCTGCTGGGAAAATCTATGGGACCAGGAGGAGCCCAAGGCTGTCGAGCCGGGCAGGCACCTGCTCCAGATGGCAGTCGAAGATGCACGCGACGATTCGCAGGTCGTCGCGGCGGATGGTGAGCATGCGGCCGTTGTAGTCGCCCCGCTGCCACTGGATGATGCCTACGTAGCGCTTGAGCATCTCGCCCTCGTGCCCCCCCATCTGTTCGATGGCCTGCAGGTCCAGGGTTACGGGACGGCGGCGGACCCGCTCGGTCAGATCGACCACCGGGGCGTTCCCGTTGGCCGAAGTGAGGCCGAGTTCGTCGTCGTGGGCCAGCATCTGGTCGACGGGAACGCGGTAGAAGCGGGCGAGCCGCTGCAACCGGGGCACCGAGATTGCCCGCTCGCCGCGTTCGTAGGCTCCCAGGACCGACGCCTTGAATTCGTGGTCGGATGCCGCCTCGACGTCTTGAAGCGAGAGCTGCTGCTGGCGTCGGATCGAACGAATCCAAGCACCCACCTTGATGACGTAAGCACTCTCGCTCTCGGCGTCGCCGGTCATGTGTTCCTCCCCTCCGGTGCGGCCTGGTGGGCCGGCAGCCGCGCGCGACACAGCGCTCGCGCGGTCCAGGCGGGGATCGATTCTAAGGCGTTCGATAGTCGACAGGATCGGCCGAGCGCGCGCCCAACGCCGACGTGGTGCCAGGGCGTCGTGCGCCGCGGCGGGGAAAGTGGGCGGTCGTGGCTTCCCCGAGTCTGACCCTGAGCTCGTGGGGTCGACGGGTTGGCCGCCTCGGAACGCCGTCTTCGAGACCACCGGGCCCTGTCGACGTTTCGGCGACTGGGTGCGCGGCGTTCCTACGCGCTGCTCCCGCGTTGAGCCGAGAGATGGGACGCTGGTCGCCATGAGCCAGTCTGAGCGGACCCCGACGACGGTGCGCGCCCGGCGTGAACCACCGCGGTTTCGCCGTGTGGCGGTGCGCCGCGTGGAGCACTTGAGTCCCCGTATGGTCCGCGTCACGTTGGCGGGCCCCGACCTCGAGGGTTTGACCGTGGAGCAGCCGGCGGCGAGCGTGCGGCTGCTGCTCCCACCGCCCGGAACGCCAGAGGTGTTCGTACCGAGCTGGAACGGTAACGAGTTCCTCCTGCCCGACGGGCGACGACCAACGATCCGGACCTTCACGCCGCGCCGCGTCGACCCCGAGGCCCTCGAACTCGATGTCGAGATCGTCATCCACGGCGGCGGGGTCGCGTCCCAGTGGGCGGAGGCGGCTGCGCCCGGCGACCTGGCGGCGATCTCTGGTCCTGGCCGCGGTTACGCCATCGACCGTGACGCGCCCGCTTTCTTCCTGGCCGGTGACGAGACCGCGATCCCCGCCATCAGCCAGCTGCTCGAGGCCCTGCCCGCCGACAGGCCGGTGCAGGTGCACATCGAGGTCGCTGACTCTGACGCCCGGCTGGCGCTGTCCAACCGTCCAGGCGCGACTCTCGAGTGGTGCGACCTGCCGCCGGGCGGGTCTGCCGGCGAGGCGCTCGTCGCTGCCGTCCGCGGCGCGGACCTCGCCCCTGGCACCCGAGTGTGGGTGGCCGGCGAAGCCGCGGCGGTGCAGCGCATCCGGCGCAACCTCTTTGAGGATCGAGGGCTGTCCCGCGCCCAGGCCTCGGTCCGCGGCTATTGGAAGCACGGCCGCGGTGGCGACGCCGACGACGCTTGAGCGTCCCACCGCGTGGCGCATCACGGCGCGTAAGGATCGGCCACGTGTCCCGGGACGACGCCCCCGAAGACGGCTTCCGAGCCGGGGCGACCTCGCCCGCGCTTCGCGTGGGTGGGATTGTTTCAGGCGCTCTGGACGGGGTGCCCTCTTGTGGTCATCACGACAGCTGTAGCCACGCGTGCTTCCCGCGTCGTGCCGCCAGCGGATCCGTTTCGCTATAGCGAGCGTCGACTACGGCTTCGATTCGGCCCCTGAGCTCGCTGGGCTCGGCTCCCCGGTCGCGTGGATTCTCACAGCTGGTCCGCGCCGATGGGCTGCTCGGTAGCCGACGAGCAACGCGGTGTTGGCGGCGAAGAGCCACAGTCCGAGCAGCACGACCGCCGCGAGGGCATGCCACGCGTACCGGCGCTCGAAGTTGGCGCCGAGCCGCAGGTACGCCACATACGTGACCGACAGCACCGAAATGCTCGCCCCTGCAATGAGCGCGCCGTGGATCGTCGAGCGCCAGTCGAGTGGCGTGCGGGGGAGAACCCTGTAGATGAAGC
>Ga0268386_10004239_pt1 | contig 10529 bp, 11 predicted proteins | sample RVTome_15_FD_200260 | JGI IMG/M metagenome (GOLD analysis project Ga0268386, IMG submission 200260) | Soil microbial communities from uranium-contaminated site in the Upper Colorado River Basin, Wyoming, United States - RVT150D86... ... | reverse complement strand
AATGGCTTCACCTGACGCCGACCTGGGTAAGTATTCCTTCCTCTGCTTCTCGGTCCCGGCGAGAACAATGGGTCCGCTGCCCAGCCCCTGCATGACGAAGGAGAAGTCGGCGAGGCCGGCGTGGTAGGCAAGCGTTTCCCTGATCAGGGCGATGCTTCTCACATCCGGTTGTTCATTGACACAGTACTTCAGGTACCCCGCTTGGCCCAGGTCCTTGACCAATTTGCGACAGATGGCATCGGCATCGTCCCCGTGCGCGTGCTCGAGGTTTGCGCAGGCCCAAGTGTCCACCCCCCGCGATAAGACCGCGTGGGGTGGATCGAAGAAAGGCCAGGTCAGATGCGCGAACCGATCCATTGTCAGTCGCCCTGAAACTCGGGCTTCTTCTTCGCGGCGAAGGCCTCGTAGGCGCGCTGGAAGTCTTTGGTCTGCATGCAGATCGCCTGCGCCTGCGCTTCCATTTCGATCGCCTCGTCGATGCCGACGTTCCACTCCTGGTGCAACATCTTCTTCGTGACGCCGTGCGCGAAAGTCGGTCCCGACGCCAGTCCCTGGGCCGCCCCCATCGCCGCGGGGAGCACCGGATCGACCACCTTGTTGAAGAATCCCCAGGCGAGGCCCTCCTGCGCGTCCATCGACCGTCCCGTATAGAGAAGCTCGGACGCCCTTCCCTGCCCGATCACCCGTGGCAGCAGGGCGCAGGCGCCCATGTCGGCGCCGGCGAGCCCTACGCGCGTGAAGAGGAACGCCACTTTGGCGTCGGGCTTGGCGTAGCGCAGGTCGGAGAACAGCGCGAGCAGCGCGCCGGCCCCCGCGCAGACGCCGTCCACCGCGGCGATCACGGGCTGCGGACAGGCGCGCATGGCCTTCACCACGTCGCCGGTCATGCGCGTGAACTCCAGCAGCTCGGGCATCTTCATCCCGGTCAGTGGCCCGATGATCTCGTGCACGTCGCCGCCGGAGCAGAAGTTGCCGCCCGCGCCGGTGAGCACCACGGCCTTGACGGCGTCTTCGCGCGCGAGCGCGCGAAACAGTTCGCGCAGCTCGGCGTAGGACTCGAAGGTGAGCGGGTTCTTCTTCTCGGGACGGTTGAGCGTGAGCACGCCCACCTTGCCTTCGAGCTTCCACAGAAAATGTTGGGTGCGGATCATGCGGATTTCTCCAGGGTGGCCTGCTTCAACCGGGCGAGGAGCTGCATCAGGGCGTCGGCCTCCTTGCGCGTGAGGCCGGAGAGCAACTCCACCACCCACTCCTCGTGCGCGCGCGCCATCTCGGCAAACGCCTTGTCGCCGGTGCGCGTGAGCTTGACGCGCCAGGCGCGCCGGTCGGCGGCGTCATCCACGCGCTCGACCAGACTCTCCTTCACCAGCTGGTCGACGATGCCGGTGACGTTGCCGCCGGTGACCATCAGCAGGCGCGAGAGCTCGTTCATCTTCAGGCCCTGCGGGTGCCGCTCGAGCTGCGACATGAGGTCGAAGCGCGGCAGCGTGATGCCGAAGCGCTCGCGCAGCCGCGAGCGCACCTGGCGCTCGATCAGCTGCGAACAGGTCAGCAGGCGCAGCCACAGCCGCAGCGCACGGTGGTCGTCCACCGTGGCGCGCGTCTCCCTATCCATCAGGCCTGAATAGCTCAAGCCTAAAGTATCTGCCTAGCGGCGGCGCCTGGCAACCTCCCGCGGGACGGCCTGGGACGCGTCCTTCATGCAACGGCGCGCCAGAGGAATCCGGCGCCGCCGGCGAGCACCACGATCTCCATCACGACAGTGTGCACCTTGAGGGAAATCAGCGCGAGCAGCCGCCGCGCGACGAACGCGCCCGGCACGGTGCACAACCCGATCAGCACGCCGGCGAGCGCGAGCCCGGCATCGAGCCGCGCCACGCTGCCGAACAGCGCGATCTTCGCGGCCCCCATGATCACCGAGACGATGGCGTCGGTGGCGATGAGCGCCGGGCCGGCGAGGCCCGCCGCCATCAGCGTGGAGATGAGGAGCAGCCCCGCCCCTGGAACACCGCCGTTCACGAATCCGAAGCCGGCGCCGGCGACCGCGACGCCGCGCCCCTCGAGCGTCCAGCCTGCGCGAACCAGGACCCGGCGCAGCGGCACGCTGGCGATGAAGAACACGCCCAGGAGCAGGGCCACCCAGCGCGCCTCGAGCAGGGTGTAGGCCCACGCCCCCGCCACGCAGGCCGGCAGCCCGTAGAGAAGGATGCGCCGCGCGTGCGGCCAGTGGATATCGCGCCGGAACGCGGCCACGCGGCTGCCGTTATTGAGGATCATCGCCACCGCCATCACCGGCACGACGTTCGCCACGCCCACCACCGGCGCGAGGAAGATCGGCACCACGAGTCCCGTGCCGTAGCCCGCGAGCCCGCCGAGGATCGAGCCGGCGAGCGCGACCGCCGCGATCAGCGCGAGCTCGGCGGCGCCGACGTCGGCGAGCTGGAATGCGGCGTCCATTCGGGAATCGCTTCCTGCAGGAACTGCAGCACCGCCACCTCGTCGCGGCGCAGCGCGCCGCCCGCGCGCGTGCGGGGCTTCGCGCGCGGTGAAATCGCCAGCGGCTGCGGCACGGTGCGCCCGAAGAGATACGCGTGCAGCAGCGCCGGATGAACGTAGTACTTGCGGCACACGGCGCGCGTGTTGCCCAGGCGCTCGGCCACCGCGTCCACGGCGCGCAGGACGTTGCGATCGGCCTCGCGCCGGCTCGCTGCCGGCCCCATGGCGCGCAGCTCGACCGCGGCGAGCATGGTGCCGCCCCAGGTGCGGAAGTCCTTCGCCGTGACGTCGCGCCCGCTCGCCTCGCGCAGGTAGGCGTTGACATCGTCGGAGGTGACCGCCTGGCGCCGACCGCCCGCGTCCAGGTACTGGAACATCTCCTGCCCGGGCAGGTCCTGGCAGCGCTGGATGATGCGCGCCAGGCGCGGCTCGCTCACCGCGATCGAGTGCTCGACGCCGCTCTTGCCGCGGAAGGCAAAGCGCAGGGAGTCGCCACTCACGCTGACGTGGCGCCGGCGCAAGGTGGTGAGGCCGAAGGAGCGGTTCTCGCGCGCGTACTCGTCGTTGCCGACGCGGATCAGCGTGCGATCGAGCAGCCGCACCACGGTGGCGAGCAGCTGCGCCCGGCCGAGATCGTCGCCGCGCAGGTCGCGCTCGACGCGCTCTCGCAGCAGCGGCAGCGCCTCGCTGAATTCGAGCATGCGGCGGAATTTCGACTGATCGCGCGCCTCGCGGTACGAGGGGTGGTAGCGGTACTGCTTGCGCCCGCGCGCATCGCGCGCGGTGGCCTGGATGTGCCCGCCCGCATCGGGGCAGATCCAGACGTCGGTCCAGGCGGGCGGGATGGCGAGCGCGTTGAGGCGCTTGCGCGTCGCCGCGTCCGCGATGCGCAGGCCGTCCGGCGTGTAGTAGGCCCAGCCGGTGCCCGAGCGCTTGCGCGTGATGCCGGCGAGGCCGTCGGTGACGTAGGTGAGGCCCGCGCGCGTCGCCGCCTTGCGGTGCTCGCGGGAGCGCGCCGAAGTCATGGCAGCGCGCCGATCGCGACGAGCGCGCGGCGCACTTCCTCGATGCCTTCGAGCGGGAGCGGCGCCTGCGGCGCGAGCGGCGCGCCGACCGCGTAGCCCTGCAGCTCGAGCGCGCCCTTGATGCAGGCGGCGAGGTTGTACTTGGAAAACGCCTGGTTGAGCGCCCAGAGCGGCCGCTGGCGCGCCATCGCCGCAACCCAGTCGCCGCGCTTGCACAGCTCGTAGAGCTCGACGCTCTGGCGCGGCGCGACGCACGCCGGCCCCGCCATCCAGCCCACACCGCCGAGCAGCATCACGCAGGCCGGCACGTGCGAGGAGGCGGCGAACACCTGCATGCGCCCTCCGACGCGGTTGAGGATCGACAGCAGCCGGCCCGTGTTGACCGAGGCGTCCTTGATGTAGCCGATGTTCGGCACGCGCGACAGGCGCTCGATCACCGGGAGCGACAGGTCCGAACGTTGAAAGTTGGGGTTGGTGTAGAGCACCACCGGCAGCGACACGGATTCGGCGATCGCCCTGAAATAGTCGTGCACGCCCTCGTCCGCCACCGGGAAGTAGGCTTCAAGGATGGCGAGGACGCCGCTCGCGCCAATGCGCTCGACCTCGCGCGCCTGCGCCACCGCATCGGCGATGGTGGTCGAGGCCACACCCGCCACCACCGGCACGCGGGCGCGCGCCGCTTCGACGGTGACTTCCACCACGCGCCGGCGCTGGGTCGCATTAAGGTAAGCGAATTCTCCGGTGGAGCCGAGCGGCGTCAGGCCGTGCACGCCCGCGGCGATGAGGTCGTTGCACAGGCGCGCGAGGACCTGCGCGTCCACCTCGCCGGAGGCGAGCACCGGCGACACGACGTAAGGGAAGACGCCGTGGAAGCCGGCAGCCATGCGCCTCAGGTCCTTCTGAGGAAATCGAAGTCGCAGCCGTGCTCGGCCTGCAGCACGTGCTCCATGTAGAGCTTCGCGTAGCCGCGCGCCGGCGCCGCCACCGGCGGCTGCCAGGCAACCCTGCGCTTCGCAAGCTCGGCTTCCGGCACCGCGAGGTCGATGCGCCGCTCCTTCACCGAAACGCGGATGCGATCCCCGTCGCGCACCAGCGCGAGCGGCCCGCCCGCCGCCGCTTCGGGCGAGACGTGCAGCACGATGGTGCCGTAGGCGGTGCCGCTCATGCGCGCATCCGATATCCGCACCATGTCCTTCAGCCCGGCGCGCGCAAGCTTGGCGGGGATCGGCAGGTAGCCGGCCTCGGGCATCGCATAACCCGACTTCGGCCCGGCGTTCTGCAGCACCATGAAGTCGTCGGCCGTGATGTCGAGCGCCGGGTGGTCCACGCGGGCGGCGAGATCGTCGAGCGACGTGAACACCACCGCGCGGCCCTCCTTTTCGAACAGCGCCGGGTCCGCGGCCGAGCGCTTGAGGATGGCGCCGTTCGGCGCGAGCGAGCCGAACAGCGCCACCAGGCCGCCCTCCTGCGCCAGCGGCTCGGCGAGCGGTCGCACCACGGCGCGGTCCACCCATGCGCCTTTCTCCCGTTCCAGGCGCTCGCCCAGCGTCTCGCCGGCCACGGTCATGCAATCGAGGTTGAGGAGCGGCTGCAATTCGCGCAGCACCGCGCCGACGCCGCCGGCGGCGTAGAGGTCCGACATGTAGTGCTGCCCGGTGGGCTTGAGGTCCACGAGCACCGGCGTCGAGTCCGAGAGCTCGTTCAGGCGCTTCAGATCCACCTTTACGCCGGCGCGCCCGGCGATCGCGGTGAGGTGCACGATGGCGTTGGTCGAGCCGCCGATGGCGAGGAGCACGCGCAGGGCGTTCTCCACCGATTTCGCCGTGATGATCTGCGATGGGCGAATCGGGTTCTTCACCATCTCGACCGCCCGCCGCCCGCTCGCTTCGCCGGCGCGCAGCCGGTCGGCATGCACCGCGGGAATCGCGGCGCTGCCGGGCAGCGCCATGCCGAGCGCCTCGGCGATCGAGGCCATGGTGGAGGCGGTGCCCATCACGGCGCAGGTGCCCGCGGTGGTGGCGAGGTTGCCCTCGACTTCGCCAATGCCCGCTTCGTCCACCTTGCCGGCGCGGTGCAGCGCCCAGAAGCGCCGGCAGTCGGTGCAGGCGCCGAGGCGCTCGCCGTGAAAAGACGTGGGCATCATCGGCCCGGCGAGCAGCTGCACCGCCGGCACGTCGGCCGAGGCCGCGCCCATCAGTTGCGCCGGCACCGTCTTGTCGCAGCCGCCGACCAGCACCACCGCGTCCATCGGCTGCGCGCGGATCATCTCCTCGACGTCGATCGACATCAGGTTCCTGAACATCATCGAGGTCGGGCTGAGGAACACTTCGCCCAGCGACACCGTGGGAAACTCGATCGGCAGCCCGCCCGCGGCGAGCACCCCGCGCTTCACCGCCTCGATCAGCTCGGGGAAGTGCCGGTGGCAGTTGTTGAAGCCGCTTTTCGAGTCGGCGATGCCGACCACCGGACGCGCGAGCATCTCGCCCGAGTAGCCCATGCTCTTCGCGAACGAGCGCCGCAGATACAGCGAGAAGCCCGCGTCGCCGTAGTTGGTGAGGCCGCGGGCGAGGCCCCGAGGCTGCTTCGCGGACACCCGGCCTCAGCCTTCCACGACCGCTTCGACGTAGATCTCCACGCGCCGGTTCGCCTGGCGGCCGTCCACCGAGGCGTTCGACGCCACCGGCTGCGTTTCGCCCTTGCCGGCGGTGGCGAGGCGCATGCCGTTGACGCGCCGCGACTCGAGGAACTGCGCGACCGAGAGCGCGCGCCGCTCCGAGAGCGTCTGGTTGTACGCGTTCGAGCCGACGTTGTCGGTATGGCCGACGACCGTCAGCGTGGTCTTGCCGTAGCGCACCACCACGTCGGCAAGCTTGTCGAGCGTGCTGTTGAATCCCGGCTTGATCGCCGCGGAATCGGTGTCGAACGCCGTCTGGCTCGTCATGGTGACGAGCACCACCTGGTCGGAGAGCTTCTGCACGCGCGCCTGCCCGGCCTGGATCTCCGGCGCGAGGTTCTTCTCCAGGTCGCGCCGCTGGTTGTCCATGTAGTGGCCCACCGCCGCGCCCGTCAGGCCGCCGCCGATCGCGCCCACCACCGCGCCCTTGGTGCGGTTCTTCTTGTAGGCCATCGCGCCCACCACCGCGCCGCCCACGGCGCCGATCATGGCGCCGCTTTGAGTGCGCGTCATCGGCTTCATGCTGCCGTCGGCCGCGCAGCCGCCGAGCGCCACGCTTGCTGCGAGTATCGATATCCATTGCCGTTTCATGTTGCCTCCAGGTAAACGTTGCCCCTACCCCAGTCCGGTATTGTGCCAAACCGTCGGTCGCGCGTCGCACGCGGCGCGCGTTCAGGCGTTCGCGCGATATTCCGAGAAGATGCCGAGCGCCACGCTGCGCCCGACGCCGCTGAAGCCCGCCGCCGACATGGTGTCCATGATGCGCTCGGGCGGCACGCAGGCCTCGATCGTGTCCCAGTAATAGCGATACAGCGTGGCGGTGTCCCTGCTGCGGCTGACCAGGCTCGCCAGCGCCGGCACCACGCCGCGCAGGTAGGCCTTCAGCAGCGCGCTCGCCACGCGCCCCTCGGGCCGCGTGATCTCCAGCAGCAGCAGCCGCCCGCCGGGCTTGAGCACGCGCCGGAACTCCTGAAACGCCACCTGCAGATCCGCCAGGTGGCGCAGCGCGTAACCCATGCAGAGGAAATCAAAGGATTGTGGCGCGAACGGCAGCGTCTCGGCGCGGCCGCGTGCGAGCGCGACGCCGCGCGCCTCCGAATGCGCCACCATGCCGGCGCTCGGGTCGACGCCGATCACGCAGCCGCGATCGCCCACGACGCCGATGGCCTCGCGCGCGACCAGTCCCGTGCCCACCGCCACGTCGAGCATGCGCATCCCCCGCGCAAGCCCCGCGCGCAGCAGCGCCTGGCGACGGTACCGGGACCCCGAGCCGAGGGCGAGCAGCCGGTCGACGCGGTCGTAGTCGGGCGCGCTCGAATCGAACATGCGCCCCGTGAAGCGCCGCTTGGCCTCGCTGTCGGCGTAATACGCCGGCATCGGCGGCAGCGGCGCGCGGGCGGGGGTGCTCTCGTCGGGCGTTGTGTGCGGCATCGTACAGATGGTAGACCGTCCCGCGCCCGCGCAGTGGTAGAGTTTTCCACCACCCGTCCTGGAGATCCCCGTGCCCGCGCCCAAATCCCCGCCCACCACCATCGCCGCGGTGAAGGACATCGTGCCCAAGCTCGCCGAACTCACCGAGAAAGTGCTGTTCGGCGACGTCTGGGCGCGACCGGGCCTGTCGAAACGCGACCGCAGCCTCGCCACCGTGGCGGCGCTTATCGCGCTGTACAGGCCGGACCAGCTGAAAGGCCATATCTGGCGCGCGCTCGACAACGGCGTGACGCGCGAGGAGCTCGCCGAGCTCTTCACGCACCTCGCCTTCTACGCCGGCTGGGCCAACGGCATCGGCGCGGCGCAGGTCGCCAAGCAGGTCTACGAGGAGCGCGGCGCATGAAAGCCGGCTTCATCGGCCTGGGCGTCATGGGCGCGCATATGGCGGCGAGCCTGGTGCGCGCCGGACACGAGGTGAAGGGGAACGACCTGCGCAGGATCGAGGTTGCAGGCGTCACCTGGGCGGATTCGCCCGCCGCGGCGGCCGTCGGCGCGGAAGTGGTGTTTACCTCGCTGCCCGGGCCGAAGGAGGTTGAGGCGCTGGCGCCGGCACTCGCCGCGGCGATGCGCCCGGGCGCGGCCTGGTTCGACCTGACCACCAACTCGCCCGCGAGCGTGCGCCGCGTGCACGCACAGATGAAGGCGCGCGGCATCGACTTCCTCGATGCGCCGGTGAGCGGCGGGCCGACGGGCGCGAAGAGCGGCAGGCTCGCGCTCTGGGTCGGCGGCGAGAAGCAGGTCTACGATCGGCACGAGGCGCTGCTGCGCGCCATCGGCGACCAGCCCTGCTACGTCGGCCCGATCGGCGCCGGCGCGGTGGCCAAGCTCGCGCACAATTGCGCGAGCTTCACCGTGCAGACCGCGCTCGCCGAGATCTTCACGCTCGGCGTCAAGGCGGGCGTCGAGCCGCTGGCGCTGTTCCAGGCGCTGCGCCACGGCGCGACCGGGAGAAAGCGCACCTTCGACCGGCTCACCGAGCAGTACCTGCCCGGGGCCTACGATCCGCCGGCCTTCTCGCTCAAGCTCGCGCACAAGGACCTGTCGCTCGCCATGGCGCTCGCGCGCGAGGTCGGCGTGCCGATGCAGCTGACGGCCTGCGCCTTCGGGCAGTTCGAGGAGGCGATGCAGCGCGGCTGGGGCGAGCGCGACTCGCGTACGCCGATGCTGCTGCAGAACGAGCGCGCGGGAGTCGAGCCGCACGTGCCGGCGGAGAAGCTGCGCGAGGTGCTCGCCGAGCCTCAGAAGCGGTAGCGCAGCTCCACGCCCGATTCGCGCGTCGTGTTGGCGGGCTCGAGGCCGCCCATCTGGATTTCCGAGTCCTCGATGTCCCAGTACTGCGTCCACAGGCCGATGCTCCAGCGCCGGCCTTCGAACATCAGTTGCGCGCGGGCGCCCCAGCCCTCCTGCTGCCGGTTGGTGACGTCGCTCAGGCCCACGCCGGCGTCGCCGAGATAGCTGCGCTGCCGGCCGTTGGCGAAAGCGTCGTACTCCAGTTGCGGCACCATTACCCACTGCGAACCAAGCGGGATGCGCAGCGCCACGCCCAGGGGCACGTAGTAGTAGCGCGATATCCGGCGATAGCCGAACCGCCCGGTGCTGGTGACGCCGCGGAGATCGTTGTAAAGATAGCGATAGCCCAGGCCCGCATAGGGCACCCAGATCATGCGCCCGGCGCGATAGTCGCGGCCGGCGATCGCGCGCAGCTCGTGTAGGTAATCGGGCACGCCGGCGAGCGTGCCCGAGCCGGTGTAGTCGAGCTCGCCGTAGGAGTAGCGCGCCTCGATGCGCGAGTGGATGTAGTCCGGCCCCAGGAACGTGTAGGAGCCCGTTACGCCCAGGCGCTCGCCTTCCAGCAGCGCGAAGTTGGGCTCCTCGTATTCATAGGTCGCGCCCTGGATGCCCGCTTCCCAGCCGCCCTTGGTGGCGAGCGGATCGCGCTGTGCCGGCGCCTGCGCCAGGGCGGCGGCGGCCGAGGCCGCCAGTGCCAGTCCGATGAGCGTCGCCCCCCTGCGCATGCCAGTAATATAGCAACAGGAGGAGGGATCCATGGGTTTGCATTCCCGTCTGCGCTTCGCGCCCGCCGAAGTCGACGTCGAGCGCCGCAAGGACGGCAGCATGGTCCTGCGCTCGCCGCAGAAGCTGCGCGCCCACGAGCGCTGCGTGGGCGAGTGGCTGGTGAAGTGGGCGCAGCAGTCCCCGGAGCGCACGTTCCTCGCCGAGCGCCGGGGCGAGGGCTGGCGCAAGCTGAGCTACGCGCAGGCGCTGGACGGCGCTCGACGCATCGGCCAGGCGCTCCTCGAGCGCGGCCTCGGGCCCGAGAAGCCGCTCGCCATCCTGTCCGACAACAGCATCGACCACGGCCTGCTCGCGCTCGGCGCCATGCACGCCGGGGTGCCCGTGGCGCCGGTGTCGCCGGCGTACTCGCTCATGTCGAAGGACTTCGCCAAGCTGAAGGCGATCTTCGAGCTGCTCGAGCCGGGCCTGGTGTGGGTGGACGACCCGAAGAAATTCGCCGGCGCGCTCGCCGCCGTGGGCGCCGAGGCGACGCCGCTCGCGCCGCTGCTCGAACGCCAGCCCGGCGAGCGCATCGACGAGGCTTTCGCGCGCGTCGGCCCGGACTCGGTGGCGAAGATCCTCTTCACTTCGGGCTCGACCGGACTGCCCAAGGGCGTGATCAACACGCAGCGCATGCTGGTCTCCAACCAGCAGATGCTCGTGCAGGTGTGGCCGTTCCTCGAAGACCGCGTGCAGACGATCGTCGACTGGCTGCCGTGGAACCACACCTTCGGCGGCAACTTCTGCTTCAACATGATGCTGCGCAACGGCGGCGCCTTGTTCATCGA
>Ga0268386_10004237_pt1 | contig 10530 bp, 9 predicted proteins | sample RVTome_15_FD_200260 | JGI IMG/M metagenome (GOLD analysis project Ga0268386, IMG submission 200260) | Soil microbial communities from uranium-contaminated site in the Upper Colorado River Basin, Wyoming, United States - RVT150D86... ... | reverse complement strand
GGCGGTGCGGTAATAGTTTTGGAGCGCATCCACTGACAGATAAGCGCTTAACTCCTCGATCGCCGTAACGGCAGCAATTCCTCCGCGGTCCGGATTGCCGGCGTTTTGAGCAACCTCGACTGCTTGGTCCAAAGTAGTTCTAGCTACGTGAGTTTGGTTGAGTCGAGCGAGGGCTTTGCCGTGCGTCGTGAGCGCTTCGGCTAAGACCGCCTGTTCGCCGCCCCGCTTTAGGGCCTGAACAGCACCGCGTGCGACTTTCTCGGCCTCTTCATATTTACTTTCGAGCAAGAATGCCTGAGCGCGGCTGTCCTCCGCACCTGCCGCGCCGCCATGATCCCCAACACTTAAATGCAACGCTCGCGCTCGTGCTAAGTGCTCTTGAGCATCATCGAATCTCCCGACAGTCGCAAAAAGAAAACCGACGTTGTTTTCTACGCGTGCCTGAAACCGCTTGTGTCCAGCTTGCTCAAAGTGATAACCGGCAGCCGCATATTCAACTAGAGATAGGTCAATATAATCCTGGCGATTCTCCGAAGTGCCCAAGCTTCTGAGCACCGATGCATGCGAGTTGTGAAACTTGCCTTTTAAGGCATGATTAGAACTCAAATTGAAAAGCGGAGCCGCTTGGGTATAGATTCTCAGGGCGTCATGATCCCTTGTTGCGGTTCTCTCAACAATTCCACTGTTTAAGAGCGCCCTGAGTCTCTGTTCACTTTGTTTTTCACCGAAGCCTTCAAGCACAAGCCGCAAAGTAACTCTTGCCTCGTCAAGTCCGCCTTCGCGCCAGTAACAAATAGCTAAGTCAACTCGTGCTTCTGCAACCTTTTCGGCTATTCCCAGGCCTTCGAAGATGGCAGCACTCTCACTGATAAAATCCTTTGCGACCTCTTGAGCACCAGAAAGCTGTTTTGCGCTTCCAAGCCAACCAGTCAAGGTGCCGCTTCTAAGTAAGAGTTCTGCCCTCGCCTCTTCTTCCAGCCCTTTTGTCTCTGGGCGTTTAAGTAGGCCTTCCCAAAAAGGGCTCAAGGTCTCCGCCGCTTGATCAAACTCGCCCGCTTCCTCAAAGTTTTTGGCTAGTTCACATAACGGAATAACATCGTCGGCCAACGTGCCGCGAGTAACATTCTCAAAAACGGATGTATGCAAATCCATATGCGGTCTCCACTTTTCTGAATCGGCAAGGAACCTTGCAAGCCACTCAATTGACGGATATTATCATAATCAACCAATTATCTACTTGGTTGCACTCCAGCCTCACGGGCTTTTGACTACAACATTCTTGAGGAGATGATCGATGAAACCTGTCAAAAACTTCGTATTTGCCGTGCTTCTTGTGTCTGCTATCGCGGTCAACACACCTGCTGGTGAACAGGAGACCCCCGGATACGTCCCTCCACCTCCGTCCAGTGCGACGAGCACCTATGAAGATACTACGGTTAGCGATTCCTACACCGAACAGACTGGAGACGTTACGGCTGAAACGTCAGATTACCTTTTCTACGAAGCGTTGGCAGCCCTTCTATCAGTGTACTAAGAAGCGCACACCCAAAACAAACCACTATTGCTTACGCCGTGGCGTAGCCTAGCGGCCTGTGGTTTTGTGTGTCCGGGCGCTCACCGATCATGATTGAAAAAGCTTGCTGGGAGGCGGTGACGCCCTGCATCGTACGCCGATCCGGTCTCTGTGGCAATAGGAACTTTAACCTATTACACTGTCAAAGCCGGGTGGGATTCACCCGCCACCCCGTTTTTCGCCCGTCTTTTGCTCGACTAATCTCTTTCCTGCACGCTTTGTGCGTTGCTTTCAACCAGCCGTCGCACGGTCTCGAGTGTATCGATGTCAGCCGTAGTCTTGTCGGGTCTTAACCGCAGTATCCTCGGGAAACGCAGGGCATAACCGCTTTTGTGACGCTTCGAAGGCTGGACCCTGTCAAACGTGACTTCGATAACAACCCTGGGCTCCACAATCCGAACCCGCCCGTGACCAAATTCTTGAAGCGTATGGTTTTTGAACCATTCTGTAAGCTCGGTTAGTTCCCGATCAGTCAAACCGGAGTATGCCTTTCCGATATTCAGGAGCTCATCCTCCTCAGCGGATCGACGTACTGCAAAGGTGTAATCTGAAAGCAGGTTCCTCCGTTTACCATGACCCACTTCCACCGCGGTGACTGCAACATCAAGAGTTGCTATAGCTCGTTTTAACTTAAGCCAATCACGCCCTCGCCGCCCTGGTTTATATGGCGACCCCGGGCTCTTGATCATCAGACCTTCATTTCCCCGAGCTCGAGCAAGGTCAAATTCATCATCGAGCATGGCCACACCAATAAGCAGTTTGCCTTGAGACATCCGCAACGTCCCCTGCTCGAGCACCACTTGCGCCAGTAGATGTCTGCGTTCACTCAAGGGTTGGTCGATGAGAACTCTCCCGCCAGAATAAAGCAGGTCATACGCAACCAACACGACGGGCACCGCCTTGAGCAATTGGCTGCCGACGTTTTTCCGTCCGAGCCTTTTTTGCAGTTCGCTGAAAGGAAGTATCAGGTCATCGTTCGCTGGAACAATCTCCCCATCGATAATCACATCAGTGGTGAGGGATCGAAGCGGTTCAATCAACTCCGGAAATCGATGCGTGATCTCATCCATGGTCCGAGAGTAAATTGCAACTCTTCCGGACTCAACGTGTGCTTGAGCACGAATTCCATCAAACTTATCTTCGATTAGAAACTCATCCGGCATGGTCCTCGCAACATCGGTTAGATCGGCGGCGGGCGTCGCCAGCATAAACTTGATCGGATGAAAGAGTCGCATGTTGACATTACGCAGATCACCAACTCTTGCTCGTTTCGCCGTTTCGCCAATGTCACCCAACAGCATATTTGCGTATGAAACATCAGCTAACGACTGACCAAACACGCGAGCGAGTGCATCCTCCACGAGACCCTCCCTTAGACCAATGCGCAGATCACCGGCTAGTAACTTCACCAGGTATTTCGCTTCAAGTGGTGAAGCCCGATGCAATACGGCGGCAAGTAAAGCTGTCTTGTTCTTTATCCCGCGAGTTTCACTTAGCCTCGCAATGAGCGATTCAGTTTCTGCAAGCGTGATGGTTGGGTTAAAGGGCCGCTTAGTCTCCTTAACTATCTCAGCAGCCAGTTCGCCCGGATCTCCCAAGCGAACGTAACGCGGATAAAGATCCTCAGAACTAAAACCGGTAGCTTCGCTCAGTGCAGCACTGATAATACTTCCACCAACATTTGTCGTGCGAGCATCTGCCAACGCAAACTGATGGCCTGCGAAGTATCGAGCGGCGCGAGTGAGATCAGGATCTGAAAGGGCCTCGAGATAGTTTCCGAGTATTGCCGCTTTCTCAAGTTTCTTCGTCGTCGCAGCTACTGCTTCTGCACACTCAGCGAAAGTCTGAAGAGTTCCAGCAGAGCCGATCAAACGTTCCGAATTGTTCACTTCGTCGTTCATCAACGTCACAGTTACAGCCTTAATGATTCTAGATGATCCGGGCCAAAGTCGATTAATCGCCCTCGCCACTTCTGCTTTTCAATCATGACGCGCTACAATTCGCTGTCACCAAAACCCCGACTCTTTCCGGCATTCCCACTCCGGCGAGGTTTACAGCGTCCGTAATTCTATAGGAAGGTAAAACGACCTGTGTTTGCTCTCATTCTCGAATCCCTCGGCAGCACCGAATTACTCTTCATCCTGGTGATTGCGCTAATCTTCTTCGGCCCGCGAAAGCTGCCTCAACTCGCTCGATCAATGGGCAAGGGTTTGGCTGAGTTTCGAAAAGCGTCGGATGACTTCAAGCGAACCTGGGAACGCGAGGTAGCTTTGGAAAGCGCCAGGGCTGACGACAATTCATTACTCGAGGCAGACCAGCAACCAGCCTACGAAGCCACGCAGAGATTTGACGAACCGGCAAGTGAAACCCCAAACTCTGAATTGGTAGTACCACACGAAAGCCAAACTCAAAACAGTTTAGAAATAGCACCTGAAGAATTAGAAATCGCTGCCGAAACAACTCAACCCGAACCAGAACCGATGAAAAAGCAAAACTGGCTCTAACCTAAATCCCAATGTCTGCACTTCTAAGAGCACTATCTACAAACAGGGGAAGTGAAGAAGAACTCGGCGGGCAGATGTCCTTCCTCGAGCACCTCGACGAACTGCGTCGCCGTTTGATCAGATGTTTCATCTTCATATTCATAGCCGCCACCGCCAGCTGGTTTGTTTCTGGTCGAATCTATGATTTCCTCGCAGCGCCTGTAGAGCGGGCATTAGCGGACGCTCAGCGGCGCCAAGTTCCCATTGCCGGTCAAACTGGAACCGAGATGATCGGGCCATTGACCTCGTTGAAGGAGAATGATTCCGGGCGATATGTCTTCGCTGAAGAAACAACACTTGGGACCAGTTTGATTCCTGCGGGCGCGTCCGTGACGGCCCGTGTCTTTAAGGACGCGGAAGGGAAACTGGCTCTGTTTACTGACGAGGCACTTTTCGCCGGCAACACCGTCATTCCAAAAGGCGTACGTTTACCCACTGAGCTTGCCGCGGCAGCGGAGTCGTTCTCCGGTATTAATGACAAACTCATTGTCACCACGGCACTCGAACCTTTCTCTTTGTGGATAAAAGTCTCCATTTATGCGGCTGTATCTGTGTCGGTACCGTTTCTGCTCTTTCAAATCTGGGGATTTGTGTCACCCGGCCTTTATCCACATGAGCGGGCTTACGTGACTCCATTTATCGCTCTGTCTTCGATCTCCTTTGTTCTAGGGGCGGCGTTTGCCTATTACGTGATCTTTCCGCCCGCTGCAAAATACCTTCTCGGCCTCGGAACAGACTTTCGCTTGCTGCTGAAGGCTAACGACTATTTCGACTTCATTATCATCGTTATGCTGGGAATGGGAGTCGTTTTTCAGATGCCCGCGGTAACTTACGTGCTGGCCCGAATCGGGCTGGTTACGGCCGGTTTCCTGGCCAGGATTTGGAAAACCGCATTGATAGTTATTTTGATTACCTCCGCGATTCTGTCGCCAACCAGCGATATTCCGAACATGCTTTTGTTTGCGGCGCCGATGATGGTTCTGTACCTTATATCCATCTTCATCGCATGGATTTTCAACAAACCTCGGACAACCACGTAAACTCCCCGAAGACACTGATTTCGCAGGCTTTTCAGGCAACGAGACTGGTGGGTCATCGCATCTTGACTGTGTTCTCAAGGCAAGCTTAGAATCCATAGTCTTCGACTGGTAGCCGACAGCAGTCCGTATCGCACGAATTCGTACATCCACCAGGAGTTTTGTAAATGTCTTACGAGAAAGCCGCTCTTCGTCTGGCCCTCATTGTTACCTTTTCTTTCAGTGCCAGCCCAGGTGTGTTCACACAGGATCAGCAGGACCCGACCACTAAACCGCGAAATGTAAAACCTGAACTGAAGAAGGCCTACAAGGACTGGCTCGACAAAGACGTTACTTACATCATTACCGACGAAGAGCGGAAGGCATTCAAAAAACTGGCTACTGACGACGAGCGCGAGCGCTTCATCGAAGAGTTTTGGCGCCGTCGTGATCCGGATCCTGACACAGATGAGAACGAGTTTAAGGAAGAATATTACGAGCGCATCGCCTACACCAACGAACACTTCAGCTCCGGTATACCTGGATGGAAAACGGATCGCGGCCGGATCTGGATCATGTTTGGCAAGCCTGACGGGCGCGAAACACATCCGATGGGCGGTTCCTACCAGCGGCCTTCATATGAAGGCGGTGGCTCAACTACTACTTATCCCTTTGAAGTCTGGTTCTATCGCTATATCGCCGGCGTAGGCTCCGGAATCGAAATCGAGTTTGTTGATCCAACGGGCAGCGGCGAATATCGCATCGCGAGAAATCCAAACGAGAAAGACGCAATGTTACACATCCCAGGCGCCGGGCTCACTCTGTCCGAACAATTGGGACTTTCAAATAAGGCGGACCGCATTTCTGGTATCGGCGGGATTGGAAACAATCAGTATCAACGTGAACAGGACAGCCCGTTCTCGCGCTTGCAGTTGCTGGCAGACCTCAGTAGGCCGCCGCAAGTGAAATTCAATGATCTTGCGACCGCCGTTAATACCGGTGTCGTGGAGGAGAATCCCCTCAATTTTGATCTGAGAATCGACTTCTTCCGCCAGTCGGACGAGAGGGTGATCACGGCGTTCACAATTCAGGCTGAGAACAGAGACCTCGTTTTCCAGGACAGCGGTGGACTGCAGCAGGCCCGCATGAACATCTTCGCCCGAATAACTTCGGTCGCTGGCCGTCGCGTGGGAATCTTTGAGGATCCGGTAATCACTACAGCAACTGCCGAAGAACTTACTGAGGCGAGAGACAGAAAGTCGGCTTATCAGAAGGCGGTACCATTGGCTCCCGGCACGTACAAGGTTGACGTGATCGTTCGCGATGTGACTTCTGGCGCAACAGGTCTGAAGCAGCTTGGCTTCACAGTGCCGAAGTATGATCAGGAAAAGCTCTCCACTTCGACAATGATTCTGGCTGCAAAGCTCGAGACTCTTGTTGATCAACCAGCCGTGGGCCAATTCGTGATCGGCACGACCAAAGTGATACCAAATGTAGCCGGCGTTTACCGTCGTGGCCAAGCGGTCGGTGTTTACCTGCAAGTCTACAATGCTGGAATTGATCAAACCACGCTGCGACCTTCAGTCGATGTGGAATATGCCTTGATCAAGGATGGCAAAGAGTTGGGTAAGCAGGCTGAAGACTGGAGCGGAATGAGCGATTCCGGTCAACGACTGACGCTCGCCCGCCTAATTGATACGCGCAACCTGGGTGTCGGCGAATACGAAGTCGCAATTCGGATTCGCGATCGAGTTACCGGACAGGCGTTGTCGCCATCGCAAAAATTCACTGTTACTCAGTAGCAAGTAGTCGCTTTCAGGAGCAGCCTTTTCTTTCAAACGCCGTCTCCCCATCACGGTTCTGATCCGGCTGACCTCCGCCGGCCGGTTTCGACTTCATTGAAAGGAAGCGACGCGCATGTCTGTCTCAATCGTGCGACGATTCGTCACCGTTATTCTCCTCATTTCATTTTCAACCCTTACGATCGCTGCACAGCAGCTCAAACCGAATCCCGAAGAACAACCTCGGAAGGTCAAGCGAGAGCTCAAGAAGGCATACGTCGACTGGATCAAATGATGTCGACCTAATCCTTACTCAATCGGAGCGCGACGCCTGGAAAAAACTTGAAACCGATGACGAACGGGAAAAGTTTATCGAGGAGGTTTGGCGCACGCGCGACCCCGACCCAGACACGGAGAACGAGTTTAAGGAGCAGTTTTCCGAGCTGGTCCATTCGTCATCGGAAAAACCAAAGTCATACCAAACCTCTCGGCCGTTTACCGGCGTAATGAACCGGTTTGGAATCTATCTGCAGGATTTACAACGCGGCCACAGATCAAACAACTCTACGGCCCGCCGCTGATGCCGAATATGTGCTACTCAAAAACGGTAAGGAGGTGAGTAGGCACGTGGAAGACTGGCGCCAAATTAACGATGCGGGCCAGCGACTAACGCTGACACGGTTAATTGATAGCAGCGCGCTGGAACCTGGAGAATACCAGATTCAAATCCGCATACGTGATCACGTTTCGGGTCAAACAATAACCCCGTCGGCGACGTTTACAATCGTGCCGTAATCACAATCCGGGACTTGCTGTTTCTAACAACGATTCACGAATAAACTGCTCGACCTGACGCAGATACTCATCTCCAAGTGATCCGAAAACGTTGTGACCGGCGCCAGCGAAGATTAACAACTTCTTCGGCTCGTTTGCAGACGCGAAAAGCGCTCGTGCCTCATTTGTTGGAATCGTCAGATCTGGATCACCGTGAGTGATCAGAACAGGCGATTTAACGCTGGCCAGCTTGCGCGCTGATTCAAAACGATTCTTACCAAGGAAATGCAGCCACCGCGGTAACCACGGCAAAGCAGCGGCCGCTACAGAACTTGCAGAACTAAATCCCGACTCGAGCACCACTGCACCAAAAACTCCGCGTGTAGCGACATCAGCGACTACCGCTGTCCCAAGCGAATGGCCGTAAAGGACAATTCGTTCTGAACGTGCGCCCTTCTCGTTTATGACGAAGGCTACAGCAGCATCGCCGTCAGCATAGAGGTCCGATTCGTCGTCAGCAACTCCTTCACTTGCACCGTAGCCGCGATAATCGAAAAGCAAAACGTCGAATCCCTGTTTTGCAAACCGTCGGCCCACCCAGCTTACGTTCCAAATATTGCCGCCGTTGCCGTGAAAGAAGATGATCGTGGCGGTTTCAAGTCTTGACTGACTTTCGAAGAACCAACCGTGGAGACGAGTTCCGTCAACCGAGTTGAACCAGACACTCTCTGCTCCTTCAGGAGTCGACTTCATCTCTTTCGCCGTCATGCGATCAGGACGAAACGTCATCAACGACTCCAGCCAGCGAAGTCCGTATACAAACGCTCCGCATCCCAGAGCGAGCGCAACGGTCGCTCCAATCAATCGCTCACGAGTGAAAAGATTGCGATTCTTTTGAAGACCGCGTCCGATTGAATTGTTTTCGCCGAGCATGATGGACACTACGTCAGTTTCGACCGTCTAAGTTCCGCTCAATCTGATGCCGGATGGGACATGCCCGCCTCAAATGCTAAGATGATCACGCAATGGATAAACCCGTTGAGTTAACCGGGCTGAGTCAGCCTGAAGTGATTTCATTCGTCGAAACGCTGGGTGAACCTGCTTATCGCGGTCGCCAGCTTTTCGCGGCGCTCCAGCGTCGCCGTTTGCGCGACTTCGAAGAAATCACCGATCTGCCGAAGGAGCTGCGAGCTCGATTGAGCGACGTGGCGCGGGCTGCAACGCTCAAAATCGAATCGCAGTACGTTTCAACAGACAGCACGCGCCGGTATTTGATGAAGACTCACGATGGTCTCCCAGTTGAGACAGTTTTCATTCCTGAAGAACGCCGCGACACGATCTGTTTTTCATCGCAATCCGGTTGTCCGCTGCAGTGTACCTTTTGCCTGACGGCCCAGGTCGGCTTGTTGCGTTCACTAACGGCGGGCGAGATTGTCGAGCAGATCATGATTGCGCTCAACGACGCTTACGGAACCGGTGTCAAACCTCCAAGAGGAACGAACCTGGTCGCTATGGGTGCAGGAGAGCCACTGCTCAATCTGGATTCATTGTTGAAAGCGTTGCCCGTAATGGCCGATCCCCAGGGTCTCCACATCGTTCCTAATCGCGTCACAGTCTCAACCGCAGGCGTGGTGCCGCGCATTTTGGATCTGGCGAAGATAACCGATCGACCACATCTTGCGATCTCTTTGGCCGCTCCCACAGATAAACTGCGCAACGAGCTTATGCCTATCAACAAAAAGTGGCCACTTGAAGAGTTACTCAGCGCCTGCAAGGTTTTTGAGAAAACACTAAAGCCCGGGGAGCGGCTTACTTTTGAATATGTAATGCTCGACGGCGTCAACGATTCAGACGAGCAAGCCCGACAACTTGCAAATCTGCTCAACCGCCACAGCATCACGGCCAAGGTGAATCTGATCCCACACAACCCCGCTGATCCGCTTCCTTATCAACCTTCTACGAGCGCGACAGTAGAGCGCTTCAAGAACATTTTGGAGTCGAAGGGAATTCACACTTACGTGCGGCGACCGCGAGGGCGGGACATTTTTGCCGCCTGCGGGCAACTAGCCGCACGCCAGGGCACACTTAGTAATCTTAGTGAAATAAGTTCAATCGGAGCCAACAACTAAATGAGTAAACATTCGACCGTTCGCATACTTCCATTAATCGTCATCCTGCTGATTCCAGCTACTTTTTATTCCAGTCCCGTTCCGCAGTCTTCGGCCGACGTAAAAGTCAGCGGTTCGATAGCTCCGGACAAGGTAAAAAAAGGCCGGATTGCTCGCGCAAGTGTAGTTATGGACATCCCTTCCGGTCTGCATGTGCAATCCAACAAACCACTGGACAAATTCCTGATAGCCACAAAACTCGAAGTCGAAGCGCCCTCTGGCATGAAGGTTGGGCCAGTTTCTTATCCACGCGCGTTGATGCGTAAGCTGAAGTTTTCGAAGGGAATGGTTGCAGTATACGAAGGCCGATCGGTAGTTCGTTTCAATGTTACTGTACCGGCGAACTATTCCGGAGGATCGGGAGAAATCAATGGCAAGCTGAGATTTCAAGCTTGCAACGATGAGTCTTGCTTTCCTCCGGTGACGCGTGAAGTGAAGATGTGGCTTAACGTGGAATGAAGGTATTGCCGATTGCCGATTGCCAATTTGTTTGACTTTTTTCCTGGGGGCTTAAAACTAGCACGCTCGGTGCGAACAAATCGGCAATTGGCAATCGGCAATGACCTCACTTTCTTCCCACTACAGCCATAAGCCTTCCAACTTTTCCGTGTAGGTTCTTTTCTTTACGATAAGAAAAGAAAAGATCTGTGCGGCACATCGTACAGATCGGCGCGG
>Ga0268386_10004236_pt1 | contig 10530 bp, 5 predicted proteins | sample RVTome_15_FD_200260 | JGI IMG/M metagenome (GOLD analysis project Ga0268386, IMG submission 200260) | Soil microbial communities from uranium-contaminated site in the Upper Colorado River Basin, Wyoming, United States - RVT150D86... ... | reverse complement strand
ATGGTGCCCCTTAAGTTTCTTGCGACGTCAATGTAACTGGTTGTTTGTGATCTGATTTAGAACGTAGTTAATCATTCGGCGCGGGTTCCCGAGACAAACCAACAGCCGCATTATGGAGGAAAAGGGCCTCTATATTCCAACTCGCGAACTTCGACGCTCCAAGCTTCCTGTCGTGTGGCCAGATTAACTCCGCGGAGCTTTGCAGGCTCCTCTCTTCCGGCACGAATGTAGGGCGTTGTTTCGTAAATCAATATTGAATCGCGTACGACGAACGGAGCGAAGGCTACGTGCGTCTGGAATTCGCCAACGCGCCTGTTGGTCCCCCGCTCAAAAACGGTCCAGCGGTATTTGGCCCATGTTTTGTCATCGGCGATTCGCTGACTTGCCATGATGTGGCGTCCATCAGCACTCTCGTATTGCGTAGGAGCTGCATCCGAAATCTTGTCAGTAGGCGTCACGAGCCACCGTCGCGCCGCAGCGCGGCGAGCGAGGCTCGCATCAGCCGGACTGACAGCCCCCGTAGTCAAATCAACCTGAAGTGCTCCCTCTGCGGAACGCTGAGCTGCCGCACGCGCCTGAGCTTCGGCGACAGGTACTCCACCCTCCGGTTCCTGAATCGCTCCGCGAATCGGTTGGAACTCAAACCTCCAAGTCACGATAGCGCTATTGCCAGCCACACGAGCGTCGGCTTCAAACTTCCCTTCAAGAGTTTGTCCAATTGCTACCCTCACGAAGCTCGGTAGCTCGGCGACGCTGCGAACCATCGCCGTTCCTCGTTCCCTCGTGTTGAGGACTGCAAGCTCTAATCGATTGGTAGGAGTCTTCGGCTCAACCTGGCTTATCAACCGATTGCCGGTGATTGCCAGTGGCTGGGCTGCTGCGTTCGACGTCCATCGTTTAGCGCCGCTCGCGAGATCGATCGCGGCAACTCCTTCGGGCGTCATGGCGTAGGCGATGTTGGCCGCCGGATCAATCACGATTCCGGGACGTAGCGTGGTCATCGCGGCCGTCTGTTGCCCCTGGACGATCGCACAGAAGGGAGACAAAACGACCAGTCCTATTAGTACAAGGGCTAAGTGCCGAGTACCAATCAATAATTTCTCGTGTCGAAATTGCGTCATATCACACCCCGCTTGCGGCGTATTTTGGATGCTAAAACTTGAATTTTACGCCGCCTCTAATCCCAATAAACCCCAAATCCGATACGTTTGAACGGAATAGGTGAGAATAGCTTGCGCCGAAATCCAGTTCGAGCCAGGAACTGACCGGCTGATTGAATCCTGCGCCTCCATTCAACCCGAAATGTGTCGAGCCACCGGTGATATGGAAAACTCCCGGACCGCCCGAAACGTAAAAGCGTCCGCTGCCGGCGGGGAAGTAGCCTTTGAACAACAGACTTCCGGAATAGATCTCTGCCGTTGTCCCGAAATCGTACCGCCCAAGCACTCCTTCGAGTGAGAACTTCGGCGTCGCGCGATACTCAAAATCAAACTCTGTTAACAGACCTGCACTAGCGGCCGAGCCGAAGCCCTTGACGGGTATTGCCACACCCGTATGAAAGCTAAACGCAAACTTAGAAGCTTGACCCGCAGTGGGGATTGTCGATAACGGTCCACTAAACAGCGGACGACCCAGCACGGTAATGGTGATGTTTGTTAACGCAGGCGATGTGGTGGTGACTATGGGAAACAGATAACTTCCATCGAGCCGATCCAGCGGTGTAGCCGTTACACGGACTCCATTAACCCTGACGACGATCGCATGTCCATAGTCAGGCCCAAGAAAATTATTGAGACGATCGATGGGACGCACAATCAAATCGTACTGTCCCGCACCCTTTCTGTCAGCCAGTATGCGAAGATCAGAAGCTGTGCCAGAGGGATTTCCAAACGTAAGCGCCACAGTTTGGCTTTCCGTGCGATTGTAGGCTCCGATGTCAGCACGCTGTCCTGCTACGTGGTAAACAACGGTGTATGGACCACTAATGGAAGTGTTACTGAAAGTAGCCGAGTAAGTACCGTTGCCATTATTCTGAAAGACAATTGGTTGCTCAGAAGGCCGCAAACGATCGCGGAAAGAGTTGTCCCCCAAAAGTAACTGGAATTTGCGCTGAGCGTCTGTCGCCCCCGGCTCGTATTGAAAACCGGCGGGAGTAGCTGGAGTGGCGCGAGTGGAGAGCAGGTTGCTGAGCGCTTCCCTCGGCGTAAGCACCTGCGCGGTAACGTTAGCGTCAGTAACCGGAAGTCCGTCGAAGGTTACTTTGACCTGGAGCGGCAGGGGGTCTCCTACCAAACGTGCTGAACCGATGTTGAACTCATATTTCAGATCCTGTTCTTCCACGATAGCCGCCGCTTCATATTGCGTGGGAACCGATCCGCTGATGTGCATGGTCCAATTACCCGCCGATGTGATCGCTGGTCCAGCCGCCCGGGGAACGTCGAGGGTGAAAATCCGGTAGAACGGACCTTCGATAATCCGGCCGAATGAAGTGACGTCTACGCCGTCCTTCTCTACCGTGAAGCTCAATGCCGCCCCGCGTTTCCAGCTAAGCTTGAGCACCACGCGGCGGGCGGTCTGATTGGTCGTAAACGTTTCGCTTCCGGTAGCTCCGGTTGTTGTGCCGTGTCGATACCCGACGAGCTGAGGACTGAACTGGCGCAGCACGTCGATCAACTCTTCTATGTAAAAGCGGCGCAGGTCTTCGTCTGGCGCCGTCGTGAGTTTGAACCGTCCGTTTGTTTCCGTCGCAATCTGACTCAACAGATCGACGAATGGTGGCGTTGCGCCTACTCCAATGGTGTTTACCTTGATACCTAAAGCAGTATTTAGATCCGTCGGCGGCACAGTTGCCGACACACCTGAGGCGGGCCTGCCGGGCTGATCCGCGATCTCAAACGTGGACGTATTTACCATCGGATTTACGTTTTGCATTCCATCTGTAAATACGATGATGTTGCGTGGCCGTGTCGCATCAGTAAGGCGGTTAATGGCCGTTTGTATTCCGCCGCCCATCGCAGTCAAGTTTGCCGGAAGGGTGGTTTGACTTCGAACATCCGCAATGATCGCGGCTGCATTTGCCGATACCGGCAGAAGAACATCCGGTCCGATCGTGAACTCATTTACATTCGTGCGAAAGTAGTTAGTGCCGATCCGATCGTTGGGCACTGTGAACAGAGTCCAGAGCTGCACGAACAACTCGACGGCGTCCTTTAATACGTCGAGTTTTGGACTACAGGTGGAACAGGCTGGAGAGAGCATGCTGCCCGAGAGATCGAGAACCATGGCCACATCCACCGGCGTGCGGTCCTCGAGATTTATGGTCCATGCCCCGCGGCCCAGCAGGCCGGCTACCAAAATTTTATCCGTCGCGTCGTATTCGAGATCGTATACGGGAGCGCGCGGCAGACCAGTCCCGAGCACGGCCCAGGTATCAAAAGCAGGTCCTGGCGCGAAGAAGACGCCGTTATCGCTTCCGACTATCACGCTGCCGGCCGCGTCGGCGCTGCTAAATGCAACCGAGCGGATAGTGCCGGGCGCTAGCGTTAACAGGTTGCCGGTTACATTGGTCCAACTGCCGCCGGCATCAGCGGTTCGGAAAACATTCGTCGCGTCAACGACGAAAGCGTTCTGCGGGTTTGTGTTGTTGATTGTCACACCCGACACCTGCCCGGTACCGGGGTAGGTGGCTGACTGTGTCGGCGCCGTGGGCGGTGCGGCTGTCCGCACAAAGACTCGATTACCGGAGCCCACGTAAAGCATGTCAGCATTTCCAGTCGCACCATAAGCGAGCGAGTGTGGTCCGGTGCCATTCGCAACGATCCCCGGCCCGATTTCAGTGATCGTGTCGCCCTGGTCCATAGACTCGTAGACGGAGTTGCTGCCGCCGATTACCAAACGGGTTGGCGTTACGTTGTTTACTTCGACGGGAGTATAGAACTGCCTGCCAAGAGGTGCGCCGCCGCCAACTACTGTTAGCGCTGGGAATACCTGAGTCAGAAAGGTGTTGGCTGTATCGTAGGTACGGCGTCGAAAGCCGCCAAGACCCTGATTGCTGGAATAGCGCACGGAGGTTCCGGGCGTACCGGTGTCATTTATCGCTGTGTCGCCGCCGTCTGCCGTGCTTACACTCAGCCAAAGAAAGTTTGCCGGCAGGGTTCCGTGAGGACTGCCGGTGTCCTGTGCGCCGCCCGCGGCAATTTTTGAGTTTGAATCCCAACTGGCGGAATGGAATTCGGTGGTCCTCAGATTACCGATCAGTGACGACCAGTTGCCGGTATTCGTCAGGGGCGTGGAGCGTTTGTAAATGCCGCCGTCATTTGTTTCGATCAAGTCGCCGGCAACATCCATCGCCATGTCACGAGAATCAGCGTGAGGGGACGTCATGCCGCTGGTATTGGTATGAGTTATGTGGGCCGACATACTACCCGCCGGCAGTGACGCATCTACTCTAAACAAACGACCGGAAAAATCGACAGCGCCAATTGAGTTTGGAAAAGGTGACGGTTGTCGATCGCCGCCGATATAGACGATGTTCGCGTTAGTTGAATCGGCCGCAAGCGAAATATGAACCCAGCCCTGACCTCCTGGATGTATGCCAACGGGGGTACCGGCTTCGATGGTCGTTGGCAGATCCAGCGCGGTCCAGTTCGTGCCGCCGTCACCCGAACGAAATAGTCCGGCCAACCGGTTAGTGCCACCAACAATTGCGACGTAAACGTTGTTGCTCGCACCGATGCTGATTTTGACGTTACTCGTACCGCCAGCCATGACAGCATCCATTGCCGCATCGCTAACCTTGGTCCATGTTGCGCCTGTATCCAGGCTACGGTAGATACCGTTGCCACCGGAGTTAGTGAACAGTATGGCATTGTTTGAAGGATTGCTGGCTAAATCAAAAGAGGGGCCCGCAGGCAAGCCTGTGCCGGCTGCGCCTGAGATCTGCGTCCATGCTCCGCCTGTGTCTGTGCTGCGCCATACCCCGCGATTAGCGAAGGAATCGGCGGCGTTGCCAGAGACGACCAGGGTGGCTCCGCGAGGCGCCACACCCGTAATGTTTAATCCAGTTACAGTGCCGCCGGCGCCGCTGACCAGCGTCCAACTTGTGCCGCCATTGGTTGTGCGCCACACTCCCACTCGATCACTACCGCGTGACAAGAAGCTGCTGAATCTTCCCACACCGGCTATTAACGTTTGATGGGTCCCATCCGTTGGGTCAAACGCAATCGCCCCGATGGATAACGCACGATTGACTCCGAGTTGCTCAACCCAAGTGGGAGTTGCTGCGGTGGCGTTAGTTGTTTTCCAGATGCCGCCATTAACAGCGCCAACGTAGATTGTGGCGGCATCGGTCGGATGGGTTGCCACCGTATTGATAGCGCCAACAACTGGCCGCTGCGGTATACCTTCGACCTGCCCTTGGGTGTTTGGACCAGGGCCCTGCTCCACCCACACGCGCTGGGCAGGCGCGTTTTTAGCTAATGCAATTAAGAGAAGCACAGCGACGAAAGTGATTCTGAAGTGTGGAAGCTTACGAGTTAGTGAGAAGCGGAGGTAAGTGGCTTTAGTGAACATAACTATATCCTGGTCGGGAGCTAATTACACTGGAGAGCCGGGTAAACCGGCTCGCGCCCAAAAAGAGCCTGTGATCAAGAAAACCCGTGGCGCGTTCTAACCGGAAGTATTGCGAGGATCAGCGTTAAGGTTTAGCTGTTTGCGAGTCTACAGTGGAGTAGAGGCTCGTGAGAATTCAGCTCCAAGAGTGCGACGCTAACCCGATGTCAAACCTTGGGGGCCCTCTACAACAAGCGCTGAAGGAACCCCGTCACTTACATATGTCGGAAAGCTGAAAAATGTTTCTACTGTGCTCCTACATATGACACGCAGACGAAGTAAGCCGATTTTGGAATCAATTAAGCCACAGCGAGTGATCGGTAAATATGTTTTACCGTCAGTGCGACTGAAGTTGGTTCGTTTCTGAACTAGATGGTTGCTGGCAACTGTCGGACCTAACTAAGCATTTCTGTCGTTGACCGCAGAAAGAAATTGCGAAGATTGTCCACTGTGGGCACCCCCAGGACTCTGTGAAGCTCTTGTGCCTTGTGTGTCAAACTACTGCGCCCGCAAGATTTGGAAGAAACTGAGCATCTCCGCCGGTCGCGTCAAGAACAAGTTGCGAAGATTGTCCACTGTGGGGAGCGCTCTCCTTAATACAATCGACCAGAGGCCACCGCTCGGTGGCCTCAAGTTTCATTTCGGCATTTGTGACGCAAGAGTCTGCTTGTGACAAGATTGGAGTACTGACTCAACAGTCCGGAGGCAGCTTCTGTTCTAAATTTAACCTCACGAAGTTACCAACTCGGGCGTTGACTTTCCTGACAAACCAGCATAATCTCCGCACGCTTTCCTAATGAAGGCTGACCCGAGCCTCTGCGTCCTCGCGCACTCGCAATTCATTCTTCAATCGTCATCCTGGAGAGCCCAACGAATAGAACCAACAAGGACTCATTCTTCGCATTTTGGAGTCTAAGGTTAGGTTCAGTAACGTTCCCGGATCACATTGGTACGCCGGCGCAATGCCAAGCGTTGGGCCGCGTCGCGAACCGAGCGGCCAGTCTGAAACTCCAAGGCGGAATGGGAAAACAGTGTCATACCTTCACAAAAGTACCTGTCCGAAATGTGGCACCAAGCAAAACTTTGAGTGGAGATTTCTTGGGAAACTACAACATCCAACCTGCGGCACTTCTTGGTATGTTAACAGTAGTACATATTTGAAGAAGCAGGTCAAAGATGGTTTTGGTCTCGCGCACAGCGAATTCTTTCTCGCTTCCGAAGGGTGCGCGATTCGATGTTCTATCTGGCGGTCTTTGGTTGCCTCGCAATACCGATCGCAATCGTAATAGTTCCGGTCCGGTGGATTCTTAGGCTATTCCTGGACCAATCAAATAGTTCCTAGTAATCGCTCGTTACCTCCAACGAAAGGAAACTATCAATGGAAGTAGTTCAATTACTTGGGTCCGCGATGGGTCTCGGTTTTGTATCGGGCCTTAATTTGTATGCGACCATTCCAAACCTTCTGCAAGCAACATTTACCGCTGAAAGACAAATGGCGCATGTAGCAACTCCTCGTTGAGTTCTCTGTAGAGATTGCGAAACCGGTACCGCTTATCACTCGTTTGCCTGCCGTTTGCCTTGGCTATCGTAAATCATAGTCATATCAATCAAACGTCGGTAGTTGTGAGTATCTACCGACGCTTAATTTATGGAGAAGACGTCGAAAAAGATGGGCGCTTCCGCAGAAAAAGGATACTCGACCTTGCCCGCAAAGGCGGAATCCTGTGTCCGCGAGACTTCCTAACCAAGGGTCTGCCAAAAGACTATCTCTGGCGGTCAACTCAGAGACCAATGGTCTGAGAATCTGAACATCGTTCGGCGCAATCGAATCGGCTCTCACCATATTGCCTCGTGCTATGATGTGGCCGGAGGGAACTCATGGAAATCAAGATGACCATAATCTATGAAAAGGCCGATGGGTTGATTCAGGCCTCGGTCGCTGAGCTTCCGGGAGCGATCTCGCTCGGCGCCGATGTCGAGGAGGCGCGGCGAAATCTGGATGAAGCAATCGAGATGGTGCTGGAAGGAAACCGCTTGCTGGCCGAAGATGTTCCCAGGGAAAAAATCAGTAGTGAAGAAATCGCCTTTCGCGCCGCATGAAGCGAATCGATTTAATTCGACATCTTGAGAGTCAGGGCTGCCAGTTCATGCGCGAAGGAAGACAGCACAGCCTTTACATCAACCGACAAACCAGGAAATCCGCCGCCGTGCCGCGTCATCGAGAGATTCCCCAGGGAACAGTTCGAAGCATTTGCCGCGCTCTTGGAATTCCGTCGCCGTTCTGAAACCTTTTGGCATGTGTGCCGAGTACAAGTCGCGTACTACACCTTTCGCAATGCTTTCGATTATGAGGCAGCAAGAAATAGCGACGGAATCACGGAACTGCCGCACGATCGCGTCGCTGAAGTTGCAGAGTTTGTGGAATCCCGGCGGACCGCGAGCATAGTAGCAACCAATCAATCTTCACGAGGCACTCGCCAATTACGTAAATTAATACGCGGGGACAGACGCGGACATCGATTCTGACCTCGAGGCTGCGGCGATCCGATCACCTGATCCAATAGCGTCGACGTACCATTTTGCGGCTCTGTTGCTCTCCATGATTTCTCTCGAATCACAAGCTTCAATTGCATCAATCAAATCCAAGAAGAGGCCACTCGTCGAGGGTGGCCTCAAGTTTTCTAGATCTTCACGTGAATCTTATTGGTTTTGAAATAAGGATGCTGTGCCCAACACCGTTGTTTGATCAGAACCTCACTCAAATACTAGAGATGGTGGTTTTCCCAAGGAGTTCTCGCGTTAATAGTCGGAAGAGTAACGAACTCACGCGCAGTCTTTGGACCATCGCGTGTTCGCAAGCCCGTTGGCGAATTGAAAAACTATTTATCAACCAATGGAGACAATGGCATATCCTCCAAACATGAGCAAACCAAGCTCAATAACGGAATTGCTCATACACAAGAACCGCTAAAAAGATCTAAGAGTCCCCCCAAAGGAGAAAAAAGATGACTCGCTCTCATAACCAGACCTCAAACCCCAAACAGCCTCCGGAGGAGCGCCCCATTGAAGGAAGTAAGTCCAACCTTCTCACGCTTGACAAGGCCGGCCCCATCCAAATGGGCTTCTGGGTCCCCAACCGCGTATGGGCGACCGCCAAATACCTTGTCCCGCTTCGCGACTTCATTGCCGCGAAGAAAGAGGCCGGCACGCTCACTCCAATGCGCCCGGAGATCCAGGAATTCAAGGCTTGGGTGACATCGGACAGCGTGTACCGCATGTGGGTCAACTCGATGATCGACCAGGCGAACGCTTTCGTCCAGACGCTTGACGAAAAGACCAGGGAGGAGATTAAAGATAAGGACGGCGATGTTCTCTGGATTAAAGACTACGACAGCCTCTTCGAGATTCTCAACGAGATCATCACTACCTCTCCTTCCTTCAACACGACCGCCCAAGTCGGCACTCCGATGAACGCCCTTCTCGCCGTGTCGATGGCCACTGACGCCGGCCTCGCGTTGTTCCACGACACGACATTCAACCTCCAATTTAAGAAAATTCTCGATGCGTGGAACACGTTCCTCAAGAGCAGCGACTCGCTCGACAAGCTCGACATCAACGACCCGGAGAAAGAGGGATCGTGGATCTCTAAGGCCGCATTGGAGGCCGGCGTGTGGAATCAAATGGTGTATGACCCTACCAAGCCTGGGTATGGCTTTGACTCGTGGAACTCATTTTTCATCCGGAAGTTTGTGCCCGGCGCGCGTCCGTTCCAGGGCAATCCGACCCTCCATATCGACGTTGGCTGTGAGACCACGCCGTGGCAATACGCGAACAACCTCGCGGTCGAGACCGATTTCTGGGTCAAGGATGTCAACTACTCACTGCTCGATCTCTTCGGGGGACAGGAACAGTGGGCGAAGCTCTTCGAAGGCGGACAGCTCTACCAAGGGTTCCTCTCTGCAACGCACTACCACCGCTGGAACGCGCCGCTCGACGGCGCCATTGTGCGCTCATGGGTGCAGCCGGGAACCTACTTCGCGCAGCGCCCGGGGCAAGGCGAAGATCCCGGCACTTGGGAGGGTACCGAATCGCAGCCGTATCTCGGCCATGTCGCCGCCCGCGCAATCTTCGTCTTCGAGCACAAATTATGCGGCTACGTCACGCTCATTTGCATCGGGATGGTCGAGGTGTCGACGTGTGTTATCGAGCCAGGTTTCATCGTCGATGAGGGCTCTGAACCCGTCAACATCACCCGTGGCACCGAGATCGGCCACTTCGAGTTCGGCGGCTCGACGCACATGATGGTCTTCCAGCGAGACCGAGTGGTTCTCGCTGATTGGGCGGTCAATGCAGTACAGCACCAGAACGATCCCGACCCCACGCCAATGGGCAGTGTAATCGCTACAGCGGCAATCTTTGACGGCGAGGGATAACAAGATCAGAGTAAACTAATTGCTAACAAGGCAAGCGGACATTGGCGCGGGCCGATCCACGTTATACCCATCGCGCTGAAAGACAATATTGACACCGCTGGCATACGCACAACGGCAGCGAGTAGGGTCTTTGCGTTCCGCGCTTCCCGACAAGGCTGCGCCCTTAAGTAGTTGGACCACGTGTCTGCTGAATGATCTCGAGCATTTCCGTTGTCGGTCTCAAAAATATGTTGCTAAGATTGTCTAATTTCAGCTAATCAATAAATATTCATCAATATGTTGTCACCAAAACAACGTGAAGAACTACTCAGAGGATTGAAAGCCCGTTTTGAGAAAAACATGAACCGCCATAAAGATCTTGAATGGGCTAAAGTACAGGCAAAGCTGGAAGCTAATACTAAAAAACTGTGGTCGCTCAATGAAATGGAAAGAACTGGCGGTGAACCGGATGTTGTCGGGTTTGATAAAAAGCCGGGCGACTACATTT
>Ga0268386_10004235_pt1 | contig 10531 bp, 13 predicted proteins | sample RVTome_15_FD_200260 | JGI IMG/M metagenome (GOLD analysis project Ga0268386, IMG submission 200260) | Soil microbial communities from uranium-contaminated site in the Upper Colorado River Basin, Wyoming, United States - RVT150D86... ... | reverse complement strand
TACGGAGTCCCACTGCTGATGAAAGTAGCAGCCCATGACGCTGCCGCGCTCCTTCACGAAGACATTAAAGCCTTTCGTTTGAAGCTCAGGCACCCGTTCCCGGCTGGCGCTGATGATGTCGACCTCCCCGGTCTGCAGCATGGCGATGCGCGTGCTTTCCTCGGGGACAACCATATACTTGACCATCTTGTACTTCGGGACGCCTTCGGCCCAATGCTGATCCACGGCCTCCAACTCGATAAAGGCGCCGGTTACCCCTTTCACCCATTTATAGGGGCCACTGCCGATGGGGTTGGCGGTGAACCCCTCAACTCCCACCCGCTCATAGTAGGCCTTAGGCAGAATCGCCATCTCGTGACCAGCGGCCATGGAGAGATCCTGAGCCAGCCAGAGATCGGGCTTCTGAGTACGGATCACGAGGGTATAGGGGTCGACGGCCTCGACCTCTGAAATCGACCGTCGCAGCCGCACCGCAAAGCCGGCGATGGATTCCGGCTTGATCACCATCTCCAGGCTCCACTTGACATCTTCGGCGGTAAGCTTTGTGCCATCGTGGAACGTGATATCCCGGCGCAGCCAAAAGGTCCAGGTCAGACCATCGGAGGACATTTCCCAGCGCTCAGCGGCACCGTTTTCCGTGGACAAGGAGCCGTCGGGGTTGGCTCCCACCAGGAAATCGTACAGCAGGGTCATATAACCCTTGCCGAAGGTCGTCTCCTGCCAGGGAGAGGGACGCATAAAGCCAATACCGGACATCGCAAGGCGGAGTTCCCCTGTAGGACTGGCTCCTTCTGCTCCAGGGGTTGACGCGGCGGCCAACCCCTCCCCTGAAGTCAAAACGGCCCGCAGCACGATGATGGCAATGAGTGCGACAACCGTAAGTCCAGCTCGAATCGTGACACATCTTCTCTTCATGTTGCTTCCTCCCTTGTGAGGGTTAATCTATACATGCTCGTGGTTCCTTGAGAAAGAGACTTCACCCTACTCTCTCTTGAGCCGTATGTCCAGGCCACGATACAGATGTGTTCTCAACGGTGCTATGGTAGTATTCGTATCTACAGCCAAGACCAGCTTAGAGGCCAGCAGGGAGTAGGCACGATGAAGCGAGTCTCTCGAATGTTCTCTTCTCTTGCCGCAGTGGTATATCTTGTCAATCTATGCGTGACGTCTCCACGCGCCGAGACCATCAGCGCATGGCCAGCATATGGCGCCGATAAAGCCAGTTCCAAGTACGCTCCGCTCACTCACATTACCCGCGACAACGTCCAGCAGCTACGCGTCGTGTGGCGTTGGCTCTCGGTAGATCAGCCGATCTTACAAGCCGATTCGACTCTCTGGACCATGGTCTATGAAGCGACTCCACTCATGGTGGGCGGGGTCTTGTATACCAGTACCTCGTTAAGTCAGGTCGCGGCCATCGACGCGGCGACCGGAAAAACGCTCTGGGTGTACGACCCGAAATCTTATCTGCATGGCTCCCCGCCGAATCTCGGGTTCGTGCACCGTGGCGTGGCCTATTGGCAAGATGGCGCGGACCAGCGTATCCTCATCGCTACGGGTGACGCCTATTTGATCGCGCTCGACGCCCAAACCGGGAATCCCTTGCCGCAGTTTGGCGACCAGGGCCGCATCGACCTCACCCAAGGCCTGCGCCGTCCGGTGCGTCGGAAGTACTACGGGGTGAGCTCGCCACCGATCATTTGCCGGGATGTGATCGTGATCGGAGCCTCGATCCTCGATTACCCCAGTGAGCAGGCCATGCCACCGGGGGATGTGCGCGGCTTTGATGTGCGTACCGGCATCAAGCGCTGGACCTTCCACTCCGTGCCTCAGAGCGGTGAGGTGGGGAACGAGACGTGGGCGCACGAGTCGTGGCAACACGTTGGCAATACCAATGTCTGGACGCTGATGAGTTGTGACGAAGCGCTGGGCTATGTCTACCTCCCCTTCAGCACACCCAGTAACGACTATTACGGCGCCCAGCGCCTAGGTCATAACCTCTTCGCCGAGAGTCTGGTGGCAGTGCAGGCACACACCGGGCAACGCGTCTGGCACTTCCAGATGGTGCACCACGGTCTCTGGGACTATGACCTGCCGGCCGCGCCGAATCTGGTTGACATCACGGTTGAGGGCAAACGGATTCGGGCCGTTGCGCAAGTTTCCAAACAGGGGTTTTGTTATGTCTTTGACCGGGTGACGGGAGAACCGGTGTGGCCGATCGAAGAACGACCGGTGTCCCCGTCCACCGTGCCCGGCGAGCACGCCTCACCGACCCAGCCGTTTCCCACCAAACCGTTGCCCTTTGACCGGCAGGGCGTCACCCCGCAAGACCTGATTGACTTTACCCCGGAGCTGCATCGGGAGGCGCTGGAAGTGCTGATGAAGTACGCCCATGGCCCTCTCTTTACCCCCCCGACGATCTTGACGGCTCCAACGCCATTGGGGACGATGATCCTGCCCGGCGTGACTGGGGGGGCGAGCTGGTCCGGAGCGGCCTTTCATCCCGATACCGGCCTGCTCTATGTGCCATCGGTAACGCTGCCCAGCATCCTGACGCTGCAAAAGCAGTATATCACTGGGGTTGGGGACGCCTACGTCGGCGATAATAACTTCCGTTTCTTGAGTCCAAGCGGATTGCCTCTGATCAAGCCGCCGTATGGGCGCATTACCGCCATTGATTTGAACACCGGCGAGCATCGCTGGATGCGCCCGATCGGCGAGGGACCCCGACGCCATCCGGCCTTAGCGCACTTAAACTTGCCGCCGCTGGGCTCGCCCCGGCGGAGCTTTGTCTTGGCCACGAAATCATTGCTCTTCGTGGCCCAGGAGGGAATCAGGCGCTTTCGGAGACTTTCCCCACGGGGCTACGCTCTGGAAATATCGGCGGAAAACGATCAGCCGTTCCTGCTGGCGCTTGACCCGGCGACAGGGGACCGCATAGCCCAAATTGCCCTGCCAGGCAACGCTACCGGATCTCCCATGACGTATCAGATCGGCGGCAAACCGTATATCGTCGTGCCGATTGGCGGCGCCTCATTGCCGGCCGAACTCGTCGCCCTGAGTTTGCCATGATCGGGTAGGGTAGGGTGGATTCAGCTTCAGACGACTCTTCGAGTCCTCTCAGAAATCCATCTGACTTTGACGTGGAGCCTCTTTCCGGCATTGGAAGTCTATGCTCGACCCGCCCCCAATACCTCGAGGAGGGCTCTGGCATCGCTTAAATCCGCTGTGTCAAAGCCTTCGCTGAACCAGCCGTACACCGGCGCCAGCAGCTGGCGAGCTTCTTCCCGTTTGTCCTGCTGTTGCCACATCCGGGCCAAGCTCATGGCCGCGCGAAGCTCTAAGGACGTCGCGTGTTGGCGGTGGGATACCTTAAAGGCGTGGCGAAAACATGCTTCTGCTTCGAATCGATGCTCCGCAACGTCCACGTTATGAGCCCGTCCCAGAAGACACGTGATGCACTACCCGTACGCCTCCATGATGGGCTCAAACAACTCGGCGCGCCGTTGGGGAACGCGGCCAACCTAGAAACCTACGCCAAGCTGGAAGACATCCCTTGGGAGGGAATCGACCTCGTGATCGAATCGGCGACCGAGGACTTGACACTTAAACAGAAGCTTTTCCTGCAACTGGATGGGCTTGCGCGGCCGGGGATCCCGCTGACAAGCAACACCTCGGGTTTGCCGATCGGCGAACTCGGCAAGGGGTTGAAGAATCGATCGGGTGTAGCAGGGCTTCACTTCTTTATGCCAGCGCACTTGGTGCTCCTGGTGGAAGTTGTGAGCACAGAGACAGTCGATTCGAAAGTGGTGGAGACCCTGATTGTGCTTATGAAGGCCCTCGGCAAAGCGCCGATCTGGGTAAAGAAGGACGTACCTGGTTTCGTTAGCAATCGGCTGCAGCACGCCATGATGCGAGAAGCGCTTTATCTCATTGCGGCCGGAGTCGTGTCGGCGGAGGAGGTAGATACAGCCGTGCGCTACGGCTTCGGCTTCCGCTTCCTCGCATGTGGCCCAATCATGCAGCAGGAGATGTCAGGTTGGGATACCAATCACCGCGTCGCGAGCACGCTTTATCCATATCTGCACGACGCGAAAACGCCTTCGGCCCTGATTAAGAATATGGTCGTCAAGGGACACATCGGCATGAAGACAAGGCACGGCTTCTGGGAGTGGACCGACGACGCCATTGCCAAAGAAAAAGCGCGCATCGAAAGCGTGCTGCAGGCGGGGATGGAAATACTCAAATCCGATTCGCAGTAGTTACGATTCAGCCTCAGATGCAGACGACCCTTCGAGTTCCCGTAAGATGGCTGCGATCTGAGACTTGAGAACCGGAAGGTCACGTTCAAGAACGGCCTTGACGGCCTCCAGATCAATATGGAAGTAGCTATGCACCAGAATATTTCTCATCCCGACAATCTTCGACCACGGGATTTCTGGGTATGCCGTCTGAAGCTCCTCAGATACATGATGGCATGCTTCACCGATGATCTGAATATGGCTGACGACCCAGTTCTGGATCAGTTCGTTATGCTCGAAAGCCTCTGTCCGTCCCCCAGTGTAACGCTCAATGCGCTCGATCGCTTCCTGGATATCCCGTAGACGTTCGGTATCACGTCTCATAGAGGCACGGCTTCTTTCAACACACGGTCTCGGATACGGGCTTTCAAGCCCTTCACTGAGACCACATCGACCTGACAGCCCAGCAGCTTCTGTAGGTCCATCAGTAGCCCCCCCATGTCCAACAGGCTGCGCCCAGGCTCCATCTCAACGAGGAAGTCAATATCGCTTTGATCATCGGCCTCTCCACGGGCGACGGAACCAAAGACGCGGATATGTTGGGCTCCATGTTCGGCAGCCAGCCGCAGAATATCTTCCCGCTTCTCATGGAGAAGTTTCTGAAGTCTCATCATGTACTCCAAGGTTATAAGGGAATGACAAAGGCTATGCATTGAATATTCAATGCGCCTTTCCTGTATGCCCAAGGACAAGAATTTCCATCGCTTGTATACGTCATATCATCAAATCCATCTGACTGAGACGTCGAGTCTTTTTCCGGCATTGGAAGTCTATGCTCGACCCGCCCCCAACGCCTCGAGTAGGGCTCTGGCGTCGATTAAATCCGCCGTGTCGAAGCCCTCACTGAACCAACCGTATACCGGCGCCAGCAGCTCGTGCGCCTCCCTGTACATACCTTGCTGCTGCCACAGGCGCGCCAGGCTGGTGGCGGCACGCAGCTCCCAGGACTTTGCCTCCTGTTGTCGCGCCATGTCAAGAGCTTGATGAAAACAGGCTTCGGCCTGAGATGCCTCCGGGATTGCCTGCTGCAAGAGTAAGGCCCCCTTGAGACGGAACAATTCGGCCGCGTAGAAACGCATCTCTGTGGTGTCCATCATGGCTATCTTCTCGGCCAGCAGGGATAATCCCGCTTCGGGATGTCCGCTTGCCCCGTACGCTTCCACCAGCAGGCCCAAGAAATACGACTCCCACAACTTGGCCCCTGTGTCCAGGCAAGCTGTGAGACCCTGGCGTATCTTGGCAATACCCTGATCGCCCTGCCCTGCATGACCGGGCCCAACCGTGCAAGACCGTTCCATCAGCCACCCAGAACATAAATCCCTGTTCTGTCGCCAGGGTCATCACGGCCGCTGCCTGCTCGTGTACAGCTGGCACTTCACAGCGCCACTGCTGCAAAAAAGCCATAAAAAACAGAGCCAGCGCCAGGCTAAAGGGATGCGACACCTCTCGGGCCAGGGTACATGCCGCCTGGCTGTGCTTTAGGGCCTGATCGGGATAGCCCAAGTACCACAGCTCCCAGGCCAGATAGCTGCGAGAGACCACGCTGAGGTCCGCGAAGCGCACATCTAGGTCCCGATGCACCTGCGGGTCATAGATAGCGAGTACCTGCCTGTGATGAGTCTGGGCTGCAGCTGGCTCTCCCTGATAGAACAAGACCAGCCCCAACAGCAAGTGGGGCAGCATGCGCAGCGCCGGATCGGGCTGAGCCTGAGCCAGACGGAGCAGGCGCTCTGCGAGGTGGGACGCCGTCTGAAGATCCCCTCGACTCCGATAATACAAACTCAACCCCCGAAGCGCCGAGATCAACTGCGGGTATCTCCCAGGTGTTCACACAACTCCCGAACTCGGGCGTAGACGCCTTCCGCCTCTGGGTCGCCATACCCCTTGGTGGCAATCAACGCCGGGCCAAGTGCTACCAGAAGGTCCAGCTTCTGTTGCAGACGCGTGGGCGTGGCCGGCAGTCTCGTCAACAAGGTCAACCCCCGCCGCAGATGCGCAATCAATTCTTGGTTGGCCGAATGCGGCAACGCACGTTGGCCGGCGCGCTGCCAGTAGGCTACAGCGATTCCATGCTCACCCGCCTCGGTGTAGTGATGCGCCAGCAACTCAGGTTGCGCCGCCGCTGTCTCCGGGAAATGCTCTGCCAACACCTGGGCAATCCGCTGATGGCACGCTTGTCTCATCCGCCGTGGCAGCGACTGATAGGCGACCGCCTGCATCAATGCATGTTTGACTCGGTACTGTGCCTGCCTCGCCAGGTCTCGCCGAAACACCAGTTCCGACGCCACCAAGCGCGGCGGCCTGAGACAGGAACAGGGTCGACAACAGCTCAAACGTGCGCTCGCGCTGACGCTGCGGGGTCCAGGTCAGAGGCGGATAGTGCGCTTCGGGCAGCGGCAGCGATAGCAGGCTCGCCACCAGCGGGACGCTCTCCTCGAAGGGAAACGGGTAGGGCCTCAGGAAGGTCTCCAGCCTCTCGAAGTTGCCGGCCCCCACGCGGAGCACGCGTTGCAGCACCTCGATCACGGGATAGAATGCCGTGTGCTGATGGTAGGGGGAACAGCGGCATTCGAGCGGCTCGGGCTGACCTGCTCGCGCCGGGTGGCTGAGCCCCTTGCAGTCAAAATAGCCCGCCACTAGCTGCGCCGTGGCCGCACCGATCACCACCGTGCCCGGTCGCGCCCTCCGCCCCAGCTGTATCGCCTGAGTGAGGGCACGGCCCACGGCTAAAGCCGGTTGATCCGACGTGCCGGTGCCGGACGACACCAACACCATCCCGCTATCCACACCGACCCCCACGGCCACACTGCTCTCCGCCGCCCGCCCCGGCAGGACGATCTGACCTAGAGCCTGCACGAGCACCAACCCACTGCGAACCGCCTGACGCGCATCGTCCTCACGGGCCTGCGGGTAGCCAAAGTACACGAGGAGCCCGTTGTCCACGTGCTGCGCCACCTGACCCTCATGTGAGGTGAGGATCTCAAGTGCGGTGGCGCGAAAGGCCTGCACCAGGTCGTGGTAGTCCTCCGGGTCGAGTTGTTGGGTGAGGCGCTCAGCCTCCGAGAGCGTGCAACTGAGCACGGTGAGATGCCGGTGTTCGGTCACCGCTATGGGGTCAGGCAGGAGGGCAGAGATTGGGGGTAACGCCACCGCGTCTGGTGCCGGGGCGTCCTCGGCGAGTTCGATCACCTCAGCCACAAACCGGTAGCCACGGCGATGCAGCGTTTTAATCAAAGTGGAACCCGTGCGGGTTTGTCCAATGGCCTGACGCACGCGCCGCAGACAACTCGTCAGGGTCGCCTCACTCACATAGCTTTTGGGCCAACACTGCTCAAGGATCTCCTCGCGCGACACCACTCGGTCGCGGTGTTCGAGCAAGTAGCGTAGCACCACGCATGCTTGCGGCGTCGCGTTGATTACCTCGCCTGCGCGGCATAGCTCATCACGGGTCGTATCAAAGATGCAGTCGCCGAATTGATAGAGCATGCCGTCTTCCTTGCCCGCGTGGCGTCCCGATGGCTCGGCCTTCTCAGATGGTTTGCGGTCAGTGTCTACCTGGTTCGTCGTGGGGGACGCGTCAGCACCCACTCTATGGAAACCCCGCATAGGTGTCAAGCGATACCCGTTGCCCGGAAAGTCCGGTTGGGAAGGCTGAAGGGAAGTTATTCCACGACCAACGCGAGAGGCTTAATGCTTCGACGGATCTCCTCGCCGCGCTCTTGCTCGGCAAGCCGCAACTCATAGGCTTTTTGCAGATTCAGCCAAAATCCCGGCGTTGTACCCAAAAGCCGACTCAGGCGTAAGGCCGTATCGGCTGTCATACCCCGTTTGCCCGAAACGATTTGAGAAATCCGGTTAGCAGGAACGTGCAACGCCTTCGCCAACGCCAGCGCGCTCATACCTAACGCCTCTAGTTCGTCAGCGAGGATTTCGCCCGGATGAATCGGTGTGCGTGCCATGGTCTCCACCTAATGATAATCCGTAATCTCGACGTTCGAAGGGCCATCATCACCGTCTGGCCATTCAAAACAGATACGCCACTGGTCATTGATACGAACACTAAACTGCCCTTCTCGATCGCCATTCAGGGCCTCCAAGCGGTTACTGCGCAAGCTTCTTAAGTCTTGGAAGCTCTCCGCAGCATCCAACGTCTCCAGGCGCTTTTCGGCCTGCCTCGCGAAACCTTGAAAGGCCCGTACGCGCTGGCCGTCAGCAAACCGCTGTGTCTGCCTGTCGTGATGGCTCTTGATCATGTCTGAAGATAGCATATTGGACGTTATACGTCCAGCGTCTAGCAGGGAAGGGCACCATCACCCAGGTGGTGAAAGAGTTCTGGCAGGAGTGGGATTGGAAGCCGGCCTACGATCTGGACGCCATGGTCGATGACATGCTGGAACATTTGGCGAGAAAACTCCATATGCATGCATGATGCTTCCATGACAAGGTGCCACCTCCGGATAGATGGCCATCGGTCAGTAGAAATCCATGAGGGGGTGTACAGCCGAACTATCCGAAGGCGTGATTCTACCAGCAGTTAGCCTCTTGCTTTGAGAGGACAAAATCTACGTCGGTCGCCGATGCACCGAAACGGCGTAATCGCCCTGTCCGCCCCAAGGGTCGCGATCCCAAGTTGACCAGCGTGCGGCGAGTTCCAAACCGGCTCGGGCTGCGAATAGGTCGTAGCGGTCCAGGTTCAAGCCGCCGAGTTGGAGTTGAAAGCCCGCTACTAACAGACCGCCGGGCGCGAGATGGCGCGCCAGGTTGGCCACGACCGCTTCTTCCGTGCCGGTATCGACGAAGATCATCACATTGCCGGCCATGACGATCGCCTCGAACTGGCGGGGTTGCGTAGGATCTGCAGGGTCCGGTATGACCACCTGGGCCAGGTCGTCGAGATACCAGTCGATCTGCGGCGCTTTGTCGCGCGCGGCGCGCAGCATGTCGCGATCGCGATCCACACCGGCGACCGACAAGCCCCGCCGCGCCAGTTCAATCGCCACGCGGCCCGTGCCGCAGCCCGCATCCAGAACAGACGAGACATCTAGAGCCGAGATCAAGTTGGCTTCGCCATGTACATCCTGGCCGGAGCGTTCGAGGGATGCAAATTTCGCATCGTAGTCGTGACCGCTCAGGCCCGTTCGCCGCCAAGGGCTATTCATATCGAGAGTTCCTCCGAATCCGCTTTGTCATCGATACGGCCAGATGCCTCATCATACCAACTCGGGTGAACCCATTTCCACACCTTTCCGTACGATTTCCTCTTCCGCTTGATCGCCCCTGCGCATACAATGGCGGGCATGCATCTCGGAGGCAGCGCGCTTGAGTGGACAAGGGGAATGGCATGACGAATCGAATGGCTTGGAGAAAACTCGCAGTGTTTGTGGGAATCGGCTTCCTTATCACGGCACCGTTGGCTCAACAACAAGGGCTCGCCGCGGCGGATGCACCGGCTATTTTACCCGTGTCCAAAATCGTGCTTTATGCGAGTGGCGTGGGATATTTCCAGCGCGATGGCCACGTCGAGTCCAATCAGAACCTTGCTCTACACTTTAACGTTCGCGATATCAATGACCTACTCAAAAGCCTGGTGGTGCAGGATTTTGATGGCGGCCAGGTAGCAGCCGTCACTTACGATTCACGTGAGCCGATCACGACCGCGCTCAAAAGCTTCGCGATTGACCTCACTGGCAATCCCACTCTGGGACAACTCCTACAACAGCTTCGAGGCGAACAGGTCGAGGTGATCACGCCTAACACCGTACGAGGCGCCATCGTCGGGGTGGAGAAAAAACGTGAGCAGGTGGGCCAAGATGAAGTCGTCGAGACGGAATATCTCACGTTATATACCCGGGACGGCTTGCGTTCCATTGCGCTGCCTCAAGTGCAGCGTCTCGTGCTGACTGAGGAGCGGCTGAATACGGAATTGGAACAGGCACTCGGGGTGTTGGCGGCCGGACACGATACGCAGAAGAAAACGGTGATTTTAGATTTCTCAGGTAGTGGCCGGCGCCGGGTCCGGGTCGCTTATATCACAGAGGCCCCCGTGTGGAAGACGAGTTACCGGCTCGTGTTATCCGCCGCGGAGGAGCCGTTCCTGCAAGGATGGGCGATTGTCGAGAATACGACGGATGAAGATTGGGAAGCGGTGCAGTTATCTCTCGTTTCCGGCCGCCCCGTGTCGTTTGCCATGGATATGTATACCCCTCTGTATGTCGAGCGTCCCGTCGTCG
>Ga0268386_10004234_pt1 | contig 10534 bp, 10 predicted proteins | sample RVTome_15_FD_200260 | JGI IMG/M metagenome (GOLD analysis project Ga0268386, IMG submission 200260) | Soil microbial communities from uranium-contaminated site in the Upper Colorado River Basin, Wyoming, United States - RVT150D86... ... | reverse complement strand
CGTGGGTGCCCGGGTGGAGAACCGGCGGCGGCGGGGAGGGCAGGTCGGGCACGATGTTGTACCAGTGTGTGGGCAGGTCCGACTCGGGAAGTGTGATCTTGGTCGCCATGCGCGAACCTTACGCCCCGACAAATTGCGACGTGGCGTAGCCTTCGTTCATGACCGCGCACAGGCTCGTCAACCGTCGCCTGCTCCTTACAGACATGGGAAAGGCTGGCTTGGCGGTGATGGTCTTCGGTGCCGCCGCCTGCTCGGAGGAGCCGACCGACAATGCCACTCCGACCGATGAGCCGGGCACTACGTCGGTCGCCGGCACACCAACCACGTCATCGCCCACAACCGCCCCGACCGACTCGACCAGCTCTACTTCGGCGCCCGTTTCGGCGCAGCACGACTGGCACCGGGTCGACCTCGGTTTCGTCTCCGCCTACATCCTCTACCGAAACGGGGAGGCGACGGTGGTCGACACCGGTGTCGACGGCAGCGCGATGTCGATCGAGTCGGGGCTCGCAGAAGTTGGACTGGGATGGGGCGACGTCAGCGGCCTGGTCATCACCCACAGGCATCCCGATCACCAGGGGAGCGTGGAGGGAGTCCTGTCCAACACCCCGGCGCAGACCCCGTGGTTCGCTGGAGCAGCCGATCTCGACGCGATCACGGCGCCCCACGCCGGCCAGGCGGTTGGGGATGGGGACATGGTCAACGGGCTCGAGATCATCGAGAGCCCCGGGCACACCGCCGGTCACATCTGCGTCCTCGACGCCTCGTCGGGGATTCTGGTCGCCGGCGATGCCCTCAACGGTGAGAACGGTGGCGTCGCCGGGCCCAATCCCGGCTTCAGTGACGACATCGAGTTGGCCAACGCATCTGTAGCCAAACTCGTTGGATTCGACTACGAGGTGGTTTTGTTCGGTCACGGAGAGCCTGTCCTCGAGGCGGGGTCTACCGCGGTGGCCGACCTGGCCGCGACTCTGGGATAGACCGGGTTGGAGATCCACGACTTATTGGCGGGGATCGGTGTCCTCGTCGGTCTGGTCGGGATCGTCCTCGTCTTCCTGCCAGGTCTCGTCCTGCAGGTTGCATCGGTCCTGCTCTGGGCCCTCGAGGAGTCGAGCCCCATTGGTTGGGTCGTGCTCGCCCTGGTGGTGGCGATCGCCGGTGCGGCGATGGTCTTCAAGTATCTCCATCCGGGGCGGCAACTGAAGGCTGCTGGTCTTCCCAGCTGGCTGCTGTTCCTTGCCGTGGCGGCGGCGACCGTCGGGCTCTTCGTCATCCCGGTGATAGGGGCTCCGCTCTTTTTCGTGGCCACGGTTTACGTGTTCGAGAGGGCCCGGCGCGGCCGAGCCCAGGCCTGGCCGTCGACCAGGGCAGCAGTACGCGCCCTGCTCACCTCGATCGGCATCGAGTTGGCGGGCGGCTTTCTCATACTGATCGTTTTCGTAGGCGGTGCTTTCCTGACCTGAACACCTTTCTGTGTCGATTTCAGGGCCTATAGGGCCCCAGAATCGACACAGAACGGCTCAGGAGGCCCCTCAGCTCCCGCCCGCTGAGGCCTTTTCGGCGATCTCGGCGACGATGTCGGCGTTGGCCAGGGTGGTGACGTCGCCGAGCTGGCGGTGCTCGGAGATGTCCTGGAGGAGACGGCGCATGATCTTGCCCGACCGGGTCTTGGGCAGGTCTCCGGTGAAGACGATGGAGGCCGGTTTGGCGATGGGCCCGATGGCATGAGCCACGTGGTCCCTCAACTCGTCGATCAAGGCCTCGTCGCCGGTGGCCGTCCCCCGTAGCGTCACAAAGGCCGCGATCGCCTGACCGGTGACACTGTCCTTCCGTCCCACCACGGCCGCCTCGGCGACGGCGGCATGGCTGACCAGAGCCGACTCGACCTCAGTGGTCGAGATGTTGTGCCCGGAGATCAGCATGATGTCGTCGACCCGGCCCAGCAGCCAGAAGTAACCGTCCTCATCACGCTTGCAACCGTCACCAGGGAAGTACCGGCCTTCGAACCTGGACCAATAAGTGTCGACGTAGCGCTCGTCATCGCCATAGATGGTGCGGGCCATCGACGGCCATGGCTGGGTGATCACCAGGAAACCGCCGCCGCCCAGGGGAACACTGTTGCCGTCGTCGTCGACGACGTCGGCGGCGATCCCCGGGAAGGGCTTGGTGGCCGATCCCGGCTTTGTCGCCGTCACGCCGGGCAGCGGGGTGATCATGATTCCACCCGTCTCGGTCTGCCACCAGGTGTCGACAATGGGGCAGTTTCGCTTGCCGACGTGCTCGTGGTACCAGATCCAGGCCTCCGGGTTGATCGGCTCGCCGACCGTGCCGATCACGCGCAAGGTCGAGAGGTCGTGGCTGTCGACGTGCTCATCTCCCCACTTCATGAAGGCCCGGATGGCCGTCGGGGCGGTGTAGAAGATGGTTACGCCGTAGTCGTCGATGATCTGCCAGAGACGGTCCAACTCGGGGAAATTGGGGGCCCCCTCGTACACGACGCCGGTGGTCCGGTTGGCCAGTGGGCCATAGACGATGTAACTGTGCCCGGTCACCCAGCCGATGTCGGCAGCACACCAGTAGACGTCGGAGTCGGGCTTGATGTCGAAGACATACGAGTGGGTGGTCATCACCCCGGTCAAGTATCCGCCCTGGGTGTGGACGATGCCCTTGGGCTTTCCGGTGGTCCCGGATGTGTAGAGGACATAGAGCGGGTCCTCGGCGTTCAGCACCTCCGGCTCGCACTCGTCGGATTGGGCCTCCATCAGGTCGTGCCACCAGATGTCGCGATCGGCGGTCATCGGGACACCGTGATCGGTGCGATTGACCACGATGACGTGCTCTATCCCCGGGGTTCGCTCCAGAGCTTCGTCGGTGTTCAGCTTGAGAGGGACCACGTTGCCCCCACGCCAAGCCCCGTCCTGGGTGATGACGATACGGGCGTCGGCATCGAGGATCCGTGAGGAGAGCGCGTCGGCGCTGAAGCCGCCGAAGACCACGGAGTGGACCAGACCGAGGCGGGCACACGCCAGCATGGCGATGGGTAGTTCGGGGACCATTCCCATGTAGATGGCGACCCGATCGCCTTTCTCCAATCCCAGGCTCTTCAAACCGTTGGCGAGTCTGTTGACCTCCTTGGCGAGCTCGGAGTAGGTCAGAGTCCGGGTGTCGCCCGGCTCACCGATCCAGTGATAGGCAACCTGATCGCCGTGGCTGTCGAGATGACGATCGAGGCAGTTGTAGGAGAGATTGAGCTCGCCGTCTTTGAACCACTCGTAGAACGGCGGGTTGGAGTCGTCGAGCACTTCTTTGGGCTCGGTGAACCAGGAGATTCGATTCAGGGCCTGGTTCTGCCAGAAGGCCTTGTAGTCGGCCGCGGCCTCGTCGTGGATCCCCGGCCGGGCATTGGCCTGCGCCGTGAAGTCCTTCGGCGGTGGGAACGTCCGCTCCTCGTGGAGCAGGTTCTCGAGAGCCTGCGACATGGATTGAGTCCTCCTCGTTGCGACAGTTCCTGGTTCGATCTCATCGAACCAGGTCCCAATTTCATTCGACCGAACCTACCAGCGACCAGTAGCGCCACACCGCGTATGCGCCGAGCAGGGCGCCGAGGAACAAGAGAGAGTCACCGATGGTGGCGTAGATGGTGGAAGTCCACGATCCGATGTCCCCATAGAAGATGACAGATTCTCCGGTCTCGCTGGTCGTGTCGAACGAGCCCTGGTAGTCGATGATCGTCGACTTACCGGTTACCGCGGCGTGGATCACGGGTATCCCCAACTCGACGGCACGCATCCTGGTCATCCCGATGAACTGATCGGAGGTCGGGGCGTCGGGGCCGTAAGAGGCCTTGTTGGTGGTCACCGCCAGGGCGTTGGCTCCGGCGCGCCGGTGCTGCAGGGCATAGCGGGAGAATCCGCCTTCCCAGGAGATCACCGATCCCAGCTGGACAACCCCCACGTCGAATACCACCGGCCCGTCGCCGGGGACCATGTCCCGTGGGACCTGGTCCAATGTCGGAATCCAATCGAACAGCGGCCGGGCCGGGATGTACTCCCCGAATGGGACCGGGTGCTGTTTGCGGTACTCACCCTCGATCTCGCCACTGGAACCGAAGAACACGTTGGCATTGATGAACTCCTCCTCGCCAACGATGCGATCGCCCCCGACGAGGATTGCGGCGTCGATCCGGCGCGCCTGGTCGGCTATGGCATCCCTGATCTCGTCGTTGAGGACCGGATCGGCGTTTGTGGAGCCGGTCGAGCTCTCCGGCCAGACCACGAGCTCCACCGACCCGGCCTCGATGCTCTCGGTGAGCGCCAGATGCTGCTCGTAGGTGCGGAGACGCTCATTCGGCGGGCAGTCCTGGAACGGGCACGGCGTGGACCCCTGGACTATGGCCACCGGAAACGAGCCGGCATCGTGCTGGATCATGATCGAGGGCACCGAGGCAACCATCACCAACACCGGCACCAACCCCGCCCAACGGATCCGGGAGTCCCAATGCCGGGTCAGACCAAGTGCAGCCATGGCGGCGAGCAAGACGACGAGCACGGTGAGCCCGCTCGTCCCCACGACTGACGCCCACAGCCTCACCAAGTTGTCGCTCAAGGCATATCCGGCCGCCCCCCACTCCTGACCGCCGACCGGGAAGCGGTACCGGATCACTTCCATCAGCGCCCACCCGCCAACAGCGCTCACATACCAGCGGAGGGGATCCGCCATCCTCCTCCCGGCCAGCCACCAGCCGTAGACACCGAAGAAGAAGGCCTGCACGGGAACCAGGATCAGAGCGAGTGGATCGAGTGAGCCGAGCCACCACATGAGACCGCCGAAGAAGACGAGCCCATAGAGACCGCCGGCCCAGAGGCCCTGAAGACGTGTCTCGCATGTTCGCAACGCGACCAGGAAGAGGGCAACGCCAGGGACGATCAGCAACCCCGGCCCGAATGGCGGAAAGGCGAGCACCGACAGCGCGGCGCCGCCCAGCGTGAAGAGGACCGTTTTCACGCAGGGCAGGGTACGGGTGTCGCCCGATCTACTGCCTGAACCTAGAGTCTCGAAACATGTGGGAAGGTGATGTCTGGGTTGCGGTACGGGCGGCACGCGCCGGCGCCGATGTCGTGCAGACCGGCTTCTTCCAGTCACTCGACACCGAGATGAAGAGCGCGGTGGACCCCGTGACTCAGGTGGATCGCGAAGCCGAGACTGCGATTCGCTCGGTGATCGCCGCTCACTTCCCCGAGGACGCCGTTCTCGGCGAGGAGGAAGGTGGAGGCGACTGGCGACGGGGACGGGTCTGGATCGTCGACCCACTCGATGGCACGGTCAACTTCGTCCATCGTCTCCCCCAAGTGGCAGTCTCCGTCGCCCTGTGGGAGGACTCCGTCCCGCTGATCGGGGTGATCTTCGACGTCGCCCGCAACGACGAGTACGTCGCCGTCGCCAATGAGGGGGCGTCGCTCAACGGGGAGCCCATCCACGTCTCGGAGACGGCCACACTCGACCAGTCGCTCGTGTGCACCGGGTTTCCCTACGACCGCCGTGAGCACGCCGCCGCCTACCTCAAGGTCGTCGAAGAGGTGATGCTGAACAGCCAGGGGACACGCAGGCTCGGGGCCGCCGCCCTCGATCTGGCATGGCTGGCAGCAGGAAAGTACGACGCTTATTGGGAGCACGGTGGAGACCAGGGGATAAAGCCCTGGGACGTGGCCGCCGGGATGCTCTTGGTGACCGAAGCAGGGGGCACGTACACCAACGAGTCGGGCGAGGTCAATCTGCTCCAGGCCCGGGCCCACGTCGCCACCAACGGCAAGGTCCACGAGGAACTGCGCTCGATCGTCGCCCGAACCATGCCCGAGCATCTCCGCTGAAGGACGACTGATGTACCACGACCATCATCTCCATCCTTTCGGATACGCCGCCCTGGTCAACGGTCTCGAGTTGATGGACGCTCCCGACCTCGACACCGTGATGAGTCGTGTCTCGGAAAGGGCGCTAACGGTCGACGGAGCGGTCATCGGCCACCGGCTCAACGACGAGGGTGTCTCCGATCTGCGATTGCCGACTGCCGCTGACATCGACGATGTGGTACCCGATCGCCCCGTGCTCCTGTACCGCTACTGCGGCCACATCGCGGTGGCCAATACGGCCGCGATGAGACTCGCCGGGCTCGACGAGACCACCCCGGACCCTCCCGGCGGGTCATTCGATCGGGATGCGAGCGGCAGACCCAATGGAATCCTCCGAGAGACGGCGGTGAACCCGGTCTCCCGGGCTCTGGAGACCCACACCTCGCCACCCGCGGACCTCGAGATCATCTCCGCCCTCGCTGGTCTCCGTCACATGGGAATCGGGTCGATCACGGGAATGATCTCGGTGACAGACAACGTGTGGTGCGGGGTCGAGGACGAAGTCGGAACCCTGGTCAGAATCGCACCCGATCTCCCGATCGACATAGACGTGCTGCTGATCAGCTCCTCCATCAGCGATCTACTGACGGCCAAAGAGAGGATCGACCGAGCGGAAGGCCCCATCCGCTACCACGGATACAAAGACTTCATCGACGGCAGCCTGGGCGGACACACCGCGGCGATGTACGAGCCCTTTGCCGATCGATCGGACACACGCGGCACCGAGCGGTACGACCACACACGGATGGTCGAGATCGGCCGCGCCTCGCTCGACCATGGTGGTGTCGTCGCCATCCACGCCATCGGCGACCGGGCCAACGACCTCGTGCTCGACGTCCACCAGGATCTGCTCGATTCGGGGGCTGGCCCCGAGCGACTCCGGGTGGAGCACGCCTCGGTCCTGACTGAACCCACCATCGAGCGCATGGCGTCGATGGGTGTCACTGCGTCGATTCAGCCGGCGTTTCTGGCCTCTGAGGAAACGTGGTTGGAGAAGCGGCTGGGCGCCGATCGAATGCCGAGGGCATACCCCTTCCGCTCGATGATGGAGGCGGGGATACCGCTGCTAGGCGGTAGCGACTCGCCTGTGGAGCTACCAGACCCCGAGACCGGGATCAACGCTGCCGTGGCTCGCCATGGCTTGAACCCGGACGAAGCTCTGAGCAGGGAGCAGGCCGAAGCGCTCTTCGCTCCACCTGCAAAATGACCCGCCGATGGTGAATTTGGAGCTCGGCTCAAATGGCATTGGACTGGAAACCTGATTTCATCAGTCGATGCCCAACTACTCCCAGCTGACACCTGACCAGATCTCCACAGGCGTCGACCGCGCCATCGCAAGCGCCGAGGTCGTCGTCGCCGAGATCGCGGCTGTCAAAGATGATCGGACCTTCCAGAACACACTTCGACCGCTCGATCGCATTGCCGACATTCTCGATCACACCACCTACGAATACACCTTCATGGGCTATGTCCACCCGGACAAAGATGTTCGCTCCGCTGCCAAGGCAGGCGAGGAGAAGGTGCAGAAGTGGGGGACGGACATCTACTTCCGCGACGACCTCAACGAGGCTGTCAAGGCATACGCCGCCACCGAAGAGGCCGGGAGGCTCGACGGCGAGCAGGCACGACTTCTCGATTTCACCCTCCGCGACCTCAGACGGGCCGGTCACGATCTCGATCCCGACACACGGGCGAGAGTCCGGGAGATCAACCAGAAGCTGGTCGAGCTGGGTGTTCGCTTTCAACAGAACATCGACGAGTGGGACGACTGGATCCTTGCCGGCCGCGACGACCTCGAAGGTCTGCCCGATGCGTACATCGACAGCCTCGATGTCGATGAGGAGACCGGGAAGTACAAGGTCACGATCGATTACCCGGACATGATCCCATTCCTCGAGAATTCGCCCCGACGCGATCTCCGCGAGCAGTTGCGCTTCAAGTTCAACACCGTCGCTGTCGAGGAGAACCGCAAGATCCTCGAGGAAGCACTTCGGCTCCGTCACGAGATCGCTGAGGCGTTCGACCTCGACTCCTGGGCCCATCATCGTCTCGAGCTGCGCATGGCCAAGACGCCGGAACGGGTCAAGGAGATGTACGCAGAGCTTCGCGACCCACTCACAGCCGCGGCACGGGACGAGCTCACCGCCGTATCGAGGCTGCTCGAAGCCGACACTGGTGACGGCCGGGTCCAGCAGTGGGACTGGTCGTACTACGACACGGTGCAGAGAAAGACCGACTACGGGGTCGACAACTTCGAGGTCGCCAAGTATTTCCCACTCCCTCAGGTGCTCGAAGGCATGTTCGAGCTCACCTCGGAGATGTTCGGCATCACCTTCACCGAGGTCGATGAGTTCGACAGCTGGCACCCCGACGTGCAGCTGTTTGCCATCCACGAAGCCGAGACTGGTGAGGAGCTGTCGCGGTTCTACCTCGACCTCTTCCCCCGTGAGGGGAAGTTCGGCCATGCCGCCGAGTTCCCCCTGATCCGCAGCCGGGTGCTCGAGGATGGTAGCTATCAGAACCCGATCTGTGCCATGGTCGCCAACCTCACCAAGCCGACCAAGGACTCGCCCTCGCTACTCCAGCACTCTGAGGTCGAGACACTCTTCCACGAGTTCGGTCACGTCCTCCATCAGAACCTGGGCCGAACCGAACTGGCCACGTTCTCGGGCACCCAGACCGAACGTGACTTCGTAGAGGCGCCGAGCCAGATCATGGAACATTGGATTTGGCGAGCGGACGTGCTCAAGCGATTCGCCCGGCACTATGAGACCGGTGAACCGATCCCGACCGACCTCGTCGATCAGTTGGTGGCTGCGCGGCGACTCAACAAGGCGATGTGGCAGCTTCGTCAAATGCAGTACGGCTGGTGGGACCAGGAGCTTCATGCCGGCCCGGCCCGCGATATCGACTCCATCCATGCCGCCGGGTCCGAGATCACCATGTTGCCACCGCACGAGGGAACTTTCGCCCTGGCCTCGTTCGGGCACATCATGAGTGGGTACGACGCCAGCTACTACGGCTACATGTGGGCGGAGGTCTTTGGAGACGACATGTTCTCCCGGTTCGAGAGCGAGGGTGTGACCAATCCCGAGGTCGGTCTGGCGTACCGCCAGGCGGTACTTTCTCGGGGCGGGGCTTGGGACGCAGACGACATGCTTGTAGACTTCCTGGGAAGAGATCCCAACAACGAGGCGTTCCTCAAAAAGCTGGGTATCTCGGGAACTGGGTGAGGCAGTTCCAGCGTCTTATAGGAGACAAACCTTTAACCCCCGTTAGCGTTCCGGCACGCACAATTTGAGGGCAACATCGAGACCTGAGGAGGTCTTGGCCGGGTCAGGCGTCGAGCCTGATGACCCGAAATCTTCAATCAGTGCCGGCCCATCACCAGGAGGGCCAAATGACAGACACAGTAAGAGGTGCAGCGATCAAGGGTATGACCCGCCCATCCAAGCGATTTGCCAATGGCCGCGTGTGCGCCAAGAAGGGCTGCCAGACCAAGCTCAGCCAGTACAACAAGGCGGAGTATTGCCATGCCCACGCCCCGATCAAGTTCCCACGCGTTCGCGGGAAGATCGTGGACGGCGAGGACTGATCCCAGCCCCCAAACCACTCGAAGGCCTCCGACCCGTCAGGGTCGGGGGCCTTCTCGGTTGACGAGGTCTTTCGGTGCGGATTCGAAGGGCGCGTAGCGACCCAAACCGACACAGAAGTCCCTGAACCTTCTAGTCCACTGGAAGGTTGACGTGATAGAATCGGGTCGTGAAAATCGGACAGTTGGCCGAACGGACCGGAGTCTCTACCAAGACCATCCGCTATTACGAAGACGTCGGCGTGTTGCCACTGGCCCGGCGGGAGTCGAACGGGTATCGGGTGTACGACGCGACGGCGGCCGACCGGATCGCCTTCGTCCAAGATGCCCAGTCTGCAGGCATGTCTCTGCTCGAAATCCAGATGATCCTCGATCTGCGTGACCACGGGGAGTCGACGTGCGGTCACGTGATCGCCACGTTGGAGTCGCACCGGGCCGAGGTCGAGCGTCAGATGGACGACCTGCGGCGGACCCGGGACCGTCTCGACGAGATCATCGACCGTTCCCGAGCCCTCGACCCGGCCGACTGCAACGACCCCAATCGATGCCAGACCATCCCGAAAGGAACAGCATGACCACCCATAAGACGCTGCAAGTCCCCGAGGTCCATTGCGACCATTGCAAGACCAGCCTCGAAGGCGCCGTCGGCGCCCTCGGTGGAGTTTCCACCGTCGAAGTCGACGTCCCCAACGCGACGATCGACGTCGCTTACGACGACACCGTGAGTCTGGACACCATCAAGACCACGATCGAGGAGCAGGGCTACGCAGTCTTCGGCTGAGAAGGTCACGGACGGCACCAAGACCGTCCTTTTCGACGTCGAGGGGATGACGTGTGCCACCTGCGCGGTCCGGATCGAGCGTGTGCTCGGGCGCCAGGAGGGGGTGGAGAGAGCTTCGGTGAACCTGGCGGGAGCCTCCGCGTCGGTGCGGATCTCCGATGAGGTCGACCCTGCCGACCTGACGTCCGCCGTCGACAAGATCGGCTACGGCCTCGCCCTCCATGAAGGCGACGAAGGACGCGACATCGTGACGAT
>Ga0268386_10004233_pt1 | contig 10535 bp, 8 predicted proteins | sample RVTome_15_FD_200260 | JGI IMG/M metagenome (GOLD analysis project Ga0268386, IMG submission 200260) | Soil microbial communities from uranium-contaminated site in the Upper Colorado River Basin, Wyoming, United States - RVT150D86... ... | reverse complement strand
CTCGCCTCACTGGAGAAAGGCGCGTTCTCTCGAGGCTTCACGCCCCGGGCCAGGGCGATACTCTTGGCTGACGTCGGCGCCAGCAACGATCCGCTTCTCCATGTTGACAGCCGTTGTCGCTTCCGGCATTCTCCAGCCGCTCCCGTCTTTTGAGTCCGGCGGAAGCTTCTGAAGTGAAGGTAGGTGTGCCTTATGGGAATTTCCGCCGATCCGCCCGCCCGCCTCGTTCCCGAGGAATGGGAGCCATTCGGGGATCCGATCGAGGTGCCGCCGTTCTTCATCGACGACCTGACCTGGAAGGAGATCGGCGCTTCGGCTGCCGATGTCGACGAAAAGCGGTGGCACGTGATGGGGATCGCCAACCGGGAAGCAGGACAGTATTTGAAGAAAGCGTCGGAGCCGAAGCCTTTGACTATCTGCTTCTCGTGCCTGGATTGTCGGGCTTACACCGTGCGCGACAAGGAAAACCTGCGCCAGCTCTTCCGGGAAACGATCATCGAAAAGGTGAAGCTTCGCTCGAGCCACCTCGACCTTCCAGAAGGGATCGTGATCATCGTAGAGTTGGCCGACCTCCTTCGGTTCTTCGACTCCTGCCCTCCCGGTTGACGTCTCTGAGGTTTCGCGGCCTCTGGGTTGCCCCCCCGGCTAACGGGGCGCCTTCGGCGTGAAGTAGTAGTTCACCGGATCGTACTCGAGGTATCTCTCGATCTGCTCGTAGCCGTGTTCCTCGAAATACTTCACGATGGTCTCCCGGTTCGCGGGCTTGGCCTCGATTACCGCGAGCTCGGGGCGGAACCGCTCGATGTCGAAGCCGGCCAGCGCGAGGGGCTCGGCTCCCTCGATGTCGATCGACAACAGGTCGATTCTCGAGACCTGGTTCTCCTCGAGGAGCCGGGTGAGGGTGATCGTCGGAACCTGTATCTCTTCGAAGGCCCGAGCTTTGCCCGCGGGACCCTTCTCGGGTTTGGTGAGAGCGGAGATTCCCGGAAGCTCGGAGCGATAGAACGGCTCGACGGTTTCCGAGTGGTCGGTGACCATGTAGTTGAAGAACCTGCTCTTGGGCCTCCGGCGCTCCCAGGAGCTCTGATACTCCGGTAAGCCGTCTACGGCGATGCCGGACCATCCCAGGTGTTTCTCGAGGTAGTACGTGTTGCTGTCGCGGATCGGGGTCGCGCAGCCCACGTCCAGGAAGACACCCTCCCGGCGATCGTGAAAGAAGTCGCGGATGATCAGCTCTTCCTTGTGCTGCGAGTAGAGGGGCTCGCCGTCGAGGTCGATGCCCGCGTCCCCCTTGCAGGATAGAGCGGCGAAGGCGCATAGAACCAGAAGCCCTTGTCTCATCGGGTTCCTCCGCTAGTTCCGGAAGATCTTTCCGCCCTTCATGACGAAGGCGATCCGGCGGAGGGCGCTCGCATCCGAAAGAGGATTTCCCTCGACAGCGACGATATCCGCCTCCATCCCGGGAGCGATGGAGCCGACCTTTTCGCCGAGCCCGAGAGACTCGGCGGCGAGCGACGTCGCGCCCGCGATGGCCGCCATCGGCTTCTGCCCCGCCTTCTCGATTCGATAGATGATCTCCTCCGCGTTCCGGCCGTGGGCCCCCGCGGTGGCGTCGGTTCCCATCAAGAGCTTGAGCTTCTGGTGCTCCATCGCCCGCCGATACATATCGAGCTTGATCGGGATGTTTCGCTCCATGAACGCGAAGCCCTCTTCGGTGTAATTGCCCATGCCCAGGTACTGGGGCTTGTGGGCGAGGTAGTTCTGGGAGACGAGCCCGATGTTGGGCTCGAAGTAGATGCCGCGCTCCGCCATGAGCGCGAAAACCTCGTCCGTTCCCTGGCTTCCGTGGGTGACCGCGGTGCAGCCCGCGAGGGCCGCGGCTTTCATCGCGCTCGCGGCGTGGGCGTGAACCCAGCTCCTGAGGCCGAGCTTCCTCGCCTCGTCGCACCCGGCCTGGAGCTGCTCATCGGTCATGGTCTGGCCGCCACCCTCGCGGATGCTCTTGGAAGCGAAGAACTTGACCAGGTCCGCGCCCTCCTTCGCCACCTCCCTGACGAACGCGCGGATTTCCTCGGGAGTGCCGGTTTTCTCGTTCGCGGGGCGGATGGAGGTGAGGATGCGGGGCCCGGGGATGACGCCGCGGGCGATCGCGTCTCGTAGATCGAGGTCCTGAGGGGCGCCGATGCTCTGAACCGTGGTGAAGCCCGCCATCAGCGTGCGGTACGCGTTCTCGACGGTGTAGAGCATGAATTGCGCCGGGGATTCGCCCGCGTTGGTATAGCGACCGTCCTTCCCGAAGTGGGAGGCGACGTGCACGTGGGTATCGATGAGCCCGGGCAGCACCGTGAAGCTCGAAAGGTCGTGAACCGTTCCTTCAGGCTCCCCACCGATTCGCGCGATTCGGGAGCCCTCGATGACGACGACGGCGTCTTTGGTCACGCCGCCCTTTCCGTCGATGAGCGTGCCCGCCCGGAGCGTCACGGACTCCTGTGCGGGAGCGAGGCTCGAAGCCAGAAGAACGCTCGCGAAGACCGACTTCGTCATCGACTTAGACTTCGACTTCGTCTTCGTCATCGGCCTCTCCTATTCGCGCCTTCTCCCGGGCCTTCCTCTCCGGCGGCGTCCCTGGCCCTGGCCTTGCCCCTGGGGTTGTTCCTGGCCGGGCCTGCGTTCCGAGGAGGGCTCGGGCTCGGCCAGACTCTCCGCCTCCTCCTCCGCCAGCTCGACCGTGGCGACGTCGCGCTGTATGAGGTGGGCGATGAGGCGGTGCCGCTCGGGGTGAGCGCAGATCGCGTCGGCGACCTTCCGGAGATCCTCGACGTCGTCGGCGGAGACGCCGCTCGCTTCCCCGGCGAGAAGCGCGACTAGACGCTCCGTCTTCCGGGTCTCGACCTCTTCGTCCGTCGGGACGGAGCGCTCTTCGAGCTGAAGGTGGTAGCGGTTCGCGATCCGGTTGAAGCTCATGAGGTCGGTCGCGGAGACGAGCGATACTACGACGCCGCCCCGACCAATCCGGCCGGTGCGGCCGGCCCGATGGATGTAGGCCTCGGGCGAATCCGGAGTGGAATAGACGAAAACGTGGGACAGCTCCTCGATGTCGATCCCGCGCGCGGCGACGTCGGTCGCGACCAGATGTCGGATCTGGCCGGATCGGAAGCGCGCCATCACTTGCTCGCGCTTGCGCTGGGGAAGGTCGCTCGAGATCATCGCCGCGGGGAGCCCGCGCCTCACGAGAAAGTTCGCGACCGAGCGCACTTCCTCGCGGGTGTTGCAGAAGATCATCGAGGAAGTGGATTGATCGTACTCGATGAGCTTCTCCAGGACCGCCTCCTTCTGCATCTTCGGGGTGATGATGTAGGTATGGCGGACCTCTTTCACGTAGGCGAAGTCCTCGGAGAGCAGGACCCAGCGGGGCTCCTTCAGGTAGTTGTAGATGAGGCCGCGGATTCCGAGGGGAACCGTCGCCGAGAACAGAAGCGTCTGGCGCTCCTTGGGGACGAACGACATGATCTGTCCCATCTCGACGGCGAAGCCCATGTCGAGCATCCGATCGGCCTCGTCGAGAACGAGCCACTTGACCGCGTCCAGACGCAGAGAGCCTCGTTTCAGGAGGTCCAGCACCCGGCCTGGAGTTCCGACGGCGACGTGCGCGCCGGCCTCGATTCCCCGCACCTGGTCGGCGATCGAATCGCCGCCGTAGATCGCCTGCACGCGAACGCCCTTCGCGGCTCCGATCTTGGCTACCTCCTCGCGGACCTGGAGCGTCAGCTCGCGTGTCGGCGTGAGAACCAGGGCCTGGATCTCTCCCCGGGCGCCGTCGACGCGCTCGACGATCGGGATTCCGAAGGCCGCGGTCTTTCCCGTTCCGGTGCGGGACTGCACCACGAGATCGTGGCCTTCGAGAAAGGCGGGAATGGTGTCGCGCTGAACCGGGGTGGGCTTCTCGTAGCCCATCTGCGTCAGCCCCTGGAGGGTCGAAGGCGACAGACCTAGAGAGTGGAAACTATCGTTTTGTGACGTCATTCATTCAACTGGCGGACCAACTCCAGTATTGTACCCGTTTTCCATCCCGTCCTCAGCATCCGCCTCTAGGATGGACGCTCCTTCCTCTCCTTCTCCCTTTCCTCCGCCTTGTCGCGCAGAGGACGCCCGAGGTGAGGAGCGCGGTCGGGAACCTCTCCGTGGATCCTGCGGCCCTCGTGATCCGGGGGCAGGTGCTCGGTGATCGGCTCGCCGTTCTCGTTCACGAACAGGAGACAGTGGCAGTACTTGTAGATCTGCATGTCGTCGCAGGGACAGATCCAGGTCCGGTGTCGCGCCTCCTCCTTCTTGTCGGGATAGAAGCGGCAGGGGCAGAGCGGCTTTCCCAGCTCATCGAGGTGGCGGGCGAGTCCCGAAACCACCAGCTCCGTCACTTCCTTTTCCGGGTGCGTCGTGGTTCCGGTCTTCTTGCAGTAGACCTCGACCAGTTTTTTGACGCGTGAGAGGCTCTCGTCGCTCGGAAGCATCGCCATTGACCGTATCCGTGTTTTCCGTTCTCCATTCTACGTCCTTCTCGCGCTCGCCGAAGCCCCATGGGAGTGCAGGCATCACGACCGACGTGGATCTTGCTCGACCTGGCAGCGCCGCCAACGGTACGAGCTCAAGGCCGGAAAACTCTACTCGGATCGAAGCGCCGCCGACGGATCGATCCGAACCACCGGCCTCACCGCAAGGTAAGACGCCGTCATCGACAGGACGAACAAGAGGAATGGGACCGCAGCGAAAGTGATCGGATCCCGAGGGCCCACGCTGAACAGAAGCTCCGAGAGGAACCCGGATACGGCCGACGACACCAGGAGGCCGACCGCGATCCCGAAGAGCGTCAGGACCGCGCCCTGTTTCAAGGCCCACTGCAAGATTCCCGCAGGCGCGGCCCCGAGAGCCATGCGGATCCCGATCTCGCGAGTCCTCCGCCGCGTGGTGAACGCAATGACGGCGTAGACCCCGACGAGGGCCAGGAGCATCGCCGCCGCCGCCAGGAGTCCGAGGAGAGCGGCCGCGAGATTTTCCCGCGCCATCGTCGCGGACACGAGAGTGGAAAGGGTTTCAGCTCCGATCGCGGGCTGGTCGGCGTCGAGACCGAGTACGACCGAGCGCGCCGCCTCGGCAAGGGAGTCGGCTCGCGCCGAGCTCGCGACTGCGACGTTCATGACGAGATACGGGTTCTGGGAATAGGGGACGAAGAGCTCCGGCAAGGGCTCTTCGGCGGTTCGGTAAGTTCGCGTGTCCTCGACCACGCCGACGATCTCGTAGGTCTGCCAGTCAGACCAGAAGAATCGAAGTCTCATCCCGAGGGCGTTCTCCTCGCGGCCCAGCCGTCGGGCGAGAGTCCGGTTCACGATGACCACCCGCGGTGTATCGACCCCGTCCTCCCATGTGAAGTCCCGACCGGAGAGAAGAGACGTCCGGAGCGCGCGGAAGTACTCGGGAGTGGCCGCGCGGAACCGCGCCTTGGGCGCCGATGCCCGCTCGGGCTCCGGGCCCCCGGGAAGGTGGTACGGAACGTCGAAATCGATTCCGAACGGATTCATCGGGATCACGGTCGAAGCCCCGGCGGAAGTGACGGAGGGCAGAGCTCTGAGTCGTTCGAGAAGCTCTTCGAAGTAATCGACTCGACGGGCTTGCGCGGTGTAAGGATCGCCGAGGGCGACGCGCACCACGAGGACGTTCTCGTGCTGAAAGCCCAGAGGCACGCGACTCAGTTGAAGAAGGCTTCTCGCGAGTAGCGAGCTTCCGACGAGGAGCACAGAAGTGAGAGAAATCTGCGCCACCACGAGCGCGCGCCGCAGACGGCGACCGGCCGGCTCCTCGCTCGGGGCCCCTCGGCCCGCCCGGCCCGGGTGCAGAGCTCGTTCGAGGGGAGTCCGGGCGGCGTAGAGGGCGTCAGGAGCGCCGAACAAAAGCGCCGTCGCCGCCGCCACGACGACGGTGAAGCCGAGGGTCGCTCCATCGGCCCTCGCCTCGAGAAAGCGAGGGAGCCGGTCGCCGATGAGAGAGGCGAGGACGGGGAATCCGTAGACGATTGCGACGAGGGCCGCTGCGGTTCCGCCCGCCCAGACGCACATCGCCTCGAGTAGAGTCGAGCAGAAGACCCGCAGCTTCGAGGCGCCGAGTGAGAGACGAATCGCGATCTCGCTCTCTCGCGACACCATTTTCGCGAGACGCAGGTTGGAGACGTTGGCGCAGGCGACGGCGAGAAGGAAGAGGACGGAACCGAGGAGCGTCAGGAGCACGGGTCTCACCGGCCCGAGAACGTGGTCGGACAGGCGAACCAGCCGCGGCCGCACGCCATCGTTGGTCGCCTGGTACTCGCGCTCCAGCGCCCTTCCGATGAGCTCCATCTCGCTCTGCGCCTCCAGGAGAGTGACCGCGGGTTTCAGGCGGGCGATGACAGAAAGGTAGGTCTGGCCGCGATCGATGGCATTCGGTGTGAACGCCATCGGCACGAAGATCTCGCTTCTTCCCGCCGGGCTCTCGAAATCGGGCGGAGCGACACCGACGATGGTGAACGGAGCTCCGTCGAGGACTATGGTCGACCGCAGGACGTCCGGGGAAGCTCCGAAACGTCGCTGCCAGAGCCCATGACTCAAAACGACGACGCTGGAGTTGCCGGGCGCACCCTCCTCCGGGAGGAAGGCGCGTCCCAAGAAGGGCTCGACCCCGACCACCGAAAAGAAGCTTGCGGTGACGACGCTGGCGGAAATCTCCTCCGCGGCTTCGGCGCTCTTCAGAGTCATCGACGCCGGCCGCTGCCACGCGGCCATCCCGTCGAAGACTCGATTCGAAGCGGCATAGTCGGTGAAGTTGGAGAACGAGGTCATTTCGAGCGCCCCGGGCTGGTCGCGGTGCGTGTCGAACGTCAGCAAAAGATGCTCGGGGTCTCGAAACGGAAACGGACGGAGGAGAACGCCGTTCACCACACCGAACACCAGGCCGGTAGCGGCGAGGCCGAGAGCGATGGTCGCGACCGCGAACGAAATCTCGGCTGCGGAGTTCTTTGATACTCTCATGGAATTCTCGTGGTCTTCCTTCTACTCACGCTGATGGCCCCGCCCGAACATCGCGGGTGGGAGGCTTACGGGGGCGGCCCGGAGCAGATTCGATATTCTAGCCTGCTGGAGATCCGCCGCGGGAACGTGAAGGAGCTCGAGGTCGTCTGGACCTACGACACCGGAGAGACCGGGGGCCTCCAGACTCAGCCCATCATCGTCGACGGAGTGCTCTACGCGCTGACGCCGTCGCACAAGGCGTTCGCTCTCCGGGCTGCGACCGGGGACCTGCTCTGGGAGTTCGATTCGGGCATCGAAAGTCAGGGGCCGAACCGCGGGATGATGTATTGGGCGAGCGGGTCCGACCGGCGTGTCTACGCGGCGGTGCAGCATTTCCTCTACGCGCTCGACGCGGAGACGGGAGAACCGGTCCCCGCCTTCGGCGAGAGCGGACGCATCGACCTCCGGGCGAACCTCGGCCGGGATCCGGAGAAACAGTCCATTCAATTGACGTCGCCGGGAGTCGTTTACAAAGACACTCTCATCGTGGGCGGCCGAGTGGGCGAAGGCCTGCCGGCTTCACCGGGCGACGTTCGTGCGTACGACGCGAGGACCGGCGCGCTGCGCTGGGCGTTTCACACCATCCCGCATCCGGGAGAGTTCGGGTACGAGACCTGGTCCCCGGAGTCCTGGATCGAGAACGGCGGCGCGAACAACTGGGCGGGAATGGCTCTCGATGCTGCGAGAGGAGTGGTCTACGTCCCGACCGGCTCCGCCGCCGCCGATTTCTACGGCGCCGATCGCAGGGGCGACAACCTCTTCGCGAACGCGCTTCTAGCCCTCGAAGCCGAAACGGGAGAGCGCCTCTGGCACTTTCAAGTGGTCCGCCACGACATCCTCGACCGCGATCTGTCCTGCCCGCCGAGCCTGGTTACCGTGAGCCGCGACGGCAAGAGAGTGGACGCCGTCGCCCAATTGACCAAGCACGGCCTGGTCTTCGTGTTCGATCGCGCTACGGGAGAGCCGCTCTTTCCCATCGAGTCCCGAAGCGTTCCCGCGAGCGACGTACCGGGAGAGATTGCGGCCACGACCCAGCCGGTGCCCGCCCTGCCGATGCCGTTTGCGCGGCAGGTCCTCACGAAGGACATGCTCACCACCCGCACCCCCGAGGCTCAGCAGTGGGCGCTCGCCGAGTTCTCGAAGCTCAGGAGCGAAGGTCCGTTCGCGCCGCTCTCCCTCGACCGCGGGACCGTGGTCTTTCCCGGATTCGACGGCGGCGCGGAGTGGGGCGGAGCGGCGTTCGATCCGGAGACCGGTCTTCTTTACGTGAACGCGAACGATATCGCCTGGACGGGACGCCTCGCGCCCAGTGACGCGGGAGCGAGCGCGCGCTCTCTGTACCTCCGCGAGTGCGCGTCCTGCCACGGCGACGACGGAAACGGAGCGCCGTCGTCGATCCCGTCGCTCGAGGGAGTCGGCTCGCGGCGATCGCGGCCGGAGCTCTCCAGGATCCTTCGCGATGGCGCGGGCCGGATGCCGGGATTTCCGGATCTCAGCGACGAGTCCGTGGAAGCCATCGTCCAGTATCTGGTCACGGGCGAGGACTCCCTCTCGGGAGAGGTTTCAGCCGGCGTCCAGCCCTACCGGTTCACGGGCTACAGACGTTTCCTGGACCCGGATGGCTACCCCGCGGTCGCCCCGCCGTGGGGAACGTTGAACGCGATCGATCTGACGACGGGCGAGTCCCGGTGGCAGATCCCATTCGGGGAGTATCCTGAGCTCGCCGAAAACGGCATGAAGAACACGGGGAGCGAGAGCTACGGGGGTCCGATCGTGACCGCGGGTGGCCTTTTGTTCATCGGAGCCACGAGCTACGACAAGAAGTTCCGCGCCTTCGACAAGCTGACGGGAGAGCTCCTCTGGGAACGGACGTTGCCTTATGCAGGCAACGCCACGCCTTCGACATTCGAGGCGGATGGGCGTCAGTTCGTCGTTATCGCGGCGGGGGGCGGAAGAGCCGGCGATGCGCCCACCGGCGGTCTGTACGTGGCGTTCGCCCTGCCCTCGAAAGCGGAACCCGAGTAGCGCTCACCCGGCATCGAGCGCCATGGCGCGCCCGATCTTCGCCACGGGAATGGAGCCGTGGGAAAGGAAGCGATCGTGGAACCCGCGCAGCCCCAGCCTGGACTCGTGCTCCCTCCGGATCTCGCGAATGAGGTCCGACCCCGCGAAATAAATCAAGGCGGCGCCGGGAAACATGCTGTTCTTCGTCACCTCGGAGCGCGCCGCCGTCTCGCTCATGTTCGTACGCTGGCGATAGAAGGTCTCAGCCCCTTCGATGCTCATGCGGCCCGCGTGCAACTCCACGTCGACGATCGCCCGGGCGGCGGCCCGGGCGTGAGCATGGTGCTCGGCGTAGGATTCGAGCGGCGTGAGGAATCCGGCCTCATCCATCAGATCCGTCGCGTAGGAGGCCCATCCCTCCGCCATCGTGCCGCCCGCGAGCATGGCGATCCGACAGGCACAGTCGACGGCGGCGACGCGGCCGATTCTCGAGGGAGCCCTCGAGGCGTGCCAGTTCTGAACGTGGTGGCCGAGGCCGGCGTGGTGGACCACATGGTTCAGTTTGATGACGGAATCCGCGATCCCGGCGCCGGCGGGCGGGACGAGATGGTCCACCCGGGGAAGTGCGTCGAGCGGGGCGGGGGATCGATAGAAGAGGAAGTAGAGTTTCGGAGCCGCCTCTCGCGCCCACGCGGGCTGGGGAACGAAATCGAGGGGATAGTCGGGCCAGGTGACGAGGCCGCGATCGATCGCGAAGGCCCGGCTTTCTCCCCAGAGCTCCCGGTACCTCTGGTAGGTCCGCTCCGGCGGGGAACGAATGTCCTCGAGGCGGGCGAGGACCTCCCGATAGTCGTTCGAAGCGAACCTCGGCGCTCCGGACTCGAGCTCGCTTTCCGATCGACGAAGCGCCTCTCGGGCGCGCGCCGCGATTTCGGAGGCGGACTCTTCGAGAAAGTGCGCCTCGCGCAGGAGTAGACCGAACGCTTCCTCCCCGCAGGCGTAGGCGCCCGGCGGAGCCTCGTGGACTTCCCGTTCCAGGTGCCCGCGAAAGGACGCGAAAGCCTCGCGGGCTTCGGCGGCGGGTGTGACGAGAGAGGCCGAGCCCTCGAGCCGCGCCAGACCATGGTCGAAGAAGTCGATGGCTCCGCCGCACTCGCGGAGAGCGCGCTCCGTCCAGGCCCGGGGTGCCGCGCGGACGTTCTCCTTCCCCTGGTCGAGGAGGCGCGGAACGGCCGCGAGCCTTTCGGCTGCGTTTCGATAACGCTCGTCCCGGGGCGCGAACTCCCGAAGCAGGAGCGAGAAAACGCCGAAGATGGCCTCTCCGGTGTAGGCGGCGGGATTGAGGTTATGGATGCGGCCGGATCTCGCTTCCCATACCTCGATCTCGAGCTGCCCGCGGGCGAGGTCCCGGTCGATCTCCTCGACCGGAGTCAGTTCCTC
>Ga0268386_10004232_pt1 | contig 10538 bp, 8 predicted proteins | sample RVTome_15_FD_200260 | JGI IMG/M metagenome (GOLD analysis project Ga0268386, IMG submission 200260) | Soil microbial communities from uranium-contaminated site in the Upper Colorado River Basin, Wyoming, United States - RVT150D86... ... | reverse complement strand
TTCGAAGAAAAACGGATTCTCCGGCACAGCATGACCTTCTTTCAAAGCTCGCAGCGTCTCAAGCTCGAGCGGCGGCAGCGCTCCCACATAGCCATCCCCGTAAGCACGCTGCGCTTCTGCCATCTCGGTGACGATGTAGTCGATCCGTTTCCGAAAACGCTTATCCCCGCTCGCCGCAAACTGCTGCGACAGTGCGGTCAGATAATGCCCAAGCGTATGCCCCGCTATCCCTTGCGCCTCCCAGCCGCCGTAAAGCTCGCCTTTGGGCTCGAGCCCGGCGTACTTGCGGGTGTTGTGCAGCAGCCGGTCCGGTTCGAGCTTCAGGAGGTATTGCGCGTTGCGCTCGCTGGCCTGCCGAAACGGGCTGTCCAGCAGGCGCACGTCCGCAAGATCGAACCCCGCGATGTCGATTTGAGGCGTGGCCGTAACAGCGAGTGAAGGGAGCATCATCGCGGCAGTGATGACGAGTGTGCCCAAGAGCCCATGCGGCGAAAATCCCCCCGCCGCGTCGTATTTCTGCAAGTGCATGTGTGTTGTCCTCCGCTTCGGATAGTACATGAGATTCAAGGCAAAACGCCCGACTTTTCAGTTGCTTAAGGCCATTTACCTGTATAGAATTACAGGCTCCTTCCCAGCCACACACGGACGTGCCGCCATGACTATCCACTCGCTTACCGATACCCACACCAGTGTCGATCGCAACCGCTCCATCGACGAGCTCGACCGCGCCATCGTCAACCTCGCCGCCCGCATCAATGCCGCCAGCTACGACCTGCTGGTCCTGATCCGCCGCTTCGACGAACGCGCGGGCTGGCTCCGCTGGGGGTTCCAGAACTGCGCCGACTGGCTGCACTGGCGTTGCGATCTGAGTTTGAGCGCCGCCCGCGAGAAAGTCCGGGTGGCGCAGGCGCTGAAGTCCCTGCCCGCGATCGCCACGGCGTTCGCCACAGGCGAACTGTCCTATTCCAAGGTGCGGGCGCTGACCCGGGTGGCCGGGCACGACAACGAGGATGAACTCCTGAGCTTTGCCTTGCACACCACCGCATCCAGGGTCGAGGAACGCTGCCGGGAACTGCGCTGCGGCACGGCGGCATCCACTGACGATGCGATGCGCGCCTTTGCCCGCCGCTCTTTAAGCGTGCGGCGCGATCCTGCCCGCGGAACGATGACGATCATGGTCGAACTGCCCTTAGAGGCCGGCGAGCTGATCGACAAGGCGCTCGATCGCGCCAGGGACACGACGGCATCTTCCAATCCCGAGTTCAGTGATGAAAGCTGGGCGGCGCAGCAGGCCGATGCGCTGGTGGCGATGGCGAAGGCGTATCTCAGTGGGGATCGAAAGGCATCCGATGGTACCTCGGACCATTACCAGGTTACCGTGCACGTTGACCACACCGCACTGGCCGAAAGCAAAGGCCGCTCCGGGCTGCCCATAGAATCGGTCCGGCGGATCGCCTGCGACGGCGATGCGGTCGTTGTGGTCGAGGACGAGAACGGCGAACCCTTGAGCATCGGCCGCAAGACCCGCATCGTGCCGACGGCGATCAAGCGCGCACTGTGGGCGAGGGATAAAGGTTGCCGTTTTCCCGGTTGCGGCCGCAAACGTTTCGTCGACGCGCACCATATAGAGCACTGGTCGGCCGGCGGCGAGACCAGCCTCGCGAACCTGATGCTGCTCTGCACGGCGCACCACCGGCTGGTGCACGAGGATGGTTTTCGCATCGAAAAGGACTACCGCGACCGCTGGTTCTTCAAGCGGCCCGACGGCCGTGCGGTGCCGGCCTGCGGTTACCGTGCGGAAGACATGCGTGACGACGACGTCGAGATAGCGGATGAATACGCCCACGCCTCCGCGGAGGGATTTCTCGCCGGCTTGAAAAATCCGCCGCCGGTGTCCAGTCCGGCCATGGCGGCTGCCCGAAGTAGTCCGTGAAGAGAATCTTTGGAGGCGCAAGCACCGAAACGCCGGGGGTGAACTTGCCTCCAGAGGTCAAGCTCCGGGCATTCGCCCTGCCATAGATGGCCGATGAGCTACGATCAAAAGCCCGGCGTGGTCATCTATTGTCAGGCCGGCGACGTGACGATGACGTTCCATGAAAGCGGCTTGAGTTTTGCACGAAGTACCCTTCGACATTGCGACGTCGGTCAGTTTCTTGGGCGTTACCTCGTCCGTCGCCTCCACCGAGTTTATCGCCATCAGGTCCCTGTGATGCAGCTCGGTCGCGGTGAATATTCTGGATACGGAGTTCAAGGACTATTTCAACGACAAGAACCTCTACCCGCGCAACACACGTCGCTACGACCGCACCTACGAGTTCGGCTTCCGCGCCAGCTTCTAGGTCGGCCAACTGGCTGGAACTGCCAGTCTGCTCTTGCGGCCCTGGAAACCTCGGGTTTCCGGGGCCGAATGGGTGTCGTTCGGCTTCCATCGGCGACCACGACAGGATTACAGTTAACAGACCATGACCAGCAGAAAGCCGACAAAGTCGATGCTCCGCGCAGCGGCCAGTCCAAGGGCTGCGACCAAAACAGCGAAACCGTCGCCGAAGTCGAACGCGCGGGAGAGGCGTCGACTGCTGAGGCTGCATGGATCAATCGCGCGCGACCTCGGGGTGTTGATCGTATCGGGCCGTTACAAGCCCGGTGACCTGCTGAACGGCGAAATCGCGGCCAGCGACCGGTTGCAGGTATCGCGAGGCGCATACCGCGAAGCCGTGCGCATTCTCGCCGCCAAGGGTCTCGTCGAATCACGGCCCAAAGTGGGAACGAGGGTAAGCCAGCCCGGGCGCTGGCACCTGCTCGACCCGGACGTCCTGTCCTGGATATTCGAATTCGAACCCGATGAAAAGTTGCTGACGGACCTGTTCGAGCTGCGCAAGATCGTCGAACCCGAAGCTGCGTCTCTCGCCGCATTGCGGCGCACCGATCAGGACGTCGAGGACATGGCCCGCGCTCTTGACAGCATGGCGAAGCACACGCTTGCGGTCGAAGCCGGAAGGCTGGCTGATCAGGAATTTCACTCTGCCTTGCTTCGAGCGAGCGACAACGCTTTCATCGTTTCGTTGACCAGCGGCGTCGGCGCCGCGATCTCCTGGACGACGATTTTCAAACAGCGTGACAATCCCCTGTCACGCGACCCCATGCCGGATCACGTGAGTGTCTACGAAGCCGTCAAGGCGGCCGACCCTGAGGCCGCGCACAAAGCCATGGAGAATCTGGTGGATCTGGCCTTCCTCGATACCACTAACTCCCGCAGAGTCGGAAAAAAAGGCACCTGACTGCGATCAGTCCAGCCAGAAACTGAAGTACAGGTAGATCGCCGCGACCAGCACCAGGATCAGGGTGGCCATGATCTTGTTACCGGCATCCCAGCTTGCGCGAATCTCGTCACCATACAAGGCGCGTATCGAGCGATAGGTGAGGCCGTCGATTTTTTCTGCCGGCGGCGGCGCACTGGTGAGCGAGCCGATGATCATCAGTGCCGCGCTTGCCACGAACAGGACCCCTGTGGCGTACAGGAAATTGAAGTCGCCGATCGCCGCAAGGATGGCGGGGCTTTCGATCTTGCCGGCGCCGAACAGCGCCTGGCAGGTAAGCTTGCCCATGCCCAGTACGAACCCGCCGACCAGCGCCCATACCGCTCCCCTGCCGTTCAGGCGAGTCCAGAACAGCCCGAGGAGAAAGACCGCGGTGATCGGCGGCGCCAGGTAACCCTGGACGCTCTGCAGATACTGATAGAGACCGCCGCCTGAAATCAGTTTCATCACGGGAATCCACAGCATCCCCAGCCCGACCACCACCGTGGTGGCGATGCGGCCGACCAGCAACAGGTGCTTCTCGGTTTTGCCGGGCCTGAGTTTCTCGTAGATATCCACGGTGAACAGCGACGCGCTCGAGTTGAACAGCGAGGCCAGCGAACTCATCAGGGCCGCAAGAAGACAGGCGACGATCAGGCCGCGAATCCCGGAGGGCAGAAGCGTCGAAACCAGCGCCGGAAACACGGTATCGCCGTTGATTTGCGAGATTCCGCCCACCATTCTCATGGGCAGTTCTATCAGGCCTTTCTCATGCAATGACCAGCCGATCAGTCCGGGAACGAGGAAGATCAACACCGGCCAGACTTTCAGCAAACCGCCGAACAGCGCGCCGCGCCGTGCGGTCGTAAGATCCTTCGCGGAAAGCGCGCGCTGCACGATGTACTGATCGGTACACCAGTACCAGATGCCGACGATCGGCGAGGCGATCATCACGCCGAGCCAGGGAAAATTCGGGTCGCTCAAAGGCCGCCAGAGCGCAAACTGATCCTTGTTTACCTGCACGGTAGACACCAGTTCGCCCCAACCCGCCATGACACCGGCTCCCTCGCCGAGCGTCGTCAGTCCGAGCCAGGTGATGAGGAATGCGCCGAACAGAATGATCACGGCCTGCGGCGTGGCCGTTGCCATGATCGCGCGCATGCCGCCGAAAACGGTGTAGAGCCCTGTGAGAATGACGGTCGTGAACGCCCCGACCCAGAACGCATTGTCGGGCGAGCCGAACGTGTCGGGTAGCAGGGTCTGGAATACGATGGCGCCGGCGTACACGGTGACGCTCACTTTGGTGAAGACGTAGCCGACCAGCGAGACCACGGACAGGATGGTCCGCGCGCGGGCATTGAAGCGGCGCTCCAGGAATTCCGGGATGGTCTGGACGCCCGCCTTGTAATAGAACGGCACGAAAAAGCCGGCCAGAAGGATCAGTATCCAGGCGTGCAGTTCCCAGTGGGCCATTGCCATGCCTGTCGACGCGCCCTGGCCGGCGAGCCCGACGATGTGCTCGGATCCGATGTTCGAGGTGAATATCGAGGCGCCGATGGCGATGAAACCGGCGTTCCGGCCGGCAAGGAAATAGTCGACGCTGTCTTTCTGGTCGCGGCCGTACCACCAGGCGATGAAGCCGATGATGGCGAAGTAGATGCCGATGACGTACCAGTCGAGTGTTGTTATTAATGAAGTTTCCACTGTGCTTGTCTCCCCCTCGATTGGTGTAATATTGTCTGAGTTATTGTTATTTGTCCAAACGGAATAGTAACGGAGACTTTATGCCCGTTTCCGGAAAACTTTTCATCGGTGCGCACCAGGTGGCGACGGCGAATACGTTTCACGCCGTCGATCCTGCATCCGGAGCCGCGCTGACGCCTGATTTTAGCGCCGCAGGATTGGCCGAGGTCGATCAGGCCTGTGAGCTCGCGTGGTCCGCATTCCATGCATACCGCGATCTCGACCCGGAGGTCCGGGCACGCTTTCTGGAGACGATTGCGGACCAGATCATGGCGCTCGGGGACGAGCTGCCGGAGCGTGGCCACGCAGAGTCGGGGCTGCCGATCGCGCGGCTGACGGGCGAGCGCGCCAGGACCGTGGGACAGTTGCGTCTCTTTGCCGATGAACTGCGCAAGGGCGGATGGCTCGGCATACGAATCGATCCTGCGCTTCCCGACCGCAAGCCCCTGCCGCGACCGGACTTAAGGCTCCGAAAATTGGCTCTGGGACCGGTAGTCGTTTTCGGTGCCAGCAATTTTCCGCTCGCGTTCTCGGTCGCCGGCGGCGACACCGCCGCGGCGCTCGCGGCGGGCTGCCCGGTTATCGTGAAAGGTCACTCCGCGCACCCCGGCACGAGCGACCTCGTGGCACAGGCGATTGCCGCAGCCGTCAGGGAATGCAGCTTGCCGGAAGGCGTGTTCTCGCTGCTGAACGGCAATGCGCACGCCCTCGGAGGCGCCCTCGTTGCCCATCCGCGGGTCAAGGCAGTCGGATTCACGGGCTCGCGCCGGGGCGGCCTTGCGCTCATGAAAATCGCGAGCGAACGGCCGGAACCGATCCCGGTATACGCCGAAATGAGCAGCATCAACCCCGTGTTGCTGCTGCCGAACGCGCTGGCCGAAAAGGCCGAAGCGTTGGGCGCCGCATTCGTCGGTTCCCTCACCCTTGGAGTCGGCCAGTTCTGCACCAACCCGGGGCTTTTGATTGCCCTCGACGGGAAAGACCTGGATCGATTCATCGCGTCCGCGCGCACCGCTCTTGGCGAAGTTCAGCCGGCGGTGATGTTGACAGCCGGAATTCACGGCGCTTACGAGAAAGGCGTCGCACAGCTCCTCGACCATCCGAAAGTCGAGCCGCTGGCGCGCGGTCCGGAGTCGCAAGGCACGCACTGCGGCAGAGGCGCGCTGTTCGCCGTAAAGGGCGAGGACCTGCTGCGGCACCCCGAGGTCATGGACGAAGTATTCGGCGCATCGTCCGTCATCGTTCGTTGCGCCACCGAAGAACAACTGCTCGACGTGCTCGAGCATCTCGAAGGTCAGCTCACCGCCACGCTGCACCTCGTCGAAGAGGACCGGGCGCTGGCTGCTCGCGTGGTACCGGTGCTGGAGCGCAAGGCCGGACGGCTGATTGCGAACGGCTGGCCGACCGGCGTGGAGGTTTCGCACGCAATGGTCCACGGCGGCCCCTTCCCCGCAACCTCCGACGGGCGCAGCACGTCGGTCGGCACGCTTGCCATCGAGCGCTTCCTGCGACCCGTGTGCTATCAGGATTTCCCCGACGCGCTGCTGCCGAAAGTCCTGCAGGACGACGCACCGCCGCGTCCACGCCGCGTCGACGGCGCGTACCGCATCGACTGAGCGACGGAGTGAGCCTGCGTCTCGTGCAACTTCGAACGGCGGGCGGTGCACGGCAGGTAGTGGCGGCAGAGGGCGAAGGCCGCGCACATCTGGTCGACGGTGCCGCCACCACCTATGAACTGGCGCGAATTGCCCTCGACACGGGTGCGACGCTCCGCGCCACGGTTGCTTCGCGGTTATCGGACACGAAGGTCGATCTGGCGCAGGAACTCGAGGAAGGCCGGGTGCTGGCGCCGATCGACCACCCGGACAGCGCGCATCTGTATCTCACGGGTACCGGCCTTACGCACCTGGGTTCCGCGGAAGGCCGCGACAAAATGCACCGCAAAGCGGCCGGCGAAGCGGTTACGGATTCGATGCGTATGTTCATGCTCGGCGTCGAAGGCGGCAAGCCTGTCGAAGGCACGGTGGGCGCGCAGCCGGAATGGTTCTACAAAGGCAACGGCTCCGGTGTCGTCGGGCCCGGCGTTCCGCTGCCGTCGCCTTCATTCGCACTGGACGGCAGCGAGGAACCGGAGATTGCGGGCGTCTACGTCATCGACGAGGCAGGCAATCCGCGGCGTCTCGGATTCTGCCTTGCGAACGAATTTTCCGATCATGTGACGGAGCGCGGCAATTACCTGTGGCTCGCCCACTCCAAGTTACGCCCCGCGTCGCTCGGCCCCGAACTGCTGGACGAGATTCCCGGCGATATCCGTGGCAGCAGCCGCCTCGAGCGTAACGGCGAGACGATCTGGGAAAAGCCTTTTCTCACCGGCGAAGCGAATATGTCGCACTCGATCGCCAACCTCGAGCACCATCATTTCAAGTACGCGCTGTTTCGATGTCCGGGCGATGTGCATGTGCACTTTTTCGGAACTGCAACGCTGTCGTTCGCAGATGGCGTCCGGACGCAGGTCGGCGACGTATTCGAGATCAAGGCAGCACCGTTTACCCTCGCGTTGCGAAACCCACTGGCCGAAGTCGCGACGCCGCCTGTAGCGGTAACTCTTTTGTGATTACGATATGAGCAAAATCCGAATTGCCATGATCGGCCTGGGGAAGATTGCGCGGGATCAGCATGTGCCGGCACTTGCGCGCAATGGCGACTTCGAACTCGTCGCCGTGGCCAGCCCGCATCAGCGGCTCGAAGGCGTGCCGAACTTCGCGAGCATCGAAGCCTTGCTCGAAGCGGTAAAGGATCTCGATGCGGTCGCCCTGTGCACGCCGCCGCAAATTCGCTACTCGCTGGCCCGCCTCGCTCTTGAAAAAGGGCTGCATGTGCTTCTGGAGAAGCCGCCGGGAAAGACGCTCAACGAAGTCGCGGCGCTCGTCGACCTTGCCGAAAAAAAGGGCGTGGCATTGTTCGCGGCCTGGCATTCCCGCGAAGCCGCAGCAGTCGAGCCGGCGCGTAACTGGCTCAACGCGCGCAAGGTATCGAGGGTTACCGTCACGTGGAAGGAGGACGTGCGCGTGTGGCATCCCGGCCAGACCTGGATCTGGAAAGCCGGCGGGCTCGGAGTGTTCGATCCGGGCATCAACGCGCTCTCCATCCTGACGCGGATCCTGCCCGGCACGCTGGTACTGAAAGACGCCGAACTCGCGTTTCCCTCCAATTGCGAAACACCGATCGCCGCGAGTCTGCGCCTCGAGAACGAGCTGGGCGCCGAGGTACGCATGGAACTCGATTTCCTGCAGGTCGGGCCACCAAGCTGGGATATCGACATCGAAACCGACGCAAAACGCCTGCTGTTGTCGAAAGGCGGATCCGTGATGCAGATCGGCGACGCGGCACCTGTCGGGAATCCCGATAACGAATACCCGAATCTTTACGCAGGTTTCGAGAGGCTGGTCCGCGACCGCGGCATCGACGTCGATGTCACGCCTTTCCGGCTGGTGGCAGATGCATTCATGTGCGGGCGGCGCACCGTGACGGAGCCGTTCGTCGAGTGAATGGCAGGCATCGCATATCGCCCGCGGGGCGGGCTCCTACAGCCCACGATTTGTACTGACCGCGCGCTGTAGGAGCCCGTCTTACGGGCGATCGGCGGCGATCAAGGTTTAACCAACGACCGAGGAGAAGAACAATGACGTTTGCAGTTCGGCTTTCAACGGTTGCGCTGGCCGTGATTCTGTTGTTCGCGGCGGGACCCGACGCGCGAGCTCAGGCAGGCAGCCCCGTCGAGGTAACCGTCACCATCCGTGCCGACCAGTCCGGCCCGAAGATCAATCGCAACATCTACGGGCAATTCGCCGAACATCTCGGGCACGGCATCTACGGCGGCATCTGGGTGGGCGAGGATTCGTCTATTCCCAACACGCGCGGTTACCGGAACGACGTCGTCGAGGCGCTGAAACGGTTGCGGGTGCCCCTCGTCCGCTGGCCCGGTGGCTGCTTTGCCGACGAGTATCACTGGCGCGACGGTATTGGCCCGCGCGACGAGCGCCCGGTGAGGGTAAACACGACATGGGGCGGCGTCGAAGAGCCGAACGACTTCGGCACTCACGAGTTTCTCGACTTCGCCGAACTGATCGATGCGGACGCATACGTCGCAGGCAATGTCGGCACCGGCAGCCCCGAGGAAATGGCCCAATGGGTCGAGTACGTCACCTCGGATACGAACTCGACGCTGGCAGAGATGCGCCGTGAAAACGGTCGGGAGGAGCCCTGGCGCCTGCCGTACTTCGGCGTCGGCAATGAAAACTGGGGTTGCGGCGGCGACATGCGGCCGGAGTACTACACGGATTTATATCGCAGGTTCGCAACCTTCATCGACGCACCTCGCGACAACAGGCCCGTAAAAATCGCCGGTGGCGCCAATTCCGATGACTACAACTGGACCGAAGTGATGTTGTCCCGGGCAGCACGCCATATGGACGCCTATTCGATTCACTACTACACCTTCCCGGGCCGGTGGGAGGACAAGGGACCGTCTACCGGTTTCGGCGAGGACCAGTGGGCCGCGACGTTGAAGAACGCGTTGCGCATGGACGAACTCGTCACCAAACATTCCGAAATCATGGACAAGTACGACCCGGAAAAGCGCATCGGGCTCTTTGTCGATGAATGGGGAACCTGGTACGACCCGGCCCCCGGCCGCAACCCGGGATTTCTCTGGCAGCAGAATTCGCTGCGTGACGCACTGGTCGCTGCGTTGACCCTGGATGTTTTCCACAGGCACGCCGGGCGGGTGCAGATGTCTGCCATCGCACAGATGGTGAACGTGCTGCAGGCCATGATCCTGACGGACGAGGAGCGCATGATTCTGACGCCTACCTATCACGTTTTCGAGATGTACATCCCCTTCCAGGATGCGACTTCATTGCCGGCGGAAATAGACGCACCCGAGTATCGACACCGCGAGTGGGTGCTGCCTTCCGTCGACGTCTCGGCGGCCCGCGGAAGTGACGGGCGCATCCATGTCGCGTTCGTGAACCTGGATCCGCACCGATCCGCGACCGTATCTACGACGATATCGGGGGTCAGGGCGCGGGGCGCGAGTGGACAACTGCTTACGGCAACGGAAATGGACGCGCACAATACCTTCGACTCCCCGGACGCGGTAAAGCCCGAGCCGTTTGAAGCGAGACTCGCGCGGAATGCGCTGGTGGTGGAAATTCCGCCGAAAGCTGTCATCGTTGTTGCGGTTGACGAGTGACACGGAGACGCAAGACCGCGGCAGGCGCGGAGCGCCTGTTCGCGGTCGTCGCTTGCTTCCTCGTTTCGCTGAGTGTGTCGGCGGCATCGCTGCCTGCGTGGATTGCGAGTCCCGACAATCGCTTGCAGCTTGCGTTCGATCTCACTGAAGAAGGCGAGCCGCGCTACTGGATCGAGCTGAACGGTCAGCGGGTGCTGAAGGAGTCCCGGCTGGGACTCGTCCGAGAGCCGAGGGACGTCACCGTT
>Ga0268386_10004231_pt1 | contig 10538 bp, 11 predicted proteins | sample RVTome_15_FD_200260 | JGI IMG/M metagenome (GOLD analysis project Ga0268386, IMG submission 200260) | Soil microbial communities from uranium-contaminated site in the Upper Colorado River Basin, Wyoming, United States - RVT150D86... ... | reverse complement strand
TAGTGACGTGGAAGCTTCTCATCGACCATCATCAGGGACAGGTGGCAAGAATTGCGGAGAGCGAGTCCTACGCCGCGCGCAGCCAGTTGATCCGCAACGTGGACACCGTGTTTCGCGCGCTACGCGACATAAGGGACTACTGGACGCGCTACGGTCACCTGCCGCGCGACCAGTGGGTGAGCGAGCCGGGCGTCGAGCTTGCAGATCTCGAAGGGTTCAGACTCATTCTGTGGAACGACCCCGCGCGCGGCATTCGTTACGCCCGCACGCGAGACCACCCTGTCCTCGATTACCGGCCGACGGACCCGGAATGGAAGACTCTCGAAGCCCTCGACAGCAAGGCTCGTCCAGTTACGAGAGAAACAATACTGGGGCCGAACGTAGATCGTGACGGAACAGTCACCTATGAGATCTGCCTGCCGGTAACAGATGCGGGTCAAGGACCTGCGTACCTGCTGGCGGTTGTAGACTCGCAGGAGAGCTTCGAAAGACTATTGCTCGATGAGTCCCCTGGCTATGCAATCTCCGTATTCTGGGACGACGTACTGCTGTTTCGGCGCGGCGAGACGGCGGCCGGACTTCCGGAAAGCTGGACGCGCGAGGGCATGATCCGCACGTCGCTCGGCAGTTTGTGGCGCGTTGTCCACCAGCCGACGCGCGAACTCGCGGAGTCGCACAACACGCCGGCGTTGACCGCCGTTCTGTGGTCCGGGCTTGCCATCGCGGTACTCGTAGGTCTGCTTCTCTTCGAGAACGGACGCGCGGAGTCGCGCGCGACGGCAGCGGAATCAGCGGAACGGAAGCTTGCCGACCTCAACCGCGACCTGGAGCAACAGATTGCCGAGAGAGTACGCGAACTCGCCGACCGTTCAGCGGACCTGGAAACCATTACGGATTCCGTGGCGCATGACCTGCGCAATCCGCTCAACTCCATATCCGTCAACACCCAGTTGCTGCAGCAGCAGTTCCGGAACGAGCTGGGTGAAGAGGGACTGGCGGCGCTGCAGCGCACGACGTCGAGCATCAAGCGCATGACAGAGATACTGGAACGCCTGCTCGGCTTGTCGGTTGTTTCGCAGTCGATCTTCGAGCGGGAGGAGATCGACGTGCGCACCATTGTCGGCGAGGTCTTCGAGGAACTGAGTTCGACGGAACAGTCGCCACCCGTGCAGCTGGTGGCGGAAGATTTGCCGAAGGCAAGCGCCGACCCCGTGCTCGTCCGCACGTTGATCATGAATCTGCTTGGTAACGCGATCAAGTACACGCGGGAGAAGCCCTCTCGGCGGATCGACGTTGGCTCCGTCATTCAGGATGGTGTTGACGTGTTCTGTGTACGGGACAATGGCATAGGCTTCGAGCCGGAGTCGGCCGAAAAGATGTTCCGGGCCTTCGAACGCCTGGACGGACACGGGGAAAAAGACGGCGTCGGACTCGGCCTCGATATCGCCGCCAGGGTAGTGAGACGGCACGGCGGACGTATCTGGGCTGAAGGCCGCCTCGGCGAAGGCGCCGCGATCTATTTCACGCTGGAACCCTCGGGCGGGGACGTGGAAACGCCGCCCGTATTGCAGTCATAAGCGGTCGCCAGGCGCAGCACCCTGCGGGGAACGAGGGTCTCCCGCGCAGCGTGGGTGGGAGAGTGCTTCGTTCCCGGCAGCTCTGCGCCATGGCGGATTTTCCGCCATGGCCTTCGTCAGCGAGCGTGCGACCACGGCCGCACCGAGCTTTAGCGCGTTTTGCCCCAGCGGCCCGTGCGCCAGCTGGTATGTCATCCCCCCTTCATCGCCGCGGGACCGTCCATGACGGGATTCGACGTCACCGCGACCCCGACCGGCCGTTCCAGTGCCGGTCATGAAGCCGAGCGAAAAGGCGATTGCAAGCCCGGCCGTTGACCCGACCCGCTCCCGCAGGATCGCAAGGGAGCGTTCCGTGTGGGCCTTGTATTCGAGGCGATCAGCGCGCGCATCCGCGGCCCGAGCATCTGCCTGCCGCCTGAGGCTGGCAATTTTCAACGATATCCCCGGAACACTAACTGACGCGTCCTGGAGAAGCCGATATTGCGGATCAGCCCCTTGCTCCACAGGAACAGCAGCAGCACAACAGCGACGTTGATGGCGGCCGCGATCAGCAGCGCCGTGGTTCCGGACAGGCCATTTTCCACGGCAAGCCAGACTCCGGCCGCGATAAGGCAAAGCCAGGCCGCGATGACCAGCAGGAGGCTCGCCAGCGCGGCCGCAGCCACTGCCGAGATCGACACAACGCTCAATTGCGCCTCCGTCGTTGCGGTCGCGGCGACGCTGCGAACATGGTCCGTTACGGCGATTACTGCTGCCCGCGCCTCGGCGCCCAGCGTCTCTCCGCTGTCCACGCCCCTCCCTGCATCGTGCCCTGGAATTGCGGTTTCAGCGGCGCCGTGGTGCTCCTGCATGGTCTTCCTTTTCTGGCCGACTTACCTGCTGAGCAGGCGCGATACGACAAGGCCGGCGGCGAAAGCGATGGCTGCTGCCGCCAGCGGCTTCTCCTGAGTATATTGCCGCACGTGATCGATGGCCCGTTCGGTGGTCACCCGCGCCTCCGCGGTTTTTTCGCGGAGATGCCTCTCACTGGCGGCCGCCTTTTCGCGAATTCGCTCTTCGGCCTTCGCGACGCTGTCGGCGGCGCGCTCAACGGCGTCGTGTGCCGCGTCTGCCACATTGTCAGTTGTGGGCGTGCTTACCCTGGCCTTCCCGGCCTCGGATGCATTCGTGCTCGCTTTAGAGGGATCTGCTTTCATGTACTTATGGCTCCTCGCCCTTTGGGGTCATTGCCGGCCGTCGTTCGGCCGGCTCGCCTTAATATGAGCAACATTCATGCCAATCGCAGTCATAACTGTGCACCTGCCGTTCCTCGCCCGACACGATCAGCCGCGGAACAGCGTAGCCATAGGCCGCAAGGCAGGAACGTGTGAAAAAATTATCTTCGTGCTGACCAGTATCGGCACCGCAACCAGGGCACCGGCCAAACCCCACATATAAGCCCAAAAGATGACGGCAAAGAATACGAGTACGGGGCTCAGGTTGAGCCTCCGCCCTACCAGCATCGGGGTGATGAGCTGGCCTTCGAGAATGGTCAGGACGAGGAAGCTGCCGGGCACCAGTACGGCGTCCCCGAGGGTATCGAACGTAACCAGGCCCACCCCCGCAAGCAGGACTACCATTGCGGCCGCGCCGGCGTAAGGGACGAAGTTCGCCAAACCCGCCAGCCCTCCCCACAACAGGAAATTGGGGACGCCGAGAATCCAGAAGACAAAGCTGGCGATTGCCGCAAGGCAGAGATTTATCACCAGTATGATCCCGAGGAATCGTGAGATCTCGATCTGGATGCTGCGCGCTATAGTGACCAGGCGCCGTTGCTCGGCAAAACTACGGCCGAGTCGGGCGACCTTCTGCTGGAGGCGTTCCCCGAATGTCAGGAAGAAGAACGTAAGGAACACGATGACGCCCGTGGAGATAAGTATAGCGGTCATATGCGTCAGGAGGTTGTCGATGACGCTGCTATCCGACACTGTTACTGACGGTTGCGATTCGCCATCGGGCCTTGTGATGCTTTCGACTTCGATAGCCGCCTGCTCGATCTTCGCAATTGGTTCGCTGACGGGAAGCAGCTTCTCGCGCAACGACGGGATCAGCTCGGGAATCTCCCCGGCCCACGCTGCTGCCGGCTCGGCGGAGTACAGCGCCGCCGTGGACAGCAGCCCGAGAACGAGCGTGACGACTGCTCCGGCCGCCAGCGCTCGTGGGATTCGGAGTCTTCCAAGGAACAATACGAGCGGCATCAACAGGAAGTAGAAGAACAGCGACAGCGCCACCGTCACCATCAACGGCTTCGCAAGCTTCAGGATGATCATGACCGCCAGGAACAAGAGGCAGTTCAAGGCGAATGACCGGGTTGTCACGGCCGGCGAAACTACAACCAGACGTTCGGGCTCGGCATCTTTGACTGCCGACCCGAGCGCGTACGACGGTGACGCCAGTGTGTGTTTTGTGTTCATTATTGCTCGCCGGCTTCTTCAGTCCGGCTGATCCCGCGCTTGCCTGCACGCCGGAAACAGGTTGAGCCGCGGCCTGAACCAAGGCGGCCACCGCGACGCAGCCCGAAGGCTGCGCCGCATGCCGTTTTATTACATTGGGTCTGCCGATTCGCCAAACTGGGCGGGATCGTACTCGGGCTGCGACTGCAGGGTCTCCCGCGTCAGATCGCTCTTGACGCGTCCATCCTCCGACAGCTGCAACTGCTCGAATGCTACTGCAACGCTCTTCTCGCCGATCCCGAGGAATCCGCCAACATCGATGACTGCAAGCTGCTGCTGGCTGGTCGTGTCCATGACGACTTCTTCAATCTCGCCTATTTCCTCGCCCTGCTGACTGACTACCGTCTTGCCGACGATCTCTTCCTGGCCCAACGTGTCCAGGCTATCCATCGCGCTGTCTCCAGGATTTGCGAGGGAACGATCCTTCTCCTGTTGCATGCGCTGCTGGGCCTGTTGCTCTGCCTCAGCCTCACGTTCTGCGTCGGCCATCGCGTCCGTTGCGTTGTCGGTATCCTCAGTGTCGTACATTGCCGAACTCTCCGGCTCCGGCGTTCCCGGATCGCCCGGGTCACCCGCGTCGCATCCGGCAAGGCCGATCGCGAACAAGGCGCCGCCCGCCAGGATTGCAAGATAAGGTCTGTTGTCCATGTTCCACTCCTGTTGCTGGTTCTACATTGTGTGCAAATTTCTTCTTGCCACAGACAGGTAAGCAAGTACCGTGCCAGCCGTTTCTACAGGTGGGCCTGCGAATTCGGTACTGTGTGATACGCGCAACGTTGGAGATGTGGAAACGACCGGCAGAAAATGCCACAAGAACGTGTAATTCTTGCACGGATCGCCGTAGAAGCGCTGAGGCTTCTTCCTAGCGGCACTCCGGGCGGACACCACCGGATCGCGCCTGCTCGAAGAGCGGCACCGCGGTCGGCATCGTTTGCTGAAGCGCACGGATGCGGGACTCCCCAGAGGGGTGCGTGGAAAGGAACTCGGGTGGCGACTCGCCGCCGGATGCAATCATGTTTTCCCAGAGAGGCACGCTTTGCTCCGGATCGAAGCCAGCTCTCGCCATCAACTCCAAACCCAGCAGATCAGCTTCGGTCTCCTGCTTTCTGCCGAAAGGCAGCAGGACGCCTACTTGCGCGCCCACGCCCAGCAATCCGAACAGCGTTTGCTTGACGGGGGTGGCCTGTCCGGCCAGAACGCTCGCCAGTTCCAGACCGGTGCTGGTCGCGTACTGGGTTGAAATCCGCTCGTTGCTGTGGCGCGCCAGTACGTGCGCGATTTCATGCCCAATGACGGTTGCAAGCTGGTGCTGGTTTTCAGCGACCGACAGGAGGCCCTGGTAAACCCCTATCTTGCCTCCCGGGAGCGCGAATGCGTTCACCTGATCGTCCGCGAATACGCTTACTTCCCATTCTTGCGGCTGGTCGGCGCCGTCGACAAGTGCGCGGGTGAGCGCGTCGGCGACACAGTTTACGTAACTGCTCACCTCCCTGTCTTTGGTCAGGGGAGTGGAGTTCTTGAGTTCCTGATAGGCCGTCACGCCCATCTGTGCGACCTGGTCATCCGGGAAAAGGATCAGCTGGTCGCGGCCGAGCGGTGAGGTGGCACAAGCAGCCAAGCCGGCGGCCAGCATCAGCACCAGTCCGCGGCGCACCGGACGGTGGTGCAACGGCGCGTGCAGCCTCCAGGTTCCGGACCTTCCGCGCGTCACCCTACCCCCTGACCTGGTCCTGGTGGCCTGTAACGCCCGAATCGGCAGCGTCTGCGCGCGCCTCGCCCTCGCGTCCGATGCATCACGCAGTCACTACCGATTCGAGCGTTACAGGCCACTAGTGGCGAGGTCTCTGTCGCGTGCGTTCGCCCGACACCGGAAACAGCGCAGCGAAGATTGCGCCAAACAAAAACAGAATCCACGCAATGTTGATCGACATGCCGGCTACCGCGGGCGACCCCATGGCCGCAGCGACAAATGCAACTACGAGGAAAATTGCTGCGGCACCGAACATACTATCTCTACTCGTCTCTTTTTGCTTACTGCCTGACGCACCGGTCGGTTTCACATCCTCAATGCAGATAGCGCTGCGCGACTTCCGGCACGATCGTTGCGTCACCGTCCGGAGAGAGGGGCTCGTTGCTCACGCGCGATCTGCGGGAGGGCGCGTCCGAACGTCCGGCGGATTTTCGCTCCGTGCTCGCCCGGGCAAGTTCGGACCGGATCTGCCGTTCGAGATCCAGCAGGTGCTCCAGGATTGCAGACTTCCTGACCTTGTTAACCCGCTTCACCATCGTTCGCTCCTCAATTGAATTTGGTGAACTACGAGGAGCAATAACCATGCCACTTCGGCACAAGGCGCTGCGGTCGCTGCCATGCCAAGAGGCGGCCGCCCATTGAAAAAAATGCAGCTGACGGTAATCCTTGCAAACCGTCGCGTCATTGCGACAAGGGGGTATGCACCATGAGTAACGCACTCACAGCATTAGGCGTTGGCACGCTTGTGGCGTCGCTGGCCGGCGCGGCCGCAGCACAGGGATCGGTTGTCGAACACTGCCGGAAAGCCGGGAGCGACGCTGAACGCATTGCCTGCCTGGAAGGCGCGTTGATCGAGAAGGGTGCCCCCCGGGCCGGATCGCCGGAAGATGTCGTGCCCCCGGAGCGTGAGCGGGGCGAGCCGTTGCCCTCAACTGACTCGGGAAGCCAGGATATCGGGGCGAGGCAGGTACAACTCCGTAATCAGACCGGCGCCGAAATCGAGGCGAACCTCGAGTCCGTGCACGGATTGCGTGTTGCGCGCTATGCCGAAGTACCTTACCGACGACTGGAGATCGAACTGGAGAATGGGCAGGTGTGGCGGCAGATTGCAGGTGACACGCAACGCCTGACGGTGGACCTGGAACGAAACCAGACCGTCGACATCAACGAGTCCCGCATCAGTGGCTACAAGCTCAGGCTGAACGAGTTGGGGCGAACGATCCGGGTCGAGCGAATTCGCTGACTCCGGTCGAAGCAGCCGGAGAAGGCGGCGGCCACCCGGCCGCCGCTCGTGTCAACGGCGATACGGGACTCAGGACACTAGAAGCGCCTCGCGATATTGAGAAACGCGCGCTGGCCGTACAGGTCGTAGGTCGATTGCACGACATTGTTCAGGCGTGCAGGGCCCGAACCCTGGTCGATCTGCGGCGGCTTCTCGTCCAGCAGGTTGCGAATGCCCAGGGTGGTGGACCATTCGTCGCGTTCGTAGGTGAGTGACAGGTCGTGATACCACACCGAGTCGCCGAAATGCTTATCCACGCAAGGCCCGTCCTCGCCGCCCGCATCGACGGGACCGCCGAGAAGCACGCAAGCCTCTCCGGCGTTGTTGGTCGACAGCAGCACATCTTCGGGGTCTGCCGCAAATTCGCCGACGAAGCGGCTGCGCCAGGCGAGTCCCCAGTTGCCCATGTTGAAATTCCCACGGAACACCCATGACCATTCCGGGAAGCCGGCCTCCCCGACCCGGTCGTCGACGGGTGAGTCGGCGTCGATCTGTTCCTCCAGCGCCAGGTATCTCGTGCCGGTAAGGGTCAGGGCAACATCGACAAATCGTTCTCCTATATTGAAGTCGTCGTTATACCGTGCGTTGATGTCGTAACCTTGCGACGTAACGAGCCCCAGATTGACGAAGGATGAATCGACCAGCGCCACCGTATTGTTCTCCGGATTGACCCCGCGGCGCGTTATGCGGCTGCAGAGCGCATTCTGCAGATCGGGATCGTCCTCGTAGCAACGTTCGAGAATGGTGGTGGGATCCAGCTCCTCGACGGTATCCTCCACATCGATGCTGAAGTAGGTCACCGAGAGATCCAGGTCGAATGCCTCCGTGAACGGCTGCGACAACACCACGCCGGCGGTCCACGACTCGGAGGTTTCGGCGCGAATTTCGTCGGAACCGCCCGTCTCCGTCGGGATCAGGACGTTCGCCTGCAACCCGAGCGCCGTGGGGTCGACGCCGGCAAGGATGCAATTATCCATGACGATCTGCGGCCTCGGATCCAGATTCGGCAGGTATACGTCGCCCGGGCCCTGTGCCACAGAAGGTACAACGCAGGGATCGGCCGGCCCCGCCAGGACACCGGCCTGGCCAGCGAGGAACTGCTCGCGAAGGTTCGGCGCCCGGAATGTCGTGCCGAATGTGCCGCGCAAACGCAAGTAGTCCGTCGGCGAGAAATCCGCCTTCGCCGAATAGGTAAACTCATTGCCGAAATTCTCCTCATCCGTGTAGCGACCGGACAGGTTCAGCGTCGCCCGCTCGTGCAGCGGAATTTCCGTCTCGAGGTAAAAGTCGAAAATCGACGTCTCTCCGATAGTGTCGCCTTCGAGGTCCGGCGCTTCGGACGCGGACAATCCCTGCGCGCGCACGATGTCGTTCGCCGAATCTATCGAGTTCTCCCGCCATTCGCCCCCAAGAACGAGTCCGACCGTTCCCGCAGGCATCTCGAACAGGTCGCCGGTGACGAGTGCGGAAAAGTGCTGCTGTTCGATCTTGGTCGTGTTTATGACGTTACCGAACAGAAAATCGTTTTCTGCCTGCGTCGCGAACTGCTTGTTGCCGCCGCGGGTGGTGAACAGCGAATCCGCGAACCAGTCGACGACGACGCACTCCCGCGGCGTCAGGAAACCGAAGCCCGGGGCCGTGCGTTCAAGCCCGCAAACCAGGTCACCATTCGCGTTCATGCGCAACGTATCGATCGATTCCCGGATGTGCGGCTCCATCATGCCGGCCTGGACCGACGTTCCGGAACTCTCTTCCGCGGCGACGAAAACGTCGTACACCCAGCCCTTGTCGCGAAAGAAGCCACCGGCGCCGATGTCACCTTCCATGCCGAGGACAAAACGGAAGTTGTCGATGTCCGTCCTCCGCCGCTGGCTCAGGCCCTCCAGCGAGTACACCGGCAGCGCGGTCTCGTCGAACGGGTTGAGCGGGTTGTCGACCAGCACCGGCGCACCGGTGGCGTCGACGATGATGTTCCCGTTGGCGTCTTCCTGCGGAATCCCCGCCGGTATGGCCGGGAACACCTGTTCCGAGGTGAAGATGTCGGTGTTCTGCCGCTGCGAGTACGAACCTTCGACATACGCGCTGTGTTCCGGCGTGAGCTGGTAATTACCCGTTGCGTACAGGTTGATGCGCTGGATGTCGCCCTGCAACTGGGTGTCGAGTTCCTCCTGCTGCAGGTTGTAGGGCGTCTCTGCAGCCGAACCGACCGTCGCAATCGGCTGACCGATCTGGGCACCGGCGCCGGCTGAACTGGAAAATCCCGGTATGCCGATGTCGGTCGTTCCGGGCGTGTCGTAAACGAATGCCTGGCTGCCGATAAAGACGGCATTATCCGGCCGGCCGTCGCTGCAGATCGAGTACTCCTGCCCGGTTGCGGGGTCGACTTCGATGTCCCTGAGACAATCGTTGAAGTCCGGACGATCCCGGGCAAATACGTGCTGGCGATCGAAGAACTCTGCGGCCACCGTGAAATTGCTGCGGTCGTTCGACGCACCGCCAATCAGGCTGAACAGCGCCTCTTCGCCGCCACTCTCCATCGGCAGCGTGGCAAATCCCCGCGCTTCGATTCCCTCGAAGTCCTCGCGGAGAATGATATTCACCACGCCGGCGACGGCATCCGCTCCATAGATCGAAGAGGCGCCGTCGGTAAGGATTTCGATGCGGTCGATCATCGCGCTCGGAATGAGATTGAGGTCCGGTGCGATTGGCGCGCCGCGCACACCGGAGGGCGACAGCCGACGGCCGTTGATCAGCATGAGGGTACGTTCGGGCCCGAGGCCGCGCAGCGCTACCGTCGCGGACCCGGGACCGCTGGCGGGCACGCCTTCCACGGCGCCGGTGGTCGAGCCGGAATTGACGGAGCCATCGAGCTGCGTGCCGAACACGACCGGCGACTCGGCAATCATCTGCGTCGTATCGGCGATGCCGATTCTCACAGCCTCCTGCCCGCCGATGACCTGCACGGGCGAGATCGACGAGAATTCATCGCGACGCAAGCGCGAACCCGTCACCGTGATCTCCTCGACCTCCCGTTCGTCGCCAGTGATCGCAAGATCTTCCTGTGCGTGCACGGGCCCTGTAACCAAAGCCGACACCAAGGTCAGCGGTGAAATGAGCCACGAGCGTGATTGTCGCTTCATTGCTTGTCCCCTTATCAGATGAACTGACCCACGGTCCCGGCCTCGTCGGGCCGGATCCGCGCGGGACGCGCCTGTTGTATTTCTGCATCGCCAGCCGCGGCGCCGCGCATTGTCGGATGGAACCGGATTGCCGCGCGCCCGCGGCCTGCGGGAGACCCGCGCTTCCGCATGTTTCGTTCCCTCACCGGCAATTTCAACAGAATGTTGTTTTTTTTCAAATTCCAAGTCGTTCTAAGAACAATTGCCCATATTACTCAATAGAATCAAAAGACTAAAGAGCCACATCTTTGTGTGCGG
>Ga0268386_10004230_pt1 | contig 10539 bp, 8 predicted proteins | sample RVTome_15_FD_200260 | JGI IMG/M metagenome (GOLD analysis project Ga0268386, IMG submission 200260) | Soil microbial communities from uranium-contaminated site in the Upper Colorado River Basin, Wyoming, United States - RVT150D86... ... | reverse complement strand
AGCGGTGAACACCGTTCCCCGGAGCGCCGGCTGTGCCGGCAAGTCGTCCATGGATCCTCTGCGTCTGATTGAAAAATATTACCCCGCCGGAACCGAGGCCCATCGCATCCTTTTGCGACACAGCGTCCGGGTCGCCGGCAAGGCCAGGGAGATCGCCTCGCGCCTGGCCGCCAAGGGAGTGAATATCGACTTTGTCCATGAAGCGGCGCTGTTGCACGACATCGGCATGCTCTTTACCGACGCGCCGGAAATCGGTTGTCACGGCACTCTCCCCTACCTCTGCCACGGCTTCAAGGGACGCGAACTGCTCGAGCACGAAGGGCTGCCCCGGCACGCCCTGGTCTGCGACCGGCATATCGGGGTCGGGCTGAGCGCCGCTGAAATCGCGGAACAGCGGCTGCCGCTGCCGGTGCGCGACATGCTGCCATTGACCGTAGAGGAACGGATCGTCACCTACGCCGACCTGTTCTTTTCCAAGAGCCCGGCGGAAAACGACGACGAGCGCTCCGTCGAGAAGGTCCGGCAGACTCTCGCCCGCTACGGAGCGGAGAAGGTCGCGGTCTTCGACCGCTGGCATCTCAAGTTTGGCGGCTGAGCCGAACACCAAAAATCGAATCCACAGGGAGGAACAAATATCTTCCTCCCCCTTCAAGGGGGAGGTCAGGAGGGGGATGGGGTTCTTTGAGCCGATTCCCATCCCCACCCCGACCCTCCCCTTGAAGGGGAGGGAGTTTTCATTAACTGCTCGTTGCTGGGGCGGCTTCCGCCAGCGAAAAACCGATGCAGGTCAGGACGATTGATGGAACAGTGGTTACTGGAGAGTTTCGACTGGCTACCCTCCGGGAGAGCGTATTACGCCCTGATCGGCGCCATCTCCTTTTTCGAATCGCTGGCCGTCATCGGAATTTTCTGCCCCGGCAGCGTCCTCATCGTCTTCGCCGGTTTTCTGGCCGCCAACGGCAAAGGTTCCTATCCCCTCCTGGTGGCGGTTTCAGCTGGCGGCGCCCTCCTCGGCGACCTGCTCAGCTACCTGCTGGGCGCCCGCTTCGGCAGCGTGTTCATGACCCTGCGGCTGATGCACAAGCGTAAGGACCTGCTGCGCAAAGCGCAGATCTTTTTTCTTGAACACGGAGGAAAAAGCGTCTTTTTCGGCCGTTTTGTCGGCTTCCTGCGACCGTTCATTCCCTTCGTCGCCGGAACCGCCCAGATGCGTCCCGGCGCTTTCTTTCTCTACGCGCTGGTCAGCTGCATTCTCTGGGGAATTGCCTACCCGGGCCTCGGCTACTTCTTCGGCGCCAGTTGGAAGCTGGTACAGCTCTGGACAGGGCGTTTCAGCCTCCTCTTGACGATCCTGCTGCTCCTGCTGATCCTCAACGGGCTGTTCTGGAAAAAGCTTGTTCCCCGGCTGATTCCCTGGATATCACGATACTGGAATCAAGTAAGGCTGGCCGGACAGGCATTTCTCCAGAGGCCCGGGGTAATTGGCTTCGCCTGTCGCCATCCACGCTTGTGGGCCTTCCTGCACGGCCGCTTCAGCCCGCAGCGCGGATCGGGTCTCTACCTGACCATCGGCTTCACGGTCAGTCTTCTCTTCGCCCTGCTCTTTCTCTGGCTGGCCGCCGATATCCCATTCCTGAGCCGGATCGACCGACAGCTCTATGACCTGCTCGCGGAAACGCGCCACCCGACGATCACCACCCTCATGCTGGTCGTCACCTCCCTGGCCAATGGGCCGGTGATCGCTATGTTCGCCGGCTTCGTCCTGCTCTGGCTCATCCTCGACAACCGGGACTTTTCGGCGGTGCTGCTGCTGATCGGCCTCGGCGGCGGCGAACTGCTGGTTTTCCTCCTGAAGTTCCTCATCGAACGACCGCGCCCCGTCCCCTTTCTGCCCGGCCTGCAGACCGTGTCCGCCAGTCTGCCGAGCGGGCACGCCTTCACAGCGCTGCTCTTCTGCGGTCTGGTCGTCTACTTCTGCCTTGGCACTGTCAGCAACTGGCAGTCACGGCTGGTTCTGCTGCTGAGTGGCAGCCTGCTGGCCAGTCTGGTTGGGTTCAGCCGCATCTATCTAGGCGTCCACTGGCTCAGCGACGTGCTGTCCGGCTTTGCTCTGGCCGCCCTCTGGCTGACCTTCCTGATCACCGCGTCCGAACTGCGCCGTCGTTACGGCGGTGAATTCCCCTGGCACACCGGTTGGCAGCCGGTCCGTTTCTCGCGGCAGGTTCGTCTGGTCGCGATCTTCCTCGCCGGCCTCGGCATCCTGGTCTGGACCGTCAACTATGTGCTGGCCAATCTTGCCGAGGTCGCCGGGATATAAGCACAGAAACCGCAAGGGATTGCAATCGGGTGGATTTTTTTATAGGATGCGCCGCACGCAACAGCACCAAAGGATGGAATCGAGCATGAATGTTTCTTTACCTGCCGAATGGGAGGCGCAGGACGGCGTCCTGCTCGCCTGGCCTCACGAAACCAGCGACTGGCACCCCGTCCTTGATGTGGTGGAACCGGTCTTCATTGAAATCATCAAACAGATCAGCCGCTTCGAGCGGGTGCTCGTCGTCGCTCCCGAAGTGGAGGCGACGCGGCGCAAACTCGCAGCGGCCGGGGCCGTGCTGGAGCGGGTCGCCCTCTTCGCCATCCCTTCGAACGACACCTGGAGCCGTGACTTCGGCCCGATCACCGTCTACGAAGACGGCGAGCCGGTCCTGCTCGAGTTCGGTTTCAACGGCTGGGGCCTCAAATTCGCCGCCGACCAGGACAACCAGATCACCGCCCGCCTGCAGGCGGCTGGCGCCTTCGGGCAACTGGAGCGACGGGTTCCGGGGCTGATACTCGAGGGGGGTAGCATCGAGAGCGACGGAGCCGGTACCCTTCTAACCACCGCCGAATGCCTGCTCGGTCCCAACCGCAATCCGCACCTTGGCCGGGAGGGCGTCGAGGCGGAGCTTCGCCGCTGGCTCGGCGCCGAGCGCATTCTCTGGCTCGGAAACGGTTATCTCGCCGGGGACGACACCGATTCCCACATCGACACCCTCGCCCGCCTCTGCCCGAACGACGCCATCGCCTACGTTGCCTGCAACGACGAGCGGGACGAACACTACCAGGCGCTGCGGCGGATGGAGGCGGAGTTGCGCGCCTTCCGCACCCGGGACGGCCGTCCCTACCGCCTGATTCCCCTCCCCTGGCCGGCCGCCAAATTCGACGAGGATGGGACGCGGTTGCCGGCCACCTACGCCAACTTTCTGGTCATCAACGATGCCGTGCTGGTTCCGACCTACCAGGATGCCAGCGACGCCGCCGCCCTGGCCGCCGTCGGACAGGCTTTTCCGGATCGTGCTATTATTGGGATCGACTGTTTACCGCTGATCCTGCAACATGGGTCGCTGCATTGCGTAACGATGCAACTGCCCAGGGGAGTGCTGGCTGAGGGATGAAGGCTGAAGGCTGAAGGCTGAAAGCTGAGCAAAACCGTTGCGAGATGAGTAAGTAGGCCGGGATAAGGCGGTTTCTGCCGTTCCCGGCAACAGGTTCCTGCCGGCAATGACCATGCTGGAAACGCTTCGCTTATTCCGGCCTACATGGGTGATTGAGGGGAAATACCATGAACAACAAACTGACCGTCGGACTGGTGCAGCAAAGCTGCAGTGCCGACCGCGCCGCCAACATCGAAAAGAGCATAACCGGCATCCGCCGGGCCGCGGCACAGGGAGCCGGGCTCATCGTGCTGCAGGAACTGCACGCCGGCCTCTACTTCTGCCAGACCGAGGATACCGGCTGCTTCGACCAGGCCGAACCGGTTCCCGGCCCGGCCACCGAAACCTTCGGCGCCCTGGCGCGGGAACTCGGCGTGGTGCTCGTTCTCTCCCTGTTCGAAAAACGCGCCGCCGGTATTTACCATAACACCGCCGTGGTGCTGGAGAAGGACGGTTCCATCGCCGGCCGGTACCGCAAGATGCACATCCCCGACGACCCGGGCTACTACGAGAAGTTCTACTTCACCCCCGGCGACCTCGGCTTCAACCCCATCGATACCTCGGCCGGCCGGCTGGGGGTGCTGGTCTGCTGGGATCAGTGGTATCCCGAGGCAGCCCGCCTGATGGCCATGGCCGGGGCCGAGCTGCTCATCTACCCGACCGCCATCGGCTTCGATCCGAACGACACCCCGGAGGAACAGCAGCGGCAGCGCGAGGCCTGGACCACCATCCAGCGCGCCCACGCAGTGGCTAACGGGCTGCCGGTCGTCAGCGTCAACCGGGTCGGTTTCGAGACCGACCCCAGCGGGCAGACGGCCGGAGCCCTCTTCTGGGGCGGCAGCTTTGTAGCCGGCTGCCAGGGAGAGATGCTGGCGCGGGCGGATGAGGCCAACGAGGAAGTTCTGGTGGTGGAGATCGACCTGCAGCGCGGCGAAGCCGTTCGGCGCATCTGGCCCTTCCTGCGTGACCGCCGCATCGACGCCTATCACGACCTGCTCAAGCGGTATCGGGATTGAACCTCGTAGGGGCACGACGCGTCGTGCCCGGTTTTTAAAAGGTTCGATATGGTCAATCAGGGCACGGCGCGCCGTGCCCCTACGTGCAGAGAATAGAGGGTTCAATGGAACAGGTTCTGAACGACATCGAAGTGCGGGTGCTCGGCTGCCTGGTCGAGAAGGAGATGACCACACCTGAGTACTACCCCTTGAGCCTCAACGCCCTGACCAACGCCTGCAACCAGAAGTCGAACCGCGACCCCGTGATGGATATCGAGGAGACCGATGTGGTCCGCGCCCTCGACGGGCTGCGCTTCAAGGGGCTGGCGATGCAGGCCGCCGACGGGGGCCGGGTCCCCAAATACCGCCACGCCCTGGCCGGCAAGCTCTTCCTCGAACCGCCGGAGTTGGCCATCCTCGGTGAGATGCTGCTGCGCGGACCGCAGACCGTCGGCGAACTGCGCGGCCGTGCCGAGCGCATGCACCCCTTCCCCTCACTGGAGGACGTCGAGGCAATCCTGCAGGAGTTGCAGGAGAGAGAATCCCCCCTGATCATCAAGCTCCCCCGCCAGCCCGGACGTAAGGAGCACCGCTACATGCACCTGCTCGCCGGCGAACCGCAGCTTCCGGATGAGGCGCAGACCGCGGCACCCGAAGCCGCACGGGTGCAGGTAATGGCCGAAAACGAGCGAGTCGCCCGTCTCGAAGCAGAGGTGGCGGCCCTGCGCGATGAGCTGGCCGCCCTGCGCCGCGAACTAGCCGAATTCCGAACCCAGTTCGAATAGGCTCTGCTTTTCATAGGTCCCATAAGTCCTATAGGTCCCATGGGACTCATGAGACTCATGGGACCTATGAAAGCTTTTTCCCTGCCCACCTTCTCCTCCCGCTCAGCGATCCCGCAGCAGCATCCCGCCCCGGTAGAACAACCAGAAGGCTCCCATCTGAACGACATGATAGAGATCGTTGTGATTGAAATGCTGGTGAAGTCTCAGGCCGCTGGCCTGTATGCCGGCGGCGGCAAATGAGACGATCACACCGCAGATGAGCCAGGGAGCGAAGCGTTCACGCCGTGCAAGCGCCGCATGAATCGCCAGTAGAAACACGCCGAGCAGAGCGGGCGCGTAGTCGTAGATGACGAAGCGGAAGTCGTCGTGGCCACTCATCCAACCCACATAGACCAGGAACTTCAGGCCGGCCAGGGCCAACAGCCATTTTCTCGGAGCGCCGGAAAGGGTGGCATAGACGGCGCCGGCGAACAGACAGAGAGCCGCCAGTCCCACGGCGAAGACGGTGAATTTCCAGAGCAGAAAAGCAGGGAGACCTTCAAGGTAGGGCAGAAAGCCGTGATAACTCCCCCCGGCCAGGGCGGCGGTGGCCGAAGCGTAAAAGCCCACAGCCCAGCAGCGGACCGCTTGTTGTCCCGAGCGGCGCCAGACAGCCTGCAGCCGCGCACCCAGATAGAAAACGAGGCCGGCCAGCAGGTAGTCGGTGAACAGGGTCATCGGTTCGGAGACTTGCATGCAGCTCCCCTGGCTGGACGGATGATCAGAAGAACCGGTAAGTGGCCCCCAGCATGACCGCCTGCGACTCCCAGTTCACCTCGTTCAGCCGCGTCCCGCCAACCGTGCCATCGGATAAAAAGACCTGGTCCCTGCCGGGGTCGGTCTCCCAGTCCGCGTAGTCGTAGCTCAGTTCCACGCTCCACCGCTCCCCCAGGCTCCAGGCGGCAGCGGCGGTAAGGACGATTCCTTCGCCGTCCGCGCTGTGCTTGAAGCTCGTCGGGTGGGCCAGGTCCGATCGCAGATTCCAGTTCGCTTTGGCCTCGTAGTTAGCCCAGTGATATTCGGCCGAACCGGTGAGAGTGAGGCGACCCGACGGCCGGATCTCAAGATCAACACCGACCCAGGGCCCATTCCACTCGGCTTCGTAGGTGCTGTTGAGCCCGGGGATGGGTCCCAATGGCGGCAGAACCACCTCGCCCGGGCCTAAAACAGCGTCCGCCAGCGCCTGGTTGGCGACGGTCTGCACGCCGTCGGTAATGCGCAGATTCTGCTCGTGATAGGAATAGCCGACCAGGGGGGTGACGATGAGCATCCCCTCCCGGAAACCGAACCGGGGTCCGATGGCGAGGGAAGCGTCGAGCACATCGTCATCCTCGGCCTTGTTGTTGGAGCGGGAGAACTCGAGGGTGCGATTGTCCCCCAGAAAATCCGAATCCTGGTTTTCGCCGTCGACGATCCAGCCGTAGCCGAGCGAGCCCTTGACGCAGGCATCGAAGGATGGGAAATTCTCCAGGTCGACGACCGCCTTTGCCTTCGCCCGCACCTGGAAGATTTCCAGGTCCTTCCACTCCAGCTCGGAAAGGACATTGGGGCTGGTCCCCTGGGGGGTGCCGGCGATATTCCAGTCGAACTGGTCCTGACGGTAGCCGGCACCGAGCTGAAAATCAAGATTCGGCATCACCTCCGCCCGGGCCTCCATTCCCCCCGTTGTCAACAGCATTGTCAGCAATGCGCACGACCACAACAGGCTCGCTCCAGCTCTCACCATCGTCCCTCTCGCCATGGTCGCACCTCCTTCGAAACTCGTCCGGGATCCTATTGCCCCCTTACCGGGGAGAACTGACCGAAAGTATGTGGTTAGCGGCCGACGATGTCAATAGCCTGCACCCCGCCCGCTGCCTTGCCCGGAAACATGACCGGGAAAGGGGATGACGCGGCCGCGTCGATCTGCGATGATAGGGAGTAAATGCAGCAGTCGACCTGCGAGACAATGCCTATGGAGCACGAACCCGACATCGCCGCAACGGAGGTTTGGCGGGCAGTCCCCGCCAAACTGGACGATCCCGCTTCCCTCACCACCCTCTCCGGGCGCCGGCTGCACAACTGGCTCCTGGTCCTGGAGGCACGCGGGATCCCCTGCCGCGCCGAGCGGCGCGGCTTCGGCTGGCGACTGCTGGTACCGGATGACCGCTTTGAGGTCGCACGGGAGGAACTGCGCCGGTTCGAAGCTGAAAACCGCAACTGGCCCCCGCCCCTGCCGCCGCAGACTCCCTTCGCCGACAACCGACTGGCAACCGTCTCGGTGCTCCTCCTGCTGGCCACCTTCCACAACCTCACCCTGCTCGATCTCGATCTCCGGGGCCATCGCCCGGTCGACTGGATCACTCTCGGCAACTCCCACGCCGTACTGATTCTCGCCGGCCAGTGGTGGCGGCCGGTCACCGCCCTCACCCTGCACTCCGGCTGGCTGCACCTGCTGGGCAACCTGACCCTCGGCGGAATCTTCATGGTCCGGCTCTGTCGCGATCTCGGGTCGGGCCTCGCCTGGAGCCTGCTGCTCGCTGCCGGCTGCCTCGGCAACCTGGTCAACGCCTGGTTGCAGCAACCGGACCATCGTGCGGTGGGTGCCTCGACCGCCGTCTTCGGCGCGGTCGGTCTGCTCGCCGCGCTCAGCCTGGTAAATTACCGCCAACAGTTGCGCCGGCGCTGGCCGCTGCCGGTCGCTGCGGCGCTCGGGCTGTTGGCCCTCCTCGGCAGCGAGGGCGAGCGCACCGATTTGGGGGCACATCTCTTCGGCTTCGCCTTCGGCATCCTGCTGGGACTGGCGACGGGCTTTCTGCTGGACAGGTTCGGCCGGCCGGGCCGAGGACTCAACGCGCTGCTGGCGCTGGCCAGTGCGGCAACGGTGTTGGGCGCGTGGTGGGCGGCGCTGGTGTTCGGCAATTGAAGAATTCTGCCTTGACAGATTTGCCTGAAGGTTAAAAAAAACATCGAATTGAACGCAGATAACACCGGATAAATGCGGATAAAACCAAGATTTTTAGGGTCGCTTCTGGCCAAGGATCAAGGTTTTATCTGCGTGCATCCGCCCTTATCTGCGTTCGACAGACCATCGCTGACCGAAAAATATCGCCGGAAACGACAAAACCCTCCTTATCCCTTCCTACGCAACTGGGTTTCCCCCCTGACTACAGCTCCTGCGTATTCCGTAACAGTTGGGCGTAGAAGCGGACCAGTTGCGCATAGCCTTTCACCGAAATTCGTTCATCAGTCCCATGGACCCTCTTTAAATCTTCGTGTCCAATGCGGATGAAGGAAAAGCGGTAGATATTGTCGCAAAGGTCGTTGTAGTAACGGCAATCGGTGGCGCCGACCACCAGATAAGGCGCCACCAACAGCTCCTCCCCGGTCGCGACCTGGCGGATCGTCCGCTCCAGCATGCCGTAACTGGCGGCGCGGACATCCGAAACCGGCGACGGCTCGCTGCGAACCGCCCTGGCCCGGATCTGCACTCGGTAATCGTCAACGATCTTCCGCACCCCTTCGATTACCCCTTCCGTCTGCTCCCCCGGCATGACCCGGAAATTCACCACTGCCGTGGCCCGGACCGGCAATACGTTCTCCTTCACTCCCGCGCTGAGCTGGGTGGGTGCGATGGTGGTGCGGATGCCGGCATTCATCTCGGGGGAGCGGCTCAGCATTTTCTCGATCCAGGGAGCAAAGAGCCACAGGTTGGCCAGGGCGAGCCGTTTGGGGAAGGGCATACCAGAGGCGACTCTGGCGAAAAACAGGCGGGAGAAGGAGAGGTCGGCCGGAAAGGGGTTCTCCTCCAGCCGGACCAGGGCCCTGCTGAGGATGCCGATGGTTGTCTGCCGCTCCGGCAAGGAGGAGTGCCCCCCCTCGCCCGCCACGCTCAGCTCCAGCGTCAGGTACCCCTTTTCCGCAATCCCCACCAGGGCCGCCGGGACGGCAAGTCCGGGTATCAGCCCTTCGGCGACGAATCCGCCTTCATCCAGGATATATTCCAGCCGCACCTGCCGGCGTCGGAGCAGCCCGGCGATTTTGGCGGCCCCTTGCGTTCCGCCGATCTCCTCGTCCTGGCCGAATGCCAGGTAGAGTGTGCGCCGGGGCTGAAATCCCGCCGCCAGCAGCGCCTCGACCGCCTCCAGAATACCCATCAGGCTCGATTTGTCATCCAGGGCGCCCCGCCCCCAGACATGCCCTTCGGCGATCTCCCCGGCGAAGGGGGGATGTGTCCAGTCCGGTTCCGTCTCCGGGCTGACGGGAACCACATCCTGGTGGGCCATCAGCAGGACCGGCCGCAGGGCTGCCTCACTTCCCGGCCAGGTAAAAAGCAGGCCGAAGCCGTCGACTGTCTCCTTCTGCAGGGAGGCGTGAACCCCGGGAAAGGCCTCGGCAAGCCAGGCATGAAAAGCCTGAAAAACTTCTCCGGCGAATTGAACCGGATCCTCCTGCGATATCGTCCGAAAGCGCAGGGCCAAGGCCAGGCGGCGTACGGCCTCGTCGATGTCCACAGCAATCGCGGCGGTTGGCGGAACCGGTGCCGTCCGGGCCGAAAACCGCAGGGTGCGGACGAGCAGAACTGTGAAAAGCATGACCAGACCGAGGCCAAAAACAATGAGCAGCAGGTTCATGGAAATGCCCTGAATATCGGGAACGGCAAGATGACGGGTATTTCCCGTCGGCGTCGGCGAACCTCTCTGAACAAAACTATAGCATTTCCGGATGGGCTTGCCGTTCGCGACAGTATATCCGGCGGACGTCGAACCGGATCCGATACATCCCGTTCGCAAATTCCAAACCCCGTTGCCTTCCCCGGGATGAGTGGCATAATCATCAAGGAAAACAAAGACCATCTGCCCTTTGATGAATTTTTTCACTACCAGGGCGACCAGACTCATGCGACCGTCAAGGAGACAAGATGACCAGGAAACCCCACAACTCCGATGGCCTGGAGCAAATATTTGACGATGCCGGACAAACGGATGAGCAGACCCGGAGGCAGGTTTCCCTGCTGAAAGCGATCATCCGGATCTTCAGGGAGACGCCGGACTGTGAAACCGAAGAGGAGGTGGCGCGGAGCTGTCTCGGAATTGCCGAGGAACTCTCCGCCAGCGCCTACGGTTTTATCGGTGAGCTGAACCCGAAAGGGCATTTCGACACGACCACCCTCAGCGATGCGGGCTGGGCGGCATGCCCCTTTCCCCGTCCGGAGGCGGTCGAAATGCTCAAGAACATGCCGAACCGGGGGATCAACCGGATCGGGCT
>Ga0268386_10004229_pt1 | contig 10539 bp, 8 predicted proteins | sample RVTome_15_FD_200260 | JGI IMG/M metagenome (GOLD analysis project Ga0268386, IMG submission 200260) | Soil microbial communities from uranium-contaminated site in the Upper Colorado River Basin, Wyoming, United States - RVT150D86... ... | reverse complement strand
CGCCGTGTGCTCGAGCGGGAATTCGCATCTGCGCGCCGAACTCCGATCAGCTCGAGGTTGCGCACTTCGATGCGGTCAACGGCGCCTGGTCCCTGAACCGATGAGCCCGAGCTGTCGGGCTCGCTCGACGGCGTCCGTACGTCGGTGGGCCCCGAGCTTCTCGTACACGTGCCGCATGTGCGTCTTGACCGTGCTGGTCGACAGGTACAACTCACCCGCGATCTCGGGCGCGGTGAGGTTCGTCGGCAGGTGACGCAGCACGCGGAGCTCGCTCTGCGTCAGGGGCTCGATCATCTCGTGTGCGGCGCGGGCTCGACCGATGGGAACCGCGCCGGCGAGGGCGTCGAGGATGTCCGACAGCAGGGCCGCGTGCCCGGTTCGATGCGTCGGATGCCGCTCGAGGAGGTCGCGCGCCGGCAGCACCAGGAACGGGAAGATGAGCGCATCCTTCTCGGCCATATCGAGCGCCCGCTCAATGTCCGCCTCGACGCGGGCGGCTTCGCCGATGGGGTCGCGTGCGACCGCGTCGAGCAGGAGGGCCGTGATCACCGTGCCCATGCGGATGACGAGTGCCGTCCCGTCCACGACCGGGGCGAGCAACTCGGTCGCGGCGTCGCGCTCGCCCTCTGCGAGCCGGAGCGCAGCTACGGCCGTGCGGGCCTCGCCGAAACCGAGCTCCCAGTCGGTGACGGCGGCCAGGGTGGCCTGCGCCCCGCTGAGGTCGCCCAGGCGGAGCTGAGCCTGGGCGATCGATGCGTGGGCCATGCCCGTCAGCGCGTGCTCGGTCGCCAGCACCAGCTGGAGTCGCTCCGCGGCGCGGAACTCGTCGATCGCGTCCTGCAACCGACCCTCACCGAGGTGCAGCTCGCCATTGACCCAGTGCACGAGGAGGGCGGTGGCCGGCTCGATCTCCGGCCGCATACAGCTCATGGCTCGATCCACCCACGGGCGCGCTTCAGCGAACCGTGCTTGCGCGGTCGCCAGGCTGGCCAGCGTCGCCAGCGGCGTGCAGGCGACCGGGTCGGCTCCCCAGCCGTGCGCGTCCGCGATGGCGATGGCCTCCTCGCACAGCCGGCGCGCCTGTGCGATCGAGTGACGCGCGGCGTGGAGCGCGAGATGCGACAGGCAAGCGACTGCCACGTACGGGCGGTCGATCCGTCGCGCAAGCCCCAGCGCCTGCTCGAGATGGCGGGCCGAATCATCCCATCGGACGGCCCAGAGCTCGACGACGCCCAGCTTCATCAGCGCCACCGCCTTGGCGTCGTTGCCCAGCGCCACGTCGGTGGCCGTATCGGCGTCAGCGGTCTCGAGCAGCGGCCCAGCCTCGCGAAGCGCTGTGTCGAGGTCTCCGCGCCGGCGTGCGAGCGCCAGTCGGGCCGTGGCGAGCAACGCCTCGACCCGACGCTGCCGTTCGGGGAGGACGTGCGAGGCGTGTCGCTCGGCCAGGGCGATGTAGGCGGCGGCGGCATCGAGCGAGTGCTGGGTGACCTCCCAGTACGCCACGTATGCGGCAAGCTCCGGATCGGTGAGCGTCTCGGTCGGAAAGGCGGCGACCAGGGCGCCGATCGCGACGCCCCGACCGTCGAGGGAGAGGCTGAAGCCATGCTCGGCGAGGAGGCGCGCGGCGTAGCCCCAGTCCTCGGCGGCCTGGGCGTGGCGAATGGCGTCCAGCACGTGGCCGTGCTCGGAGAACCACCGGGCTGCGGCGAGATGCAGTGGCGCGATCGAGGCCGGCTCGGTCCGCCGCAGTTCGAGACGAAGGAGGTCGGCGAAGAGCCCGTGGTAGCGGAACCACGTCCGCTCGGTGTCGATCGAGACGACGAACGCGTTCGTCTCCTCGAGCTCCAGGAGGACCCGCTCGGAGCCCTCGGCATCGGTCAGGCGGTCGGCGAGGGAACCGTTCACGCGCGACAGGATCGAGGTGCGGAGCAGAAGCCGCCTGAAGGCCTCCGGCTGACGCTCGAGGACCTCGGCGAGCAGGTAGTCCGCCACCGTCCGATCGCTCCCCGAGAAGGCAGCGATGAAGGAGGCCGGGTCGGATCGACGCGTGAGGGAAAGCGCGACGAGCCGCAGTCCCGCCGCCCACCCCTCCGTGCGCGCCACGACCGTGGCGACAGCGGCGTCATCGAGCGGCACTCCCGAGGTCACAAACAGCTCATTCGCCTCGCCAGCGGTGAAGCGCAGATCGGCGCCGCGCAGCTCGGTGAGCTGACCTGTCAGCCGAAGCCGATGCAGTCCCAGCCGAGGGTCGTGGCGGGTGGCCAGAACCACGCGCAGCAATGGGGGCCGCTGTGTCAGCAGCATCTGGAGCTGGGCCTGCGCGTCCGGTGAAACCAGCTCGTGCAGGTCGTCGATCACCAGGATGAGCGGCTCGTCGAGCGACTCCAGCTCGGAGATGAGCCGATGTACGACGGCCCTTCCGTCGAGGGTGACTGCGGGGGCCAGCTCCCCGATGACCCCGTCATCCCCTGTGGCGTGGCGCAGCTGCTTGACCACCGATAGCCAGAAGGCCTGAGGGTCGCGCTCATCGTGTTCCACGGTCACCCAGGCGGCCCGCGTCCCCGCGCCCTCGTCCTCGAGCCATGAGCGAAGCAGCACCGTCTTCCCGCTGCCGGCGGCCGCCGACAGGAGCGTCACGCCGTCTGCGACGCCGGCGGACAGGCGCTCGAACAACGCTGGACGTTCCACGACCCCGGTCGCGCGCTCGGTGACCGACGCCTGGCGGTCGCGCATGCCGGCAATATACGCCCGCGACCGCCGAGGAGGAAGATCTGCTCCCATCCGGATTCGGCGGCCTGGGCTCGAGCCGCCAGGGGAGAACCTGCGAGGCCGACGCCGCTGTCAAGTGCCCGACTCAGGGTTCGCTACATGGCCTCAGACGCGAGCCGTCGACTGCGATCCGCCGAATCCCGTGCTGGTGTTCGGCCGAATGCCGCCGACGGCGCGTCTGGCGAACCTCGTCACCGCCGCTATTCGAAGGTCACCTCGATCCAACCTTGGTTTGAGCTCTGTGCGTGACCGTCATCCTCCCAGCCCGACGGGGTCTGGTCGGCATCCCAGTACGCGAGAGCCATCAAGGCAGTGCTACCCACCGCGAATTGCGCGTCCTGTTCGTCACCGGTATCCAGGGGACGCTTGATCTCGAAGACCCACGTGCCCTCGCCACCTTCCGTCGGGTTGGAATGGCTCCAGACGCCGAGCAGGCTGTTCTCGGCCCCGTCCCCATTGTCATCCTCGCGTTCGTCGGGGCTCGTCGCCCACTCGTCGTCGAAGTTGCACCCGGCATCGTTGCCGGGGTCGCCGTCTCCGGCATCCGAGACCGCGCCGCCGGTCTGCTCCCCGGCCGCACACTCGAGCTCCCAGTGCCAGATGTCGACCATCCCCAGGCTCTCATCTTCGCCCTCGGGATCATCGGGGCCCATGTGGGCACCCGCCTCGGCGACGACGGCCCACATCACGGCGGGGGAACCGGACAGATGCGCGTCTTCGGCGCTCCAGTCATGGTCGTCCTGCACCTCGAAGAGGACGTACACGAACTCATCGTCGTGGGCCACCCGGACAGTCGCCTCCTTCGACTCCACCTCGACCTCGACCCCCTGGATCCCCTCGAGGCTCAGATCGATTCCGGCGATATCGGCCCAGTCCGCGGCGTCCCCGTCGACCGTGATCTCTGCCGCTGGAGCGATGATCGAGCGCAGCTCAGATTCGCTCGCGGTCGGCGCTGCAGTGGTCTCCGGTTCGCTCGCGGCCGGCGCTGCAGTGGTCTCCGGTTCGCTCGCGGCCGGCGCTGCAGTGGTCGCGGGTCCGCAGGCGCTCACCGCCAGTGCCAGCACGGAAAGTGCTCCAACCCATCTTGATCTCGACATGCCTAGTCTCCTTCCGGATATCCATGGACCGGCGTGGTCGCCGACCCACCCATGGCCCACGATGGGCGCTTTCTCTTCCGCGTCCGGCTGGTCGCCTCTACTCCTTCAGGCTCAGCAGGTACGTCACGAGGTCGTCGAGCTCCTGCTGGGAGAGGCCGTCGTAGGCCGGCATCTCGTCATCCGAGGGGGTGACGATCTGCCTCCGCATCTCCGCCTCGTCCCAGCGACGACCGGCCCGCGACAGGTCGGGCCCAACGTCTCCTCCGATGCCACGAATCGCATGGCAGGAGCCGCATCCCTGCGCGTTGTAGACCTCCAGGCCGGCGAGCTCCCCGCTGGACATCCCCTCGGTCGGTGGAACCGCGACCGCTACGGGCGGGTTCGCGCTGGCCCCGAGGTACGTGAGCCCCAGCACACCGAGCACCACGGCCGCCGTCAGGCCCATCGCGACTGGCCGCTGGCGCGGGTGCCGGCCGCGTCCCCGGTCAATGAACGGAACGAGGATGAAGATGATCGAAGCGAGCGTGAATGTCAGGAAGATCAGCAGCGGCTCCAGGCTGCCGCTGAAGTACCAGAGGAGCTGGAAGAGGTCGAGGAAGTACCACTCCGGACGGGGAACGTAGTTCGTTGCGTTCGGGTCGGCCGGCGGCTCGAGCGGTGCCCCGACACCGAGCGCAAGGGCAAGGAGCGCGACGGTCAGGATCGCAGCGACGACGGCGTCCTTGAGGAGCGACTCCCAGAACGGCTTGCCGGCCTGCTTCTCGGCGCCATACTCATGCTGGTATGCCTCGCGGCGCGACAGGCCCGGCACGGGTTCCACGAGCGGCTGCCGGCGGGGCGAGGCGGCAATCCCCTGGCGGATGACCGCGAACAGGTGGATGCCCACGAGCAGAAGGAGCGCGGCCGGCAGCACCCAGATGTGAATGCCATAGAAGCGGGCGAGCGTGACGGCACCCAGTTGCTCGCCGCCGCGCAATAGTTCGAGCACCGCCCCGCCGATGAACGGCGCCGAGCCGGCGATGTTCGTGCCCACGACGGTCGCCCAGTACCCCTTCTGGTCCCAGGGCAAGAGGTAGCCAGTGAAGGCGAAGCCCAGGACGACGAAGAACAGGCCGGCGCCGATCAGCCAGGTGAGTTCGCGCGGGTAACGGTGAGCGCCCCAGACGAAGACGCGCAACACGTGCAGGCCGATGAACAGGACCAGTAGGCCGGCCCCCCAGTGGTGGATGGCACGGACGACAGCGCCGAACGGGGTCTGATCGATGTAGAGGACGCTTTCGTACGCATGGTCCGGGCTGGGGACGTATGACATCGAGAGCGCGATGCCGGTCACGATCTGGACGATGAGGAGAAATAGCGTCGCGCTGCCGAGCGTGTGGAACCAACCGACGTTCGCCGGCACCCGTCGATCGATGAAGGCCCGGACGAGCGGCGAAACATTGAGTCGCTCGTCGATCCAGTGACCGATCCGGCCCATCGCTCAAGCCTTGTCCTGCAGGGCGCCGATGAGTACGTCGCCGTCCTGGACCTGCGTCTCGTAGCGGATCATCGGTCGTGGCGGAGGACCGCCAATCACCCTGCCCTCGCCGTCGAACGACCCGCCGTGGCACGGGCAGACGAAGCTCCGCGCGCCGGGCGACCAGGCGAGCGGACAGCCGAGGTGCGTGCAGTGGGGGTCGAAGACTGCTACATCGGTTTCACTCGTGCGCACGACGTGGACCCCGACCGGCGCATCCTCCTGGACCCAGCCGTCAACGATCGGGCGACCGACCTTGACGTACTGCGGGACACCCACGGCGAAGTCCGCGAGCTTGCCAACCGGGGTAAGGGCACTCGAGCGCAGCGTCGGTACAACGGAGACGGAGAGGAGCCGTGCCGGAGTCTTGGCCTGCCAACCCGGCGCGGAGGCGAATCCTGCGATAGGGATGCCCAGGACCGCGGCGATTCCCCCGCCGATCAGCCCGAGCGCCTGGAGGACGAAGGTCCGGCGGGATAGTGCGTCTTTCGCATCTGGCGGCTCGCCGGCTGGCGCAGCGCCGACTTGGTCTGTCCTCGTGGCGCCCGGCTCGGCGGGGCCGTTCGACATCCGCTCGATGGACTCGTGCTCGCCTTCCACGGCTGACCTCCGCCGTCCATGGTCGCGCGCAGGCCGGGGGCCTCCATCCGTACATCCTCGCTGCGGACATCCGCAGAACTGCCTGCGGGATCCCCCGTTCACCGGCGCGGCACATGACGTTCGGCCCTTTGCGTGCGTCGTGACCTGCCGTATCAACCAACGATCACCGCAGGGAGGCGGGGCGCGTGGCGGCCGAGATGATCACTGTCCTGCTGGGCGACGATCACGCCGTCGTCCGCGACGGCACGCGCCAGATCCTGGAGCGCGACGATTCGATCGCGGTGGTCGGCGAGGCGGCCGACGGCGCGGAGGTGGTCCGGCTCGCCCGGCAGCTGGCTCCCGACGTGGTCCTGCTGGATGTGGCGCTGCCTGTCCTGAACGGCATCGAGGCCACGCGCGAGATCCGCTCGGGACCAGGGGCGCCCTACGTCCTCCTGCTCAGTGCCTATGACGACCAGGACTACGTCGTAGCGGCGATCGCGGCCGGGGCGAGTGGCTACCTGCTCAAGACGGCCAGTGCCCTGGACGTCGTGGCCGCCATCCGCGCGGTCGTTCGGGGCGAGGTAGTGCTGCACCCGATGCTGGCGAGACGACTTGCGGCGCGATCTCGCGACGATGTGGATGTCCTGACGGATCGAGAACGGAAGGTCATCCAGCTGGCCGCCGGCGGCATGAGCAACAAGCAGATCGCGGACACGCTCTCCCTGAGCATCCGCACGGTGGAGGCGCACTTCACGAGCATCTTCAACAGGCTCGGCGTGGCGAACCGCACTGAGGCGATCGCGACGGCAGCCCATCGCGGCTGGCTGCGCCGGGAGGGCGGTGGGCCGTGAGCGAGGTGCTGCTGACTCGTAGGTCGCGTCATCGGCCTCGGGTTGTCCGTTGGCTTCGGGCTTTGTGGCCGCCCCTGCACCGACCGGAGTTCTGGGTCGTCCAGGGTCTGGTCGTGGCGATTGCGCTGGGACATGGACTCGTGGAGATCACGGAGGTCATGGACCTCCACGGCGCTGAATTCTTGCCCGTATCGTTGTACCTGCTGCCGGTGGTCTATGCCGCACTCAACTTCGGGATGCGGGGAGCAGCCCCAACCGCGATCTGGTCGTTCGTGCTTACCCTCCCCAACATCGGCCTCTGGCATGAGGGCGCCGCTGCGATGGGTGAGCTGTGGGAGGCGAGTCTGGTCGTGGGCGTGGGACTGTTCGTTGGCCACTGGGTGGATCGCGAACGCAACGCGCGCCGGGAGGCCGAGTCGCGGGAACGTGAACGGCGTGCGTCAGAGGCCCGATATCGCGGACTGTTTGACGTGGCCGCGGATCCCATCCTCCTGCTCGACCAGGACGGACTGATCCTGGAGGCCAATGCCGCGGCTCTCACGCTCCTTGAGCGCCCGCTGGCGATGCTGCGGGGCACGAATGTCGGGGAGCTCAACCCGGCCATCTGGCGAGCGCTTCAGGGGCACGCCGTCGGCGGCGAGAGGCCGCTGCAGGTCTCGCGGGGCACGAGTGGCATCTGGGTCGAGCCAGTCGCCGTGCCATTCCAGGATGCCGACGGTCGCTTTCGAGTGCTGGCCCAGCTGCGCGACGTGACCCTCGCGATGGAACGGCAGCAGCTCGTCGAAAGCTTCGCTCGACGCACCGTCGCGGCGCGCGAAGAGGAACGCCGGCGCGTCGCTCGCGATCTGCACGACGGCCCGCTGCAATCCCTGATGTTGCTGTGGAGGAGCCTCGTCGAGGTCCAGGAGCAGAGCAATGGCACACCACCGCTCGGATTGATGGCGGCTCGGAATCGCGCCGAGGAGGTGGCTGACGAGCTACGCCGCTTCAGCCGGGACCTGCGGCCGTCGGTGCTCGACGATCTGGGCCTCGCGGCGGCATTGAAGGCGGAGACGTCGGCCGTGGCCGGCCGAGCCGGCCTCAAGGCATCCTTCGAGGTCGTTGGCGATCAGCGGCGTCTACCGATGGAGATCGAGCTGACGATGCTTCGCATCTGCCAGGAAGCGTTGCGGAACATCGAACGGCACGCGCGCGCGAAGCACGCCGCCGTCCGATTCGAGCTCGAGCCTGATCGCTACCGCCTTTTCGTCGCAGACGATGGTGTCGGGATTCCCTCGCTGCCGCCACCCGCCGATCTCATCGCTGCCGGCCGATTGGGGATCGTCGGCATGCAGGAGCGGGCCCGGCTGGTGGGCGCTACCTGCTCCATCTCGAGGTCGCACACGGGGAGCGCCGTGGTGGAGGTGGTCGGACCGACGAGCATCGGCCTGAGTGGAGCGCCCAGCGGGACGCAGTAGGCGCATCAGTTCAGGAGGCTGACGTACACGCCCATCGCCCGGTCGCCGCCTCGTACCCGATACGCCCGATCCAGCTCACGCGCCGATGCTGGCGCCTACCATCGGCGCCATGACGCTCCCGCGCATTCCCTACCACCGCGTCGCGATGACCCAGGACGAGCAGTCGGACGCGATGGCGCGCTTTTTCGATGCGATGCAGCGGCGCCGTTCGGTCCGGGACTTCTCGACCGAACCGGTGCCGCGGGAGCTGGTCGTCGACGCCATCCGGGTGGCCGGCCTGGCGCCGAGCGGCGCGCACCAGCAGCCGTGGACCTTCGTGCTGATCGGCGACGAGCCGGAGCTGCGCGCCCGGATCCGCGAGGCGGCCGAGGCCGAGGAGCGCGAGGGCTACGACCACCGGATGTCGCGCGAGTGGCTCGAGGCGCTGGCTCCGCTGGGCACCGACTGGCACAAGCCGCACCTCACCGATGCGCCGTGGCTGATCGTCGTGTTCGAGCGGGCGTACGCGCTGCGGCAGGAGGGGGGTGAGACGACCCGCGTCAAGCACTATTACGTCCGCGAGTCGGTGGGAATCGCGGTCGGCTTCCTGCTGGCCGCCCTGACGCACGCCGGCTTGGCGACCCTGACGCATACCCCGAGCCCGATGGGATTCCTGCGCAGGATCCTCGGCCGGCCCGAGAACGAGCGTCCCTACGTCGTCATCCCGATCGGCTACCCCGCCGCCGATGCGACCGTGCCGGACCTGGCGCGCAAGCCCCTGTCCGAGATCCTCGTCGAGCTCCCGGACCGCGGGTGAGGCCGGCCTAGATGCCGGACGGGCTCGTGGCGGATCGCGTGGCGAGCGCCGAGGACAGGCGGAGGCGGAGCTGGCCGAAGGACGGCATCGGCATGTTCGTCACCAGGACCAGGCTCACGAACACGAGCGCGAATCCGGCGATGAGCTCCGGGCCGACCGACTCCGACAGGACGATCGCGCCCCAGGTGATCCCGAAGGCCGGGACGATGAAGGTCACGGTGCTCGCCACCGTCGGCGTCGTGTGCGACAGCACGCGGAAGAAGATCGGCCAGGCCAGCGCGGTCGAGAGGGTCGCGACGCCGATGAGCGCGATCAGGCCATCGGTTCCGACGTCGCCCGGCGGGCCCGACAGGACGGCGAACGGCAGCAGCAGCAACGCACCGCTCGTCAGCTGACCGGTGGCGAGCTCGATCCCGCTCACGCCCGGCAGGTGGCGACGGATGAACGTGCCGCCCACCGCGTAGCTCAGCGACGCGACCAGCGAGACGGCAACGGCGACGTACGTCTCCGGGCCCAGCGGCAGGGGTGACCAGCCGACCAGCACCAGGACGGCGAGCACGCCGATCCCCATGCCGGCCATCGCGCGACCGGTGAGGCGATGGCCCAGCCAGGCCGCCGCGACCAGCGCGGTGAAGATCGGTGTGGCGGCGTTGAGCAGCGCGCCGAAGCCGGCGGGCAGGGTCAGCGCCGCGAAGGCGATGAGGCTGAACGGGACGGCCGAGAAGGCCGCGCCGACCACCGCGACTCGCAGGAACCGTCCGCGCAGCGCTCGGTAGGCCCGCGGTCCGGCGATGGCGAGCAGGATCATGGCCGCCAGGCCGATGCGGATCTCGGCCGCCCACAGCGGTCCCACCTGCGGCGCCGCGATGCGGAGGAAGAGGAAGGCGCCGCCCCACACCGCCCCCAGGAACAGGAGGAAGCCAAGATCCTGCAGGGAGACCCCGCCCGTCGTCCCCCTGCGTGTATCAGTCATGGACCGATGGTCGCGCGCGCTCCGCGCCGTGGCGACGGTCAAGCGGCCGGTTGCCCGCTACGTCATTCGGCGGGCCGGCACAATGCGCCGGCGCGACGTGTCCAGTCCGCCGGTGGGAACAGCGGCCACGTCCTGGCCGAACTGCGCGGAGCCTACGGCGAGGGCAGCTCGCCGGACAGCTCCCAGAGATCGGCGAGGCCTCCGTCGCCGTTTCGGCCTCCGAACAGCAGCAGCCGATCGCGGTCGGGATCCGCGATGAGCTCGGCACCGGCCCGACCAGCAGGGGTGGCGCCGGAGATCGGGAACTCTCGCGCTTCCGCCGTACTGTCGAACAGCAGCCAGGCGTCCGACAGGAAGCCCCCATCCACCGCCTGCCCGCCAACGACGAGCGTCGCTCCGGGGACCCTGGCGCGCGCGTAGAGGTTGCGGTCCGGCGGTGCGGTGCCATCGACCGGCGTCCATCCCGCGTCCGAAAGGGCCCATCGATCGCCGAGCGCA
>Ga0268386_10004228_pt1 | contig 10539 bp, 9 predicted proteins | sample RVTome_15_FD_200260 | JGI IMG/M metagenome (GOLD analysis project Ga0268386, IMG submission 200260) | Soil microbial communities from uranium-contaminated site in the Upper Colorado River Basin, Wyoming, United States - RVT150D86... ... | reverse complement strand
AGGCCCGGCTGATGCGGGAGGTCGTCCAGCGTGCCCCGCTCGACTGGCTGATCCAGGGAGGCTCCTCGCTCGCCGACCTGCTGGGCGAGCTCTTCGACCGGCGCTGAAGTGACGTCCGGATGGGCGCGCGCCGTATCGTCTCCGTGAGGAAGACCTTGCTCGCGCTCGTAGGGTGCCTCCTCCTGAGCGGCTGCGGAGCCGAACGGGAGGGTGCCCGCGGCACGAGCACTGCGAGCTCGGACCCGGCGCCTGCGCCCCCGACGGCCACGCCCGAGCCGGAGGAGCTCTACGAAGCCGATGCGACCGTACTGGAGAGCGAGCAGCACGGCCCGATGCTCTGTCTCGGCGGGATCCTCCTGTCCCTGCCGCCGCAGTGCGGAAGCGTCCCTGTCGCGAACTGGGACTGGGACGCCGTCGAAGGCGAGGAGAGCTTGAACGGCACGACCTGGGGCGTCTACCACGTGGTCGGGACCTATGACGGCGAGTCGTTCACGGTCGTGCAGACCGGGCAGCACGAGGGCGAGAGCTGGCGCCCGGAGCCTGTCTACCAGAGCCCGTGCCCGGAGCCGGCAGGCGGCTGGGTCGCCGACCCGGACCATCACACGCAGGAGCAAGACAGCCGCGCGCACACCTACGCACGCTCCCGGCCCGACTACGTCATCTCCTTCGTAGACCACCTGGACGAGGAGCTCCATGAGTTCAGCCCTGTGGTCTTCGTCGCAGTCTTCACCGGCGACCGCGAGCGCCATGAATCGGAGATCCGCAAGGTGTGGGACGGCCCGCTCTGCGTCGTCGAGCGCGACGCCCCAACTGACCGCGAGCTCCGCCGCATCAGGCGCGAGGCCGAGGCAAGCCTCGCCGGGCTCGAGCTCGAGATGCTGGGCTCCTCGACCGGCGGCGTTCCGCCGCAGGTAGAGATCGAGGTCGTCGCCGACCCTGGCGGCGCTGGTCAGGACGCTCTCGATGCTCGCTTCGGTGTCGGCCTGGTCGAGCTTCTCCCGGCACTGAGGCCGGTCGAGTAGAGAAACATCTGCTGCGGGAACCTTTCGCGGCCGATCTGGTCCAAGTGGACGTGCGGACGATTCTGATCGCTGGCGCCCTGCTTCCCGTCCTCTCGTTCGCCGGGTGCGGATCCGGAGATCCCGGAGCTGTCGGCGGGAGCACCGGCGCGGCGGACGAGGGGCCGCCTTGGACGGTTCCCGTTCTGGATCCGGCTCAGCTCTACGAGGCGGACACGCTCGTCCTCGACGCTAAGGACGGGCCGAAGCTCTGCGTCGGCGGCGTCGCGCACTCGCTTCCTCCGCAGTGTTTTGGCGTGCCGCTCGCCGGCTGGGACTGGGACGCGGTCGAGGGCGAGGAGTCGGCCTCGGGGACGACCTGGGGCGAGGCGCACGTCGTCGGCACGTACGACGGCGACACGTTCACGGTCACGGCGGCGGGGCCCTACCGGCCAGGCGAGGCGGACTTCGGCGGCGCGCGCGACTTCAGCACGCCGTGCCCCGAGCCTGCCGGCGGCTGGCTCGCAGCCGACCCGAGCCGGGTGTCGGAAGGCGACTTCGATGCCGGAGCCGCAGCGGCCAGGGCGCGACCGGACTACGTCGCGCTCTGGGTCGACTACGTGGGCGACGACACGCCCGACGAGCTGGCCGAGAGGCTGAGCGAGGGTGAGGCAGTCCTCCAGATCATGAACGTGGTCGTCGCCGACGACGTCACGGGCGCAGAGGTCGCCGTCCGCGAGGCCTGGGGCGGCCCGCTCTGCGTCAGCCGGCGCGAGGGCCACACCCAGAAGGAGCTCGAGTCCATCCGCGCCGAGGCCGAGCGCCTCGTCCGCGAGGACCTCGGCCTCGAGTTCACCTGGTCGTCTGACGGCGACGTCGGGCTCGCCGCCGAGATCGGGGTGGTCGTCGATCCCGGCGGCGCCGGCCAGGCAGCGCTCGACGCTCGCTTCGGCGCCGGCATGGTGCGGCTCTTCCCGGCCCTCCGGCCGGTGCAGTAGCCGGAAAACGGTGAGGGGCGGGTTGCCCCGCCCCTCACGTGGGTTGCTTCGTTTCCGGTTAGCGGTCTACTGGTCTACCCAGTAGGCGCCTGCGCCGACCATCGGCCACTCGCGCTCCGGATCCGCCCGGTAGAGCGGGTTCATCGCGAAGTTTACGAGCCGCGCCGTCCCGGCGTCGCTCAGTCCGTGGACGACGAACGGCGATCCGGGAGCGCTCGAGGTCTCTGGATCGGGCCAGAGACCCGCGAGGAACAGGTCCGTCAGCGGGTACCGCGCGTCCACGCTTTGGGACGCGGGCACGGCCGAGAACCAGCTCGGCGGATCGACGATCGCGGTGTCCTCGGCCGGGTAGGCGCCCGTGATCGGGCTGTCCGCTCCCTCGTTGAGCCAGCGGACGATGCCGCTGCGCCCGTTGCCGCCGAACGTCTCCACGTCGATACCGGCGACGAGCCCGGAGTTCACGAGGAAGTTTCCGGCGCCGTTGTTCCCGGAGCCCATGTACCCGCCGCCGTTGGCGAAGAACGCCGTCAGGCGGTCCCTGGCCGTCGTACCGCTCGGCCAGTTGCCCGTGTTCCACACCAGGTCGTAGTTGTCGAGCGGGTTGGGCATTCCCGGGTCGTTGAGCGCTCCCGAGGTCGAGACCGGATCCACCGGGAAGCCAAGGTTCCCGAGCGACCAGACGTCCTGGTTCACCGCGCCGGTGAGCGCGGCGATCCGCGGGACGCGGTCGACCGGGTCGGTCGAGGGGAGGTCCTCACTCAGGACAGTGCGGAAGAGCAGGCCGTTGTTCCGGCCGGCTGCGCCGACAGCCGCTCGCGTGGCCGGGCTGGCCTCGAAGAGGATCGTGCCCGCCGGGAGAGTCCCGCCGGTCTTGGCCGGGAAGGCATCGAGGGCCATCTCGGCCATCATGCCGCTCCCGATCAGCTGGTTGAGCGCCCGCACGGCGGTTGCCGAGTCGAGCTCGAGCGCGTAGGCGGCCGCCCGCCCGGGTTCGACGCCGCCCTTTGGCGTCAGGGTCTTGCTGATCCGGTTCGAGTTCGCCGAGAAGTCCGCCTCGGGCGGGATCACGGCGATGTCGGCGCCCCAGAGGTAGCCGTGGCTCCAGGCCGCGGGCGGGGCGTAGAGGATGGTGATCCGGTCCGAGACGTCGACTCCGACGGACAGCGCCGTGTCGGCGAGGCCGCGGAGCGGCTGGTCCATCCAGACCACGTACGAGCCCCTGCCGAACGTCTGGCCGCCGAAGGAGGCGCTCTGCTTGAGCGTCTCCACCTCGATGCCGTTGAAGAGGAGCCAGTCGACGAGGCGCTTGGCCTCCGCGTCGGAGCGCTGCCCGGCTCCGACCGGGATCACGAACGCCTCGGGGAACTCCTCCATCCAGTTGTTGTCGATATCGAACGGCGGCTCGCAGCAGGCCGGCCGCGGAGCGTCGGTCTCGCCGCGCACGTAGCGCGTGGTCAGGTCGTACAGGGTCTCGTGCCCGTTGTCGACCGAGAACGCGAACGTCGACATGACGGTGAGGAACTGCTGCTCGTAGGAGCCGAGCCGACCGGGCGTCTCGGCGATCGTGTCGCCGGGAATCCCGCAGTCGCCGTCTGTCTGGTTGCACATCTCGGTCGTCGAGCCGTTGAGGCCGACGTGCTGGTTGTACATGGGTGTGTAGAACGGGCCCCAGTCGTCCCAGCTCTCGGCCCACTGCGGGCCGAATCGATCCGTGCCGTCGTCACAGATCCCGGCAACGGGGATGCTTCCGTCGGCGCACCAGTCGTTGATCGGACGCGTGATGTCGAAGCCCTCCGAGGCGAGCGCCGCCTCGTTCGCGTCGATCCTCGGCTGGTTCCACTTGAGCCAGAGGTCGTAGTCGATCGCCGGGTTGTGCGGCTTCGTCGTCGCCTCGATCAGCATCGGGGTGACGTAGCCGTGAAGATCGAGCATGTCGCTCGGTAGCCACTCCTGCATGAGCGCGACCGAGGCCTTCGTCTCCGACTGCGACTGGGTCAGGAAGTCGCGGTTCAGGTCGAAGCCGTTGCCGTTCGCGCGCGTGCCTGCGGCCCGGCCGTCGGGGTTCTGGACGACGTTCACGACGACGACCAGGTTGTCGAGGATCGCGTCGATCTCCGCGTCGACTCCGTACGGGGTCGTGGCGAGGTTCTCGATGATCTGCATCATCGTGTCGACGCCCTCGTACTCGTTCCCGTGGATGCCCGCCTGGATGTAGACGGGGATCTTGACGTTGTCTCCCCACTGCTCGAGCCGCTCCTGCGCCTCGATCGGATCCTCGAGCGCGAGGCGCTGCCACTGGCGCCAACGCTGCCAGTCGATCCGCTGCTGCGGCGTGGTCAGCTGGTTGATGACGACGCCGTACATGGGGCGGCCGAGGGCCGACGAGCCGATCACCTCGAAGGACATGCGGTCGTCCACGCCGTCGGCTTCGATCTGCTCGAGCGTGCACGCGATCGCGTAGTACGGGATGTGCGGGAAGCTTCCGGGCGGGTCGCCCGGATCGGTCCCGTCCGGAAGGTTCTCGGCTGCGTCCGGCACGGGCGTGCCGCACCACGGCGGCGTCAGCTGCGCGCCGGCATTGCCTGCCAACCCGAGCGACACCGTGAGCACGGCGAGCGCGAGCAGGACGAGCCTTCGAATTGTGCCTGGCAAGTGAGAGCACCTCCTCGTGTAAACGAAAGAAGGGCGGGCCTGCCCCTTCATGAAGCGGCGTCAGCACCGCGACACGGCGAAGCCGAACATCGTGCGGTAGCGCTCATGTTCGTCCCGGCCGCGCGCGGCACCCCCTCCATCGCCGCCAAACCACGAGGCAATTCAAAAGCATCTGCCAGGCGAGGTCAAGGCAGATCCCACCCTTGCCGGAGCCACGTTCGTGGTAGTCTCGGCTCCCCCGATCGGGTCGGGAAAACACATGCGCAAGCCGCTCGGACTCCTGCTCCTCGTCGCGCTACTCGCCGTCACGGCGGCCTGTGGCGGGGACGACGAGGAGACGACGCCCGAGGCGACGCCCACCGAGGAGACCGACACCGCCGCGGCCACCGAGGAGGCCGATCCGTGCGCCAAGGAGGAGCTGGTGACGGTCGTCGACGGCTCGCTCACGATCGCCACAGACGACCCCGCCTTCCCGCCATGGTTCCAAGACGAGCAGGGCGCTCCCTGGAGCCCGACGTCGCCCCCCACCGGGCTCGGCTACGAGGCCGCGGTCGCCTACGCCGTCGCCGGGCAGCTCGGGTTCTCCGAGGACGAGGTGCGCTGGGTGGTCGTCCCCTTCAACAACGTCTTCAGGCCCGGGCCGAAGGACTTCGACTTCGACATCAACCAGGTGTCCTACAGGCCGGCGCGGGACCAGGCCGTCGACTTCAGCGACTCCTACTACGATGTCGAGCAGGCGGTCATCACGCTGAAGAACTCGGAGTTCGCCGACGCCGAGTCGCTCGCGGACCTCGCGGGCGCGGAGCTCGGCGCCCAGGTCGGGACGACGAGCTACGACGCGATCATCGAGGTGATCCAGCCCGAGGAGGATCCGGCCGTCTACGACCGGAACATCGACGCGATCACGGCGCTCAGGAACGGGCAGATCGACGGCATCGTCGTCGACTTCCCGACCTCCCTCTACATCACCGCCGTCCAGGTCCCCAACGCGACGGTGGTCGGACGGCTCCCCGCCGGCGAGGAGTACTTCGGGCTCGTCTTCGAGGAGGGCAACCCGCTCCGCGACTGCGCGAACGAGGCGATCGCGGCTCTCCGGTCGGACGGGACGATCGAGCAGATCCAGGAAGACTGGATCAACGCGTCCGCTCCGCCGGTTCTCGAATAACCCTCGTTGAGAGCCTCCGGCGCCTCCTCCGGACGGCGAAGCACGCTCATCGCGCTCCTGAGCACGGTCGTGTTCGGCGTGGTCGTCGTCCTCGTCGTCTCGAACGCGCCGGGCTGGCCGGAGGTCAAACGGCTCTTCTTCAACGCCGAGATCTTCCGCGACTCGCTCGAGGTCATCCCGGAGGCGTTCCTCCTCAACGTGAAGATCTTCCTCGTCGCGGAGCTGGCCATCCTGCCCTGTGCGCTCGTGATCGCCGTCCTCCGTGGCCTGCCGGGCCCAGTGTTCTTCCCGCTGCGGGCGTTCGCCGTCGTCTATGCGGATCTGTTCCGCGGAGTCCCGACCATCCTCATCGTCTACCTGCTCGGCTTCGGCGTGCCGGCCCTCGGGCTCTCCGGCGTCCCGAAGGAGGAGGTCTTCTGGGGCGGGGTCGCGCTCGTGCTCGTCTACTCCGCTTACGTCAGCGAGGTGTACAGAGCCGGCATCGAGTCGGTGCATCCGAGCCAGGAGGCCGCGGCTCGCTCCCTCGGGCTCTCGCACACGAAGGCGCTGCGCTTCGTCGTGCTTCCTCAGGCGGTCCGCCGGGTCATCCCGCCGCTCCTGAACGACTTCATCGGCCTCCAGAAGGACACCGCCCTCGTCGGCCTGCTCGGGGTCGTCGAGGCCTTTCGCCAGTCCCAGATCGAGTCGGCGGCGACGTTCAACTTCACGCCGTACCTCGTCACCGCGCTCCTCTTCGTCGCGCTGACCATCCCACTCGCGAGGCTGACCGACTGGCTCGTGGCGCGCGACCGCCGGAAGCAGCTCGCCGCGGCGGGGGCGCGATGACCGCCGCGGCGGCACTCGTCCTGGAGGGCGTCCACAAGTCCTTCGGCAAGCACGAGGTGCTGCAGGGCATCGACCTCGAGCTCGCCCCCCACGAGGTCGTCTGCCTGATCGGCGCCTCGGGGTCGGGGAAGTCGACCCTGCTTCGTTGCGTGAACCTGCTCGAGCCGATCGACGAGGGCAGGATCGTGCTCGGCGGCGACGAGGTCACGGCGCCGGGCGTCGACCCCAACCGTGTGCGGCGCCGCATCGGGATCGTGTTCCAGGCGTTCAACCTGTTCCCGCACATGACCGTGCTCCGGAACGTGACCCTGGGCCCGATCGAGGCTCTCGGCAAGCCTACGGCCGAGGCGAAGGGCGAGGCGCTCGAGCTTTTGGGCCGCTTCGGGCTCGCCGACCGCGCCACCGACTACCCGGACCGGCTCTCGGGCGGGCAGCAGCAGCGGGTGGCGATCGTGCGCGCGCTCGCGATGCAGCCCGAGCTCATGCTCCTCGACGAGGTGACGAGCGCGCTCGACCCCGAGCTGGTCGCCGAGGTCCTCAGCGTCATCCGCGAGCTGGCCGAGGGCGGGATGACGATGCTGATCGCGACGCACGAGATGTCCTTCGCGCGCGACATCGCCGGCCGCGTCTGCTTTCTCGACGACGGCGTGATCCTCGAGCAGGGCGATCCCGAGCAGATCTTCACGGCGCCGCGCGAGCCGCGCACACAGCAGTTCCTGCAGCGCATCGTGGCCGCCGGCCGGCTCTAGGGTCGGAGCACCCCGCGGAGCTCGAATACCCTGCGGTCGTCGAGGGGACGGCCGAAGCACGAGTAGGACGGCGGCCCCGAGTTGGTGAAGCATTGCGCCATCCGCGTGCTTCCCTGCGAGAGGACGACCTCGACGCGCTTCACGACGCCGCGCCCGAAGCGCACGGTGCCGCGGGCGTAGCCCTTGGTGTTCCGCTTGAGCTGGCGAGTGGTCGACGACCCGTCCTGGTCGACGACGATGAGCGTTGCCTTGCCGCGGAGCTTCGGCAGGCGCGTCGCGACGCGGAGCCTCGCGTCGGCAGGCACCTGCCGGCCCGGCCTGAACGCGAAGAGGCGCGTCGCGAGGTGCCTGATCCGCCACGAGCGCCAGGGCGTAGCGCCGGCGCGGAGGCCGACGGCGAACGTCCTCGTCAGCCGCGGGGTGGGGTAGCCGGCGGTCTCGGCGTCGACGTAGTCGCCGCGCCGGTTCGCCGTGGCGAAGTCTGCGAACACGTCCGCGAACTCGAGCCCGCGCTCGGTGAGCTCGTGACGAACGGCCTGGAGCGAGTAGTCGTCCGGCGGCTCGTCGCCCGGAAGGGGGCTCGGGTCGTGCGCGTCCGCACGCTCCCAGATCTCGCGCACGATGTCGGGGTTCCCGCCCACCTTCTCCTCGAGGTAGCGCCAGAAGATCCACGCCCCGTACTCGGAGTTCCCGAAGCCACCTCGGTCGAGCGGCGACCCGGGACGCGTGAGCGGGCTCCAGAGATCGAGGAACGTCACGTTGTCGTCGATCGCGGGATAGACCGTCTCCTCGATGTTCGCGGCCGTGCCCTCGATCAGCCAGTAGTCCTCCCAGAAGTCGTACGCGGCCTGGGAGGCGTGGTGGAACTCGTGCGCGGTTGTCACAGCGAGGAACTCCTCGGGAAACTGGCTCGTTCCGTACTGTTGCGGCGCGTAGTCGTTGTCGACGGCGCAGTAGACCGCCGTCGTCGGATCGTCGCTGAGGGAGGCGCAGTAGCCGAACACCCCGTCCTGGCCCAGGTCGAGGATGTAGACGTCGAGCTTGCCCTTGTGCGGGCCGGCTGGGCCGTCGGTCTGGTTGGAGAAGCCGTCGGCTCGAGGCTCGCGATACTCCAGCAGCTCGATCTCCGCCTCCCAGACGTCCTCCCAGGTCTGCTGCACCGTGGACACCCAGTCGGGCTCCGCGGCGTCTGCGGTCGACTCGACCCAGTGGAAGCACATGTCCGCGCCGCAGGTGAACCGCGACGCCACCGAGTAGCCGTGGCCGATCGGGACGTTCCCGGTGGTCGGTCGTGCGAGGATCGCCTTCGCGACGGCACGGTCGACTCCCGTGAGCTGGCTCAGGCGCGCGGCCAGGTCGCGCAGGATGAGAGTCGCGTCGCGCCCCGAGGGCCGGGACACGTTGCCGAACTCCCGGCGAACGCGCTCGATCTGGAAGACGCTCCGTGCCCGCTCGAGGGCATACTCGGCTTCCGTGAGCTCGCCGCTTTCTAGCGCCGCGGTCAGGGCGTCGTCGGCGACGGGAGCGGGCGCCGGGAGCGGATGTTCCTCGTCCTCCTGGGCCGCCGAGGGAGCCGCGGCGGCGAGCAGGATTGCCGTGAGGCAGGCCCCCAGGCCCAGGCCTAGCGTCGCTGACCCCGCTTGCCACATACGCCGCGTGGAACTCTACTGAAATCTGTAGAGCCCCTCACATGGCGAGGAGCGATTCTGCGGCCTCATTCTGTAAGGGGGCTCTCAGGCACCGGCGGGACCCGCCGTTAGACTCGAACCCGGTGAGCGCTACGTCCCCTTCCGTCCCCGACACGCGGACGATCGACGTCCTCGACCACGGCTTCGTCAGGCTCGACGAGGCGATGGCGAGCGACCTGTCGGTCGTCAACGCTGCCCGCGTCAGCTTCGCCAGGCGAAAGGAGGAGATGGACGACTCCGACCGCGGCCTGATCCGCTTCCTGCTCCGCGAAAGGCACGGGACGCCCTTCGAACACAACGCGTTCCGCTTCCACATCCGCGCCCCGATCTTCGTCGTCCGCGAGTGGATGCGCCACCGCGTCGGCTCCTTCAACGAGTTCAGCATGCGCTACGCGAGGGCGAGCGACGACTTCTACGTGCCGGAGGCGGACGACGTGCGTACGCAGGTCGGCAAGCCGGGCTCGTACTCGTTCGAGCCGGTCGAGCCCGACCTCGCCGAGAAGGCCCGGCAGGAGCTGCAGGCCGTTTACGAGGCCGCCTTCGCCGCCTACGAGCGGCTCGTCGAGCAGGGTGTCGCACGTGAGCTCGCGCGCGCCGTGATGCCGGTCGGGGCCTACACCGAGTTCTACTGGACCGTGAACGCGCGGTCGCTCATGAACTTCGTCTCGCTGCGCGCCGCGGAGACCGCGCAGCGAGAGATCCGGCGCTACGCCGAGGCCTGCGAGCGTTTCCTCGCCGAGGAGATGCCGATCACGTACGAGGCGTTCGTGGGCGCCGACCGCACGCCGCCGTAAACAGCTACGCCTCCGCGATCTCCGCGACGAGGAGCGGCGGGGGCTCGCTCTCGCGGTCGAATGCGGAGATGACCCAGGCGTCGAACTCCGCGAATTCGTAGGAGACCGTCATCCGCACCGTCGTCTGCCCCTCGCCCACCGCGAAGTAACCGCACGTGGCGGCCCACTCCCCGTCGCGCTCCAGCCAGAGCGCGTAATCCTGTCCGGGCTCGAGCTGCGGCAGTCCCGCCACGTCGAGCAAGAGCTCGACGTTCCCGGATCCCCCGTCGCGCTCTCCGACCTGCACGACGGCCTCCGCCCCCGGCGCGCTCGCCGTGGGCGTCATCTCGACGCTGTAGTCGGCCTCGAACCTGCCCCCCGCCCAGTGGCCGATCCCGAAGGACGCCGCCACCAGCACCGCCGCGAAGGCGACCGCCAGCGCCACCCGCCTTCCGCGCTGCCCGCGGCGAGGCGTGAGCGGAACTTCGGCGACGGCCGCGGTCAGGCTCGCCGGCACGTCGTGCGGCGGCGCGGGCACCCGGCGGAGCAGCGTGTCGACGGCGCCGAGCCGCTCGAGCTCCTCGGGCGAGAGCTCGCCGCCGACGAGGTCGCGGAGGTCGGGAGGCTCTTTCATGTCCGTACCTCGTCTAGCAGGCCGGCCAGACGGGCGAGCCCCGTACGCGTCCTCGTC
>Ga0268386_10004227_pt1 | contig 10541 bp, 6 predicted proteins | sample RVTome_15_FD_200260 | JGI IMG/M metagenome (GOLD analysis project Ga0268386, IMG submission 200260) | Soil microbial communities from uranium-contaminated site in the Upper Colorado River Basin, Wyoming, United States - RVT150D86... ... | reverse complement strand
TGATACGCTCCTCGGCCTGCGCCGCGAGCGGCGAACCGGTACCGGAGACAAAAAGAACGGCGAGGGCCGTCCCCGCCGTGAAAAGGCCTCGTTTCAACGTCCGTTCCCGTCGTTCAAGTTCATTGACACTCGCTCCGCGCGTCGTCTATACTCGACGCGACGAACGTGAGGTTCCGCCACGTGGCCGCGGGACCCCTTCGCGACCGGAGTCGATCCGGTAGCGATGGACGGGCCAATGTAGACGGGCCGCCCCGGCCATACCAGATCGATGACACCGACCCGAGCGAGATTGGCCATACTTGCCGCGATGACCGTCGCCACGGCGGCCCCTCTCGCGGCCCAGGTCGTACGCGTCACGGTTCCCGAGGAGAACTTCCGCAAGGAACCCGTGGCTTCGTCCGCCAACCGGCTGGCCACGGTGCTCGAAGGAACGACGCTCGTCGTGCAGGAGCGCCAGGGCCGCTGGGCGCTCGGCGAGCTCGACGGCTGGATCTGGGCACCCTCCGTCGAGACGACGGATCGCGACGGCTTCGACCTCATCGTGTCGAAGACGGGGGGCGAGAACCTGCGCCGCGCGCCCGACGCCGACGCCCCGCGAGCCGCCATCCTGATGCAGGGCATGCTGCTCGACAGCCTCGGAGCGGAGGGAGACTGGCGCCGGGTCCGCCGCTCCGCCTGGATCTGGTCGGCCTCGACGGTCGAGACCGAGGAGGGAGCGCCGCCGGTCGCGACCGACAGTCCGCCCGATCCGGCGCCGCCGTCGCTGCCCGACCGGATCGTCGTCGGGTCGGAGTCCGCCGGCCTGCTCGTCTCCCCGGACGGCGACACGGCGGCGGTTCTCGGGCCGGGCACGGACATCGAGGTCCTGGCGCGCGAGGGTGGTTGGACGCGGGTCCGGCTCGAGGGCTGGGTGCGGGAGGCGGCGACGCTGAGTCCCGACTCGGCCGACGCGGACTTCACGGTGGCCGACCTGCGCGCCAACCCGGAGCAGTTCCGCGGTCGCCGGGTCGATTGGACCGTGCGCTTCGTCGCGCTCCAGCGCGCGGAAGCGATCCGCCGGGACTTCTACGAAGGGGAGCCGTACTTCCTCGCCAACCTGCCGTCGCGCTCACGCGACCTGATCTACGTGGCGGTGCCGCCGGAGCTGCTTCCTGCGGTCGAGCGGCTCGCGGCCCTGCAGACCGTGGACATCGTCGCTCGCGTGCGCGCCGGCAGGTCCCAGACGGGCGTTCCGATTCTCGACTTGATCGCGTTCCGGTAGGGCCCGGACGTGGCGAGCGACAGGCGACCCGTGCGGCGAGCCGGCACCGGCGACGGCCGCCCGCCCCACGCCAGCGATCCGTTGCCGCTGGACCGGGCGATTCTGTGGACGCCGCGCGGCCTCACGTCCACATCGTTCCCGGAAGACGTGTATCCGGTGTTTCTCGAGCACGACACGCTGGCCGGGGTGAACCGCCACCTCGACCGCATCGATCGCGAACCCCGGTTCGGCTTCCTGCTCGGTCGCCTGTTCCGCTGCCCCGAGCTCGAGATCGATTACGCCGTGGTCGACACGGCGGTTGCCGCCCGCGAGGTGTTGTCCGAGGAGGCCTCCGGCGCCTGCATCATCCGCGCGTGGAGCGAGGCCCAGGCGGTGTTCTCCGGTCATTCGGGCCTGCTGCTCGGCTGGTACCACAGCCACTATCGGTTCGGTCTTGCGCCGACCGAGGCCGACCGCGACACGAACGCCCGGTATTTCGACGCGCCCTGGCAGCTGTCGATCATCGCGGTGCCCGATCGCGCCCGTCCGCTTGGCGGAGTGTTCCGTCGCCCGGCCGGCGACGCGGACGGCGACCACGACCGCGCGTCTCCGTTCTACGAGCTCACCCCGAAGCCGCACGGCGGCGCGATCGGCCGCGCCCACTCGGCTGTGACCTGGGCGAACTACGAGGCCCGCCCGCCCGCCGCTCCCGTGTTCGGACCCGCGGCGCTGCCCGAACCAGAAGTGCCGCCCGAACCGGAGCCGGCGGCGGCTGTCGAGCCGGAAGCGGCTGCCGAGCCGGAGTCGGTGACGGAGGCCCGGGAGGTCGATGCTCCCCCACCGGCGCACGAACAGATCGCGGACGAAGAGCCTTCGATCCAGCGGGAGGAAGGAGTTGCCGAGGAGCCCGTCGCGGAAGTCAAGGCGCCAGAGAAGCCGCTCAGGGCTCCGAAGAAGTCGAAGAAGGAGGCTGCCGGGTCGAGCAAGCCCGCGAAGCCGGGTCGCCCGGCAAACCAGCCGCGCGTGACGTTGTGGAGCGACGAGGAGCGAGCGGCGGCTAACCGGGAAGTGCCAACCGGGTCGGCCCCCCCCCCACCGGCGGCCTCGCGGCCCCCCGAGCTGGCGGCCCCCGAACCGCCGCCGCCCTCCGAACGGCCCGAGCCGGGCCCGCGGCGCCCATCCGAAGGCCCGCGTCCTCCCGCCGCGCTTCCCGACGATCGGGTGCCGGTGGGGGAGCGCTCACTGCGGGGTGTGCCTCTGGTCCTGCCGGGCGAGAAGAACGAGGTGGGTCTGCTTCCCCCCCGCGCGCGGCGCATCGCATGGCCCGTCGTCGCGGCCGGGGTGGTGCTGCTGTCGGCGGCGCTGTTCCTCCTTCGTCCCGATCCTCCGCCGGGCCCTGTCGGCCGTGGCGGGCCCGAGACGTCGACGACCGGCGGCGCGGCGGCTTCGGCCGAACTGCGTCGGTTCCTGGAAGAAGCCGACGCGCTCGAGATCGCCGGGGAACGCTACCGCGAACGGGCGACGGACTTCGACGCCGGACGCATCGGTTGCGATCTTCTGACCACGGGGTACCTGGCCGCCGACGAGGCCTACGTGCGGGCCGCCGCCGCGTACGCGGGATTCGAAGACCGCTCGAACCCCCGGGCGGCCGATGCGTATGAGGAGGCCGGCGCGGAGATTGCAGGAATCAACAGCCACTTCGACGAATCCGGATGCCCGAGGCCGTGAGTCGGTCCGAAAGAGAATGATGAATACATACGCCCACATGCGCACCTATCTGCTGGTCGGCGTTCTGCTGGCCGTGCTGGCCCCTCCGGCCCTCGCCCAGGACGCACCGCTTCGCAAGAGCGACATCGTCCGCATGCTGTCCGGGTCCACGTACTCGGTGGCCGAGGTCGCGACGATCGTGCGGACGAACTGTCTGTCGTTCACGCCCACGGAACGCGATCTGTCTGACTTCCGCGAGGTCGGCGCCGATGATTCGGTGCTCACCGCGGTTCGCAACTGTGCGGCCGGGGGCGAGCAGCCGGCGGGTGCGGCGGATCAGGGCGCCGGACAGCCTCCCCCCGCTCCCGCCCCCGCTCCCGGCTTCGAGGTCGAACCCGTCGCGGGGCTCGTGACGGCGTCCGTCGACTCCGTCGCCATCGTCACGGTGCTCGTGCGACGCGGAGGACAGCCGTACGGCGGGCTCGAAGTCGTTCTCCAGGGGAGCGGCGTCGTCGCGGGTGGCGCGGCGGACCGCGCGGGCACCTCGGGCGCGGACGGGCGCGCGACGATCCGTGTTCCGACCGGAACGAGAGTCGGCCGCTACCCGCTGACCATCGGGGCGGCCGGCGCGACGCTCAGCGGAACGACCAGCCTGGCGCTCGAAGTCCAGCCCGGAGAGCCGGTGGCGCTGAACTCGCCGGGCTCACCGGTGGACTACGAGGGCGGAGCCCTCGACCTGCCGGTCGAAGTGGCAGACGAGTTTGGCAATCCGGTGCCCGGCGTGGAAGTCGTTGTGGCGGGGCTGCCGGCGGGATCGGTCATCGCGCGCGGGACCACTGACGAGCAGGGACGGGTCTCGATGACGCTGTCGTCCGCCGAGCTTCGCGGGGTGAACCGACTCGTCCTCAGCTCGGACGAAGGGACGCTGGGTGAGCTCGAGCTGCGGTTCGACGCGGCCGTTGTGTCGATGGCGTTCGTCGAGGGCACGTCGCAGGCGGGGGTCCCGGGCGAGCCGTTCGAGGAGCCGGTGACGGTCGAGGTTCACGACGCGGGTGGGAATCCGGTGCCGGGCGTGCCGGTGAGCTTCACGGCGCGGAACGGGCGGCTCGATGCCGAGTCGAGGCTCACGGGCGATGACGGGCGCGCGTCCGTGCGCGTGACCGCCGGGTCCGACGAGTCGCGGCCGGTCGAAGTCCGGGCCCGTTCCGGCTCGGCCGACGCCCTGGTCAGCCTGCCGATCCTGTCGCGCGAAGGCGTGGTCGCCGAAGCCCTGACCCGCGGCGCGCGGAGGCTCGAAGCCGGCGACGCGCGGGGCGCCGTGGCGTCGTACGAGCAGGCCGTGGCGCTCGAGCCGCGCAACGTCAATGCGTGGGCCGGTCTCGGCCGGGCCCTCGCGGCGGCGGGCCGTTCGGAGGAGGCCCGCACCGCCTACGAGCAGGTGCTCGATCTCGATCCCGACAACCAGGAGGCGAACGCGGCGCTCGACCGGCCCGGCATCGGCCGCAACGTGTTCAGCGCCGACTTCTGGGGCGGGACCACGCTGGAGAGCGACCGCGACGCCGGAATCCGGTACGCCGAGGTGCAGATCGATCCGGCGGTCGACTGGCTGCGGGTCCGCGGCATGTTCGATGACGCGCTCAACCTGCGGCACCCGTGGCTGAAGCGCGGCGGCGACGATCTGCGTTCCTACGCGGGCGCCGTCGACGTGCGCTGGGGAAGCGCCCGGCGCCTGACCACGACGGTCGAAGTCGGCCGGCGCGAGCAGCCGATCTCCGATCTGGCGCAGAACACGTTCATGCTCGCCCAGGATTTCCGGCTCGAGAACGGCGGCGGTGTGCGGCTGGGCGGATGGACCGGACGCTGGTTCGATCGCGACGACTACGTGCTGTTTGCCGAGGGCCGATTCTTCGCCTCGAGCAGCGTCACGATTCTACCGTCGGTGTCGTACGCCGACGAGGCGGGATCGAACGTGCTCACCGATGACGGTCTCACAGCCACCGGCCGCGCACCCGAAACGGAAGTACGCGGCGGGCTGAAGCTGCGCGTCGAGTCGCCGAACGGCTGGGGCGTGGAGCCGGGCTTCGCGGTCGGCAGCGTCTCGAGCGATCTGTCGGACGAATACGACGGGTCGCTGCTGGACGCCACGACGCACGTGTGGGCCCGCCTCGGACAGGTGCGCCTCCAGGGTTTCGTCCGGTACCAGTCTCCGCCGGGAACCGATCCGTTCTGGACGGTGGCGCTGGGCTTCGGTCTCGACGTCCGGGCTCCCCGCTGATCTCCCGCTGATCCGATCGCCGGCGGTCGGCCGCGACTGACGCGGCGGCGGCCGGCCAGCCGGTCCTTTTTCTTGCCTCCTGTCGGCCCCGCGCGCTATGATGCCGTCCTCGACTTTCGGGTTTTATTCGGTCACGTGGAGGACGGATGGCTGCCGGTGCGCGTCGGGCCCTGGAGCACGAGATCGAACGGATCGGCGCCCGACTCCCGACCGAGTCTCCCGGCCCGGCGGTGCCGACGGGTCTCGGGCCGCTCGACGATCTCTTGCCGCACGGCGGGCTGCCGCGAGGTCGGATCGTCGAGTGGACGGGACCCCCGTCGTGCGGCAAGACCGCCGTGCTGCGGGCGAGTCTCGAACGCCTGCGCCGGGACGGCGAATCGGTCGCCCTGATCGACGGCACGTACGGGCTGTACGCGCCCGACTGGCTGGAGCTCGTGCCCGGCGAAGGCGAGTTCTGGATCGTCCGGCCGGATTCGGCGGCGGAGGCCGCCTGGTGCGCCGATCTGGTGCTGCGCAGCGGCGCGTTCGGGGCCGTCGCGCTGCGGGTGGACGAGCCGGCGGGGGGCGCTGCCGGGTCCCGGACGCCGGAGGTGCTGGGGCGAGCCGCGTCGGTCCGGCTCCAGCGCCTGGCCGAGGAATCGGCGTCGGTATTCGTCGCCGTCGGTCGGGTCGCCGTCGCCGCCCTGCGCCTCGGCTTTCGCCCGGGCCGGATCGAGCCCTTGGCCGGCGCGTTCGGTCCGCTGCTGCCGTCCGTCCGGCCCGTATGGGTCCGGGTCGGAAAACGGGGCGAGGCGGAAGTGCCGGTGCTCTGCCCGGCGCCGCCCCACCGTGCCGACATGTTCACCCGGGATCGCAAGGGGCCGTTGTGAGTCGTCTGCATCCCGGCCGCGTGGCCACGGTGCGCGTGCAGGTCGATGAGGGAGAAGCAAGCGACGAGGCCGGATGGCCGGAGAGCGGACGACGGTTGATCACGGCCCTGCTGGCCGGCTCACCCCGAGTGGCCGATGCCGGGCCCGGGATGGCGCGGGTCGACGCCCGCGGCTGGGACCGGCGCGGTGGGGAGCCGGCGCTCGGGCGGGTGCTGCGGCAGGCGGCGGCCGACGCGGGATTCACCGGCATCGGGGTCGGGATCGCCGACGTCCCGGTGGCCGCCGACGCGGCGGCTCGCCTCGCGGCCCCCGGGGGCGACATCCGGATCGTGGCGCCCGGCGGCGCGCGCGATTTTCTCGCGCCGCTGCCCCTGTCGGCGCTCCCGCTGCCGGATGAGCTGGCCGAGACGCTCCGTGCCCTCGGGCTGCGCCGGGTGGCCGAGATCGCCGGCCGTCCGCCCGAGGAGCTCGAGGCCCGGTTCGGCCCCGCCGGCCTGCAGGCGCACCGGCTCGCGCGCGGGATCGACGACCGGGCATTCCGGGCGCTCGAGCTCCCTGACGTCCCGCAGGCGTCGCTCGAGCTCGCCACCCCGGTCGACACGCTCGAGCCGCTGCTGTTCGTGCTGCGCCATCTGCTGGCGCGCGTCTGCACCGACCTGGCCGCCGCCGGGCGCTGCGCCGCCCGGCTGGAGCTCGGCCTGCGCTCGGCCCGGGGCGACGAGACGGCCACGGCCGTGCCGGCCCGGCCCACCCGGCAGGAGCGCCTCCTGTACGATCTCTGCCGGGCGGCGCTCGAGCGGGCCGCCGGCGCGGCCGGGCGGCTCGGCGAACCCGTCGAACAGCTCACGCTGCGCGTCGTGCGGGTCGCCTCTCCCGACGCCCGCCAGGAGGAGTTGTTCACCCGGCGCTGGCGGGATCCGCTGGCGGCCGCCGCCGCGCTGTCACGGCTGCGGGTGCGGCTCGGAGAGCGGGCGATCGTGCACCCGGGCGTCCGCGCCGACCACCGGCCCGAGTCGCGCAGCGCGTGGACGCCAGTAGAGATCGGGGCGGGGGGGCGCCCGGCAGCCGATTCGTCCCCCGCGTCGGATACGGCCCCCGCGCCCGAGCCCGCCGGCGCGATTCCCGGCGTGCTCCACCTGCTGCCTGACCCGCTGCCGCTCAGGGTTCGCGACGACGGCGACCGGCCCGCCGAACTGTGGGGCGAGGCCGGCCATCGCACGCTGGTCGCCGCCGAGGGGCCCGAGCGCCTGTCCGGCGACTGGTGGAAGGATCCCTATCACCGCGAGTACTTCCGCGTCTGCACGGACGAAGGAGGACTGCTGTGGCTGTTTCGCGAGTACCGCCCGTCGGGCGAGCTCCGCTGGTGGCTGCACGGCTGGTGGGACTGAGTTCCGTGAAGCCCGTCGGCCTCAGCCTTCGCTCTCCAGCCGCCGGTGGAACGAGTCGACGTCGGCCAGCTGCTCGATCTGCACTTCGTGGCGCGCCAGCTCCTCCTGGAGCTCGTCGATCCGGCGCTGGAGCGAGACCAGGTCGTTCGATGGTCCGGTCCGCAGGGCCTCGACGATGTCCTTCACCAGCGGACGGAGCACGAAGTGCGTCGCCAGCGACATCGCCGGCACCCCCAGCCCGAAGAAAATCGCGAGAATCGGGATCAGCTCGTCCACACGACACCTCCTTTCGACGCTGAACATACGATGAATCCGTCGGATTGGATTCACCCCGAATCGTCGCCCGTGCCTGCGTTCGTCGAGCTGTCCGCCCGCTCGGGCTTCTCGTTGCTCGACGGCGCCTGCAATCCCGAGGATTACGCTGTGCGCGCCGCCGAGCTCGGGCTGCCGGCTCTCGCGCTGACCGACACGTTCGACCTCGGCGGCGCCGTGCGGTTCAGCCGGGCCTGCGAGACGGCGGGCGTGCGGCCGATCATCGGGGCGGAGATCCGGATCGAGTTTGGCAACTTCCGGCTCGTCCTGCTGTGCGAGGATCGCGAGGGCTATCACAATCTCGCCGCGCTGGTGAACGAAGCGCGCCTGGGAGGCGACCGCGGCTTTCCGCGCCTCGATCTCCGTCATCTGCGCCACCGGTCGAACGGCCTCGTCTGCCTGCTGATGGGCGACGCCGTCGACCCGGAAGCCCCCGCCGTATCGGGAGGGCTTTCCCCCCTCCGCGAAATGTTCCCCGATCCCGGTCGTTTGTTCATCGCCCTCGAGCACCACGGCTTGCCGGCGGACGGCCGGCGCTGCGGCCGCTGGATCGCATTCGCCCGGCCCCGCGACGTCCCGTGGTTGCCGGTGGGCGCGCCGCGCTACGCCCGGCCCCGCGACCGGATCGTGTGCGACGTGCTCACCTGTCTGAAGCACGGCGTGACGCTCGACGAGGCTAGGGATCGATTGCGGCCGAACGCCGAGTGGTATCTGAAGGGCGCCGGGGCGATGGTGGAGCGCTGGGGCGACGTCCCCGGCGGTCGGGCCGCGCTCGCCCGCACGGCCGAGATCGCCGGACGCTGCGCGTTTCAGCTGAAATGTCTCGACCCGCGGCTGCCCCCGTTTCCGGTGCCGGGCGGCCGCGACCCGCACGGCTTCCTGCGTGGCCTCGTCGAGCGCGGGGCCGAGGAACGCTACGGCGAGCGGCTCGCTATCGATCCCCGGCACGGCCGGCAGATCGAGCACGAGCTGACGGTGATCCGCCGGCTCGACCTGGCCGACTACTTCCTGATCATGTGGGACATCGTCCGGTTTGCGAACCGGCGCGGCATCCTCGTGCAGGGGAGGGGATCGGCAGCGAACTCCGTCGTCTGCTACTGCCTGGGGATCACGGCCGTCGACCCGATCGGCTACGAGTTGTTGTTCGAGCGCTTCCTGTCGGAATCGCGCGACGAGCCGCCCGACATCGACCTCGACATCGCGCACGAGGAGCGCGAGGAGGTCCTGCAGTACGTGTACGAGCACTGGGGGCGCGAGCATGCCGCGATGGTGTGCGAGTCGATCACCTACCGCGGGAAGATGGCCGTGCGCGACGCCGCCCGGGTGCTGGGCTACCCGCAGCGGGTGAGCGACCGGCTGTCGGTGGAGGTCGACCGGGGCGAGGCGGGCGACGCGGCCGAGCGCCTGGCGGCGGGTGGGCTGGCCGCTGCCGGCCTCGATCCGGCCGATCCGCGCGCCCGGGCCCTGCTGCGCGCCGTGCGGGGGCTGGAAGACCTGCCGCGGCACCGCTCGATCCACGTTGGCGGCTTCGTGCTGTCGGACCGCCCGCTGGGCGAGCTCGTGCCGATCGAGCGCGCCTCGATGGCGGACCGCACGATCATCCAGTGGGACAAGGACGACCTCGAGCTGCCCGGGTTCGTGAAGTTCGACCTGCTCGGGCTCGGGATGCTCACGATGCTCGGCAAGGCGCTGCGCTACGTGCGCGAGACGCGCGGCGTGGCGCTCGACCTCGCGACGATCCCGCCCGACGATCCCGACGTGTACGACATGATCTGCGCGGCCGACACGATCGGCGTGTTCCAGATCGAGTCGCGGGCGCAGATGAACACGCTGCCGCGCCTGAAGCCCCGCTGCTTCTACGACCTGGTGATCGAGGTCGCGCTGATCCGGCCCGGCCCGATCCAGGGCGACATGGTCCACCCGTACCTCAGGCGCCGGAAGGGCGAGGAGCCGGTCACCTACCTCGACCCGCGACTCGAGCCGATCCTCAAACGGACGCTCGGGGTGCCGCTGTTCCAGGAGCAGGGGATGAAGGTCGCGATCGCGCTCGCCGGCTTCACCCCCGCCCAGGCCGACAACATGCGCCGCGCGATGGGCTTCAAGCGCTCGCACCGGGCGATGCAGGCGGTGGAGGAGGACCTGATCGCGGGGATGCGGGCGAACGGCGTGGCGCCCGAAGTGGCGGAGAAGGTGCTCCAGTACCTGACGGCGTTCGCGAACTACGGGTTTCCCGAAAGTCACTCGGCGAGCTTCGCGCTGCTCGTCTACGCGTCGTCGTGGCTCAAGCACCACTACGCGCCCGAGTTCTACGCGGCGCTCCTGAACTCGCAGCCGATGGGCTTCTACTCGCCCGGCACGATCGTCCACGACGCGCACCTGCACGAGGTGGAGGTGCGCCCCGTCGACCTCGCGCGCTCGGGCTGGGACACGACGCTCGAGCCGGGATCCGCCGCGGCGATCGACGGCGAGCCCGCCCTGCGGCTCGGGCTGCGCCTCGTGCGCGGCCTCGGGGCGAAGGCGCGCGAGAAGTTGCAGGCGGCACGCGCCGAGGGGCCGTTCCGCTCGGTGGAGGACGTCGTGCGGCGCAGCGGCCTCGGGGCCCGCGAGCTGCGGGTGCTGGCCGAGGCGGGGGCGTTCGAGACCCTGTGGCCCGGCCGGCGCGAGGCCCTGTGGGAGGTGCTGCGCCAGGTGCGCGGCGACGCGGGGCCGCTGGCGCGCCGCCCGCCCGAGGGCGCCGGCCCCATGCCGGC
>Ga0268386_10004226_pt1 | contig 10542 bp, 9 predicted proteins | sample RVTome_15_FD_200260 | JGI IMG/M metagenome (GOLD analysis project Ga0268386, IMG submission 200260) | Soil microbial communities from uranium-contaminated site in the Upper Colorado River Basin, Wyoming, United States - RVT150D86... ... | reverse complement strand
ATGGTCACCTTTAGAGGAGTGGAGTCAAAAAGCGACTCTTTCCATACTCGCCTGAAAAAGCCGAACTCTCCGCGAGGGGAGGGCGGAAAGCCACGGGTCACCAGTGGATGGCCTATTCGCCGAAGCTGCCGTGACCGCCGAGCCGCCGAAAGCGAAACGATTATAGTCAGCGCGTCGCCTTGGAGGCAGACCATGAAACAAAACACCGCCAAGAGTCAAACCGTGATCGTAGAAGAGAATCGCACAGTCGCCAAGCCAAGCGAGACGGGTGGCGCGGATTGCCCCGGCTTCGCGCATCAACTGCGCGCGCTCGGCCAGGCACTTGAAAAATTCAGTTTTTCGGCCTTTGACCTTGAGATCAGAAGCGGAACCTATCTGGTAAGGGGACAAGCGATTTCCAGCGGGAATGTAAAGTTTTCATTTTCTCGATTTGTCCGCGAATTGCTTCGCGGTACAAGGGTCCGGCCCATCGTTTCGTGCTCGGAGGGACAGGTTGATTTGCGCTTCTCGCCCGACGAGATCGAGTGCTTCGATGTGCGCGGGAAAATCAAACGTCAGGACCCAAACAAAATGCCGGACCCTTACAGTATTTCGCAAATACTGCGCGGCGCCGGCTCCTACTTAGACAACCGAGACGTCACCACCTTGATAGGAATTTCATTGAAGGGGAAATGGGTTACGGTTAATTACCAAACTGCCGAAGGGCGCCTGGAGCAAGCACAGCAGGATCTCGAGTATTTTTATGATTACTGGGTGAAGATGTACTTACGACGTAGCAATCGCGCCAAAGCGCCGCCCATGAGTGATCCCACTCTGTTCGTTACCTGGGAAGGTATGCGCCGTGCGCATCGGATTTCCAACGTTCCGGGCTAGATTCACGCTTGAGTGATTGTTACTGGTAGAGCCGATCTGAACCGGATTTGACATCCAGAGATAGGCTCACCCCGGTTTCTGTTGTGTTGATTTCCGACTGCTAACCGCAGTCGCGCTGCTCATCAATCTGCCGTACCCCGTCCTTGTGAAATGGCACCATAGAGCGACACGGGTATGAGAGCGGGTCGTCCTAGCGCGGGTTGTTTTGCTGCTGGCGCAGGCGATCTAAATCTTGCTGGGTTTGGTTGCGGCGGATTTGGTCTTGCAGGGCATCGATTCGCTGCCGGCGCTGCAAGCTTTCGATCTGCTGCTGCTGACGTAACGGATCGGTCTCGCGCTGGATGCGATTTATCTGCTGCTCGGTTTGCAGGCGCTGGAGTTGTTGATCGTTCCGTTGCTGATCGATCCGGCGCTGCGTTTCCGTCGCTTCTAGCTGCTGCGGCCGCGATGGCTCGGTGCTCTCCTGCTTGGTCTGATCCAATTGGCGCTGTAACCGACTCGAATCTTGGTCACGTTTGAGATTTTCGATTTGTTCCTGGCGCCGAAGCTCCTTCACTTTGTCTTCCCTGCGCGCTTTGGTTTGTTCTTGTAAGACTTCTTCAAGTTGGTCGGCTGCGCCCCAGGCCACATGCTTGGCCTGCAATACGATGAAAAGCAACAAAACGACGACCCCTAGATGTTTGAGTCTTCTAATCATCTATTTGGAGTCTAGCACATATTTAACACCGTTTAAGCGCCTGATCTGTGCTCTCTTTCCACGGGTGAGGTCGATTTGATAGAAGTAAGGCATTCTTAATCCAGAGAGGAACAGGCCGATGGGTTACATGCTCGAAGGTACATGGAAAAACGACGACCGGATTCCCGCCGATGCGCGCGGCCATTTTCAGCGCGCCGATTCGCAGTTCCGCCATTGGATCACGGCCGACGGCAGCGCGGGCCCATCGGGAAGCGGCGGTTTCAAGGCCGAGCCGGGTCGCTACCACCTATTCGTCTCCTACTCTTGCCCGTGGGCGCATCGGACGATCATTTTTCGCAAGCTAAAAAGACTCGAAAACGTGATCTCCATGTCCCTCGCAGACAAGCCCAAGACCGAAGGCTGGTCTTATTCGAACGGGATCGATGACTTGCAGCCGTGCGACGACGGCGTGTTTCGCCTTTATCAGGTCTATGCCGCGGCCGACTCGCGCTACAGCGGCAAGGTGACGGTGCCTACCTTATGGGATCGCGAGCGGCGAACGATTGTGAACAACGAGTCGTCCGAGATCATCCGCATGTTTAATTCCGCATTTGGCGCGCACACGGACGCCGGTTACGACTTTTACCCGGAAGATCTCCGGGCCGAAATCGACCGCATCAACGACATTGTTTACAGCCATTTAAACAACGGCGTCTACCGCGCCGGTTTCGCCCGCAGTCAGGAGGCTTATGAAGAAGCGGCGAGTAAAATATTTGTTTGTCTCGATATGATGGAGCAGTTATTGGGTGAGCGGCGCTATCTGGCAGGGGAGCGGATGACCGAATCCGACTGGCGCGCATTCCCCACGCTATTGCGCTTCGATTTAGTCTATTACAGTCATTTCAAGTGCAACCTGCGGCGCATCCAGGATTATCCAAATATGACAAATTACCTGCGCGAGCTCTATCAGTGGGCGGGCATCAAAGACACACTGGATCTGCAGAAGATCAAGGCCGGTTACTATAGCCAGCTTAACGTGAATCCGACGGGGATCGTCCCGATCGGACCCATTCTGGACCATTTGGAATTACCACACGATCGAAACCGCCTGCGAGCCGCGGCTTATTCGCCGTGAAAGCCATGCAAAAGGGCATGCGAAAAGACGATTCGCCAGAAAGGGCACAAAGGGCACAAACGAGTTTTCTGCTTAACCGTGGCCGTTGGTTCCCCAGGTTTTGCCGTCGATCCATAGTTTTGCCAGTTCGAGTGCGTAAGCATCCGCCTGTCTCTGTGTGGCGAAAGTCGCCCGGCGCCGGCCGAAGATAGGAATGCGTTTGTCTTTTTTGCCTTCGACAACGACGATGGTCGCCCGCGCCACCCACTCGCGTGCGCGAATCTCGTCGGAGTCAAGCTCGACCCGATGGCCGCGGTAAATTCTAACTCGCATCAATAAAAGGATAAAGGATAAAGGCAAAAGGATGAATCGGATCCTCTTTGATCCTTTATCCTTTCGCTTTCATCCTTTTTAGATACTGACCTTTCCGCCGTTCAACTTGACGCCGAGCTGGTTGAGCGCTTGGACCACTGGGATATCTGCGCCAAGGCTTTTGCCGACTTCTGCGGCCAGCGGCAGGTCTTTATCGTAGAGATTCGATCCCGGATCGAATTTCAGCTCGCCTCCCGAGATGTCGTACCTTGTTTCCCAGCGATCCAGAATGTGCTGCGATTTGGTCTTTTGCATCACATCGAGCGCGGCTTTGTAGCTCACACCGCCGGCCTTGGCGATCTGCAGGGCTTCGTAAACGATCAGCGCTTCGGAGGCGGTGACCATATTTTTGAACAGCTTGGTGACGTTGCCGCAGCCAAGCGGGCCCATGTGCACCGCGTCCTTCGCCATCATGAGCAGATGCGGCTTGGCGCGATCGAAAAATGCTTTCTGCCCGCCAACGAGAAAGGTCAATCCGCCCTGTCGCACCATGTGCGGAACGGCGGTCATGCAGGCGTCGATCACGTTCACTCGTTTGTCCGCCGCAGCATGCGCGACTGTCTTTGTCGTTGTCGGCCGGATGGTGCTGTGTAGCAGAACCAGCGAACCCGGCGCAGCGCCTTCCAAAACGCCGTCATTGCCCAGCACGCATTCGAGCACTTCCTGATCGGTGCGCACCACCACGTCGATGATCGTCGAAGCCTGAGCCACCGCTTTCGCGGAGGGCAGGGTCTGAGCGCCTTCGGCGCGGGCGGCGTCCATCGCTTTGGGTGCGATGTCGAACGCCGTGGCAACGACACCCGCCAATTTCAAACGTGAAAGCAAAGCACTGCCCATCGCGCCGGTTCCGACAAAGCCGATCTTTTCCATTTCAGCCTCCTTGTGAGATTACAATGGCTCTCACGTTCGATTTTGTTTTATTCACCGCGAAGCGCGCGAAAGTGATCGATCGTTCACCGTCGAGACGCCGAGTACGCCGAGAAAATTCCCGATGAAATACTTCGGAACTCTGTGCACTCTGAAGCTCTGTGGTTAAAATTTCGTGCACTTTACGAAGCCTATTCGGTTGTGCGCAACTGCGGCATGACGTGTTTTCGAAACAAGTCCACCGAGCGCAGCGATTCGGAAAGCGACAGGTCGCCGAAGGCGAATTGTCCAACCAGATAATTAGCTGCCGATTGGTCGATTTGCCGTTGGAGAAATTTTGCAACGTCATCTGGATCGCCCGCGATCGCGTGGCCGATCTCGATCATCTTGTCGAAGGTGTCCGGCCGCGGATGCGCCGGTTTGCCGCCGCGTAGGTAAAACAGATAGTAGAAATGCTTGTGCCATATCGGATAGGCGCGCTGCGCGGCGGCGAGCGCCTGGTTCCCGTCCTCGGCGATGACGATGAAGCGGCTCTGGCCGAGCTTGGGTGTCGGTTGGTCGCCGTGCAATTCGCGCCATACCCGGCGATAGCGATCATTGTAAGTGCGTGTGTCTTTCGCCGAGTCCAGGCTCACCATGTTGAGCCCCTGGCGCGCCGCGCGGTCGGCGGCTTCAACCGAGTGGACGCCGTACCACATCGGCGGATGGGGTTTTTGCAACGGCTCAAGCTCCATCGGAATGTCTTTGAACGAGAAAAACCTGCCTTCGAACGTCAGCCGTTTTTGCGTCAAGCCGCGCAGGATCAGTTCGCGAGCTTCGGTGTAGATCTCCTGAGCGTTGGCGGGATCCTGGCCGTAAAAAGACACTTCCGTCGGCGAGGAACCGCGGCCGAAACCGATCTCGAGTCGGCCACCGCTCAGTTGATCGACCATGCAGATCTCTTCGATCAGCCGCAGCGGATGGTGCAAGGGTAGGGCATAGACCATCGGTCCAAAGCGCAATGTCTTCGTCCGCTGGGCGATGGCGGAGAGAAAGACGCTCGGCGACGGCGCCAGGCCGATGGGCGTCGAGTGATGCTCCGCCACGTGGTAGGCGTAAAAGCCCGCCTGCTCGTAGGCCTCGATCAGTTGGAGACGCGCCTCATAGTATTCGTTTAAGGGAAGGTTGTTCCGATCCAGGTGGTCGAAGATACCAAAATCCATAACACGCCGGATATATCGTGAATCGCGTCCAAAACAAAGCTGGGAGCCGGATTTGGAGAAAGTCGCGGGTGGGTTGAGTCAAGTTCTAGCCAATTCAAATGTTCAGCATACTGGAAGCGTTACTGCAATCCGTAAAACTTTCGCGGATTCACTTCAAGAATCTTTTTGGCTGCCGCCGGTGTGATGCGTTTATCGTTGCGTAGCAACTGAATGGCATTGAGCTCGGATGAGGGATCATGGTGACCGTAGTCGGTGCCGATCATCAGACTGTCCTCGCCCGTATGGCTCAAGACGTAAGCAAGGTCGTCCGTGTTCTCGCATGCTACCCACATGTTATTCGCGGTGAGCGCGTCCGGAGGAAACGACCGGCCCTTGCGTCGATAGCGGTCGGCCAGGTCGTTCAGAACATAGGGCACCCATTGCGCGCTGACCTCGACAAAGCCCCAACGGACTTTCGGGAATTGTTTTGGCAGCTCCTTTTCGAGCAGCGTATGACACGCACCGACGACAGCCAGCTTGAACTTGGTAAAAGTGGTGTCGTCGGCGAAGAAATCATGATGGAGAAAGCTGCCGTTGGCCGAATGGATGCAGACGGGCAGGTCCAACTTTGCGGAGATCTCCCAGAGCGGATAAAAATACGGGTCGCCGAGCGCTCGCTCGCATTCCAGGCCGCGCATGAAGATGCCGCAGGCGCCGTTGTTCCTGGCCCATTCAAGCTCCTCCCTGATCGCCTCCGGCATTTTCTCGAGGAGGCGCAACGGCGGTTTCGCCACCCAGCGCAAGCGCCCCTTGCCCTGGCGCCAAAGGTCTCCCATCCAGCGGTTATAGGACTTGCACAGAGCGCGTTCGCGCTCGGCTTCCTGGACGATCGGCCGGAGAAACAGTGTTGGATAAAGCACCTGGGTCTCGATCCCGAGCTGGTCCATGTGAGCGAGCCGCGCCTCGACGCTCAGCATCTCGCGCGACTCCTGCGACGTGTCCGTGCCGACATTGCGGTCTTTGCCGTGCGCGCGCCCTTCGACCACCCAGAAATCGCGCACGGCGGCGCCTTCGTTACTGAGAAGATCCGCGCCGAAGCTCTGCCTCATCAGTTGAGGCGTAAAGCGTCGCTCAGCTTCTGCCAGATAACTCCACGTCTGCACTGTCTCGATCACGTGCGCGTCAGCGTCAATCGCTCCCATCGTCTTCCTCCCGTGCCGATCCAGTTGCGCCTACTTCTCCAGAAGCGGCTTCATGCGTTCGAGGAGATCTGGCGGCACGGTGCCGATCTCCCGTCCCAAAGCTTCTACCTCCTCGCCGGTCATGAGGCTTGGTTCGAGCCCTTTGCTTTTTGCATCGGCGATGACATCGGGGTCCTTCATCATCTTGGCAAAGCCATCGCGCAGCGTCTTGAGGCGGTCGGCGGGAATTCCCGGAGGGCCGAAGAATGGGCGACCCATCTCATCGGGCAGCACAAATATTTTCGCGATCCGTCTATGCAGTTCGCCGACTTTCTGCTTGTCCATGTATTCCCACACGGTGGGAATATTGCGCAGGTTGGGATGGCGCGTTTGTCCGCCTTGCGTGAGCACTCGGACAAAACCTGTCTTGGCCCAAGTGCGGCCCGGTTCGCTGCCGAAATACGCTTGCACTGAGCCGCACCAACACTGGACCTCGCCGCGCTCGATCGCCAGATTGGCATCGGCCGCGCCTTTATAACCGGGCACCATCGCCAATTTGAGGCCGAAGGCTTCCTGGAGAAGTCTGGGAAAATAATAGGCCGCGGTGCCAAGCCCGGTGGCGCCGCACTTGGGCGGCTCTGCGGCATCGCGCAGATCCAACAATGTTTTGTACGGCGTATCCGCGCGAATATAAAAAATCCGATCGGTCTTCTCCGGCGAGCCGATCCAGCTGTACTTAAACCAGTCGAACTTGATTTCCTTTTGGCCCGAGAGCTGTTGGATGTACAGCCCGGGGCTTACGACGCCGAGAGTCAAACCATCCGGTTTGGCGACGCCGTAGATATAGTTGGCGGCGATCATCGAGCCGCCGCCGGTCATGTTTTGCACGACGAAGGACGGATTTCCCGCAATGTATTTCCCTAAATTTTGAGCGATAAGGCGGGCCCATACATCAAATGCGCCGCCGGCGGTGAAGCCGACGCGGATGGTCACGGTTTGGCCCTGGTAAAACGGACTCTGCGCCGCCAGATCAGAATTCCACAGCAAACAAGCCAAGAGCGCTACCCATAATGTTTTCATCTTGTGCCCCTTATCCGTTTCGTCGCCGTAACGAACTCACTTTAGTACTACAGTAGTATTAGATTAGCAGGTTGCTGAAAAACTCTGATTGCAGGCTGCTCAAAAAGACTCAGAGGCGAGGCGCGCGAAAAATCGACGAGCGGAGGCGTACTTAGCCAGTACGTTGTAGCGAGGCGATTGAGCGCAACGAAGCATATGAGTCTTTTTCAGCAGCCTGCTAGGCCCGATATATCGTGAATCATGAACAAATCAATAGCCCGGTCCTGGTTCAGAGTCCGTCACGGATCGTCACATCGAGAAAAGTTCGCACCGAGTTGATGTTGATTATGCGTCGCTGCGAAGGACTCGGAACAACGAGAAATCAGCGGTTTATCATACATTGAACTACTGAACCAAGTAGACGCCGCCGATCGTCATTCACTTAGTTCACCCTCCATTCGTCTAAACTAATCACGCCGCGTGTGGCGCGATGCCATCGGCCGGTTTTTCTACTTGCCGACGATGCGATCGCTTCGTTGCGAACGAGCTTTGCGCGTGCTTTTGTGAAAGGATTGCGGCGGGACAAAGCGGCCAGCGAGCAGCGCCCAGAGGTACCTTGAAAGCTCCGAAAATGGCTGTGCGTAGGTCCGGCGCAAGCTCGTGTCGATCCTCTATTCAGTTGGCAGAGAGCAGGAAATAAAAATTGGCTGAAAACATACGTCCTGCCGGACCGCTCAAGCGCTTGTACCGGCGGCTCGCGGGCCACTTCAGAACGGCAATCGATCCCGCCTCGAGCACGCGCGGCCGGATTAGTGCCGGCACGAAGGGACTGGGCGCGATTGGCGCGCTCGGCCTGGCGTTGTTGGCCGGGTACACGATCATTTTGATCCCATTCACGCCGAGTATTATCGATATCCGAAAAGCTAAAATTGACGAACCAAGCGTGCTGATTTCGGCTGACGGCAAGCGCTTGGCCACTTTTAAGCCGATGAATCGCGAGTGGGTCGGATTAAGTCGAATTTCGCCGCATGTGATCCATGCCCTGATCGCCACCGAAGATCACCGCTTTTACCAACACTACGGCATTGATTTATGGCGCACCGCGACGGGCCTGTTACGCGCCTTCATCGGCGATCCGGAGGGCGGTTCAACGCTCACCCAACAGCTCGCACGCAACCTATATCCGCAACAAGTCGGCCGAAAACGGACCATCACTCGAAAAATAAAGGAGACGATCACCGCGATCAAGATCGAGTACGCCTATACAAAAAAAGAAATATTAGAAACCTATCTCAACACGATGCCGTTTTTGTATAACGCCTTCGGTATCGAAATGGCGGCGCGCACGTACTTCGACAAGCCAGCGCAAAAACTCAATGTCATTGAAAGCGCAACCTTGATCGCCATGTTGAAAGGCACCAGCTACTACAACCCGGTGCTCAACCCCGAGCGCGCGCTTCGGCGACGCAACGTGGTGCTGGCGCAAATGGTCAAGCGCGGCGTGTTGCACCGGGCCGATTTCGATCGGCTAAAAGCTCGACCGATACGTCTCGATTTCGAACGCCAGCCGGAAGCCGTCGGCCCCGTCCCTCATCTCGCCGCGCACGTTCGTCGATGGCTGATCGACTGGGCGGACCGTAACGACCGCGACATTTATTCCGACGGCTTGATCGTGCACAGCACCATCGACTCGCGTTTGCAGGCGGTGGCCAATCAAGCCGTAAAGCGCCAGATGGAGGCTTTGCAGGCGGTTGCGGATGTCGAGTGGGGAATGAGCTCCGGAAAATTGTTATCGTCGAACCCGCAGGCCTATGCCGATCGGCGCCGGCAGGTGCAGCCTTTCGGCTACTTTTGGAAGACCAAGCCCGGTTTGATCGACCTGTTTATTCGGGAATCGGCGGCTTACCGTAGCGCGGTCGATTCCGGAACCGCGCCTGAAGCTGCGCTGGCGCAACTCAAGAGCGATCGCGAATTCATCGCGAGGCTGCGCGCCGACAAAACGCGTCTGCAGGCGGGGTTTGTCGCCATCGATCCGGCCACCGGGCAAATAAAGGCATGGGTCGGTAGCCGCGACTTCAAGACCGACCAGTTCGATCATGTGGCGCAAGCCAGGCGGCAACCAGGGTCGACCTTCAAAGTGTTTGTTTATGGCGCGGCTCTCGAGCACGGCATGTCACCCGATCAACGCTTCACCGACCGCGGAGTGGAAATTCCGCTGCCCGACGGCGCTGTATGGCGCCCGTCCGATCAATCGGCGCCGAGCGGCCGGCGCATGACGGCGCGCGAGGGGCTCATACATTCGAAAAACACGATCACCGCACAGGTGATGCAGGAGATCGGCGCCAAAAAAACCGCGGACCTTGCGCGCCGAATGGGAGTCAACCAAAGCAAGCTCGACGAGGTACCTTCGCTAGCGCTTGGGACCAGTCCGGTTACACCGTTGGAAATGGTGGCCGCTTACAGCACCTTGGCTGCGGGCGGCGAATACCGCCAGCCGACCTTTGTCAGCCGCATCACGGATAAGAGCGGCAACACGCTCGCCGAATTCAGCACCGAAGCTATGCGGGTGATGTCCGACAAAAGCGTGGAAGATTTGATCAACATCCTGCGCGACGCAGTCGACCAGGGCACCGGGAAAGAGGTGCGCGCGCGGTTCGGTCTGCGCGCCGACGTCGCCGGAAAAACTGGCACCACGCAAAAAAATACCGACGGCTGGTTTATCTTGATGCATCCGCGGCTTGTCGCCGGAGCATGGGTCGGCTTCAACGACTCGCGGATCACGATGCGCAGCAACTATTGGGGTGAGGGAGCGCACAATGCCTTGCTGCTGGTGGGTGATTTTTTCCGGCAGACTTTTGCTGCGCGATTAGTCGACGGCGGCGCGCGATTCCCGTACTCGAGACCGGGTGATTCCATCTGGGAGCCCTATTTCGACACAGCCAAAGAATGGTTGTTAAACACGGTCAGAGAATGGCTGCTCGGAGAGAGCGCCAAAACGGCACCTTTGCCGCGCTGGACGCCGCGGCGCGAGTTAGAGCGAGAAGCGCCGCGGCATAGATTGGACGACATGCCGGAGCGGCGAGAACCGAGAAGTCTGGAAAGACAACACGAAAAGCAGCGGCTGATCGAGCGACTAAGGCGGAAGCGAGAGCAGTGGGAGCAGGAGAGGTGGAAGCGAAACTGGCAACTGCAGAAAAGATAACGGCACGAAAAAATTTC
>Ga0268386_10004225_pt1 | contig 10542 bp, 12 predicted proteins | sample RVTome_15_FD_200260 | JGI IMG/M metagenome (GOLD analysis project Ga0268386, IMG submission 200260) | Soil microbial communities from uranium-contaminated site in the Upper Colorado River Basin, Wyoming, United States - RVT150D86... ... | reverse complement strand
TCCGGCTTCAGGTCGCCGGATCCCACTCCCGAATGCGCCGAGTCCGCGGACACCACCAGGCCCGTCGCGAGCATCGCCGCGCAGGCAGCCACCAGTGCCGCGAGTCCCAGCCTCCCCGATGCTGCCCCCGCGTCCATGCCGGGCGGAGCCTACAGTACGGTCGGCGCGCTAGACGCCCTTGCAGCGCCCGTCGAGCCGCTTGACGACGCCCTTGTAGGGACGGAGCGCAATGCGCAGACGCCGGACGTTGTTGGCGTTGTTCACCTCGGCCAGACGGTCGTCCGGATCCGCGATCGCGACCAGGCAGTAGCGCCCACGGCGCTTCCCGGTCACATTCAGCTCCTGGCCCGGCGTGAACATGCGGTAGACGTCCGCCCACCCCACGGATATCCCGTGAGTCCCGTCGCTCCTCTGGCAGCTCTTGCTCGAGTAGAACCGCTCCGAGCCCGGCACCCCCGGTGGGAACACCTCCAGGTCGAAGACGCAGAACGAGACCTTGTCGGACCTCGCGGCCACGCGTCCCGTTCGCTCGCGGTAGAGCCTGTACCGCGCGAAGTCCCTGAAGTGGTAGTGGTCATGCTTCTCGTGGAAGTACATGCAGCCGACGTTTCTCGTCTCAGGGGGGCCGTCCGAACCACGTTCGAACTCTCCCGAGCCGTTCCCGTCTGAGTAGACGTACTGATCGGCATCGAACCAGAGCTCGTCGTGGCTGGCGCAGCTGTCCGCCTCCGGGTCCGGCGAGATCTCGAGTGGGCCGATGCCGATATTCGCCGTCGTGTGCGAGAACCGAAGGATTCGCCGCTTGCCCGCCTTGTCCAGCTGCAGCTCCTCGGGCGCGGGCACCACCAGATCGGGCAGCAGCTCGGGCGCCGGGTCCCCCGCGCCGGCCGAACTCGCGCCCATCGACAGGGCGGTTACCGCGAACAATCCCAGGGCGAGTACCGCGCCCGCGATCTTGAGCCGACCTGCACTGCCCGCCTGCATGCTCCGGTGAGGCTACAGCAGGCTCATCAGCTTCTCGAATCGCGGTGATCAGCAAATCCGATGGGGGTGCCAGGGCGTCGCCACTACTCTCGGATGATGGACCGTAGGTCATGGACGATGCTGCTGTGCCTCGCCGCGATCTGGGGTGCGAGCTACATGTTCATCAAGATCGGGGTCCGCGACCTCTCCCCGTCGATGGTCGCGTGGGGGCGGATCGCACTGGCGGCGATGGTGCTGGTCCCGTTCGCCGCGCTACGGGGCCAGTTGCGCCTGCCGGGCGCCAGGGTCTGGGTCGTTGCGCTGCTCGCGGCCGTGCAGGTCGCCGGCCCGTTCCTGCTGATCGCCGAGGGCGAGGAGGAGATCTCATCCGGGCTGGCCGGGATCCTGGTCGCGTCGACGCCGCTGTTCACGGCGCTCCTGGCGATCCGCCTCGACCACGAGGAGCGCTCGCAGGGCGCTCGGATGTGGGGCATCGTCGCCGGGCTCGTCGGGGTCGGGCTCCTCTTGGGGGTCGATCTCAGCGGGACCTCGGCCGAGCTCCTTGGCGGCGCCGCGATCCTGCTCGCGAGCCTCGGCTACGCCGTCGGCGCCTTCATCGCCAAGCACGGGCTGGCCGGCGCGCCACCCACGGGCATCGCCGCCTGGGTCATGGTCGCCTCGACCTTGCTGCTCGCCCCAGCCGCGATCCTCACCGCCCCCTCCGAGACTCCCAGCGCCGGCCCGGTCGCCGCCGTCGTTGCGCTCGGCGTCCTCGGCACCGGGATCGCCTTCGCGATCTTCTACGACCTGATGGCCCGCGTCGGCCCGGCCCGTACCTTCGTCGTCACCTACTTGGCGCCAGCGTTCGCGGTCGTCTACGGGGCGACCCTGCTCGACGAGACGATCAGCGTGTCGACGATCGCGGGCCTCGCCCTGATCGTCGGCGGCTCCTACCTGGCGGCCGAGGGGCGCCTGCCGGGCACCCGCCGCAAGCCCGAGCAGAGCCTGCCTCAGCCCTGCCCCGAGCCTGCGGTCGCCGCCAGCAGCCCCCGCGCCGGCCGGTAGCGCTCGGGCTCGCGCTGCGACTCGGCCAGCTCGTTCAACACCGCCACGACGACGTCGGCGCCGAGCTCGCGCTGCCACTCGAACGGCCCGCGTGGATGGTTCAGCCCGAGCCGCATCGCGGTGTCGATGTCGTCGGGCTTCGCGACTCCCTCGTCCGCCGCGAAGGTCGCCTCGTTGACGAGCTGAGCGACGATCCGCTCGACGATCGCCCCGGGGTCGGGCGGCCGGCGCCCCGGGGGCGGAACGGGCTCGACCTTGCGGCCCGCCCGGTACTCGTAGAACCCGGCACCGGTCTTGCGGCCGAGGCGGCCGGCCTCGACCATCTCCTCCTGGATCGGGTGCGGCTCCCAGCGGGGCTCGGGTCGCTGCCGGTAGAACGAGCGCGCGACCTCGAGGTTCACGTCGATCCCGATCAGGTCGAGGAGCTCGAACGGGCCCATCCGGTAGCCCGCGCCGCGCATCGCGGCGTCGATCTCGGAGTGGGTCGCGAATCGCTCGCCCAGCATCCGCAGCGCCTCCAGGGAGTATGGGCGGTTGCAGCGGTTGACGATGAACCCGGGCGAGTCGGTGGCGCGGACCGGCTCGCGCTTCATCTCCCGTGCCAGGGCTGCCGCCCGGCGCACCGTGTACTCGGACGTCCGCTCGCCGGCGACGATCTCGACCAGGCGCATCAGCGCCGGCGGGTTGAAGAAGTGCATGCCCAAGACCCGCTCGGGGGCGTCGACTCGCGCTGCGATCTCGCTCACCGGCAACGACGAGGTGTTCGTCGCGAGGATCGCCTCGGGGCCGCAGATCGCCGCCAGCCGGTCGAACAAGTCACGCTTCAGCTCCAGATCCTCCGGGGCGGCCTCGATCACCAGTTCGGAGCCCGCCAGCTCGCCGGCGTTCAGAGTTGTCGTGAGCCTGCCCACCGCGGCGGCCGCGTCGCCTGCGCTCCACAGCCCGCGGCCCGCGCCCTTGGCGAGCGCCGCCTCCAGGCGGTCGGCGCCGGTCGCCAGCGCCTGCGGGTCGGCGTCGTGGAGCCTCACCTCGAACCCGCCGAGACAGCCGAGCTGCGCGATCCCGGCGCCCATGGTGCCGGCGCCGAGCACCCCGATCGGGCCTTTGGTCAACTCATCGCCCCTGGAAGTCGGGCTTGCGCTTTTCGAGGAAGGCGGTCATGCCCTCGACTCGGTCCTCGGTCGCCATCGCGAGCTCGTAGAGCCGGCGCTCCTGTTCGAGGCCGGCGCTCAGGCCGGCCTCGTCCGCGGCCAGAACGGCCTGCTTGGCTAGCTTCGCCGCGACAGGAGGGCCCGAGGCCACAACCCGCGCGAGGTCGATCGCCTCGTTCAGCCAGGCGCCGCCGGTCGAGACCCGGTTGACGAGCCCCCAGGCGAACGCCTCCCGGGCGGTGAACCGCCGACCGGTGAGGACCAGCTCCATCGTGCGCTGCTTGCCGAGCACCCGTACCAGTCGCTGGGTGCCGCCGCCCCCGGGGATGATCCCGAGCGTGATCTCCGGCTGGCCGAATTCCGCCGTGTCGGAGGCGACGATCATGTCGCAGGCGAGCGCCAGCTCGCAGCCGCCGCCGAGCGCGAAGCCGGAGACGGCGGCGATCAGCGGCGTGCGGCAGCCTGCAACCCGCTTCCAGAAAACGGAGGTGGGGTGGAAGAGCGCCTCGCCGAACGAGCGGTCTCGGAGCGCCCGGATGTCGGCGCCGGCGGCGAAGGCCTCGTCGCTGCCGGCGAGGACGATCGCCCGCACCTCGGGGTCGCGGTCGCCGCGCTCGAGCGCGGCGCCCAGCTCCTCCATCAGCTCGGGCGACAGTGCGTTGTGCGCATCGGGCCGATTCAGCCTCAACAGCGCGACGGCCCCGTGGCGCTCCTCCTCGACCAAGGACCCCTCAGACATCGCGTCCACCAGCCGCCGGCCACCAGCTACTCATAGGGCAGGAACGCGGAGATCCCGGTCGCATCGCGGCCGATTATTAGCTTCTGGATCTGGGATGTGCCCTCGTAAAGGGTGGTGACACGGGCATCGCGAAGGTAGCGCTCGACCGGATGGTCGTCGACGTAGCCGGAGCCGCCGTGGACCTGGATCGCGGCGTTGGCGCACTCGACGGCCGACTCGGTGGCGTAGAGCTTCGCGATCGACGTCTCGATCGTCGACGGCTTTCCCCCGTCCTTCAGCATCCCTGCCCGCCAGACCAGGAGCCGGGCTGCGTCGCGCTTGACGATCATGTCGGCGATCAGCTCCTGCACCAACTGGAAGCGTGCGAGCGGCACGCCGAACTGGTTCCGATCCTGGGCGTAGCTCACCGAGGAGTCGACGCAACCGTCGCAGATCCCCACGCATCCGGCGGCCACCGAGTAGCGGCCCGAGTCGAGCGCCGACATCGCGACCTTGAAGCCGTCCCCGACGGCGCCGAGCATCGCGTCGTCCGCGACCTCCACCCCGTCGAGGGCGAGCGAGGCGGTGTCCGACGCCCGGAGGCCGAGCTTGCCGTGGATCTCCTGAGCCGAGAACCCCTCGTCGGAGGTCGGCACGAGGAAGCACGCGAGACCCTTCGGGCCCGAGTCCGGCTCGGTCTGGGCGAAGATCAGCGCCAGCTCGGCGAAGTTCCCCATCGAGATCCACATCTTCTGACCGCTCAGGCGCCAGCCGCCGTCGATACGTTCGGCTCTGGTCCGGAGGCTCGCGGCGTCCGAGCCGGTGTCGGGCTCGGTCAGGGCGAAGCAGCCCAGAGCCTCGCCCGAGCACAGGCGCGGCAGCCAGGTGCGCTTCTGCTCCTCGGTGCCCCAGCGCTCGATCGAGCCGCACACGAGCGAGGTCTGGACCGAGACCACGGTGCGAGCCGCGGAGTCGCCGCGCCCGATCTGCTCCACGATCAGCCCGTAGGAGACGTAGTCGAGCCCGCGGCCGCCGTACGCCTCGGAAACCGGGGCGCCGAGGTAGCCCATCTCCCCGAGCATTGCGGCGAGCTCGCGGTCGAACTTGGCCGCGCGGTCGTTCTCCCGGGCGCGTTCGACCACCTCCCGGTCGACGAAGTCCCGCGCCGTCTCCCGGATCAGGCGTTGCTCGTCGGTCAGCTCCAGGTTCACGCCGGCTCGCCCGCGGTCGTCCCCAGCCCCGCGCTCACGATCCGCTCGAACGCCCTCGACGCCTCGCGGGTGCGAGGCCCGGGCCAGTCCAGCGCGCGCCCGTCGATCGCCGAGATCGGCTGGATCTCGCGCGTCGTCGAGGCGAGGAACGCCTCGGCGGCGCCGCGCAGGTCGGCCACTTCGAAGGTGCCCTCGACGACGTCGATCTCGGCGACCAGGCGATCGCGGGTGATCGAGTCGAGAATCGCGTTCTCGAGCGAGGGCGTCTTCAGCACGCCGTCGGCGGCCGCCCAGAAGATCGTCGAGGTCGGGGGCTCGAGCACGGTCCCCTCCGGGGTGACGAGGACCGCCTCGTCGGCGCCGCGTTCCTGGGCGATCCGGGTCGCGTGCATGTTCGCCCCGTACGAGAGCGACTTGACGCGGTTGAGGATCACGGTGGGCTGGTACTCGACGGTCGCCACCGCGGCGCTGTCCGTCCGTGGTGCGAGCGCCTCGACCAGCAGGATCCGGCGCCCGGCCCGCGTCAGGATGATCCGCAGCTGGGCGTCGCCGTCGCCGTGCTCGGCGAGCAGCGCTGCGAGCTCGCCCTCGATCGCTGCGCGGTCGGCCGGCAGGTGGATCGCGGCGGCCGACCGCTCAAGCCGGTCGAGGTGCTCGCCGAGGGCGAACGGGCGGCCGCCGTAGAGACGGATGACCTCGAAGACGCCGTCGCCGCGGTAGAGGCCGTCGTCGGGGAGCGGCAGCACCGCCTCGGCCGTGGCAGTGACCCGCCCGTCGACGCTTGCCAGCTCCCTTGCTACCACGGCGCGAGGCTAGCGAAGCGGCGCAGACCTCCGCAGTTCGCGGTATGTTCGGGCGCAGTAGTCCGGCCTGGCATCCCCGATTCGGGGTATGTAACCCGGCTGGACGGCCAGGGGACGGCACCCATAGCGCCCAGGAGGGGCTCGGAAAACCGTTGAGCGACCTCTTGGGAGGGTGGAATCGTGCCAGGACGAGTGAGAAGAGTTTCGATCGCGACGCTGGTCGCCGTGTGCGTCGGCGCCGCGACCGTGCCGACAGCCGCCAACGCGGGCCCCGTCGAGGACCTCCTCGGCGGTATCGAGCAATCCGTCAACGACACAATGAACTCGGTCAACGGGCTGCTCAACGGCGGCGGCGGAGGCGGCGGAGCCTCGAAACCGGCCCCGGCCCCGGCTCCGCTGGCGGAGGGCGGAACCACGGATCCCGGGATCACGGGAACGAACCCGCATGCGCAGGGAGAGGTCCTCGACGTCACCACGGACGCACCGGTTCTCGACACGGTCGTCGGGACCGTAGTGATCGGTCAGAGCCGCGGCGAGCAGGACGAGAACGGGGACTACCACGGCAACGTGACCATCGCTTCGGTTTCCGGCCTGGGGATTGATCTCAGCTTCCCGACCGACGAGGGCGAGACCGAGACGAGTCCGCTTGACCCCGTCAACCAGGGGATTCTGGACTCGTTGTGCTCGGCCACCGATATCTGCCTCGGTCTGCTCGAGTTCACGTCCGATACCGACGACAACGGCTCCCATAACAGCTTCTCGGTTGCGAACGCCGACGTCCTCGAGGGCATCGTCGAGGCCGGGATCCTGGAGTCGGAGGGCAACATCGACGATGACGGGAGCTGCCAGACGGCTTCGGCCTCGTCCACCGTCGCGGACGTCGGCGTTGCGGATCAGCTCACCGCGGACGCGATGAACTCGTCGTCCGACTCGACGGCCTGCAACGACGGCACGGAGACCGCCAACGGCGACTCGCAGGTGCTCAACCTCGCCGGGGTCGATGTGCTGTCGACGCTCGCCGGCTGCGATGAGGGTGTGGTCGATGATGAGTTCTCCCTCGACCTCGTGCTGCTCTCGCTGGTCGAGGGCGTGTGCAACGGCGACGACACCAACGGCTCGCAGGCTTCCGCTCCGTACAACGTGCGTAAGGCCATCGGTCTGGAGGCGCTGCCGGATCTCGGAGATCTCCTCGGCTTCGGCCTGCTGGCGGTGGACGCGTCGACCTCTGAGTCGCACGCCCAGGCGCCCGGCGACGACGGGCCGGAGTGCCCCGACCCGAGCAACCCGGATTGCCCGCCGGTGGACGAGTGCCCGGACCCGGGCAACCCGGACTGTCCGGATGACCCCGGCGGACCCGATGACGAGTGCCCGGACCCGAGCAACCCGGACTGCCCCGACATCACGGTCAGCGCCGGCGGTCCCGGCGGTCCCGGCGGTCCCGGCGGCCCTGACGGGCCCTCGGCCGACACGCCCGACGACACCCTGGCGTTCACCGGCGCCGACATCGGCATCCTCGGCGCCATCGGCGTCGCCGTGATGGTGATCGGGCTGGCGCTGATGGCGGCTACCGACCGGCGCCGGGGCAACGCCGCAAGCGCCTAGCGGAGCTCGGGAAGCCGGGACGGGACGGGCGCGGCCGCGCCCGTCCCGCCGCCGTCCCGCCGCAGCGCCAGCGAAGATCCAGCGCGTGCCCGACACCCGCACGATCTGGCGACGCCGCGTGGTCCTGATGGCCGCGATCGGCCTCGTCGTCGCGATTCCGGTGACGATCGCCATGCGCGGGGGCGGCGATTCGGGCGGAACCGACGTGCCCGTGGCGCCCGAACCACCGGAGGTCGGCGAGGTCGAGTTCGACCGCGATCTCGGAGTCGAGCTGCGGCTGCCGGAGGGATGGAAGCGAAAGCACCAGCGGGACGCCGTGAGCTTCCGCAGCGAGGACGGCAGCGTGCTGATCGCGATCACCGCCCCCGGGCCCGCCCGCGACGTGAAGCAGATCCAGGAGGCGGCCGTGCGGACGATCAAGGCCGAGTACAGAGACGTCGACGTCGGCGGCGAGGATCGCGGCAAGCTCGGTGAGCGGCCCGCGCGGGTCGCCGCGGTCGCCGCGCGCACCCCCAAGAACCGCGACCCGGTGCGCATCCTGGTCGCCACCGCGAGGGGCGAGAAGGTGGCGTATCTGGTCGAGGTCTTCGCCGCGGGCGCCGACCCGAACGCTGCGCTCGTGGAGGCGCAGGTCCTCCTCAACAACCTCCGCCTCGAGGGTTGAGCGATGCGGTCCCGGGGCCGTTCGCTCTATCGTGGGCGCTGGGCATGGACTTCATCCTCATCTCGTTCGGGATGGTCGCGGCGCTGGTCGTCGTCCTGGTGTTGATCTCCCGCGCGTACCCCGGCAGCGGCGCCGACCTGGTCGGCTGGCGGCCGACGCGCTCCTACGAGGACGAGGCCCGGCTTGAGGCGGAGGACCTGAAGCAGATGATCGCGGCCCAGAACGCCTATCGGCGCCGGCGCGGCGCGGCCGAGCTGACCGAGGAGGACGCCCACCGGATGGCGCGCGAGGACGAGGAGCTCCGCGAGCGCGCCCGGGAGTCGTACGACCGGCGCCTGGCCGAGCTCGAGGACGAGTTCGGCGCCTGACCCTTGGCCCGGGCGCTGATCGTCGGCTGCGGCTGCCGCGGTCGCCTGCTGGGCCGGGCGCTCCTCGTCGAGGGGTGGCAGGTGCGCGGCACGTCGCGCTCGCCGGCTCGCCTTGACGCGATCGCGGCGGCGGGAATCGAACCGGCGTCCGCGGACCCTGATCGCGTCGGATCGGTGCTCGATCTGGTCGAGGACGTCGCGGTCGTCGTCTGGGCGCTGGGCTCGGCGACCGGGTCGCCGGAGCTGGTTGAGGCCGTCAACGGGCCGCGGCTGGAGCGCCTGCTGGAGCGGCTGGTCGACACACCTGTCCGCGGCCTCGTCTACGAGGGGGTTGGAGCGGTACCCGATCCCGCTCTGGCCGCCGGCGCCGAGCTCGTGCGCGCCGCGTCCGAGCGCTGGCGGATCCCGGCGGCGGTGGTCGCAGCGGACCCGGCGGATCCGGATCAGTGGGCGGGGGAGGCCGCGAACGCCGTGCGGGCGGTGCTGGCCGGCCCTGAGCCCCGGGCTAGGGGGTGACGCTCGGTGGGAAGTCGAGGTCGCCCGGCGGCCTCTGCTCGGCGTCGGGATCCGACCACTCGGCCCTGTCGGGGTTCACCTCCGGGCCCCTGTCGAGCTCGTCGACGGCGAGCTTGCCGCCGATCACCAAGGCCGCGACCAGCGCGAGCGCGGCGCCGTAGACGGTCGCCTGCTTCGCGAAGCTGGCGCCGTGCTTGTGGCCGACGACCCCGCGGCGCTTGTCCAGCCCCATCGCGTCGACATCGCTCTGCTCGTGCTTGGCGAGCCGCTCGGCAGCCGGCTCCTTCTCGATCACCGTGTGCCCGGTCCCTTCGCCATGCGAGGGACTCTAGCCCCGCGTTCGCCGGCTCGCCACCGACAACCGTCAGCCGGGAAGCCGGGTCAGGAGCTCGCCCAGGATCCGGGCAGTCGCGCCCCAGATCAGGTGCTCGGCGACGACGTACGTGGGGGTGCGGATCGGGATCCCGCGCCGCACCAGTCGGCGCATGGCGAAGCCGGCTCGCAGCTCGGGGACGCCGAAGGCCAGCACCGTCTCGACCTCGGCCGGGTTCGGCTCGAACTCGAGGTCGTGGCCGATCAGCCCGACGATCGGATGGACCTTGTAGTTGGTGACGAACGTCCCGATCGGCGGCAAGGCGCCGAGCACCTCGACCCGGTCGCGTTCGAGCCCGATCTCCTCGTGCGCCTCCCGCAGGGCGGTCTCGACGTAGCTCTCGCCCTCGTCGCGCCGGCCGCCGGGAAACGAGATCTCCCCGGCGTGGCGGCGCAGGTCCTGCCGCCGCTCGGTGAAGATCAGCCCCGCCTCGTCGGGCCAGCCGAAGATCGGAACCAAGACCGCGGCGTCGACCGAGCCGGCGGCGGGCATCGCCGCCGCCTCGTCGAGCGGCAGCAGCTCTCCCCGCAGCCGGTCCGCGTCGCTCAGATGATCACCTGGACGGTGCCGCCGTCGACTCCCCAGGCGGCGCCGGAGACGTACGAGGCCTGGTCCGAGCAGAGGAATGCGATGACCGCCCCGATCTCGGCCGGTTCGGCGAGCCGGCCGATCGGCCGCTTCGCCCCCGCGGCCTCCAGGGCCTCCTCGCGCGAGGCGCCGTCGGCGCGCGACTGGTCGAGGAGGCCACCCTCGTCCATCCACAGCTCGGACTTCGTCGGGCCGGGGCAGACGGCGTTGACGAGCACGCCGTCGCCGGCGTGGAGGTCGGCGAACAGGCGCGAGAGCGAGAGCTGCGCGGCTTTCGCCACCGAGTACTCGGGCATCATCGCCGAGGGCCGCTTGCCGGAGGTCGAGGAGACGTTCACCACCCGGCCCCAGCCGCGCTCGCGCATCCCCGGGATCAGGGCGCGCATCAGGCGCATCGGCGCCATCACGTTCAGGTCCCAGGCGGCCTGCCAATCCTCGTCGGGCACGTCATCGAGCCGGCGCCAGCGCGCGGTGCCGGCGTTGTTGACGAGCACGTCGACCGGGCCGAACCGCTCCTCGG
>Ga0268386_10004224_pt1 | contig 10544 bp, 7 predicted proteins | sample RVTome_15_FD_200260 | JGI IMG/M metagenome (GOLD analysis project Ga0268386, IMG submission 200260) | Soil microbial communities from uranium-contaminated site in the Upper Colorado River Basin, Wyoming, United States - RVT150D86... ... | reverse complement strand
TGGCGGCCGCATCGTCCCTGCCACTACCCGGCCGCTCCCTCCCGGACGAGCTCGCGCCAGGATTGACTTCGAGGCGGCCGGCCCCTATCCTCTTTCAAAGACTGGGCTTTCCTGATCCCTCAGGCGGAGGTGACTCGATGCGGTCGACCTGCGTAGTCCTCGGTGCGTTGCTCGGCCTGGGGCCGGCGACCCTGCACGCCCAGGAGTCCTCGGGCCTCGCGGGCCTCCTCCTGCGGTTCTTCTCTCCGTCGAACCCGGTCGTCCTCCAGGACAACCCGGTGCCCGCGTTCAGCCACGCCGCCCACTTCGTCTCCCAGCCGAGCGCCCAGGCCACCCTGACCCAGCTCAACCGCGGGATCGCCGCCCAGATCGCCACCTTCCCGGTCGGCACGTCCTCCGCGGGCTTCACCTACACCTTCGACTCCAGCCTCGGCGTCTACAACCGCACGACCCAGTCCTTCGGGCCCCTCTTCGCGGAGCGGCCCCAGACGGCCGGCAAGGGCAAGTTCAGCTTCGGGATCAACTACCAGAAGGCCACCTACGACGAGTTCGAGGGTCGGGACCTGGACGGGGGCGACCTCGAGCTCTTCCTCATCCACCAGGACACCAACACCGACGCGAGCCTCCTGAACCCCTGGTTCGAGGGCGACATCATCGGGGCCCGGCTCCTCATCGACCTCGAGAGCCAGACCACCGTGCTCTTCGCGAACTACGGGGTGACGGAGCGCTTCGACGTCGCGGTGGCGGTCCCGTTCCTCGACGTCTCCCTCGACGCCCGGATCAACTCCGAGATCGACCGGCTGTCCACCGCCCCCGACCCCTTCGTGGTGCACATCTTCCCCGACGGCGCCAGCCAGTTCACCTTCCGGGAGAGCGGCAGCGCGAACGGCATCGGGGACGTCCTCGTGCGGGCCAAGTACCACTTCCTGTCCAAGCCCTCCTTCAACCTCGCGGGCGCCACCGACCTCCGCCTGCCCACCGGGAACGAGGACGACCTGCTCGGCTCGGGGGCGACCCAGTTCAAGGCCTACCTGGTGGCGGGGGGCGGCGGCGGCCGGTTCTCGCCCCGGGCCAACCTCGGCTACACCTTCTCGAGCGGAGGGAGCGACTTCACGGGAGACCTCCCCGACGAGGTCAACTACACGGTCGGCTTCGACCTCGTCCCCCACTCGCGGGTGACCATCATGGCCGACCTCGTGGGACGGACCCTCCTCGACACCGAGCGGCTCGTGGAGAACCAGAGGACCTTCCAGTACGTCCTCCGGACCGACCCCACCATCCGCGAGACGACCCGGCCGGAGCTGGGCACGCGAGAGGGCAACCTGACCCTCCTCCTCGGGTCGGTGGGCGTGAAGGTCAACCCGGTGGGACGCCTGCTCCTGACCGGGAACCTGCTCTTCTCGATCGGCGACGGGGGGCTGCAGGACGACATCACCCCGGTCCTCGGAATCGACTACACCTTCTAGCCTGGCCGGGACGACCGGCGCCGCCTACTGCCCGATCGACTGGATCGTCCAGGCGCCGCTTTTCTGGACGAGCCGGAAGACCTGCTGCTGGGGCTTCATCTCCTTCCCGTTGATCGTGTCCCGGCGGGAGACCCTGACGGTGGCCTTCGTCCCTTCGATCTTCACCGAGTCGACGGCGATCCCGACGAGGTGGGACTGGATGGCCTTGAACGCGTCCTCGAGGCGCTTCTCTTCGTCGCCGGAGAGGTCGGGCTTGATCGTCTTGAAGAGCGCGACGTCCCGGGTCTCGATGGCTCGCCCGTAGTCGGCGATCACCTGCCGCACCGCCGGGTCGGGGCCGGATGGGACGGGCAGGCTGGGGGCGGAGGTGGGGCTGGCAAGCGAGGGAGGCGGCAGCGGGGCCTGGGCCTGGGTGGAGGGCGCGAGGCTGGGGGTCGCGCTCGCCGCGAGCGTGGGGGCGGTGGTGGCGGACGGCGTCGCGGTGGGAGGAACGGACGGCTTCGCGGCCGCGGCCGCCTGGCGGACGCGGGCGGCCCGCGCCGCCTCCGCGGCGGCGGCGGCGGCGGCGATCTCCGCGGCGCGCTGGGCGCGGGCGAAGCCGTCCCCGGCCTCGAGGAACCGCTGGGTGGCCTCGGCGTACTGGCCCTTGCCGAGCAGGCCCTCGGCCGCGGCCACCAGGCGTTCCGATTGCCCGAACTCCGGCTGCGGGCGCCCCTGCGCCCTCTCGGCCTCGCGGCGGGCCCGCCCGGCCCTTGCCCGCGCCTCCTCGGCCTGGCCCCGGAAGTGCTGGTTGAGCGCGGTGGTGAGCTCTCCCGCCACCGGATGGCGGGGGTCGATCGCGAGGACCCGGGCCAGGGCCGCGGTCGCGGCCTTCGTGTCGCCCCGCGCGAACGCGTCCCGGGCCCGTCCGGCGGAAGCCTCGAGGTCGTCGAGGGTCGCCTGGGCCCTCTGCCGCAGCTCCTGGGCCTCGGCGTTCGCGGGGTCCAGCTCGAGCACGGCGCGGGCCTGGACCAGCGCCTTCCCGTAGTCCTTGTTCGCGAGCTCGGTCCGCGCGAGCTCGATCTGGCCGGCGATGAGGGTCTCCTTGAGGATCCCCTCCTGCTCGCGGGCCATCTCGCCCGGGGCCATGGTGGGCGGGGTCGCCGAGCGGGAGCGGAGGAGGAGCCCGCCGGAGACGGCGACGGCGACCACCACCGTCCCCACCCCCACCCACAGCAGGGGGGACCGGGCCGGGGACTCCTCGACCCCCCGGAAGGTCTCGTCGGGCCGGGCGGTCCGCGGCAGGTCCGGCATCTCGATCCGGGTGGGGTCGAGGGCGGTGGCCCCGGTGACGAGGGTCCGCCTCTCCCCGGTCACGCTCCCGAGGTGGGGCGCGCTCGCGGGCACGGTCCCGATGATCGTCGGTCCCTCCAGGCCGCCGAGGGTGGCCTCGGCCTCCGGCGCCCCCAGCGCGGCCGCGGCGGCCCGGCTCGCCGCGATCGCCCGGCGGGCCGCCCGCAGCGCCCCCCGCATCTCCCCCGCGCTCTGGAAGCGGCGGGAGGGGTCCTTGGCGAGCGCGGTGTCGATCACCCGGACGACCGGGAGGGGCATCTCGGGGATCCACCTGCGGATCGGCTCGGGCTCCTGCTCCAGCACCTGGAACAGGACCGTGTGCATGGTGTCCGCGTCGAAGGGCTTCTTGCCCGCGAGCAGCTCGTAGGTCACCGCCCCCACCGAGAAGACGTCGGAGCGGGCGTCCGCCTTCTCGCCCCGCACCTGCTCGGGAGACATGTAGTTCGGGGTCCCCATCACCGTGCCCGTGCGGGTCATGTCCGAGGTGCCGAGGCGGGCGAGGCCGAAGTCCATGATCTTGACCGCGCGGTTCGGGAGGACGTGGACGTTCGCGGGCTTCAGGTCGCGGTGCACCACCCCCTTCTCGTGGGCGTAGGCCAGGCCGTCGCAGATCTGCTCCACGATCGACAGCCGGTCCTCGATGCGGGCCACCGCGCGGCGGGCGATCAGCTCCTTGAGGTCGGTCCCCTCGAGGAGCTCCATCACCAGGTAGGTGAGGCCCTCCTCCTCGCCGAACTCGAAGACGGTGACGATGTTCCGGTGGCTGAGGGCGGCCGCGGACTGGGCCTCGCGGAGGAAGCGCTTCTTGAACTGGTCGTCGGAGGTGAGGCTGGGGGCGACGGTCTTGATCGCGACCAGCCGGTTGAGCACGGGGTCGTGGCCCTTGTAGACCTCGCCCATCGCGCCGTGGCCGATCTTGCCGAGGATCTTGTACTTCCCGAGTTGCTCCAACCCATCCGCCTCGAGGCGCTCCGCTCCCTGGAAGCGTCGCGCCCTGGAAGAGTTCCGCCGATCGTATCACAGGAGCACGTTCCGGAGCCGCCGGCGACGGGAGCCGTCGCCCGCGCGCCGGAGGGCGGCCGGGCGCCCGCTAGCGGCCGGTTCGCTCGGCCCGCTCGAAGCGGAGGCGGGCCCGCATGAAGTCCCGGGCGGCCACCGCGTACCGGCGGCCCCGCAGGGCGGCGTCGCCCTCCAGGAAGATCGCGGTCCCCTCCTGGAAGGCGTCCACCCGGGTGCCCCGGGCCTTCTCCGCCGCCTGGCGCGCGGCCGCGGCGCGCTTCCTGGCCTCGTCGGCCCGGGACCGGAACGCGGAGTCGAGGCGGGGGGCGAGCTCCCCGGCCGCGGGGTGGTCGGGGGCGAGCTCCAGGAGCCGCCAGTACGCGTCGGCCGCGCGCGACGGGTCCGACCCCGCCGCCCTCGCGTCGGCCACCGACGCGTCGATCCGCTCCCTGGCCTGCCGCGCCCGGGCCAGGACCTCCTTCGCCCCCTCGTGCTCGGCGTCGAACTTCAGGGCGCGCTCCGCCCGGTAGGCGGCGTCGTCGTAGTCCCCCGCAGCCAGCCGCTTCTCCGCCAGCTCGACCTCGGTCTCCGCCACCGCCCGGGCCAGCTTGTCGATCTGGGGGGCGGCCTTCCCCGGAGACGACGAGGCGGCGGGGGCGACCGGACGCATCCAGAGCCCCACCGCCACTGCCACCGCCGCCACCGCGAGCCCGCCCACCGCGAGGAGGGGCAGGTTGGAGCGGTGGGTGCGGGCCGACCCCGAGGCGGAGCGGGCGCCCGACCCGGAGCGCGAGGTCGGGCGCTCCCCCCGGGAGACCGAGGCGGAGCGGGCGCCCGGGGCCTCGGGGGCGGGCGGCGGCTCCGCCTTCGGGGCCGGCGACCCGCTCGACGGGACGCTCGACGCCGGCGGCGCCTCGAGCTCGGGCATGGGCTCGTCGCCCCGCCCGGCCGCCACCGCTTCCCGGACGAGCTGCACCGCCCGGAGGAAGGCCGAGGCGTCGGGGAAGCGCCCGGCCGGGTCGCGGGCCATCGCCCGCTCGAGGAGCTGCTGGACGACCGCGGGGAGGTCCTTCACGATCTCCCGGGGGGGCCGGGGCTGGGCCTGGAGGACCATGTAGAGGACGGAGTGCAGCGACTCCGCGTCGAAGGGCTTGCGCTCGGTGAGGAGCTCGTAGAGCACGCAGCCGAGCGAGAAGACGTCGGACCGGGTGTCCACGTGCTCGCCCCGCACCTGCTCGGGGGACATGTAGTGGGGCGTCCCCATCACGAGGCCGGTGCGGGTCATGTCCGACCCGGAGAGGCGGGCCAGGCCGAAGTCCATGACCTTGATCTGGCCGTCGGGGAGGAGGTGGATGTTCGCCGGCTTCAGGTCGCGATGGACGATCGCGTGCTGGTGGGCGAAGGAGAGGCCGTCGCAGATCTGCTCCATCACCTCCAGCTTCTCGTCCAGGGTGCGGAGGACCCGCTCGGCGATGGCCTGCTTGAGGTCCATCCCCTCGAGCAGCTCCATCGCGAGGTACAGCTTGTCGCCCTCCTGGCCGAACTCGTAGACGGTGACGATGTGGGGATGGGCGAGGCGGGCCGCCGCCTGGGCCTCGCGCTGGAAGCGCTTCCGCTGGGTCTCGTCGGCCCCCACGTCGGCCGAGATCATCTTGACCGCCACGTGCCGGCCCAGGGTGGCGTCGTGGCCCTTGTAGACAGTGCTCGTCGCCCCTTGTCCGATCTTGCCGAGGATGCGGTACTTGCCGATCTTGTCCAAGGGACGCGACGGGATGATAGCACACGCGTCCGAGCGCGCCGGCGGGCCGTTCCCCCTCGCCGGTCGCCGCGAGATCTGCGGGCCTCCCTCCCCCTCGCCGCTTCCCGTAGAATGGCGTCGACTCGTCCGGGCTGCCACACGGGAGGACCCATGGCTGACGACAAGGCGACGCTGATCGACGCCCACGCGGACGTCGAGGGCAAGCTCAAGGGCAGGGACGCCCACATCCTCGGCCGATTCAAGGGCGAGGTCGAGGTGTCGGGCCGGGTCGTCCTCGGCGAGGGGGCCCGGGTGGACGCCAAGGTGGTGGCGGACGCCGCGGAGGTCGCCGGCGAGTTCAAGGGGGAGATCAAGGCCCGGGCGGTGACCCTGGCCGAGAAGGCCCGCGTCGAGGGGAGCGTGGACGCCCAGGTCCTCGTGGTGCGCGAGGGGGCCCGGCTCGACGGGGCGGTGAGCGCGGGGGGAGCCCGCGGCAAGGGCGGTCCGGGGACGGCCGGCGGGTGATCCTTCGCGAGCTGGCCGCGCGCCTGGGCTGCCCGGTGCGCGGGGACGACGCGGTGGAGGTCGTGCGCGTCGCCCCCATCGACCACGCGGGACCGGGGGCGCTCACCTTCGTGGCCGGACCGAAGTGGGCGAGCCGGCTGAAGACGACGCGGGCCTCCGCGGTGATCGTCGCTCCCTCGCTGGAGACCCCCCTCCCCAGCCTCCTGTCCGACAATCCCTACCTCACGTTCGCCCGGGCCCTCGCCGTCCTGCAGCCGCCGCCGGTCCCCCCGCCCGGCGTGCACCCCTCCGCGGTGGTCCACGAGACCGCGGTCCTCGGGGAGGGCGTGCACGTGGGGCCCCTGGCCGTCGTGGGGGCCCGCGCCCGGGTGGGAGCCCGCTCGGTGCTCCGGGCCCGAGTGGTCGTCCACGAGGACGTGGAGGTGGGCGAGGACAGCCTGCTGCACTCCGGGGTGGTGGTGCGGGAGGGGTGCCGGCTGGGGGACCGCGTGATCGTCCAGGACGGCGCGGTGATCGGCTCCGACGGCTTCGGGTTCGCCCGGGACGGGGAGGGGCGCTACCACAAGATCCCCCAGGTCGGGATCGTGGTGATCGAGGACGACGTCGAGATCGGCGCCCTCACCGCGATCGACCGGGCGGCCCTCGGCGAGACCCGCATCGGCCGGGGGAGCAAGCTCGACAACCTGGTCCAGATCGGCCACTCGGTGACGATCGGGAAGGACACCGTCCTCGCGGGACAGGTCGGGGTGGCGGGCAGCTCCCGGATCGGGAGCCGGGTCACCCTGGCCGGCCAGGTGGGGGTCGCCGGCCACATCGAGATCGGCGACGGCGTCGTGGCCACCGCCCAGACCGGGATCCCGAGCGACGTCGAGCCGGGGACGGTGGTCTCGGGCTACCCGGCGATCCCGAACCGGGAGTGGCTCAAGTCGAGCGCGGTCTTCCCGCGGCTCCCCGAGCTGCTGAAGCGGCTCCGGGCCCTCGAGCGGCGGCTTCCCGGGTCCGGCGAGGAGTAGGCCTCAGTCCTTCTCCCGGAAGCGGAGGCGCCCGCCGGGGACCGCGTAATAGCCCGACCGGTGTCGCACCCGGAGGTCCTTCGGCGCGACCTCCACCTTGAGCTTGCGGTACTTGCCGTCGAGCTTGGGGTTGCTGGAGACGAAGCCGAGGACGTACTGGCTGCCCAGCTCGTCGAGGATCTTCTGGTAGATCGTCGAGAGGTCGCGGGAGCCCACCGGGGAGTAGACGAGGCCCCCGCTCGAATCGGCGAGGGTGTTGAGGAACGCCCGGGAGGAGACGTAGCGGTTCGACCCGAGGCCGAAGTTGCCGTGGAAGGCGATCGGGTAGATCGTCACTCCCGCGGAGCGGACGAGGGCCATGACCTCCCCCAGGCTGATCGCGCTCGTGGAGTCCTCCCCGTCGCTGAACAGCACGAGGACCTTGCGTCCCTGGGAGTCCCCCACCCGGGCGAGGTAGACGCTGATCGCGTCGTAGAGCGCGGTGTTGCCCGCGCCCTGCATCTCCAGGATGCGCTCGAAGATCCCCTGCTGGTTCTCGCTCGTGTAGCGGGAGAGGCGGATGTCCTGGTCGAAGAAGATGAGGAGGAGGTCCCGGGCCCGGGGGATCGACTCCAGGAAGCGGATCGCCGACTCCTGGCTGAGCTTGATCTGGGCCTTCATGCTCTCGCTCGTGTCGAGGAGCATGCCGAGGTTGAGGCCGAGCTCCTCCTCGTGGCCCTGCTTGGCCGCGGGGGCGAAGAGCTGGACGCTCTGGGGCCGCCCGTCCTCCATGATCGTGAAGTCCTCGGGGTCGAGATCGCCCACGAGGTTGCCCTGCTTGTCGCGGACGGTCACGGTGACGTTGACCACGTCGACCGCCGCCGGGTAGACGGGGACCTGCTGGGCGGCCGCGGGAGCGGCCGCCGCGCAGAGGCCGAGCAGGAGGGGGTAATAGACGATCGAGCGGGTCCCGGGCATCTCCTGCCTCCCTTGGCTCGACTAGTGCAGCACGTCGATCACCCGCACGGCCAGCTCGACCTTGTTGAACGGCGGCATGATGTACACGCCGTGGGCCATCTCGCGGGCGGCGAGGGTCGCCGCCTGGGCGATCGCCACCCCTTCGGCCTGGGCCTTCTCCCCCGAGCCCGCCTTCCGCATCCGCTCCCGGGTGTCGTCGGGGATGCGCATCCCGGGGACCTCGTTGTGGAGGAACTCCGCGTTGCGGTGGGAATAGAGGGGGAGGATCCCCACCAGGATCGGGACGGTGACGTGCCGGATCATCGAGAAGAACCGCTCGAGGGTCATGGGGTCGTAGACCGGCTGGGTCATCACGTACTCGGCCCCCGCCTCCAGCTTCTGGTCGAGGCGCCGGACCTCCTTCTCCATGTCGGGCTTGCTGGGGTCGGCCCCGCAGCCCACGTGGATGCCCAGCGCGGGACCGATGAGGTTCCCCGCGAGGTCGCACCCGTGGTTGAGGTGGTCCATGATCCGGACGAGCCCGATAGAGTCGACATCGTACACCGCGGTGGCGTCGGGGTAGTCCCCCAGCTTGGGGGGGTCGCCGGTGATCGCCAGGATGTTGCGGAGCCCCAGGGCGTAGGCCCCCAGGAGGTCCGACTGCATCCCGAGCAGGTTCCGGTCGCGGCAGGTGTAGTGGAGGATGGTGTCGATCCCCACCCGGGTCTGCATGAGGACGCACAGGGCCTGGGCGCTCATCCGGGCCGAGGCCCGGGGCCCGTCGGCCACGTTGATCGCGTCGACCTCGTTCTCCTTGCAGTACTGGGCCCGCTCGAGGATCTGGCCGGGCTCCGCCCCCCGGGGCGGGTCCAGCTCCACCGAGACCACGAACTTCTTCCCGAGCTTCCGGGCGAGGGCGGTCTTCTCCTCGCGGGGGACGGGGACGGGCGCCTCCTTGGCCCGGCGGGGGGGGAGCACGGTGGCCGTCTCCCGGCCCGGCTGGAGCATCCGCACCGACCGCACGAGGTTCTTGATGTGGGCGGGGGTCGTCCCGCAGCAGCCCCCGACGAGGTGGGCCCCCGCGGCGATGAAGCGCCGGGCGTAGGACGCCATGTACTCGGGGGTGCAGAGGTAGACGTAGCGGCCGTCCACGAGGGCGGGGGCCCCCGCGTTGGGCATCGCGGAGAGGCGGGCCGTCCGGGCCACCGCGGCCATGCGCTCGATCGTGACGAGCATGGCCTGGGGGCCCTGGCTGCAGTTCGCCCCCACCACCGGGACCCCCCAGCCCTCGAGGGTGCGGACGACGTCCTCCGGGGTGTCGCCGTAGAGGGTGGTCCCTTCTTCGTTGAAGGTGAGGCTCACGACCACCGGCCGGTCGGCCGTCTGCTCCCGGATGGCCTCGAAGGCCGCCCGGGCCTGGTCGAGCGAGGGCATGGTCTCGACGAGGAAGAGGTCCACCTCGCCCTCGAGGAGCCCCTCGACCTGCTCGCGGTACGCCGCCTTCGCGTCCTCGAAGGGGACGTTGCCGATCGGGGCGAGGGGCTTGCCGATCGGGCCGATCGAGCCGGCCACGAGGCCGCGGCCGCTCGCCGCCTCCCGGGCGATCCGCGCCCCCTCGCGGTTGATCTTCCCGACCTGGGCCTCGAGGCCGTGGGGCCCCAGCTTGAACCGGTGGGCGCCGAACGTGTTGGTCTCGACGACGTCGGCCCCCGCGTCGAGGTACTCCTCGTGGATGCCGCGCACGAGGACGGGGTTCGAGAGGTTCAGCTCGTCGAAGCAGCGGTTGAGGAAGACTCCCCGGGCGTAGAGCATCGTCCCCACCGCGCCGTCGCACACGACGACGCCTTCGGCAAGGCGGTCGAGGAACGGCCGGACGGCGGCCGGGGCAGCCTTGGTGGTCACGTAGGGGGAGTTTAGCTCCGGCGCCGGCCGGGGGCAACGGGAACGGTGACGGCGGTCACAGCCGCGCCGGCCCGGGAGCCTTAGGCTGGTTGGATCGAGAGGACTGTCAGCGGCGAGTTGCGCGGCTCCGGGACGTCCCGGGCAGGCGCGGCGGGAGGGGTGACTTGACGATCCGCACCTGGCTGGCCGTGGCGGGGGCCCTCCTGGGACTCGCCGCCCCCCCGGCCGAGGCCCAGATCGCCGACCTCTCGGTCAGCGTGACCGCCTCCCCCAGCCCCGTCCCCCTCGGGGCGCAGTTGACCTACACGGTGACGATCGCCAACGACGGACCCCTGCTCGCCACCTTCATCTCGCTCCTCGACGTGCTTCCCGCGGGAACGACCTTCGTCTCGGTGACGCCCAGCGCCCAGTGCAACGGGGGCTCGCTGGTCACGTGCAGCTCCCTCGCCCTGCTGCCCGGCGCCAGCATGGACGTGGTCATCGTCGTGACCGTCACCGACCCCGGCGTGAAGAAGAACCGCGCCTCGGTCAGTTCCCTGCTCATCGACGACGACTCGACCAACAACGTGGCCGTGACGTTCACCCGGGTCACGAGCTGGCAGCCCACCGGCAGGCTCGCCCAGCCGCGGTCGG
>Ga0268386_10004223_pt1 | contig 10545 bp, 7 predicted proteins | sample RVTome_15_FD_200260 | JGI IMG/M metagenome (GOLD analysis project Ga0268386, IMG submission 200260) | Soil microbial communities from uranium-contaminated site in the Upper Colorado River Basin, Wyoming, United States - RVT150D86... ... | reverse complement strand
CGATGCCCCCCGCCCGGAAGCAGTCGCGGTGAAGGACGGGCGGATCGTCGCCGTTGGGGCGGACGCGGACCTGCGCGAACTCGCGGGCGCGGGGACGGAAGTCCTGGACCTCGGCGGAAGGATGCTCCTTCCCGGGTTCCAGGACGCCCACGTCCACCCTCCGGCGAGTGGCCTCGAGATGTTGCGCTGCAACCTTTCGGAGGTCTTCACGATCGAGGAGTACGAGCGCATCATCGCCGCCTACGCGACCGGCCATCCCGCAGCGGAGTGGATCAACGGCGGCGGCTGGTCGATGGACCTGTTCCCCGGCGGGAACCCCGGCCGTGACCTCCTCGACCGGGTGGTCCCCGATCGCCCGGTCTTCCTGTGGAGCCGGGACGGGCACAGCGCGTGGGTGAACTCGAGGGCGCTCGAGATCGCAGGGGTGTCGCGGGCGACCCCCGACCCCGCCGACGGATGGATCGTCCGCGATGCGGACGGCGAACCTACCGGTGCGTTGCATGAAGGCGCAGCGTTCCTCGTCGAGGACCTCGTGCCGGAGGAATCACCGGCGGCGTGGACCGAAGGGCTGCGGGTCGCTCAGCGGCACCTGCATGCCCTCGGCGTCACGGCGTGGCAGGACGCGAACGTGGGGACCGACGCGGGGTATCCCACGTTCGAGCCGTACCTGGACGTCGCGGGGTCGGGCGAGCTCACCGCCCGCGTGGTGGGGGCGCTCTGGTGGAACCGCCACCAGGGGCTCGAGCAGGTCGACAGTCTGCTCGCCCTGCGGGAACGGGGCCGTGTCGGTCGGTTCGCCGCGACGAGCGTGAAGATCATGCAGGACGGGGTCGTCGAGAACTTCACCGCGGGTGTGCTCGAGCCCTACCTGGACGCCGAGGGACGATCGACGGACAACGTCGGGAAGTCGTTCGTGGACCCCGAGGAGCTCAAGCTCGTCGTGACGAGGCTCGACGCCGCGGGGTTCCAGGTGCACGTCCACGCGATCGGGGAGCGGGCGGTCCGTGAGGCGCTCGACGCATTCGAGGCGGCCAGGGCGGCGAACGGACCGAACGATCTCCGGCACCACATAGCCCACATCCAGGTGATCCATCCAGACGACGTCCCCCGCTTCGCGGCGCTCGGCGTCGTGGCCAACGCGCAGCCGCTCTGGGCGGTGAACGAGGGGCAGATGGAGCACCTCACGATGCCCTTCCTCGGTCCCGAGCGGAGCACGTGGCAGTACCCCTTCGGCAGCCTGGTCCGCACCGGCGCCGTCCTCGCGATGGGCAGCGACTGGTCGGTCTCGAGCGCGAATCCCGTGTGGGGCATCCACGTCGCGGTCAACCGGATGGCTCCCGCCGAGTACGCGTACGGTCACGAGAGCGAAGCGCCGTTCCTTCCGGACGAGCGCCTCGACGCGAGGACGGCGCTCGACGCCTACACGATCAACGCCGCGTACGTGAACCACCTCGAGCGGACGACCGGCTCGATCGAGGTCGGCAAGGAGGCGGACCTGGTCGTGCTCGACCGCGACCTCCTGTCGCCGCCCGCCGAAGAGCTGTACACCGCCACCGTGCAGCTGACGTTGGTCGGAGGGGAGCGGGTCTTCGCGAGCGACGATCTCGCCTGAGTCCTGACCGTTGGTCAGGGGCGCTCGTTGCCAGCCCAGGAGGCCGAACGCACGATACCGGCGACCGCCCGGCGGCCTCCGACCCGACGAGAGGAGCCTCCATGCCGTTCGACATGAGCCAGGTGCAGCGCGGCGCCCGCAACCGGCGGACGCCCTATCACGAGGCGACGCAGCGGTACGAACCCAAGGGCTACACGGTCTACAACCACATGTACTTCCCGATCCGCTTCGACACGTTCGAGGCGGAGTTCGACGCCTTGCTGAACGGTGTCACCCTGTGGGACGTCTCCGTCGAGCGGTGCCTCGAGATCGGCGGCCCCGACGGCTTCCGTTTCGCCCAGTTGCTCACCCCACGCGACCTGTCCGGGTGTGCGGTGGGACAGGCCAAGTACGTCCTGATCTGCGACCGCGACGGCGGGATCGTGAACGACCCGGTCCTCACGCGCATGGACGAGAACACGTTCTGGTTCGCGCTCGCGTCCTCGGACGCGCTCCTGTTCGCCCGCGGATTGCGGAGCGCGTATCCGGACCTCGACGTGACGATCCGGGAGGCGGATGTCGCGCCGCTCCAGGTCCAGGGTCCGAGGTCCAAGGATCTGATGGTCAAGCTGCTGGGCGAGGAGATCCTCGACCTCAGGTACTACTTCTGGACGGAGGCGAAGATCGCCGGCGCGCCGGTCGTCGTCACCCGCACCGGCTGGACGTCCGAGGTGGGCTACGAGGTGTACCTCACGGATACGAGCAAGGGTGTCGAGGTGTACGAGGCGATCATGGAAGCCGGCCGCGAGTTCGGGATCAGGCCGACGGGGCCGAGCGACATCCGGCGGATCGAGGGCGCGATCTTCAACTGGGGCGCCGACATGACGTACGAGGACAACCCGCTCGAGCTCGGCCTCGACCGACTCGTCGACTGGGAGCTGCCCGACGACGCCAGCATCTCCATGGCGGCGCTGCGCGAGATCCGCGATCGTGGCGTGAGCCGCCGCATCAACGGCGTCGAGCTCGACGGCGATCCGTTCCCCGAGCTGAACAACCTGAAGTGGCCGATCGTCGATCCCGAGGGCACGAAGATCGGCAGGGTCACCTCGGCGATCTACTCGCCGCGCCTGGCGAAGAACATCGGCTTCGCATGGCTCCCGGCCGAACGCTCGACGCGAGGCGCCAACTTCACGGTCGAGAGCGAATGGGGGCCCAGGCAGGCCACGGTGGTCGAGATGCCGTTCGTGGATCCGAGCAAGCAGATCCCGATCTCGTAGCCGACGAACGGCGGGATTGAAGCGCCGTTCAGGCCTCCTGCGCAGTTCGGGGACTTGCAAAGAGGGAGGCGCCTGAACGATTATTCAACCCGAGCGGCGAACGCCGCTCGAGCCTGAGCGAAGGAGAGCGGCCAGATGGCGAACGAGCGCGCGGAGATGCTCGAGCAGAGCGCGACGATCTACTTCGGGCCGTGGTACCGGCGATCGCCCATGTTCGAGGCGACCCGTCGGGCCGGGTGCACCGCGTACGACGTGTACAACCACATGCTCCTGCCCGCCTACTTCGACGACCCCGTGACCGAGTACTGGGCCCTGCTGAACGACGTCACGGTCTGGGACGTCGCGGTTGAACGCACGGTCGAGATCTCGGGCCCGGACGCGGACCGTTTCGTCGACCAGCTGACCTGCCGGGACCTCACGAAGTGCGCGGTGAAGCAGGGCAAGTACATGATCGTGACGGCTCCAGACGGCGGGATCCTGAACGACCCGGTGCTCCTGCACGTCGACGAGAGCAGGTGGTGGATGCAGCTCGCCGACTCGGACGCGGGCCTGTACGCGCTCGGCGTTGCGTCGCAGTCGCCCCTGGACGTGGAGATCTCGTACCCGGCTGCCTACCCGATGCAGATCCAGGGGGCGAAGGCGGCGAAGACGCTCGAGAAGCTGGTCGGCGCGTCGATCTACGATCTCAAGTACTACTGGTGCGACTGGTTCGACATCAAGGACATCCCCGTGATGATCAGCCGGACGGGATGGACCGCGGTGCAGGGCTTCGAGATCAACCTCCTCGACCCCTCGCGCGGCGACGACCTTTGGAACGCGGTGTTCGAGGCCGGCGACGAGTTCGCGATCCGGCCGGTGGCGCCGGTCGAGGCCCGGCGGATCGAGGCCGGCATCATGAACTACAACTCCGACATGACGCACGAGGACACGCCCCTTCACATCACCGGGCTCGAGCACCTGGTGGAGGATCAGCCGCAGGACTACATCGGCAAGGAGGCGCTCGAGGCGCTGAAGGCCACGGGCGTCGACCGCAAGCTGGTCGGGATCGAGTGGCCCGGCGACGAGCTCCGCGCCGAGCTCTCGTGGTTCTGGCCCATGATGCGGGACGGCGCCCAGGTCGGCCGGGTGACGGACGCGATCTGGTCGCCGCGGCTCGAGCGGAACATCGGGTACGCCTGGGTTCCGATCGACCTGGCTGCGCCGGGCACCGAGATCGACGTCGAGTCCGAACATGGGCCGCTGCGGGTGCGCACGGCGACGATCCCGTTCATCGACCCGAAGAAGGAAGTCCCGGCGGCCTCGCTCCGCGGGGAGTGACCTCCGATGCGACGGGCTCGGCTCGACCGACGACCGCCGCAGACGGCTCCGGCGCCGCGTGGGTTCCGCAAGGCCCTGCTGCTGATCGAGCGCCCGACGAAGGAGGCGTTCTGGGACTGCCGGATGTGCGGGCAGTGCATCCTGCATTCCACCGGGCTGTCCTGTCCGATGCGGTGCCCGAAGAACCTGCGCAACGGGCCGTGCGGGGGCACGCTGCAGGACGGGAGCTGCGAGGTCGTGCCGGAGATGAAGTGCGTCTGGGTGAGCGCGTGGGAGGGTTCGCGCCGCCTGCCCCTGTGGCGCTCGCACATCTCTCACGTCGAGCGACCGACGGACTGGAGGCTCCAGGAGACCGGGTCGTGGGAGAACCTGCTCACCGGCCGCGATCGCCACGTGCCGGCGGGCTGGGCTGCGGCCGGGGGCGCGAGGCACGCGGAGGGTGCGGAGCGGACGGCGTGACCCAGCCGAGGAGCCGGCTGCACGAGCTGCTTCTCGCGGGCCAGTTCGTGGTCACGGCGGAGCTCCAGACGAGCGACTCGGCGGATCCGGATTCGGTCACCAGGCTCGCCGACCTGCTGCGCGGCAGCGTGGACGCGGTGAACTGCACCGACAACAGCGCGGCGCACACGCACATCTCGCCGCTCGCCGCGGCGCACCTGCTGGCCGACGAGGGGGTCGAGCCGATCATGCAACTCGTGTGCCGCGACCGGAACCGGTTGGCCCTTCAGGCGGACCTGCTCGGGGCGGCGGCGCTCGGCGTTCGGAACGTCGTGTGCATGACCGGCGACGATGTCTCGGTCGGAGACCATCCGGAGGCGAAGCCGATCTACGACATCGACTCGGTCCACCTGTTGCGCGTCGCGAGCATCATGCGCGACGACGGCGTCTACCTCTCGGGGCGCGCGCTGACGGGTGCGCCCAGCTACCTCATCGGGGCCGTCGAGAATCCGTTCGCGCCGCCGCTCGAGTTCCGGCCGATGCGCGTCGGGATGAAGGTCGAGGCGGGGGCGGAGTTCATCCAGACCCAGATCTGCTTCAACCTCGAGAAGATGCGCCTGTTCATGGCGCGCTGCGGGGAGCTGGGGCTGCTCGACCAGGTCTGGATCCTGGCCGGGGTCTTCGTCCCGAGCTCGGCCAGGGGCGTCAGGTACCTGCGTGATCAGGTCCCCGGCGTGGACGTCCCGGACGCGGTTATCGAGCGCATGGAGGCGCAGCCGCCGGAGGCCCAGAGGGCCGAGGGCATCCGGATCGCCCTTGAGATCGTCGAGCAGGTCCGTGAGATCCCGGGCGTCCGGGGGATCCACCTGATGACGATCAACCACGAGGAAGCGATCCCGCAGGTCGTTGCCGGTTCGGGCCTGCACCCGCGCCCCTAGCGCGAGCTCCAGGCAGGCTCCGCACGGCCGGTGAACGCTTCAGGAGCCCGTGTCGAATCCCGGCAGGACCCGACAGACTGGAGAGACACGATCATGAGGCGTTCACTCGTCGCACTCGCCGCCGCTTCGGCCCTCGGGCTCGCGGCCTGCACGGCCGGCTCCACGCAGACGAACCATGCCGAGCCGCGGACGCTGCCCTCGCCGAAGGACCCCACGGTCATCCGGGCGAACAACTCGGTGGAACGCGTGGTCGAGCGTGTCCTGCCCGCGGTCGTGAACGTGGTGGCGGGCGGCGGTGAGGGGACCGGGTTCATCATCCGCGAGGACGGCGTGATCGTGACGAACTACCACGTCGTGGAGGGCGCCTCGTCGGTGAAGGTGCTGACCTCGGATGAGGAGCCGAGAGACTTCTCGGCCCGCGTGATCGGCGGCGACGTCCAGGCCGACCTCGCGGTCCTGGACGTGGACGCGGAGGACCTGCCGACGGTTCCGCTCGGCGATTCGGACGACCTGGATCTCGGACAGCAGGTCGTGGCGATCGGGTACGCCCTAGGGCTGGAGGGCGGCCCCTCGGTGACCTCGGGGATCGTCTCCTCGCTCACCCGTGAGATCACCGTGCCCGATCCCAACTGCGCCGAGTGCGAAGAGCAGCAACGCGTCTACGCGGACGTGATCCAGACCGACGCGGCGATCAACCGGGGCAACTCCGGCGGGCCCCTCGTCGACCTGGCGGGCAACGTCGTGGGGATCAATTCGGCCGGTTCGACCGGTGCCGAGAACATCGGCTTCGCGATCCAGATCAACTCGGTCAAGCCCACGATCTTCCAGGCCGCGAACAACCCGGGAGAGCCGGTCGCATTCATGGGCGTGAGCTCTACCGACGCGAGCGACCCCGAGTTCCAGTTCCAGTTCGGCTCGCAGGCGGACGCGGGCGCGGGGATCCTCGAGGTCGTGTCGGGCGGCCCTGCCGAGGCCGCCGGGGTCGAGGTCGGGGACGTGATCGTCTCCTTCGGCGGTGAGCCGGTCTCGACCTCCGTCGAGCTCGGCGAGGCGATCCGCTCACACGAACCCGGCGAGCGCGTGGAGTTCGAGGTCGTTCGCCCGGACGGCGAGAGGGTCACCCTGACGGCCGAGCTCGGCGAGAACCCGGTCGCGATCGGCTGAGTCAGAGCGGGCCGCCCTGGGCCGGGAAAGGCCCGTGCGCTAGCCTGACCTGCGTGAAGGTGAGGCTCCGCAACCCGGATCGGGAGGTCGAGCTCGCCGGCGGCCGGCGGATCCACGACGTGCTCGGTGAGCTCCGTATCGACCCGGACACGGTGCTCGTGATCCGCGAGCGCGAGCTGCTCACGCGCGAGGACCGGGTCGGCGACGCGGACGTGATCGAGATCCGCCCCGTGATCAGCGGCGGCGCGCGCCCGATCCGGATGAAGTGCCGGCGATGCAAGGCGCCGGCGATCGTCGAGCTCCGGCGGCACAACGCGGCGTTCTGTCGCGGCTGCTTCCTCCGCCACGTGCGCGAGCAGGTGAAGCGCGCGATCGAGGCCTACGACATGCTCGGGCCCGCCGATCGCGTCCTGGTCGCCGTCTCTGGCGGCAAGGACTCGTTGGCGCTATGGGACGTGCTCCTCGATCTCAGGTACCGGGCCGACGGCCTCTACCTCGGCCTCGGGATCGGCGAGTACTCGTCCCGCTCGGCCGAGGTCGTCCGGTCGTTCGCCCGAGACCGCGATGCCGGGCTGGTCGAGGTGGACCTCGCACGGGACTACGGGTTCGACATCCCGACGGCGGGCCGCAGGGGGTCGCGGTCCACGTGCGCCGTCTGCGGCCTCTCGAAACGCTACGTCTTCAACCGCGCGGCACGCGAGGGCGGTTACGACGCCGTCGCGACTGGCCACAACCTCGACGACGAGGCCGCCACGCTCCTCGGCAACACGCTGCGGTGGCAGACCGACTACATCGCTCGCCAGTTCCCCCTGCTGGAGGCGGAAGAGGGTCTGGTGCGGAAGGTCAAGCCCCTGTACCGCCTCTCCGAGCTCGAGACCGCCGCGTACGCGTTCCTGCGTGGGATCGACTACGTCGTGGAGGAGTGCCCGCTCGTCGCCGGCAACACGCAGCTCCGGTACAAGGAGGCGATGAACCGGCTCGAGTCCACGTCCCCGGGGACGAAGGCGCAGTTCTTCCTCGGCTATCTGGAGCGGGCCGCGCCGCTGTTCGCCGAACAGGATGCGGCCGAGCTCGTTCCCTGCGAGCGGTGCGGGCAGCCGACGACCGGTCGGTTCTGCGCCTTCTGTCGCGCGCAGGCACAGATCCTGGGGGAGCGACTCGAGGAGCGGGCCGGCGGCGAGGAGCTAGAAACCCGCCCCGACGAGGTGGCCGGGAACCTGTCCGAGGAGGTCCTGCCGGTCGAGATCTACGGGGCGACGATCAGATGAGCGGACCGTTCGAGCCGGGGGAACGGATCCTGCTGGTCGACCAGCGTGGGAGGCGGTACCTGATGACGCTGCGGCCCGGGGAGACGTGGCACTCGCACGGCGGCGGCCTGCCGCACGACCTGGTGCTCGGCTCGGAGGAAGGGGTCGTCGTGCACTCGGCCTCGGGGATGGCGTTCCGGGCGTTCCGGCCTCGGATGGCGGACTTCGTCCTGAAGATGCCGAGGGGCGCACAGGTCATCTACCCGAAGGACGTGGGCGCGATCCTCGTGGAGGTCGACGTCTTCCCCGGGTCGCGGGTGCTCGAGGCCGGCACGGGGTCGGGGTCGCTCACCATCGCCCTGTGCCGCGCGACGGGGCCCGAGGGCCGTGTGGTGTCGTTCGACGTGCGCGAGGAGTTCCAGGCGAAGGCAGCCGGCAACATCGAGGCGTTCTTCGGGAAGATCCCGGACTGGCTCGAACTGCGCGCCGGCGACGTCCTGGAGGTCGCGGCGGGCGGAGAGACGTTCGACCGTGCCGTCCTCGACCTGCCCGAGCCGTGGGCGGCGCTCGAGGCGCTTGCCGCCGTGATGCCGCCGGGCGGGATCCTCGGGACCTACCTGCCGACCACCGCACAGGTCCAACAGCTCGTCCTCGCGCTCGGACGGGCGGGGTTCGAGCACCTGGAGACGTTCGAGGTGCTCCGGCGCTCGTGGCACGTGACCGAGCGGAGCATGCGGCCGGATCATCGGATGGTTGCGCATACGGGGTTCCTCACGGTCGCGCGGCGCGTCACCGGCGAGTCATAAGGTAGGGCTCAGGCCAAACCCCAAGGCTGCCGAAACCGTATCCACATAGGCCGGAAGACCTCCCCCAGCCTCCCCGGTCGGCGGGAAGACCGGAGGTATGCTTCCGCAACGCTGGAGGTCGAGGAGATGCCCGAGCCGGACGCACGGGAACGGCAGGAGACCTACGAGAAGCAGATCCACGAGCTTCAGACGCAGGTCCGCTTCCTCGAGGACGAGATCACCCTCCTGCGCCGCCGTCTCACCAACGCGCCCAGGCAGGTCAAGCTGCTCGAGGACAAGCTCCTCGAAGCTCGCTCCGACCTGGCGCGGGCGCTCTCCCAGAACGAGAAGCTCGCCGGGACCCTCCACTCCGAGAAGGAGCGCATCGAGGGGCTCCGCGAGGAGGTCGAAAAGCTCAGCCAGCCCCCCGCCTCGTTCGGCGTCTACCTCGCGACGAACGAGGACGGTTCGGCCGACGTCTTCACCGCCGGCCGCAAGATGCGCGTGAACGCGTCTCCCGACCTCGATCCCGCGCGCCTGCGGAAGGGCGTAGAGGTGATCCTCAACGAGGCGCTGAACATCGTCGAGGTGCTCGACCCCGACCGCGCAGGCGAGGTCATGAAGGTGAAGGACCGGCTCGGCGAGGACCGGGTGGTGGTGGTCGGCCGCGGCGACGAGGAACTCGTGGCCACGCTGTCCGCCGGGCTCCTCGCGGAGTCGATCCGCGCCGGCGATCCCCTGCTGATCGACCCGCGCTCGAGCGTGGCGCTCGAGAAGCTTCCGAAGGAGGAGGTCGAGGAACTGGTTCTCGAGGAGATCCCCGACGTCTCCTACGAGGACATCGGGGGGCTCGAGGGGCAGATCGAGTCGATCCGCGACGCCGTCGAGCTTCCGTTCCTGTACGCGGAGCTGTTCCAGGAGCACCAGCTCGAGGCCCCGAAGGGGGTCCTGTTGTACGGCCCGCCGGGGTGCGGGAAGACGCTGATCGCCAAGGCGGTCGCGAAGTCGCTCGCCGACAAGGTGAAGGAGCGCACGGGTCGCCAGGACGCGCACTCGTACTTCCTGAACATCAAGGGCCCCGAGCTCCTCAACAAGTACGTCGGCGAGACGGAGCGTCAGATCCGGCAGATCTTCCAGCGCGCCAAGGAACGGAGCGAGGAGGGCCTGCCGGTCATCGTGTTCTTCGACGAGATGGACTCGATCTTCCGGACGCGGGGGAGCGGCATCTCGAGCGACGTCGAGTCCACGATCGTGCCGCAGCTGCTCTCGGAGCTCGACGGCGTCGAGACGCTCAAGAACGTGATCGTGATCGGCGCCTCCAACCGCGAGGACCTGATCGACCCCGCGATCCTGCGGCCGGGTCGGCTCGACGTGAAGATCAAGATCGAGCGTCCGGACGCCGGCCAGGCGGCGGACATCATGGCCAAGTATCTCAACCCCTCCGTCCCGATCCACCCCGAGGACGTGGGGCGGACCAGCGGGGACGTGAAGGTCGCGATCGGCCGGATGATCCAGTCGACGGTGGACCGGATGTACTCCGAGGCCGACGACAACCGGTTCCTCGAGGTCACGTACGCGAGCGGGGACAAGGAGATCCTGTACTTCAAGGACTTCAATTCGGGAGCGATGATCGAGAACATCGTCCGGCGTGCCAAGAAGGAGGCGATCAAGCGCTTCCTGTCCACGGGCGAGAAAGGGATCAAGGGCGAGGACCTGTCGCACGCGATCCGGGACGAGTTCAAGGAGAACGAGGACCTGCCCAACACCACGAACCCCGACGACTGGGCC
>Ga0268386_10004222_pt1 | contig 10545 bp, 6 predicted proteins | sample RVTome_15_FD_200260 | JGI IMG/M metagenome (GOLD analysis project Ga0268386, IMG submission 200260) | Soil microbial communities from uranium-contaminated site in the Upper Colorado River Basin, Wyoming, United States - RVT150D86... ... | reverse complement strand
GCCTTGCCCTGCTTGTTCACGTCGTCGTCGAGGAAGCCGACGACCTCGAAGCCGAGCTCGCGGTGGGCGAGGAGCTTGCCGGTGATCTCGCGGCCGAGGGCGCCGGCGCCGACGACCAGGATGCGCTGGAGGTTCTCGCCGTGGAGCCGCCGCCGCCGCAGCCAGCCGCGCAGGCCGGCCCGGCCGAGCACGACGAACGCGACGTCGATCGCCGCGAACAGGGCGAAGAAGGCGCGGCTGTAGGTGTAGTACTCGAAGGTCCCGTCGGGCCGCATCGTGCCCTGCGGCCGCACCCAGGTCATGAAGAACGACACGAGCACCGTGCCGAGGAGCACGGCGAGCACCACGGTGAGCGCCTCGTCGACGCGGCTGCGCCCCCGGCGGACCTGGTAGAGGCCGTGGAAGTGGAAGACCACCGCCCAGGTGACGAGCACCACCGGCAGGAGCTGGAGGTACGGGAGGAACGACTCCGGCGGGTTCTTCCGGAGCACCTCGGCCAGCGGGTCGAACCGCAGCCACCAGGCGACGGCGAAGGCGGCGAGGGTCGCGACGAGGTCGGCGGACAGGTACAGGCCGGCCGTGACGCGATGCCGTGAGCGGATCAAGGAGTCTCTTTCGTTTGGGGTTCGCGCGCGCGCGCTACGGTCGTATCCACGAGTCTCGCCTCGACGAAAGCTCGGAACCTTTCGCGGAAATCTGCGCGGGAGAACGCTTCGGACCGGGCGCGAAGGTTCAATGCATTGAAGCCGATCCGGCGCGCTTTGTCAATGGCCGCCGCGAGCCGGCCGGCGTCGCCGGCGCCGTCGTAGAGGACCCCGTGGACGCCGTCCTCGACGACGTCGAGGACCCCGCCTTCGCCGAGGGCGACGACCGGGGTGCCGGAGGCGAGCGATTCGACCGAGGCGATCCCGAAGTCCTCGACCCCGGGCTGGAGGAAGCAGGCCGCCCCCCGGTAGAGCCGGGCGAGCTCCTCGCCCTCCACCCGGCCCCGGAACCGGGCGCGGGCGGCGCCCATTCCTTCGAGCCGCCGCCGCTCCGGGCCGGTGCCGACGACGACGAGGTCGAGCCCCGCCCGCTCGCAGGCCTCGACCGCGACGTCGATCCGCTTGTACGGGGCGAGCGCCGAGACGACCAGGGCGTAGGGCGGCTCGGCCCGCGGGCGATCGGCGGGGGCGGCCTCGCCGGGGGGGAACGCGTCGAGGTCGACCGGCGGGTGGATCACCTCGGCGTCGCGCCGGTAGTAGCGGCGGATCCGCCGGGCGACGAAGCGCGAGTTCGCCACGAAGGCGTCGACCCGCGCCGCCGAGGCGACGTCCCAGGCGCGCAGGGCGGTGAGGACCAGCCCGCGCAGCCGGGCGCCCGGGCCGCGGCGGCGCGGGAAGTAGGCGTGCTCCTGGTCCCAGGCGTAGCGCATCGGGCTGTGGCAGTAGCAGACGTGGAGCGCGCCGGGCGCCGGGATCGCCCCCTTCGCCACGCAGTGGCTCGTCGACACGACGAGCCGGTACGGGCCGAGGTCGAAGTCCTCGATCGCGGCGGGGAACAGCGGCAGGTAGCGGCGGTAGTGGCGGCGCACCCCCGGGGCGCGCTGGAGGAAGCTGGTGCGGATCGGATGCGCCTCGAGCCGCGCCGAGACGCTGCCGGCAAAGTGGAACAGGGTGAAGATCGGCGCTCCCGGCCACAGCGCGGAGAGCTCCTCGAGCACCTTCTCGCCGCCGCGCATGCCGGTGAGCCAGTCGTGGACCAGCGCGACCGCCCCGGCCGCGACGTCTCCGGCCGCGACGTCTCCGGCCACAGGGCGGTGGGCTCCGGTCCGGCGGGCGACGCCCGCGACGGGCTCGCCGGCGCTCATCCGGCGGGCTTCTCGCGCGGGGAGGGCGCCGTCTCCGCGGCGGCGGCGGGCGGCCGGCCCGCGGCGCCGCCGCGGCCGCTGCCCAGCAGGCGCCGCCGCCCCGCCGCGGCGGCGATCGTCCGCTCGTAGATCTCGAGCGTCCGCTCCGCGGTGCGCCGCCAGCTGAAGTCGTCGGCCCGCCGCAGGCCGAGCTTGGCGAGCGAGGCGCGATGCTCGGCGTCCCCCATGCACTGGCCGATCGCGTCGGCCATCGCCTCGACGTCGAGCGGGTCGACGAGGTGGGCGTAGCCCTCGGCGACCTCCTTGAGCGCGGAGGTGTTCGAGGTGACGACCGGCACGCCCGAGGCCATCGCCTCGACGACCGGCAGGCCGAACCCCTCGTACAGGGTCGGGTAGAGGAACAGCATGGCGCCCTGGTAGATCGCCGGCAGCGCCTCGGAGGCGACGTGCCCGAGCAGCAGGACGTCGCCGGCGATGCCGAGCTGCTCGGCCCGCTGGCGGATCTTGAACTCCGCCGCCGAGCGATCGCCGACGCAGACGAGCGGGGCGCTGAACCCGGACCGCTTCCGCGCCCGCGCGTAGGCCTGCACGACCCGGTCGAGGTTCTTGTGCGGCTTCGACGCGTTGCCGACGAACAGGACGTACGGCTTGGAGATCCCGAGCTGCCGCAGCCAGCGGTCGAGGTCCTCGGCCGCCAGCCGCGTCCGGAACACGTCGTCGACCCCGTTGTAGATCACCTGGATCTTCGCCCCGTCGACGTCGAAGTAGCGCCGCAGGTCGGCCTTCGTGTTCCGCGACACCGCGACGACCCGGTCGGCCCGCATCAGGGTGTGGCGGATCATCCGCTGGGCGTAGAAGAAGGCGAGCCGGCTGGGCAGGAACTCCGGGTAGAGCAGGTGGATGATGTCGTGGATCGTCGCCACGACCGGCGGGCCGACCGCGGCCGGCAGCACGTAGTGGGTCGAGTGGTAGAGGTCGACGTCGAGCCGGAACAGCCGCCAGGCGACCGAGAGGACCTCGCGCAGCGAGTACACCGGCGCCCGCTCCTGGACCAGCCGGAAGCTGTCCGGCAGCGCGAGCGGGACGTCGCGCGGCGGCGTCCGGACGAGCAGGGTGTAGCGGTTCTCGCGGTCGATCTCGGCGAGGTGGACGACCAGGTTCCGGACGTAGGTCCCGATCCCGAAGTCCTCGAGCTTGCGCGCGTCGATGCAGATGTGGTGCGCCACCAGCCTAATCTACCGCGGACCGCCTCCGCGGCCCCGTCGTCCTGAGCGGAGCGAAGGAGCTCCGCGGCGCCCCCACGGCAGGCCGCCGCCCCCTCACGGCCCGTCCCCCAGCGCCTCCGCGAAGACCTCCTCCATCCTCCGCGCCGCCCGCTCCCAGGTGAAGCGCCGCGCCCGCTCGGCGCCTCGCGCCCCGAGCTCCGCGGCGAGTCCTTCGTCGCCGATCAGCCGGCCGATCGCCCGGGCCAGGCCCGCGGCATCCCGCGGGTCGACCTCGAGGCCCGCGTCGCCGACGACCTCGGGCAGGCTCGACGCGTCGGCGACGACCACCGGCACCCCGCAGGCCATGGCCTCGAGCGGCGGCAGCCCGAACCCCTCGTAGAGCGACGGGTAGACGAACGCCCGCGCCCCCTGGTACAGCTCGACGAGCCGGTCGTCGGCGACCCGGCCGGCGCGGATCAGCCCCCGCCCCTCGAGCGCCGCGAGCCGGGCCGCGAGCCGCCGGCTCTTCCAGCCCGGCGCGCCGACGACCACAAGCGGCGGGACGCGCGGGTCGCCGGCGGCGAGCGCCTCCCAGGCGGTGAGCAGCGTGCCGAGGTTCTTCCGCGGCTCGAGGGTGCCGACGTAGAGCAGGTAGCCGTCGGGCGCCCCGAGCGAGGCGCGGATGCGGGCCACCTCCTCCGCCCCCGCCGGGTGGAACCGCTCGTCCACCCCCGGCTCGACCACCCGCACCCGCTCCCGGCTCTCCGGGAAGTGGAAGGCGAGGTCGCGCGCCGTCGCGTGGGAGATGGCGACCACCCGGCGGGCGAGCGCCAGCGACCGGCCGAGGAAGGGGAGGATGCTCCAGCGCACCTTCGCCCGGTGCGCCTCGGGGAAGAGCAGCGTCGTCAGGTCGTGGACGGTGACGACCGCCGGCACCGGGCAGCGCAGCGGCAGGGTGAGCAGCGGCGACCAGAAGAGGTCGACGTCGCCGCGGCGGAGTCGGCGCGGCAGGTGGAGCTGCTGCCAGAGGACCCCGAGCGGGGCGGGCCGGACCTCGACCTCGATCCCCGCCGCCGCGAGCCCTTCGGCGCCCCGCGGCTCCCGATGGGCCAAGCCCAGCCAGCGGAAGGGCGCCTCCGGCCGGGCCAGGCGGGCCAGCAGCTCGCGGGTGTAGACGCCGATCCCCGCGGCGTCGGGCACCAGGGCGCGCAGGTCGACGGCGGCGCGGGGTCGGCGCGATCCGGAGCTCGCGGCCGGGGAGGGGGTCTCGGGTTCGGGGACGGGGTGGCCGGCGGTGTCCGGGGGGCTGTCGATCTCGTCGCGGCCGCCGCCGGTCATCCGGGCATCCTACCGGGGGGACGCGCCGGCCGGCCGCTCCAGCCGCCACAGCTCGAGGGGCCACGAGACCTCCACCCTGCGGAAGCGGCCCTGGTGATAGCGCATCCAGTCGTGCTCGGGCTTCACGTGACCCCTGCGGTCGACGACGATCCATTCGACGCCGAGCCGCTCGAGGTTGCCGAGCCAGGTGGGATAGCTCCCCGGGTCGAACGGGAGACGAGCCTCGCCGTTCCAGTCGAAGTGGCGGCCCTCGAGATCCTCGCCGGCCGGCACGATCTCGACCCGGTTCTGCAGGCGCGCGCCGGCGAAGGGGTAGGGCGCGTTGTACCCGAGGTACGCGACCGCGACCCCTCGGGTGCGGGTCTCGCGGTCGAGTCGGTCGGCGATCGGCTCGCCGCGGAGCTGGCGGTCGCGATACGCGTCGATCACACGGCCGCCCGCGGCGGCGACCAGCAGGACGGGCAGCAGGGCGGCGGCCGGCAACGCACCCGGCCGGCGGAGGAGCCCGAGCCCACGGCTCCTCGAGGTCCATCCGGGTGCGGGCGCCGATGCGAGCCACCCGATGCCGACGAGGACCGCGACGATCACCGCGTCCTGCCAGGCGGGCAGGTCGGCCCGGCGCACCGACTGGACGAGGACCGACAGCCCCACCGCCCACCCCGCCAGGCGACCGGCCGCGCCGCCCCACCGGCCACGAGCCGACAGGCGGTCGATCAGCCAGCCCGCCGCGACCGCCGCCAGGGCGATCGCGGCGAAGAGATAGCGGCTGTCTCGGTGGTCGTGGACCCAGCCGAGGAAGATCGCGTAGTAGGCCGCCGGGAGCGCGAAGGTGCCGGCGCGCGCGAGCCTCTCGCGGGTCGTGCCCGCCGTCAGGGCGCCGGCGAGAGGGGCGACGACCGCGGCCGTCACGGCGACGAACGGAAACACCTCGCCGAAGAGGTCGCCGCGCAGGAGGAACCGAACCGGGTCGATCGGGAACTCCGGCAGGTGGCGGCGGACCTCCAGGGTCACGAGCTGCCACCCGGGCAGGTCGATGCCGAAGAGCTCGACCGGGGCCGGGAAGACCGGGTTCCCGGCCACCACGAGGTTCCGCAGATAGGTGTAGCCGCCGAGCGCCGCGGCAGCCGCCCCGGCCAGTCCCGCCTGGACGAGCCGCCTCCGCCGCGTGCCGGGCGGTGCGTGCCGTGCCTCGACGGCGCCCAGTGCGACCGCCAGGCCCAGGAGGGGAGCAGCGAGCAGCAGCCCGAGATACTTCGTCCCCACCAGCAGGCCGAGGGCGGCGCCGGCGTAGAGGGCCGGCCCGGCCGCCGGGCGGGCCGCGGCGAGGAGGAGCGCGTCGACGAGGGCGACGGCGAACAGGCCGGTCGAGTGGTCGTTGCCGGCCGTGTACAGCAGCGCCGGGAAGGCCCGCGGGACCGAGGCCCACAGCACGGCCGCGAGGAGCGCACTCCGGCGCGACACCCCGAGCCGGTGAGCGAGGGCGACGACGGCGGCGAACGACAGCAGACCGTAGAGGAGCTGGCTCCAGCGCGCGACGAAGTCGCCGTCGCGCAGCGGCGCCACGAGCGCCCACGCGATCAGCTCGCCGCCGAGCGGGTAGAAGGCCGTGCTCGGGTCGCCGTAGTCGAACTTGATCGTCCGCAGGTCGTGGGTGTGGGTCCACAGAGCGACCGTCGCCAGATGGTACGAGGGGTCGTCGAGCTTGCGCGGCGGCACCCACCGCTCGTGCCACGCCCCGGCCGCGACGACCAGCGCGACGGCGGCGAGCGCCGCAACGAGCACCGCCCGCTCGAGTCGGCCCGAAAGGCTGGCCGGGGCCGGGTCTCCCGGGCGGGCCGCGGCTCGGGCGGCCTGGCGGGGGAGAAGCCGTACCGGCGGCAGGGTGCCGGCGAGCGCGCCGAGGCCGGCGACGACGAGCAGGAACGGACCGGGCCGGAGATGGCCGGCGGCGCCGAGGAGCGTCGCCGGGAGCACCGCTCCCGCGGTGCCGAAGACGGCGCCGGCCGTGAGCAGGGTCGCGGCGCCGGTGCGTCCGAGTGCGCCGTCCCCGGGGGCGGCCGTGCCGTCGAGCAGGCGGCCGGCGAGCCGCAGGCCGAAGGAGCCGAGGGCGACGAGGAGGGCGGCGGCCGCCGCGGCGCGCAGCGGATCCGGCGGGGCGGCCGGGAGGGCGGCGGCGACCAGGACCGCCGCCGCCAGCCAGGGTGTCCCCGCCGCGAGCCGGCGGGCGCGCTCCGGACGGCCGCTCATCCCGTGATCCTATGGAGGTGGGGGCTCCGAGGTCGATCCACCGCTCCGGCGGCGGGGCTCGGGCGACGGCGAGATCCGCCCGTCCCGTGCATCAGGGCGGTCGATCGCGAACACCCGGTCCCCCCGCGAGTCGGCGTACACGCGGCGGACGCCAGCGACCTCGCCGGCTTCCACCGTGGCCTCCCAGCGGGCGAGCTCGCGGCGATTCCACCGCGCCGGGAGCTCGCCGCCGTGGACGACGACGTGGGTCACCCCGAGCCGTCGGAGGAGTGCCAGCGCCCGCGGGCCGGGCGCCGGCCAGCAGCACACCCGGCGTAGCGCGTCGTAGTCGGGCGGCGTGTGGCCGCTGAACCCGTTGACGATCGGCCGCCGGTGGCGGGTCGACGCCCACACGTAGGGCATCTCCAGGTGGCCGTCGCGCAGGGGGAGCTCGAGGATCGCCTCGACCTCGGGGTGGGTGGCGATCCACCCGTAGACGGGCCGCTCGCGGACGGGCGGGACCGGTTGCCAGTCGACCGGGCTCGGCGCCAGCTCGGCGAGCAGCGCGATCGCCAGCGCGGCGCCGGCGAGGACCCGCGGCCCGCCGGCGCGGAGGCGCCGCGTGACCTCGGCCACCCCGCGGGCGGCGAGCCAGGCGACGGCGAACAGCGTCAGCATGTGGGCGCGGGCCGGGACGCGCAGGTTCGCGAAGCCGGGCAACGCCTCGGCGAGCGGCTCGAAGACGACCGGGAAGGAGACGAGCCAGGTGGCCAGCCCGGCCCAGACGATCCCGCGCTCCCAGCGGTCGGCGTCGGGCAGGGCGAGCGGCGGGAGCCCGGTCCACCTCCGGACGAGGTAGGCGCGGGCGGCGGCCGCCGCCAGGAATGTGGTCCCGAGCAGGGTGTAGACCCCGTCGGTCCGCCGGGGTCCCGTCACGGCGTGCGGCCACCAGCCGAGGGTGTAGAGGTCGGCGGCGAGGAAGGCGGCGAGCGCCACGAAGCCGAGGGCGGCGACCACCCGTCGGCGCGAGTCCGACGTCCGCGTCCGCCGGCGGTGCCGCCGGCGGAACGCGACGGCCCCGATCGCCGCGAGCGCCGTCGGCAGCAGTCCGGGGAACAGCGCCTTCTCCTGCACCCACGTCCCGCCGCCGAGGCCGGGCGCCAGCGGCCGCAGGCGCTCGGCCGCGACGCGGAAGTGGGGAGACCCCGGTGCGGGGGTGAGCTGGGCGACGAGGTTCGCGCCGTACAGCCGGAAGTTCTCGGGCTCGCGCTCCAGGCCGAGGCGCCGGGAGATCTCGACGTAGGGGAGGAACAGCGCGGCGACCATCGCCGCGCAGGCGAGGCCGGCGGGGAGGAGGACGCGGAGGGAGCGGCCGGCGAAGACCGGTGCCGAATCGGGTCCGGCGAGGCGGTTGACGAGCAGCGCGGCGAGCGGTACGTGGACCAGGAAGGCGAGGTAGTTGCCGCCCGTGAGGTGGAGCGCGTAGAAGGCGAGGAAGAGGGCGGCCCGGCGTGCGCCCGGCCTCGCGAGCAGCCGGTCGAACGACCAGAGCAGGGGCGGCACCCACTGCGCGAGCAGCACCTGCAGGTGGCTGAGCTGTTGCCAGCGATACGGCGCGAAGGCGAAGACGGCGCCGCCTGCGAAGGCGGCGGTCCGGCCGAGGCCGGTCGCGCGGAGCACCGCCCAGGTGGTGGTCCCCGAGAGCGCGAAGGAGAGGACGAGCAGCGCGTTGTACGCGCCCACCATGCCTCCGGCCAGCGGCGCCAGGAGCAGAGCCGCGGCCGCCGGCCCGATCAGGTGGTCCGAAAGGGCGAGCGCGTCGGGCAGCGGGAAGAAGAAGCTCGCGCCCCACAGGTCGGGCAGCCCCGACCGGAGTTGCCGGCCGACCCAGGTGAGCACGTAGAGGTTGAAGAGCGGGTCGCCCAGGTCCGGTGCAAGGCGGTCGGCGCCCACCCTCCAGACCGGCCGCAGGAACCAGCCGGTGATCAGCGTGTAGACGGCGAAGACGCCCAGCCCCTCCGCCCACGGCGCGAGCCGGCGCGCGACGCCGGAGCGTCGAGAGGGGGCGGGGACGGCCATCCGTCGATCCTACGGCCCCCCAAGCTCGCCGAGCGGCCGGGCGAGGTGAGGCAGGCACCCGTCGACGTCGATCACGTACCCTTCGACCTCGCGCTGCCAGCCGGTGAGCGGAATCGCCGGGAGATCCCGCGGAGCCGGGGCGCCCTCGGACGGGGCGGCCCAGGCCCGTCGCCGGACGACGAAGCGGCAGGCGCCGTCGTCGTCGTCCCAGAAGCCGTCGGGGGGCCGCCATCGCGGCCGGTCGAGGGGAGCGAGGTAGTAGATGTTCCACGGGCTGACCAGCGCGCTGCGCCGGATGAAGATCCGTGCCTCGTCGAGCTTCCGATAGGCGCGGACGAACTCGCGCACGGGGAGGTCCTCGGAGGGCGTCTCCGTCCGGGTCCAGGCGTCGCGGAGCCGCTGGACGAGGGGCGGAGCGAGGGCCAGCGCGACCGCGGCGACGGCGGCGGCCGCGGCCACCGGGCGCCGGCCCGGCAGCACGCGCCGGGCGACCGCGAGGGCCGCTCGCGCCAGCTCCGCAGCTCCCGCCCCGACGAGGAGCGCGATCGCCGGGTAGGCGGGGTAGATGTACCACCAGAGCTTCGAGACGGACAGCGACGGGAGCGCCACGAGGACCACCGCCCAGACCCACAGGTACGCGACCGCCCGGCGGCCGGCAGCGGAACGAGATCGGCCGGGCGGTCCGCCGCTCCCGCCGAACGTGGCGAGCGAGAGGACGCCGAGGACGAGCCACGGCCCGAAGTCCCGCCACAAGCTGTCGAGGTAAAAGGTCAGGCCGTGGACGTGCCCGGGGTCGATCGACTCGGTGGCCCGGGTGACCCAGTCCCGCCGGAGGTGGCGCAGGTAGCGCCCGTCCGTGACGCCGTGGAGGTAGAGGAGCCAGGGTACGAAGGGCGCGCAGGTGAGGCCGCCGAGGAGGGCGATCCCCGCCAGCCGGCGCCGCCACCCGCCGCGCGGGCCCGCCGGCGACAGCGCCGCGATCGCCTCGTAGACCGCCGCCGCGGCGACGGCGAGCAGCGCCACCGGCCCCTTGGTCAGGATCGCCGCTCCGCCCGCCGCTCCCGCCCCCCCCGCCCACCCGCGCCACGGTCGCCCCGCCCGCCGGCGTTCGGCGGCGACGAAGTAGAGGGTCAGCGTGAGGCCCGTGAAGAGGACCAGGGCGCTGTCCTGGACCCCCTCCCGCACCCCATGCCGGAAGAGGTACTGCGGGGTGCCGGCGAGGAGAAGGGCGGCGAGAGCGCCCGCGGCGCGGCCCCAGACCCACGCGCCGAAGGCCCAGACGACCGCGACCGTGCCGACGCCGCAGGCCGCGTCGATCCACCGTGCAGTCAGCTCGGAGGCGCCGAAGGCGCGGAACAGGGCCGCCTGGCCCAGGACCTTCAGCGGCGGCTTGCCGAGGTACGGCTCGTCGCCGATCCGCAGGGGGAGCCAGTCGCCCTCGGCGGACGAGAGGGCCACCAGGGCGTGGATCCCCTCGTCGCCCTGCAGAGGATCCCGGCCGAGGTGGTTGAAGAAGATCGCGGCGGCGACCGTCGCGACCGCGAGCAGCACCGCGAGGTCGGCGAGCCGCCGCCGTCGCCAAGAGGGCTCGCGAGGGGCGGGACGCGGTGCGGGCGGAAGGCTCATCGAACGGCGCAGCGGTACTCGAGGCTAGCAGCCCATGGTGGAAGTCCGCGGGGTCGCGTTGCGGTCCCCGCGGGGTCGGATGCAAGGCGTCGGCGCGCAGGCGATGCGTTGGCATCATCGAGCGCCGACAACGCCGCAGGCGGCCCCGCGCGGACCGCAACCCGAAGGGCGCAGGGGGGTTGCGGCGCATCTGCGGCGTCGCTCGTCGTCGACGATGCCAAC
>Ga0268386_10004221_pt1 | contig 10546 bp, 3 predicted proteins | sample RVTome_15_FD_200260 | JGI IMG/M metagenome (GOLD analysis project Ga0268386, IMG submission 200260) | Soil microbial communities from uranium-contaminated site in the Upper Colorado River Basin, Wyoming, United States - RVT150D86... ... | reverse complement strand
GGATCACCAGCGCCGTTCCTGATGCCGCGCGCCCGCTGCCGCTCACGGCCGTCCGGCTGACCGGCGGCCCTCTGAAGCACGCGCAGGACCTCAATGCGGAGTACCTGCTGGAGCTCGAACCGGATCGCATGATGGCCTACTACCGTCGGCGCGCGGGGCTGGAGGGCAAGGCGGAGCCGTACGGAGGCTGGGATGGTGACGGCCGGAATCTCACCGGGCACATCGCGGGCCACTATCTCTCGGCCGTCAGCCTGATGTATGCCGCGACCGGTGACCCGCAGTTCAAGGAGCGCGCCGATTACCTCGTCGAGGCGATGAAGGTGGTCCAGGACGAGCATGGCGACGGCTACCTGGGTGCGATCGAAAAGGGAAAGGAGACGTTCCAGGAGGTCGCGAAAGGGAACATCCGATCCTCCGGCTTCGACCTCAACGGCCAGTGGGCGCCGTGGTACACGCTGCACAAGACGTATGCGGGCCTTCGCGACGCCTACCGGTTCACCGGCAACGGGACGGCCCTCGAGGTGGAAGTCCGATTCGCGGAGTGGGCCGCCGGCATCCTCGCGCAGATGAACGACGAACAGGTGCAGCGCATGCTGAACACCGAGTTCGGCGGCATGGGAGAGATCATGGCCGACCTCTACGCCGATACCGGCGAGAAGCGGTGGCTGGAGCTCTCCTCTCGCTTCGAGCACGCGGCCGTCATGGATCCGTTGAAGCGGCAGGAGGATCGCCTCGCCGGCCTGCACGGCAACACGAACGTGCCCAAGGCCATCGCCTCGGCCGATCGCTACGCGTACACCGGCAACGCTGCTGATGGCACGGCGGCCCGCTTCTTCTGGGAACGGGTCGTGAATCACCACACGTTCGCGACCGGCGGGCACGGCAAGGACGAGTACTGGCGCAAGCCCGACGAGCTGAGCGCCATCATCGACGGGCGCACCGCCGAGTCCTGCAACATCTACAACATGCTCAAGCTCACGCGGAGGCTCTTCGCGCTCGAGCCCGATGCGAAGTACGCCGAGTTCCACGAGCGCGCGCTGTTCAACCACGTGCTCGGCTCGATTGATCCGAACGACGGCGCGACCTGCTATATGGTGCCAGTCGGCCGCGGCGTCCGGCGCGAGTACGCGAACATGCAGCGCAGCTTCACGTGCTGCGTCGGCTCGGGCATGGAGAGCCACGCGCTGCACGGCGACGGCATCTATTACCAGTCGGACGACAAGCTGTGGATCAATCTGTTTGCACCCTCCACCGCGGAATGGAGCGCTGCGGGTGTGCGGCTCGAAACCGAGACCACGTTCCCCGAGGGGGAGTTCGTGCTGATCACGTTGGACGTGAAGGCGCCGCGCGCCTTCACCCTTGCCATCCGCCGTCCCTCGTGGGCGGGAGACGGATTCGATGTGAAGGTGAACGGACGTCCAGGGGTCGAGACGCTGCCGAAGCCCGGGTCGTATGTCGAGATCGAGCGGACCTGGAAGAGCGGCGATGTCGTCGGTCTGGTCCTGCCGAAGGCCCTGCATCTCCAGCCGGCGCCGGACAATCCTCGCCGCGCCGCCGTGATGTGGGGTCCGCTCGTGCTCGCCGGGGACCTCGGGCCCGAACCGCCACGCCCTCAGGGCCGCGGCGGACAGTCGTCTGCGGGATCCGCCTTCGCCGGGGTTTCGGCGGACAGGTTGCCGGCGCCTCGTCCCGCCCCCGTGGATGTCCCGGTGCTCGTGGCCGCGGAGAAGCCGATCACGGAATGGCTGGAGCCCATCGACGACAAGCCTGGGAGTTTCCGCAGCGTCGGAGTGGGACGCGAGCGCGATGTCGAATTCGTGCCGTTCTATCGCCTCCACCGGCGCACGTACTCCGCGTATTGGGATTTCTTCACGCCGGGCGAGTACGAGAAGCGGAAGACGGAGCTCGAGGCGGAAACGGCGCGCCTGCGCGCGCTCGAAGCCGCAACCGTCGCGCAGCTGACGGCCGGCGAAATGCAGCCGGAGCGGGACTTCAACCAGCAGGGGGAGAACACGTCCATTTCGCGCCCGGGGCACGGCCGTCGCGGCCGGCTCGCGTCAGGCTGGTTCTCGTTCGACTTTCCGGTGGAGCCCGAACGGCCGATGGCCGTGGTCGCAACCTATCACCGCGACAGCCGTCGCCCGCGCAGCTTCGAGATCATCGTAGACGGCCACAAGATAGGCGAAGAGAAGTTCAGATCAGCAGCGAGGACCGGTTCTTCGACGTGACCTATCCGATCCCGGCCGAGTTGGTGAAGAGCAAGGAGAAGGTCACGGTGCGCTTCCAGGCCACCGATGGGAACGGCACGGCGACCGTATTCAACATCAGGATGATTAGGGCTGACGCGAACCGATAGGCAGGTGGTCATTCGACAGGAGGCAGGAGATCAAGGACAAATCCTCTTGCTCTCCTGATCTTCTGGCCTCCTGTTCCCCGGGAGGACTGTTACTTCACTCTCCACTCCTGCAGCCCCGCCGACATGCCGGGTTGCATGGTCAGCTCGATGCGCAGTGCGCTCGTGGTCACAGGCTCGAAGGTGACCTTGTTCCAGCCGTTGCGAGCCACGCCGTAGGTTTCGACGCCTTCGACCGGCTTCCACTCATCACCGTCTTTGTAGAGCAGCCGCCATGTCGCTGGCACGCGGACGCCGCCGCGGCCGGTGTCGTCGAACCAGTAGACCTCGGTCCCGGCGATCTGCGCCGGCTTCGCGAACGCCATCTCGACCCATTCACCCTGACTGCAGGATGGCCGCTGCGACGCGCCGGCCGGCGCGCCAGGGGCCTCGCCAGGCTTGCACCCACGCGTGGGCCACCAGTCGAAGTAGGCAGATGAATCCGCCGAGCTCGCGGGTTCCTCGCCGTCGGTGATGTTGCGGATGTTCTTTCGCGAGAAAGACGAGGTGACGGTGCTGGTCGTTGCGAGGGTGGGGAAGGGCGTCGGACGCGCGGCAGCGTCGTTGCGCGCCAGCCAGACCGCCATCTGGCCGCGGCCGCGATTCGCCCATGTGGCGTATGGGATCGCGACGAACTCCTGTTCGGCCTTCCTGACCGCGCCCTTCTCGTCGTATGCCAGACCGAACGCGCGCCCTTTGACGATCTGCACGCCCTTGAGCAGGTCCTTGCGGAACTCGGACATCAACGTGTTGCCGTCGGGTACGACGATGTTGCGGACCTTCCCGTTCAGGTTGTCGGGCCACTCCGCAGCGTAGACGATGGGACCCCGCTGCAGTGCGACACGGTCGCGATTCGCCTCGACGCTCGGGTGGGACAGCACGCGGCGCACCGGCATGGGGAGCGTCAGCTCGATCGTATCGCCCGGTTTCCAGGCCCGCTCGATGACGACGTACCCCTTCTCGAGGGTCATCGGGACGTCCTGCGCGTTGACCTTGATCGTCGCCGCCGAGTCGTCCTTGTCCATGAAGCGATACAGGTCGCTCGGAATGGGTTCGTTGCGCGCCCAGCCCGGAATCCTGACGTGGATCGGGAACGATCGTGCGCGAGCCGGCGTGACCGTCATCTTGACGATGCCGTCCCAGGGATAGCGCGTGTCCTGCACCATCTTCAGCCTGCCGCCCTCGAGCTCGATGTCGGCGGTTCCGCCGGCGAACAGATTCACGTACAGGGCGTCCCCGCGCTTCGCATAGACGTACCCGGGGACCGAGGCCATGAAGCGCGTGATGTTGCCGGGGCAGCAGGCGACACCGAACCATTCCGCGCGGGCGTGCTGCCCGTTCGACTCGAGCGGATTGGGATAGAAGAATGTCTTGCCGTCGAGCGAGACGCCGGAGATCAGGCCGTTGTAGAGCGTCCGCTCCATCACGTCGATGTACTTCGCGTCGCCTTCGAGCAGGAAGAGGCGATGGTTCCAGTAATCCATCCCGATGGACGCGCAGGTCTCGTTGTAGGCCTGCATGTTCGGCAGCTCGTAGGGCGGACCGAACCCTTCGTGCCCGCCGGCGGCGCCGATGCCGCCGGTGATGTACATCTTGCTCGTGACCAGGTGCTCCCAGATTCGAAGGCCGGCCTGCCGGATGTCCTCGTCGCCCTTCAAGGCGGCGACGTCTGCCATGCCCGCGTACATGTACATCGCACGCACCGCGTGACCGACCGGTTCGCTCTGCTCGATGATCTTCGTCTGGGCCTGGTTGTACTCGAGACCGCGCGGATTCGCGCGCTCGCCGCCGGGGAACTCGATCGGTTTGGCCGGATCCGGGCCGGGCCCGCGCTCGTCGAGCAGGAACTCGGCGAGATTCAAGTACTCCTGGTTGCCCGTGACGCGATAGAGACGGACGAGCGCCATCTCGGTGATCTGGTGCCCCGGCCAGGTCGATCGCTTCCCGGGCCCGAACGTTCTGACCAGCAGGTCGGCGGCTTTCGTCGCCACGTCGAGCAGTGATTTCTTGCCGGTCGCGAGGTGATGTGCGACTGCCGCTTCGATCAGGTGCCCGATGTTGTAGAGCTCGTGGCTGTCGTCGCGCTCCAGCACCCAGCGCTGGGCACCGGCCCAGCGATGAGGATTTGCAGGGTTGATCGTACGCGTCGTATACAGGTAGCCGTCGGGCTCCTGCGCCGCGGCGATCTTCGCGATCAACCCGTCCACGTAGGCGTCGAGCTTCGGATCGGGATGGACGCTGAGCGTGTAAGACGCGCCCTCGATGACCTTGTAGAGATCCGTATCGTCGAACGGGTAGCCTGGAGGCTTCGTGTCCTCGAGGGGCTCGCCGCGGAGCGCCTGTGCCGCGCGTTCGAAGTGATACACGCGCTGCGTCCGCTCGCATTGCTGGAACGCCACCGGAATCGTCGTCGTTCGATTGGTCTCGATCCGCGGTGCCCAGAACACGTCGTTCAGGTGGATGCTGGTGAACGGGACGGGCTGAAATGGATAGTCCGGCTTCTGCGCGGGTGTCTGACTTCCCAGAACCGGCAGGCCCAGACAGACGAGCGTGCCGCCGACCGCGACCATGCGTCGTGATGTCATATTCAGTTCCAGCGATCTCGCTCACCCGATTCAACTCACAGGAGGGTACGAGATCAGGAGTGTTTCTGGGTTCAGTCTCCTGATCTCCTGTGCTCCTGTGACCTGAGGATTGCAGTGTTGCGGGCGCTCAGGGCCAGCGCCCACAATGACCTTCGCATAGTATCCGGTCCCAGCCGCCAGTCTTCGCTCCAGCTGGAAGCTGGAAGCTGGAAGCTGGAAGCTCAGATCAGAACATCCACTTCGCGCCGAGCTGGATGACGCGCATGCCGCGCGCGCCCGTCACGCGTCCGAAGCTCCCGCCGTTCACCGTGCCGGACGGGTTGAAGAAGTTCACCCAGTTGAAGGCATTGAACGCCTCCAGGCGGATCTGGACCGTGGTATCCCTGCCGTTGAATCCCGGCAGCCTGACATTCTTGAAGAGCGACAGGTCCACGTTCTTGTAGCCCGGGCCGCGGAAGGCATTGCGTGGCTGGTTGGCAACCGTTCCGGGAGCCGGGTTCGTGAAGTCCGCTGGATCGAGCACACCGTTCAACCAGTCCTGCTGCGAGGGACTGCCGAGATCGGTGCCGCCGGGCGGCAGGTTCACCCTGTCGTTGGTCAGGCCGTCTGCATTGAAGTCGCAGCGGGGGTACGCCAGCGTGCAGATGACCGTGAACGGCGTGCCCGTCTGCATGATGGAGATCGCGTTCAGCTGCCAGCCGCCGATTGTCGCGTCGAGAACCCGGTTGTTGAACCGGATGGGAATCTCCCACACGACGTTCATCGCGAGCTTGTGCCGCACGTCGTCGTTGTTAAAGCCGTAGTCGAGGTCCAGATCGGTCACTTCCATCGGATTGGCCGGCACGTCCTTCCACTGTCCGTATGTGTAGGCCGCCTGGAAGGCGAGACCGTCTGTATAGCGGCGCTGCAGGTTGAAGCTCACGCCGTGGTAGTTCGAATAGCCGCGGCTCTCGTTGAAATCGACCGACGCGAAGCTCGGGTTCAGCCGGTCGCGCGCGCCGTCCAGCAGATCGCCGGAAAACCGGTTGTAATCGATCGAGGTCGGGCCATCGGCCAGCAGCAGCTTCCGCCCCGCGGTGCCGTTGTAGTTGGCTTCGACCGAGAAGTTCCACGGCAGCTGGTACTGCACGCCGGTGAACCAGTTGTAGTATTCCGGCATCTCGAGCTCCGGGTCGACCACCCGCAGCGCCACGCGCGAGCCGATGAGGCCGCCGTTCTCGTCGAGCCCGCGGCCGAGCGCCGGGTTCGGCGCGAAGTTGGGCCCGAGCGAGTACACGATCGGCGTGCCATCCTGCACGGATCCGAAGGCATGGGCGAACTGGGGCGGGTTGAGCCGCTCGTCCGAGTACGCGGTGTTGTTGATGCGGTTGTACGTCTTGCCGAATCCCGCCCGAATCACGAAGTTCCCGGTGGACGTCGGATCCCAGGTGGCGCCGAGACGCGGCGCGAAGTTGTTCCAGTCGGTCCCATACAGGCTGTCAACGGTGCCGACCCGCGCGCTCGCGATCTGCTCCTGACGCGTGCTCCCGGGCCCCAGGATGATCCCGTTGTACGGAATCGCGTCTTTCGCGGGGTTGCCGAAGTTGTCGTAGCGCAAGCCCAGATTCAGCGTCATGTTGGGCCGAATCTTCCAGTTGTCCTGGATGAAGAGCGCCCATTCGTTGGTGAGGTACTTGCCATAGGCGTTCGTGGGCTGACCGTTGGAGGGATCGACCGCGCGATCTTCCGAGAACGGCTCGTCGTCGATGAAGTCGAGGATGTGATCGAAACCGTAGTTCGGCCGTTCCCAGTGATGGAGCGTCGCGCCGTCGCGCCCGAGCCGCAGCTCGCCGCCCGTTCTGAACGAGTGCCGCCCGCGGTTGAGCGTAAGGGTGTTCTTGAAGTTGAAGTTGTTCTGGGTGAAATCGATCGGATGCCAGAACTCGGTGCCGAAGCGGGACACTCCGCTGCCCGGTCCGACGTCGGGCGATTCAGGCGCCGCGTTGCCGGCCTCGCCGTGCATCCGTCCGAGCCCGAACGTCGTCTCGTTGAGCGTCTGATTCGAGACCATCCAGGTGTAGGCCAGGCCGAACATCTGGTTGCGGAACGGGAATGGCTTGTCGAATGCCGAGCGGACGTACAGGTTCCAGGTCTCGATGTTCGACAGGTAGTACGTGGTGCGCAGGCGGTCCTGGCCCCCGCGGAACACCTGGTCGTAGCGGAAGTTCACCTGCTCGCCGTCGCGCGGCCCGTTCGTCGTGAGGCTGATCGTGCCGGTGTCCGGGATGCCGTCGGGCGTGTCGCTCCACTGACCGGCGCCCGGGAGCGGTCCTCCAAGATCCACCAGGTTGGTGGTCGGGTACGAGGGCGGCGCGTACCGGTTGAACAGCTGGGCGGCAATCGAATTGGGCCGCGTGGCGTTGACGAAGTCCACGAGCTGCTGCGTTTCCACGGTCGCGTTGAAGGCGTTGCCGGTGAGCTCGCGGAGGATCTCCGTCGAGACGAAGAAGAACGCCTGGTCGCGCTTGATCGGTCCGCCCAGGCTGCCGCCGAAGTCATTGCGCCGGAATTCGGCCTTCGGGTTGTTGCGGTTCTCGAAGTAGCCGCGTGCGCGGAGGTTCTGGTTGCGATGGAACTGGAAGACGCTGCCGCTCAGGTTGTTGGTGCCGCCCTTCGTGATGATGCTGACGGTCGCACCCGAGTTGCGGCCGAACTCCGCGGACGGGTTGTTGGCGATGACCTGGTACTCCTGGACCGCCTCGACGTTCGGCACCATGAGCACAGTACCGCCCCACGGGCCACCGTCGATGCTGGCGCCGTCGATGCTGGCGTTGTTGCCGCTGCCACGTACACCATTGGCGGTCACGCCCATCCCCTGCTCGGGGGACAGGAAGTCGGCGGTGCTGGGGATTCCGTTGATCCCGGGCTGCAGCGCGGCGAGCGAGAGCACGTTTCTGCCGACGAGCGGGAGGTCGTTGATCTTCTTCTGCTCGACGACCGCGGAGATATCCGCCTTCTCCGTCTGAATGTCGGGAGCCGTCGCGCGCACTTCGATCGCCTCTTCGACCCCGCCCGGCGACAGCGAGAAGTTGACCCCCAGGGTGGCGCCGACCGAGACGATCACCTCGTTCTGCGCCGCAGTGCGGAATCCCTGGAGCTCGGCGCTGACCCTGTAGCGGCCGGGATCGAGGCTGGGCACCCGGTAGACGCCGGTCTCGTTGGTCACGGTCGTGCGGGTGACCCCGGTCTGCAGGTTGGTGACGGTGACAGTGACACCGGGCATCACCGCCCGGCTCTCGTCCAGGATGGTGCCCTGGATCGCGCCGAGCTGCTGTTGGGCGGCCGCCATGGAGGGGGATACCAGGGCGGCGGCCATGGTCAGACAGCCGATCAGGAAGCGTTTCGTACTCGACATCTGTCCTCGCTTTGTTCTGGGCACCCGCTCCGAGAAGCGTGTGCGATGCCAAAGTGGGCCCGTTCCGAGAGCCCGCCCATGGGGCGGAGCCTTGACAGCCGACGCGCCGGTATGGCTAGTTACCGGAGCAGCTGCTGTAAACGCTTACATGCACTGGCGCATAGTAAACGCTTACACTGTTCCGGCGCAACAGGAGACTGCCGATGCCGCATTCCGCCGCCCCCTGCGTCGTCCCACTCGCCGTGCTGACGGCACTGCTCAGCTGCCCGTCCGTCACCGCGCAGCCGGCAGCCGTCCCGGACGACTACGACGCCCGCATCAAAATCGACCTCGACCGGACAATCGGCGAGGTGGACCCCCTCCTCTTCGGAAACTTCGCTGAGCACCTCGGGCGGATGATCTACGGCGGCATCTACGAAGAGGGCAGCCCGCTGTCGGATGCGAACGGATTCCGGACGGACGTACTGAAAGCCGTGCGCGATCTGAATGTGACCATCCTGCGGTGGCCCGGCGGCAATTTCTGTTCCGGCTACAACTGGAAGGACGGGATCGGCTCAAAGGACGAGCGCCCTGCCAGGCCCGAGCTCGCCTGGAACGACATCGAGTCCAACCGCTTCGGGACCGACGAGTTCCTCCGCTACGCGGCGGCCGTCGGGGCCGAACCGTACGTCTGCGTGAACCTCGGACTGGGAACGATCGACGACGCGCGCCACTGGGTCGAATATACGAACGGCACGCAGAACACGTTCTGGGCCGACGAGCGCCGGAAGAACGGGCGCGCCGAACCGTGGAACGTGAGGTTCTGGGCGCTCGGAAACGAGATCGACGGACCGTGGCAGCTCGGCCACAAGAACGCCGAAGAGTACTCGAAGTTCGCCCTCGAGGCCGCCAAGGCGATGCGGGCGGTCGATCCCTCCATCAAGCTGGTGGCGAGCGGGTCGAGCAACTACGGGGCCGACTGGATCGGCTGGAACCGTACGGTGCTGCAGAGACTCCGGAACCAGATCGACTACATCGCCATCCACACCTACATCAACAATCGCGACGACGATTTCGAACGCTATCTGGGCGGGTGGACGCAGACCATCGAGCGCTACATCGAGACGACGGCGGCGCAGATCCGCGAAGTTCGAACCGGGCCCAACCCGCGCCCGATTTACATCGCCTACGACGAGTGGAACGTCTGGTATCGCACCGGCAACAAGGAGAAGCTCGAGGAGATTTACAACTTCGAGGACGCGCTCGCCATGGGGATGTTCTTCAACGCGTTCTTCCGACACGCCGATGTGGTGAAAATGGCCAACCTGGCGCAGCTCGTCAACGTGATCGCGCCGATCATGACGAACAAGGACGGGCTGTTCCTCCAGCCCATCTACTTTCCGCTGGTGGAGTTCACCCGGCAGCAGAAGAACACGTCGCTGGACGTCTGGGTGGCGTCACCCACCTATCGGATTCAGAACCGGCCGGCGGAGGTGAAATACCTCGATGTGTCCGCCACCTATAACACCGGGACGCAGGAGCTGTTCATCAACGTGCTCAACAGGAGCCGGGACAAGGACATCGCGGCGCGAATCGAGAGCCAGCAGGGGGCGTTCGCCCGTGACGTGGCCGTGTGGGAGCTGAACCATGCCGACCTGAAGGCGACGCACACGTTCGGGGACGATACGAAGGTGCGGCCGGCGACACGGACGATCCAGGCGGATGTGCGCGACGACGCCTTCGGCTACACGTTCCCCGCGCATTCGTTGACGATTCTCAAAGTGAAGGTGACCCCGTGACCCGACCGTCCGCCTTCGCTGAAGCTGCGGCGGACCGCCGAAGCCCTGGCGGAGGCTGGTCGGGTCGGGCGTGCAGGTGTCGGTGTAGGACCCGCGCGCGCGTGGTACCATGCGCGCGCACACTCTGGAGGACACGGGTATGACACGTTTCACGGGCGACCAGCTGGCCCATGCGACAACGCGAAACGGCTACATGGGACGCCAGGAGTCCATCGAGTTCCTCAAGGCGATGGATATCAAGATGAGCGTCGGACACTGGTCGGCCGGGGACTTCTGCGACCGTTTTGCCCCTCCCGGATATCACTCGGACGACCCGGGGTTCAGGACGGACTTCGAGGCGCAGTGCCGGCGGACGAAGACGGCGGGGATCGATGCGATCGAAATCCACCAGAGCGTG
>Ga0268386_10004219_pt1 | contig 10549 bp, 10 predicted proteins | sample RVTome_15_FD_200260 | JGI IMG/M metagenome (GOLD analysis project Ga0268386, IMG submission 200260) | Soil microbial communities from uranium-contaminated site in the Upper Colorado River Basin, Wyoming, United States - RVT150D86... ... | reverse complement strand
GAGGCCGACCAGCAGCGGCGTCGTGATGATGCATTGCGGCTCCTGGCCCTCCTGCTCCTGGAGCTGGCGGGCGAGCAGGAAGTTGAAGAGCTGGTCGGTGCCCCCGAGCTCCACGTCGGCTTCGATCATCACGGAGTCCCATCCCTGCAGCAGCGGGTACAGGAACTCCATCACCGAGATCGGTGAGCCGCCCGCGTAGCGCTTGGCGAAGTCGTCGCGCTCGAGCATGCGGGCGACTGTCGTGCGCGACGCCAGTCGCAGCACATCTTCGATGCCCATGCTGGCGAGCCACTCGGAGTTGCGGCGGATCTCCAAGCGGTCGGTGGACAGGATCCGGTGGATCTGCTCGAGGTATGTGGCGGCGTGCGCGTCCACCTCCTCCTTGGAGAGACGTGGACGCGTGGCCGAACGTCCCGACGGGTCCCCGACCTGCGCAGTGAAGTCGCCGAGGATGAGCACCGCGGTGTGGCCGAGGTCCTGGAACTGGCGCAGCTTGCGAAGAACCACAGCAAAGCCGAGGTGGATGTCGGAGGCGGTCGGGTCGATCCCGAGCTTGGCCCGAAGCGGCTTCCCCCGATCGAGCTTGCGCCGGAGTTCGTCGTCGCTGATGAAGTCGACGGTGTTGGCGCGAAGAAGCTCGAGCTGCGCGTCGACGCTGGGTCCGGACATGGGCCCGGAGGCTACCGGCCGCGCCGCAGGTACCCTGCGGCGCAGGGAGCCGGGGCCCCCGCCCTTCGGGCCGCTCGGCTGCTCCTAGTGCTTGGGTCCGCGACTGACATTCGGGTTGCCGGGGACGGCGAAGCGCCAGCGGTGCTCGTCGCCGCGCCCGGCGCGCAGTCCGACCCGGGTCGTGACCGCCGGGCGCCGCGGTGGTGGTGTGCCGTCGTCGAGCAGCCGTACCGCGCCGCGCAGCAGGTCGGCGCCGTCATGCCCGCCAGAAAGACCGAGCGCCTGGGTGAGCCGAGCCGGACCGGAGCACAGGTCGACGTCACGGCGTGCCGCGGGACGGCGCTGCCGCATGACCTCGATGCCGGTCATGGGCTCCGCGGCACGCAGCAGCACTCCGCACGCGACGCCGTCGGTGCAGCCCACGACGTTCGCGCACCAGTGCATGCCATACGTGAAGTACACGTACAGGTGCCCGGGCGGGCCGAACATGGTCGCGTTGCGACGGGTGAGCCCTCGGTGCGCGTGGCTCCCGGGGTCTTCGGCACCTGCATATGCCTCGACCTCGACGATGCGCACCGCGAGTCGCCCTTCATCCGGGTCGTGATGGACGAGGACCTTGTTGAGGAGCAGCGGCGCGAGCGTGCGCGCGTCGCGTGCGTAGAACGCGCGGCCGAGAGCCTTCCCGACTAGACGCGTAGCCACGCGGCTTGCTCTGCCAAGCGGGTTCGGGCGGCTTCCAGCTGTGCCGCCACCGGGCCCGGGCCGGCACCACCCGGTGTCGTGCGGCGCCGAACGGCTTCACCCGGCACGAACGCGCGGCCAGCGTCAGCCCCGAAGCGGTCGTCAGCTGCGACGAGGTCGGCGATGGATCGCGCGCTGTCACTCGCGTCGCGCACGATCCCACCCACTGCCGCGTGGGCGTCGCGGAACGGCACGCCGTCGCTCACGAGCTGCTCGGCGAGGTCGGTCGCGGCGGTCGTCTCGACATCGGCCGCGGCTCTCATGGGTTCGGGGAGCAGCTCGATGGTCTCGAACACACCCCGCAACGCTACGAGTGAGAGTGAAAGCGTGCGCAGGGCGTCGAAGAGGGGCTCCTTGTCCTCCTGGAGGTCACGGTTGTACGCCAGTGGCAGGCCCTTGAGTGTTGCGAGGAATCCCGTGAGGTCGCCGATGAGGCGCCCGGCCTTGCCCCGGGCGAGCTCGGCGATGTCGGGGTTCTTCTTGTTCGGGAGCATCGACGAGCCGGTGCTGTAGGCGTCGGCCAGCTGGGCGAAGCCGAACTCCTCGCTCGTCCACAGCACGAGCTCCTCGCCGATCCGGGAGAGGTGCACCTGCTCGAGCGCGGCGACGAAGAGCGCTTCGGCGACGAAGTCGCGGTCCGAGACCGCGTCGAGGGAGTTCTCAAAGCGCCGAGCAAAGCCGAGATCAGCCGCGACGGCGTCGGGATCGAGCGGCAGGCTGGAGCCGGCGAGCGCGCCGGCGCCGAGCGGACTCACGTCGGCGCGAGCAAGCGCGTCTCGCCAGCGTTCGACGTCCCGGGTCAGCGCCCAGAAGTGCGCGAGGAGATGGTGCGCGAGCAGCACGGGCTGTGCGCGCTGGAGGTGGGTGTACCCGGGCAGGTACGCGTCGTCACCCGCGTTCGCCGCACGTTCGAGCAGGGCCGCCTGCAACGTGTGGGTCAAGGTCGCCACCGTCGCACCCTCGCGCCGAAGCCAGAGCCGCAGATCGGTCGCGACCTGATCGTTGCGGCTTCTACCCGTGTGCAGCTTGGCTCCCGCTGGGCCCGCGATCTCTGTGACCCTCCGCTCGACGGCCGTGTGGATGTCCTCGTCGGTGCGCTCGAACACGAAGGCGCCGTCGCGCAGCTCCTGCTCGACTGTGGCGAGCGCACCAAGCAACGCGGCGATCTCGGTGTCGTCGAGCAGCCCGGCCTGGCCCAGCCCGCGCACGTGTGCGCGCGAGCCTTCGATGTCATCGGCGGCCAGCGCGCGGTCGAAGCTCAGGCTCTCGGTGAACGCGAGCAGGTCGTCGCTCGGCGGCTCGCTCATGCGCCCGTGCCAGAGCGGTCCTTTGCTCATCTTCTCCGCTCCTGGCGCTTCGCGCCCTCATTGGTCGCCGTGGCAAGCGACGGCTCCTTGCTGCGGCGGGCGGCGAGGCCGCCGCCTTCGCGGGGCCGCTCGGGCCACGCTCGCTGCGCACCGGGATACCCCGTGCTCGGACGCTCGCTCATGTGGGCGGTCCCTGGCGACGGGCGATGGTCTCGAGCCCGAGGCCCCAGAGGCGCACGAACCCGGCCGCGTCCTGGTGGCGGAACTGGTCGGCCGCGTCGTAAGTGGCGAGCTCGTAGTCGTAGAGGCCATGCTCGGCCCGGCGACCGACGACGTGACAGCGCCCCGGCTCGAGGTGCAGCCGCACCTCGCCGGTGACCTTCGCCTGGGTCGCGTCGACGAACGCGTCGAGCGCGCTGCGCAACGGGGAGAACCAGAGCCCGTCATACACGAGCTCCGCGTATCGGGACTCCAGACGAGCCTTCTCTCGCATCAGGTCGCGCTCGAGCGTCATGGACTCGAGATCGGCGTGCGCCATGATCAGCGCCAGCGAACCGGGGCACTCGTACACCTCGCGGCTCTTGATGCCGACCCGGCGGTTCTCCACCATGTCGATCCGGCCCCAGCCGTAGCTGCCGACCAGGCGCGACACCTCGCTCACCAGCTCGTCGAACGCTAGCGCGCGTCCGTCGACCGTGGCCGGCACACCCGCATCGAAGCCGATGGTGAGCTCCCACGGCTCGGTCGCGGTCTCGTTTGTGAGCGTGAAGGGTTCCTCCGGCGGCGCGGCCCAGGGATCCTCAATCACGCCGCATTCGATCGCGCGGCCCCAGAGGTTCTCGTCGATCGAGTACGGATTGTCCTTGCGCACCTTGATCGGGATCTCGTGCTTCGCCGCATAGTCGATCGAGCCCTCACGCGTGAAGCCCCACTCCCGAACCGGTGCCAGCACGTCGAGGTCGGGCGCGAGCGCGCGGGTCGAGACCTCGAAGCGCACCTGGTCGTTGCCCTTCCCGGTGCAGCCATGGGCCACCGCGTCGGCGTGCTGCTCGCGCGCGCAGGCCACGAGGTGCTTGACGATCACTGGCCGAGACAACGCGGACACAAGCGGGTACTTGCCCTCGTACAGCGCGTTCGCACGCAGCGCCGGAAGGCAGTAGTCGTCGGCGAACTCGGCGCGCGCATCGACAACGAGTGCCTCGACGGCACCGGCCGCGAGCGCGCGGTGCCGGATGGTGTCCCAGTCGTCGTCGGTCGACTGGCCCACGTCGACTGCCAGCGCGACGACTTCGGCGCCCCACTCCTTGGTGATCCAGTGCACGGCGACGGACGTGTCGAGACCACCCGAGTAGGCGAGTATGACTCGCTTGGGCATCGAGATCCCTTTCCTACAGACCGGCGAAGCCGGCTAGGTCGTCGGCGATGTGCGCGCCTCCCGCTTGCTCGGAGCACACGACGACGACCGTGTCGTCGCCGGCGACCGTGCCCAGTACATCGATGAGCCCGGCGCGATCGAGCGCTGAGGCGACGACGTGGGCGGAGCCTGGTGGCGTGCGCAGCACGACGAGGTTGGCGCTGTGCGCAACGTCGACCACGAACTCCCCCATCACCCGGCGTAGGTGATCGTCGGGCGCGGCGGAATCCTTCGCGTGCTCGGGCACGGCGTACGCCATCGCGCCGCCGGGGATCCGTACTTTCACCGCGCCAAGTTCCTCGAGGTCCCGGCTCACGGTGGCCTGGGTTGCCACCACGCCGTCGGCGGCGAGCAGCTCGACGAGCTGGGCCTGGCTCGACACCGCCTGCTCCTCGAGCACGCGGGCGATGCGGTGCTGGCGTTGTGGCTTCCCGAGCGTCATCGAGCCTCCTCATCCGCCCCTACGAGCAGCACGAACAACCCGCGGATCGCGTGCATGCGGTTCTCGGCCTGGCGCCACACGACGGACTGCGGTCCGTCGATCACGTCGGCGCTCACCTCTTCACCCCGGTGCGCGGGGAGGCAGTGCAAGAAGCGCGCCTGCCCGCCCGCGGTGGCCATCAGCTCGGCGTCGACGCAGTAGCCCACGAACGCGGCCCGCCGCTGCTGGGCCTCGTCCTCTTGCCCCATGGACGTCCACACGTCCGTGTAGACGGCGTCAGCGCCTCGCACCGCCTCGTGTGGGTCCGCGGTGAGGTCGATCGTCCCGCCGAGGTTCCGGGCGCGGTCGACGACGTCGTCGTCGAGCTCGTAGCCCGCCGGTGACGCGACGACCAGCTCCAACCCACAGAGCGCGGCTGCGAACGCCAACGAAGCCGCGACGTTGTTGCCGTCGCCCACATAGGCGAGGCGACGACCATCGAGCGATCCCAGGTCCTCGCGCAGGGTGAGCAAGTCGGCGAGGGCTTGGCACGGATGGGCGCGATCCGACAGGAGGTTCACGATCGGCACTGGCGACACCGCCACCATCCGCTCCAACAGGTGATGGTCGAAGACGCGCGCGGCGATCACCCGACAGTACGACGCGAGCGTGCGGGTGATGTCTTCAGCGGACTCGCGGCCGTCGACACCCACTTCCTCCCCGCGGATATAGATGGGGTGCCCGCCCAGGTTGTGTACCGCCATCTCCGTCGACGTCCGGGTGCGAGCGGACGGCTTCTCGAACAGCATCGCGACACCGTGACCGCTCAATGCCGTCGGTACCGTGCCGGGTTCCTGCTTCCACGTCTCGGCGTGCCCGAGCAGGGACTCCAGCTCGTTGGGTGCGAGGTCGTCTACCTCGAGGAAGTGGCGCGCCCCCATCACGCGCTCCCCGCGAGTACGCCGCCGAAGAGTCGCAGCGCGTCGTCGATGTCGTCGTCAGTCACCAGCAGCGGCGGAGCGAAGCGCACAGTCGTGGGAGTCACCGCGTTCACGACGAGCCCGGCGTCCAGGCACTGCTTCGTGACCGTGGGTGCGTCGAGCTCGTTCGCAAGCTCCGCCCCGAGGAGCAGCCCCAACCCGCGTACACGGGCGACCTGTGGCAGCGCCTCGAGGCCAGCCGCAAGACGCGCGCCGGCCTTCTCGGCGCGCCCGGGCACGTCCTCCTGCTCCATGATCTCCAGCACGGTGTGCGCGACGCGGGCCGCGAAGGGTTGACCGCCGAACGTCGTGGCGTGGTCACCCGGACGCAGCGCGCGGGCGATGTCGTCGCGGGCCCAGCACGCGCCGATGGGCACGCCGTTGCCGAGCGCCTTGGCGAGCGTGACCACGTCGGGCGCGATCTCGGCGTGCTCGAAGCCGAACCACCGCCCGGTGCGACCGAGGCCGGTCTGCACCTCGTCGACGATGAGCAGCGCTTCACGCTCGTTGCAGAGATCCCGCACTGCTTGCAGGTAGCCGCGGGGCGCGGGGATCACTCCGCCCTCGCCCTGTACGGGCTCCAACAGGACCGCGCAGACGCGCTCATCCATCGCAGCAGCGAGCGCGTCGATGTCGCCGTAGGAGACCTGGCGGAAGCCCGTGGGCAGCGGCTGGAACGTCTCTTGCTTCTGCGGCTGGCCGGTCGCCGCCAATGTGGTGAGCGTGCGGCCGTGGAACGAGCCCAGGGCCGAGAGCACGTGATGTCGCTCCGGGCCGCCGTTGGTCTGCCCATGGCGACGGGCGAGCTTGATCGCGCACTCATTGGCTTCCGCACCCGAGTTGGCGCAGAAGACCCGGCCGCCGCCACCGAGCAACGAGTCGATCTTGGCCGCGAGGCGCGGTTGCCACTCGTTCAAGAAGAAGTTGGACACGTGCAGCAACCGGGTGGCTTGCTCGGCGATCGCGGTGGCGACCGCGGGATGCGCGTGCCCGAGGGATACGACGGCGATGCCGGCGAGGAAGTCGAGGTACTCCTTGCCGTCGCTGTCCCAGAGGCGGGTGCCCTCGCCGCGCACGAACGCGACGTCGTAGCGACCCGCGTACGTCTGCATCACGTGCTCGGTGTCGAGGGCCTCGAGCTGGGCGAAGCTGGTCATGGCGACACCATCACCATTGGCCGAGCTCCCGCTCCGCCTCCATGGACTCGCTCGCTGCGAGGCGGGATACCCGCCCAGCAGACGCTCGCTCCTCGGGTCATGGCGACACCATGGTCCCGATGCCCTCACGGGTGAAGAACTCGAGGAGCAGGGCGTGGGGCATGCGGCCGTCGAGCACGTGCGCGCGGCGCACGCCACCGCTTAGCGCCTCGACACACGAGCGCAGCTTCGGGATCATCCCCTCGCCGACCTTCCCCGACTCGAGCAGGCGCTCCAGACCGGCCGCGTCGGTCTGGGCGATGAGTGAGCCTTCGTCCCCGAAGTCCTCGAACACCCCGGCCACGTCCGTGAGGTACACGAGCTTCTCGGCTCCGAGTGCGAGTGCGATCGCACCCGCCACCGCGTCCGCGTTCACGTTGTACGCCTGTCCGCTGTCGTCGACGCCGACCGTCGCCACCACGGGGATCAGGTCTTCTCGGAGCACCCGCTCCAGGATCGCCGGGTTGACATGACGGACGTCGCCGACGAACCCGAGTCGTGCGTCACGCTGGTCCACGGTGATGAGGCCGGCGTCGGCGCCGGAGAGACCCACGGCATACGACCCGTGCTGGTTCAGTGCGGTGACGATCTCCGGGTTGATCTTGCCGATCAGCGCCATCTGCACGATGTCGACGGTCTCTGCGTCCGTGACCCGCAGACCGTCCACGAACTCCGGCTCCTTGCCGAGGCGGCGCATGAGGTCGCTGATCTGCGGGCCGCCGCCGTGCACCACCACGGGGTTCATGCCCACGAGTCGCATGAGCACCACGTCCTGGGCGAACAGCTCGGCCAGCGTGGGGTCCTCCATCGCGTGCCCGCCGTACTTGATGACGACGGTCTTGCCGGAGAACTCGCGGATGTACGGCAGCGCGTCGGCGAGGATCGCGGCCTTGGCGTGCGCGTCGCGTGCGCGGGTGTCGGTCGCCTTCATGGTCCCACTCGCTCTGCGCCGGGAACCAACTCTCTGGTCGACTCCGCAAGCTCCGTCTCATGAGGTTCGAGCGGCAAAGCCACTCGCACCTCGGCCCAGCGCTTCGGGACGCTCGTCACTCCAGTCATGACGTACCGGTGTTCTCGTCGATGTAGGCGTGTGTGAGATCGGTGAATCGCATCGTGGCCTTGCCGGTGCCCACGTGCAGGTCGCAGGTGAGGTGGATGTCGCGCTCGGCCATGGCCGTCGCGAGCGCCGATTCGTCGTGCGCCGCCGCGATCCCGTCGCGGCACACGGTGATCCCGTTGTAGGCGATCTCGACCTTCTCGGGCTCGAGCTGCGCGCCGCTCGTCCCGAGCTCGGACAGCACACGGCCCCAGTAGGGATCGCATCCGTACAGCGAGCACTGCACGAGCTGGCTGCTGGCCACCTTGCGTGCCGCGCGGCGGGCGTCGTCGTCGTTTCCCGCGCCAATCACGTCGAGCGTCACGAGCTTCGTCGCGCCCTCGGCATCGGCGGCCATCGCGGTGGCGAGCTGGTCGCACACTGACTTCAACGCATCTGTCAGTGCTGCCAGATCCGTCCCGCCATCGTCGATCCGGACGTTCCCGGCGGCACCGCTCGCGAGCACCACGACGGTGTCGTTCGTGCTCGTGCAGGCGTCAACGACGAGCGCGTTGAACGTCTGATCGACCGCGTGCGTCAGTGCTTCATCGAGCACATCGGACGCAACCGCGGCATCTGTCGTGAGCACGGCGAGCATCGTCGCCATGCTGGGCGCCAGCATCGCGGCACCCTTGGCCATCCCGCCCACGGTGATCGTGGTGCCGTCGCTGATCGTCGTCGTGGCCACGGCCTGCTTGACCACGGTGTCGGTCGTCATGATGGCTTCGGCCGCGTCGGCACCTGCCTCCGGTCCGCCAGCGAGCGCAACGACCGCTTTGGGTACGCCTTCCTCGAGCGCGGCCATCGGCATGGGGATGCCGATCAGCCCGGTGGAGCACACGAGCACGTCTTCCGGGACGATCCCCAACCCCGATGCGGCGAGCTCGCACATGCGCCGCGCATCGCGTCTTCCCTGCTCCCCGGTTGCGGCGTTGGCGTTGCCGGAGCTGAGCACGACAGCAGCCGCGGTCCCGTCACCAAGGTGACGGCGGCTGATCTGGACCGGTGCCGCGCACGCCAGGTTGCTCGTGAACACCCCCGCGGCGGTGACCGGCGAACGATCCGCGGTGGCGACGACCGCCAGGTCGCTGGCACCCGAAGGCTTGATGCCACACGCGACGCCCGCGGCCTCGAATCCCTCGGGTGCCGTCACGCTCACGGCATCAACCCGAGCGTCGGCAGACCGGTGGTCTCGGGCAAGCCCAGCAGCAGGTTGGCCGCCTGGATGGCCTGGCCCGAGGCGCCCTTCACGAGGTTGTCGGTCGCCGCGATCGCCAACAACGTGTCGGTGCGCTCGTCGTAGCGCGCCGTCACGTGACAGGAGTTGGAGCCCAGCGTTGCCTTGGTCGCCGGTGGTGCGTCCGCCACGACGACGAACGGCTCGTCGGCGTAGAAGTCACGGTAGGTGTCGAGCACCGCCGCAGCGCTCGGTCCCGTCTTGGCCGGTCGCGCGTAGCAGGTCGCGAGGATGCCGCGCGTCATCGGGACGAGGTGCGGTGTGAAGAGAACCTGCACCGGCTCCTTCGACACCGCACCGAGTGCGTGCTCGATCTCGCCGGTGTGACGGTGCGTGAGCAAGCTGTATGCCTGCACGTTCTCGTTGGCCTCCGAGTACAGGCTCGGCGCCGAGAGCCCACGGCCGCGTCCCGACACGCCCGACGCGGCGTTCACGACCACACCGGTCGGCGCAGCCAGCCCGGCCGCGAACAACGGTGCGAGCGCGAGCGCGGCGGTCGTCGGGTAGCAGCCCGGCGCGGCGACATGTGGGCGCGGGATGATCTGGTCGCGCCACAGCTCGGGCAAGCCGTACCCGAAGGCATCGAGGAGTTCGGGTGCGCCGTGCGCCTTCCCGTACCAGGCCTCGTACACGTCGGCCGGGAGACGGAAGTCCGCGCCGAGGTCGATCACATGGCCGACCCGCGTAATGAGGTCGGACATCACTCGCTGGGACTCCCCGTGCGGCAGCGCCACGAAGGCCAGGTCGAGCCCCTCCACGGCCGCCGGCTCGCGGGTCTCGAACACAACGTCCGGGTACGCCGGCGCCAGCGATGGGTACAGATCGGCGACCTCGGCCCCGGCGTTGGAGTCGGCGGTCACGTGGACGGCCTCGATCTCGGGGTGTCCGGCCAGGAGCCGGAGCAGCTCAGCCCCCGTGTACCCCGACCCTCCAATCACCGCCGCTCGATACGCCATGGCGCATAGTATACAGTTAGGTGTATAGCCCGCAAGCTCGGTACTGCGGCTCAGCCGCGGAGGTCGCCGCCGTGTTCGTTGGCTACGGCGTCGATGGCCTGCTGGCGGAGCGTGGCGACCTCGGCGTCCGTGAGGGTGCGATCGGGCGCGCGGTACCGGACGCGGAACGCGAGGCTGCGCCGGCCGGGCCCGAACGAGTCATCACGGAACTCGTCGAACGCCCCAACCTCTTCGGCGAGGCCGTCGGCTGACGCGCGGATCGTCGAGGCGATCGTGCCGGCTTGTACGTCGTCACCGATCACGAACGCGAGGTCGATGGCCGCGACCGGGTAGGGCGATGGCGTCACGAATGTGCGATCGCGGCGCGGTGCGGCGATCAGCCGGCTGAGATCGACCTCGAAGCCGACAACCCGGCCCTCGACACCGTGAGCGCTCGTGACGCCGCTCGCGAGCTCCCCCACCCAGCCGATCACGTCGCCACTCACTTCGAGGGACGCGACCCGCGTCGGGTGCCCGCCCGGGGGTGACGCGG
>Ga0268386_10004218_pt1 | contig 10549 bp, 13 predicted proteins | sample RVTome_15_FD_200260 | JGI IMG/M metagenome (GOLD analysis project Ga0268386, IMG submission 200260) | Soil microbial communities from uranium-contaminated site in the Upper Colorado River Basin, Wyoming, United States - RVT150D86... ... | reverse complement strand
ATCTTGCGGACACAGCCCGCGCCGATCAGCTGGTCGTAGATCACGTCCGGTGTCATCCGGATCAGGGTCAGGTCGCCCTTTTCCTGGCGGATCAGCTCGTGGCCGGCGGCCGACGGGATGAGATGCGTGAACCCCTCCATCGCCACCGAGGCCCCGTTCGGCACCAGCTCGGCGATGGCTTGCCGCAGAGTCATCAGCTCAGCCACACATCACCACACCTCGACTCGAGCGCACTCCGATGCCTCCTGGCGGGACCAAGCACACGCAGGGTAATGGTGCTTGGTTCCCGGCCCCACGGCGACGACCCGGTTAGCTTGCCGCCGTGCCCGACCAGACCTTCCAACATTCCGTCGCCACGTCGACCGGCGTCCACACCGTGTGGAACGCCCTCGACCAACCTGCGACATGGGAAGCCATTCCCGGAGTCGACCGAGTCACCGACCCTCTGATCGACGAGGAAGGACGTCTGCAGGGCTTCTCCTTCGAGAGCTTCGTTGGAGGAAAGAGGTACGTCGGCCAGGCCTCTCCTGCCGGCAGGGAGGAGGGACGGCTGATTGCGTGGGACATCGTCACCTCCGAGATCAGAGGCCGGGTCACCGTCGATCTGGAACCGGTGGATGAAGGCACCCGCGTCGGCGTGGGGCTCCGAGTGGAGGGAGTGGGGCTGATGGGCTCGCTTTTGTTCCCGGTGATCGCCTCGGCAATCGGCAGCGGTTATGCCGACACGGTCGAGCAGTTCGTGGACAGCCTGCAAACGTAATGCACTGCGTCACGTATCCGTGACGCCCTGCATTAGGTTGCCGGTTCTTCCTCCCGCGCCGCGAGCTCTTCGGCCACGTGTAGCGCTTCTTCCTTGCCGCCGGTAGCGATCTGGGCGCGGTCCGTTATCAAGGTCACCTGGTTGTCGACGACCTGGAGGAAGCCGCCGTGGACCCCGATGCTGGTCCGGGAACCGTCCTCACCTTCGACAATGACCACCCCGGTGACGAGAGAGCCCATCAGCGGCTCGTGGTTGGCCATTATCCCGAGCTCGCCTTCCGGGGTCTTGGCGAGCAGGAAGGTGGCCGTGCCGCTCCACACGGTGGCCTCTGGCGACACCACGTCGACTTGAAACGTGTTAGCCATGGGTCAACGGCGACTCAGGCCGCATCCTTTGTCAACTCGGCAGCGCGCCGCTCCACATCCTCGCGGCCCCCGACCATGTAGAAGGCCTGCTCGGGGAATTGGTCCATGTCGCCGTCGAGCACCGCCTTGAAGGCGGCGATGGTCTCCTCGAGCGGGGTGTAGATCCCGGGCTGGCCCGTGAACTGCTCGGCGACGAACATCGGCTGGGCGAAGAATCGCTGGATGCGGCGGGCCCGGCCCACGACCAGCTTGTCCTCCTCAGAGAGTTCGTCGATGCCCAGGATTGCGATGATGTCCTGCAAGTCCTTGTACCTCTGCAGCACTCGCTGCACCTCGGTGGCGACGAAATAGTGCTCCTCCCCCACGATCTGCGGGTCGAGGGCCCGGCTCGAAGAGTCCAGGGGATCGACTGCCGGATAGATGCCGAGGGCGGTGAGGGGCCGGGACAACACGGTGGTGGCGTCGAGATGGGCGAACGCGGTGTGCGGCGCCGGGTCGGTGATGTCGTCGGCGGGGACGTAGATGGCCTGCAGCGAGGTGATAGAACGTCCCTTCAGCGAGGTGATCCGCTCCTGGAGGAACCCCATCTCGTCGGCCAGGTTGGGCTGGTAGCCCACCTCCGATGGCATCCGGCCGAGAAGGGTGGACACCTCGGAGCCGGCCTGGGTGAAGCGGAATATGTTGTCGATGAACAAGAGCACGTCCTGACGCTGCACGTCGCGGAAGTACTCGGCCATGGTCAGGGCGGAGAGAGCGACACGGAGGCGGACCCCGGGAGGCTCGTCCATCTGCCCGAACACCAAAGCCGCCTTGTCGATGACCCCGGTCTCTTTCATCTCCAGGTAGAGGTCGTTGCCCTCACGGGTCCGCTCGCCCACACCGGCGAAGACCGACACCCCGCCATGCTGGGTGGCGACCCGGTTGATCATCTCCTGGATGAGGACGGTCTTGCCGACTCCGGCGCCCCCGAACAGCCCGATCTTCCCACCCTGCAGATACGGGCTGATCAGGTCGAGCACCTTGATCCCGGTCTCGAAGACCGTCTTTTGCGGCTCGACGTCCTCGAATGCGGGCGGGGTGCGGTGGATCGGCCAGCGCGGTTCGGAGAAGTCCTGGTCCGGGGCGTCGAGCGAGTCGCCCCACACGTTGAAGATGTGTCCCAGGGTCTGGTCGCCGACCGGGACGGTTATCGGCCCCCCGGTGTTGTTGACGACCGCTCCGCGGGTGAGGCCATCGGTCGGGGCCAGGGCGATGGCTCGGACCTGGCTCCCACCCAGGTGCTGGGCGACCTCGGCGATGACCCGGCGCTGCTCACCGCTGACCTCGAAGTCCACGGTCACGGCATGGAGGATCTCGGGCAGGCTGTCGGGCGGGAACTCGACGTCGATGACCGGTCCGGCCACCTTGACGATCCGCCCCGCACTCTTGACTTCACTCATACTGGCTCCTCGTCGCAAATTGTCGCGAACAACCGCGCTGAGCGCGGCCCTGGTACACAATTTCGGGTCATCGCCGCCCCTCTGCCAGGGCTTCGGCACCACCGACGATCTCGGTGATGGCGGTCGTGATCTCGGCCTGGCGGGCCCGGTTCGCCTGGACCCGGAGGACCCTGATCAACTCCTCGGCGTTGTCGGTGGCAGCCTTCATCGCCCGTCGCCGGGCGCTGTGCTCCGAGGCGGAGGCCTCGAGCAGGAGACTGAACACGGTGGCTTCGACGTACCTGGGCAGGAGCCGGTCGAGGATCTCCTCCGGCGAAGGCTCGTATTCATAGGAGATGCTCTGCTCCCGCTCCTGCACCTCGCCCTCGGGAGGTGCGATCGGGAGCAGGTCGAGCCGGCTCGGGACCTGGGTCATCGCCGACTGGAACCTGGTGTAGAACACCTCGAGAGAGTCGATTTGGCGGGTGGCGAACGCGGCGAGGGCGGTGTTGGCGATGGCACGGGCGTCGCCATAGCCGGGCGTGTCGGTGATACCGATATAGCCGCCTTCGATCCGGTAGCCGCGGTAGCGGAAGTAGGCCTGTGCCTTCTTCCCCACCGCGTAGAGCGCGACGTCCTTCCCCTCCCGATGCAGCTCCCGGATTCGAGCCTCGGTCAGACGAATCACATTGGAGGCGTACGACCCGGCCAGACCTCGGTCCGAGGAGACGACGAGCATGCCAACAGTGCGGATCTCGCGCTGATCGAGGAGCATGTGAGAGGACCCGCTCCCGGCGGCCCCGACGTTCTGGATGACCTCGATCAGCTTCGCCGTGTACGGCTTGGACGCGGTCACCCGGGCCTGAGCCTTGGGTATGCGACTGGCCGCGATCAGCTCCATGGCGCGGGTGATCTTCTTGATCGCCTCGACCGAAGCGATCCGCCTCCTCGTGTCACGAAGCTGGGCTGAAGCCATGCCCGGGAGCTACTCCTGGGCCCCGGAGCCTTCGAAGGTCTCCTTGAACTCGTCGATCGCGGCCTCGAGAACCTCGGTGTCTGGCAATTGCCCGGTGTCGCGAAGGTCGGTGAGCAGACCGGGCTGCCGGCTGCGGAAGTGCTCGCGGAGCCCGATCTCGAAACGCTTGATGTCGCCGATCTCGATGTCGTCCATGTGTCCCTCTGTCACCGCGTAGACGACGATCACCTGCTCCTCCACCGGCAGCGGGGAGAACTGTGGCTGCTTGAGCACCTCGACGACCCGACGGCCCCGCTCCAGCTGGGCCAGGGAGGTTGCATCCAACTCGGACCCGAACTCGGCGAATGCGGCCAGGTCGCGGTACTGGGCCAGGTTGAGCCGCAGTGGGCCGGCGATCTTCCTCATCGCAGGCACCTGGGCGGACCCGCCGACTCGGGACACCGAGGTGCCGGCATTCAGCGCCGGCCGGATGCCCTGATAGAAGAGATCGGTCTCGAGGAAGCACTGCCCGTCGGTGATCGAGATGACGTTGGTCGGTATGTAGGCCGAGATGTCGTTCGACTTGGTCTCGATCACGGGAAGACCGGTGAGAGAGCCGGCGCCCAGTTCGTCGGAGAGTTTGGCGCAGCGCTCGAGAAGCCGGCTGTGCAGGTAGAAGACGTCGCCGGGGTAGGCCTCACGTCCAGGCGGGCGGCGGAGCAAGAGTGAGATCTCGCGGTAGGCCACGGCCTGCTTGGAGAGATCGTCGAAGATGACCAGGGCGTGCTGGCCGTTGTACATCCAGTGCTGGCCGATGGCCGATCCGGCGTAGGGGGCGTACATCTGCAGAGCGGGGGCTGCCGAGGCAGGAGCGTTGACCACCACCGTGTACTCCATCGCCCCGTGCTCCTCCAGGGTGGCCACGATCTCGGCCACGGTGGAGGCCTTCTGGCCGATGGCCACATAGATGCACTTGAGCTCCTTCGGTGTGCCCTGGTTGACCTTCTGGTTGATGATCGTGTCGACCAGGATTGCGGTCTTGCCGGTCTGGCGGTCGCCGATGATCAGCTGTCGTTGCCCCCGGCCGATCGGAGTCATCGCATCGATGGCCTTGATCCCGGTCTGTAGCGGCTCCTTCACCGGCTGCCTCTCCACCACCGACGGGGCCTGGGTCTCCATGAGCCGCCGTTCCGTGGTGTTGATCGGGCCTTTGCCGTCCACCGGGTTGCCCAGCGGGTCGATGACCCGCCCGAGCAGCGCATCGCCGACGGGCACCGAAAGCACGGTCCCGGTCTGCTTGACCGGGTCCCCTTGCTGGATGTGGCTGGCCTCGCCGAGGACCACGACACCGAGGTCGTCTACGTCGATGTTCAGGGTGACCCCGATCAGCCCGCCGGGGAGCTCGAGTAACTCGGATGCCATCACGTGGGGCAGCCCTTCGACCCGGGCCACACCGTCGCCGATCGAGGTCACATAGCCCACCGTCTCCTTCTCGACGTCCGGCTCCCAGGCGGCGAGTTGCTCGCGCAGTGCCTTGGTTATCTGATCGGCGGTGATAGTCAGTTCAGCCATACAAAAACTCCTCAGCGACTCAGGACGGTGTGGCGAAGCTCGTTCAGGGAATTGGCCAGCGAGCCGTCGATGACAACATCACCCACTCTGGCGACCAGGCCACCGATCACCGACTCGTCGACGATGACCTTGACCTCGACCTGCCTCCCGGTTGCCTTGCTCAAGGCTGCGGCGAGACGCTCGACGGTCGGATCGTCCAGTTGGATGGCGCTGCGGACCTCGGCGAGGGCCTTCGACCTCGACTCGACGGCGCGCTCGACGAAGGCGGATGCGATCGCCGGGATGTCCCCGGCCCGACCGGTGCCGACGATGAGGTCGACCAGCCCGACGGTCAGGTTGGTGGCCTGCCCTCCGATCAGGTCGTCGATGATGGCGCGCTTCTTCTCCGCAGGCAGGGCTGGGTCGGTCAGCGCCGCCCGCAGGTCATCAGACTTCTCGAACGCCTGGCCGATGGCGAGGAACTCGGATTCGACGCGCCCGAGCTCACCCTCGGCCTTGGCGAGGTCGAGAATGGCATTGGCGTAGCCCGAGATCCGGTCGTTCATCTACAAAGTCTCCAACTCGGTCAGGTAACGCTCGATGAGATCCTTCTGGATCTTGTCGTCCAAGGAACCTCCGACGATCTTCTCGGCGAGGCCCACCGAGATCTCCCCCACTTCGCGTCTGGCCTCCGCCAGGGCACGCGACTTCTCGTTCTGAGCCTCATCGCGGGCCTTGGCCAGGGTCGCGGCGGCCTCTTCCTCGGCGCGGGCCACGATGTCGGCCTTGAGCTGCTCTCCGGCGGCTCGGGCATCCTCGATGATCCGGTTCCCCTCGGTCTTGGCATCGGCGAGCTGGGAGCGATAGTCGGCGAGGAGGCTCTCCGCCTCGCGCTTGGCCTCCTCGGCCTCGGTGAGCTGACCGGTGATCGCCTGCTGACGGGCCTCGAGTGTGCGGTTGATCATCGGCATTGCCCGACGCCCCACGAACCAGAAGACGATCAGGAAGGCGATGACCCCGGCGATCAGCTCCGATGTGGGGGGCACGATCAGGCTGAGACCGCCACCCGTCTCTCCCCCTTCCTCGGTGGCCAGAACGGCCAGGGCTGTCAGTAGCTGCATTCCGGTCTCCTATCAGGCAGAGGCGATGAAGAAGAGGACGAATCCGATCAGGGCCAGCGCCTCGGTCAGGGCGATACCCAGAAACATGGTGGTCCGGATCGTGCCCTGCATCTCGGGCTGACGGGCCATCGCGGTGATGGCGTTGCCGGCGACGATGCCGATCCCGATGCCGGGCCCGACAGCCCCCAGGCCGTAGCCGATCAGCGAGAGTGCGCCGGTCAGGTTCTCGATGTTGCCTTCCATCTGTCTCTCTCCTTAGTGCTCGAAGTGGATGGACGATTCGATGTAGATCGCGGTCAACAAGGTGAAGATGTACGCCTGGAGCACTCCGATCAGGATCTCCAGCAGGAACATGAACAAGCCCAGGCCGAACCAGAAGACGCCGATGGAGCCTTTGATCCCGATCTCGGGGATGGCGGCGATGAAGATCACCCCCGAGGTCAGCAGCAAGGTCAGCATCAGGTGGCCGGCCACCATGTTGGCGAATAGCCGGACGGCGAGGGTGATCGGTCTCAGGATGAAGATCGAGAACACCTCGATCAACCCCACCAGCCATCTGAGGCCGATCGGGACCGTCTTGGGCCAGGCGGTGTCGATCAGATAGCGGAAGTTGTTCTTGGCGAAACCGACGAACATGAAGATGACGTAAGTGACCAATGCCAGAAAGGCGGGTATCGCCATCCGCGAGGTGATCGGGAAGTTGATGAACGGAGTGATCTCGAACAGGTTTCCCACCAGCAGGAAGAAGAACATCGCCATCAGGTAGGGCACGTATTTGGTCCCCTCGGGGCCGATCACGTCCCGCGCGATGCCGTCCCTGACAAAGCCGACCAACCCCTCCACTGCGGCGCCGAACTTGGTCGGGACCAGTCTCTGGCCTCTGAGGCCGTAGTAGAGGATGGCCACCGCCACGAAGGCGGCGAGCAGCATCAGGATGTGGGTCCGGCTGAACTCGAGCCCACCGATGGTGAAGATGGTGGGGAACTCGAACAGCTCGTTGACGTTCGCCGGGGCGCAGATCACCTCGTTGGCGACGTCACATTCGGTGGCGAGGATCATCTGCGCCAACTCAGCACCCTTTCTCTATTCCTGGAGATCGAGACCGCCTCCCACGTCAGGAGTGCGAAGTAGGCGACCACCGCCGCTACCCCGAAGGCCACCCGGTCGACGTCGACCACGCTGGCGATGAGATAGACGGCGCCCACGAACAGCACGAGACGAAGGATGAAGCCGATCAGAGCGGCGGCATGATAAGCCTGGAGGCTGATCCTTGCCGAAATCGAGAGGACGAAGCCGGCGAGGAGGAAGTTGGCCAGCACCACAACGACGCCGAGGGCAGCGCTCCAGGCCCCGTCCCAACCGCGGAGGAGCCCGAAGGCGAGGATCAGGAGCGGAGCGACGTAGATAGCCCGCGCCACGGTGTCCCTGGCGAGATAGGCCTCGACGGGAGGACCGTGCTCAAGACTCACGATCGGCCTCCCCGATTGTCTTGATGTAATCCCACACCTGGACGAACCCCGAATAGATGCCGAGCAGGCTCCCGATCACGACCAGCCACGGCTCGGTGCCCAACCACCGGTCGGCGAGGAGCCCGAGCAGGGCCCCGGAGAGGATCGAGCCGGCAAAAGCCCCGGATCGGCCCCAACCTTCGTCGATGGCGCGCCCGACCTGTTGGTGGATGGTTTGCTGCTTCATGGCTCGGCTCGACTTCGAGCTTGTGAATCTATTCACAAAGTATAGGGACCCGGCTTCTACCGGGCCAAATCGAACACGACACTATATGCAGCCGCTTGGCGCGCCCTCCCCGTGTTCGGCGGTACTCCCCTGCCCGTTGCATCACACGTGCCCGGCGAAGTCGAGGGGGTAGGGAGAGAACTGGGCGGCCAGCTCGGCGACCCGGGCGGCTACCTGGTCGAGGGTCGATTGCTCCTCCCGACCCTGCAGGGCGCGGGCGATCAGGGCAGCCACCTCGGCCGCCTGGACCTCCTTCATCCCCTGGGTAGTCATGGCCGGGCTGCCGATGCGGAGACCGGAGGCCCGGAAGGGGGGTCGAGGGTCGAAGGGGACGGTGTTGAAGTTCAGGGTGATGCCCACGCCGTCGAGGAGCCGGGCCGCCTCCTTGCCGTCGAGGTCTGCGTCCACCGAGCGCAGATCGACAAGGAACTGATGATTGTCGGTACCACCCGACACCACCCGCACCCCCTGCTCCTGGATCGAAGCGGCCATAGCCCTGGCGTTGGCGACTATCTGCTCGGTGTAGTCGTGGAACGCGGGCCTCATCGCTTCGTGAAAGGACACGGCCTTGGCCGCGATCTGTGACTGGATCGGGCCGCCCTGGGCGTTGGGGAACACCGCCTTGTCGATACTCTTGGCGTAGCTCTCGGTGCTCAGGATCAGACCACCCCGCGGCCCGCGTAGCGCTTTGTGGGTGGTGCCGGTGACGACGTCGGCGTGTGGCACCGGGGAGGGGTGCGACCTGCCGGCGACCAGTCCGATGAAGTGGGCGGCGTCAACCACGAAAATCGCGCCGATCTCATCGGCGATCGACCGGAAGCCCTCGTAGTCGAGGATCCGGGAGTAGGCGGTGTAGCCGGCGAGCACGATCTTGGGCCTGTGCTCCAAAGCGAGGGCCCGAACCTGGTCCATGTCGATCAACTCGGTCTCGGGGTCCACCCCGTATGCGACGAAGTCGTAGTAGAGACCGGAGAAGTTGACCGGGGAGCCATGGGTCAGGTGCCCACCCTGGTCGAGACGCATCCCGAGGACACGGTCCCCGGGCGCCAGCAATGAGAAATAGACACCCATGTTGGCCTGGGCGCCCGCGTGGGCCTGCACGTTGGCGTGTTCCGCCCCGAACAGCTCCTTGGCCCGATCGATGGCCAGTTGTTCCATCTCGTCTACCACCTGACAGCCCTCGTAGTAGCGACGACCGGGATAACCCTCTGCGTACTTGTTGGTGAATACCGATCCCGAGGCGGCCATCACCGCAGGCGAGGCAAAGTTCTCCGAGGCGATGAGGTGGATGTGGGTGTTCTGCCGCTCTAGGTCCTTGCGAATGAGGCCGGCAATCGCGGGATCTACTTGCTCCAGTGGGTCCATCGAGATCATGGACCGAGGGTAACTACAGATGGACCGGACCCCGTCGCAGCACCACGACTTCGCCACCGGTGACGTCGGCCACCGTCGACGACTCTCCGCCAGGACACCACCCTTCCACGTAGACCGGCACCAGTTTCCCGAACACGGCCCGTGCATCATCGTGACTCAAAGACTCCGCCCCACCGCTCAGGTTCGCCGAGGTGACCGCCAGAGGGCCGGCGGCGGACAATATCTGCAGAGTGGTCGGATGATCGGGCACCCGCAGGCCGACCGTCTGGCTCTGGGCATCACCGACCCAATCGGCCAGGATGACGCGTGGGGTGACCACCAGGGTGAGTGCCCCGGGCCAATGAGCCGCGGCCAGCCGGGTGGCGACGCCGGTGATGTCACCGATCTCCTCCGCCTGCTGCAACGATGCCACCAGGAGGCCGATCGGCTTGTGCTCGGGCCGGCCCTTCAACTCGAAGAGCCGGGACACCGCGGACTCGCTCATCGGGTCGGCGGCGATGCCGTAGACGGTGTCAGTGGGAACGCCGATCACATCGCCCCGGCGAATGGCGGCGACCGCGTCGTCGATGCTCAAGGTTTCACCGCAACGATGTAGCGGTCGCGTCCCGTGAGGTCCTGGCGGACGATGGCGGGCAGGTCCAGGAAAGAGCTGGTCGCCGAAACCCCCTGCCTCTCCCCGATCTCACAGATGATCACCCCGCCCGGGCGAAGCCAGGTGGCGGCTGAGGCGCCGATCCTCTGGATCACCTCGAGCCCTGTTGGGCCTGCTACCAGAGCCACCTTCGGCTCCCGCTGGACGTCGGCAGGGAGCCGGGCGAAGTCCACCTCGGCCACATAGGGCGGGTTGACCACGATGAGATCGACCGTACCGAGAATGGCGGTGGGGAGAGGATCGAACAGATTCCCCTCGGCGAGGTAGACCTGGAGCCCGGTCCGATGACGATTGTGGGTCGCGACCTCGATTGCATCCCTCGAGATATCGGTGGCGAACACGGCCGCCGCCGGGAAGCGGCTCTTCAGGGCCAGCGCCAGAGCGCCCGACCCGGTGCACAGGTCGACAACGATCTCCGGGCTGCGCACCATTCGGGTGGCGAGCTCGAACATGCCCTCCGTCTCCGGCCTGGGGATCAGGACCCTGTCGTCGACCACCAGGTCGAGCGGACCGAACGCCGCGCTGCGCTCGATGTACTGCAGTGGCTCACCTGCGAGACGGCGGGCGATCAGCTCCTCGAGAGGGCCTTCCGCGCCGGCCACAGCTTCGAGTCGGGCCC
>Ga0268386_10004217_pt1 | contig 10551 bp, 8 predicted proteins | sample RVTome_15_FD_200260 | JGI IMG/M metagenome (GOLD analysis project Ga0268386, IMG submission 200260) | Soil microbial communities from uranium-contaminated site in the Upper Colorado River Basin, Wyoming, United States - RVT150D86... ... | reverse complement strand
CCGATGAGCTCGGTCTACGCGCTCGACGCGGTCAGCGGTGACCAGCTTTGGTGGTGGGATCCGGCGATTCCGGCCGAACGGCAGGGCGGCCCGCGCGCGTGCTGCGGGGACGTGAACCGCGGCGTCGCGCTGTACGACGACAAGATCTACGTGGGCCTGCTCGACGGGCGGCTCGTCGCTTTGAACCGCGCCGACGGCTCGATCGCGTGGAGCGTGCAGACCACGCCCCCCGGCGCCGACTACTCGATCACCGGGGCCCCGCGCGTCTTCCGCGGCCGGGTGGTGATCGGAAACGGCGGGGCGGAGTACGGCGTGCGCGGCTACGTCACGGCGTACGACGCCGAGACCGGCGACCAGCTCTGGCGCACGTACACGGTGCCGGGCGATCCCGCCGATGGCTTCGAGGACGAGGCGATGCGCCGGGCGGCCGAGACGTGGACCGGCGAGTGGTGGCGGGCCGGAGGGGGCGGGACCGTCTGGGACGCGATGGCTTACGATCCCGCGGCCAACCTGCTCTATATCGGGACGGGCAACGGGTCACCGTGGAGCCGGGACCACCGGAGCCCCGGCGGAGGCGACAACCTCTATCTGTCGTCGATCGTCGCGCTCGACGGCGACTCGGGCGAGTACGTGTGGCACTACCAGACCACGCCCGGCGACGACTGGGACTACACCGCCACCCAGCCGCTCATGCTCCTCGACCTCGAGATCGAAGGGCGCCAGCGACCTGTCATCGTGCAGGCCCCGAAGAACGGCTTCTTCTTCGTGGTGGACCGGCTCACGGGGGAATTCATCTCGGCCGGGAAGTTCGGCGACGACGTCACCTGGGCCACGCACGTCGATCCCGCCACGGGCCGTCCCGTCGAGACGCCCGAGGCGCGCTACGGCATGAACAAGCAGGGCGCGTGGCTCGCGCCCGGACCGACGGGCTCGCACAACTGGCGCCCCATGGCCTGGAACGCCGACACGGGTCTCGTCTACCTGCCGACCCAGAACAACAACTCGTTCTACGAGATGATCGACGAGCTCGAGTACACGCCCGGCGTCTGGAACACCGGCACCACGCTGCTCGGCGGTCAGCGCGGCCCACGGCCTCCCCGACCGGCGCTGACCGGGCCGACCGCCGCGCTCAAAGCGTGGGATCCGGTGGAGCAACGCGAGGTTTGGCGGGTGGCCACCGCGGGCGACAACGGCGGCACGCTGTCGACCGCCGGGAACCTCGTCTTCTGGGGATCGGAGTCCCGCCTGCTCGCCCTGGACGCGCGCACGGGCGCTGAGCTCTGGGCCGCCGAGGTCGGGCGGGGCACCGCCACGCCGGTCACCTACTCGATCGACGGCGTGCAGTACCTGTCGGTGGCGGGAGGACGGGGCGATGCCGATCCGCCCACGGTCTGGACGTTCAGGCTGGGGGGGTAGGGGGTCGCTGTAGTTCTTCAGCGACCTGCTAGTGGGCGCTTCGAGTGCTCAACGCCCCCGGCGGCCGGAGGCTGTAGGAGTTGACCGTCGCGCCGGGGTGACTCAGGCGTATAAGATGCGCCGTGGCGGTCGAGCGTCAGCTTGACGACCCTTTCGACATCCAGGTCGTCCCGGGTGAGCAAGAGCAGATAGTCGGAGCCTGCCTCGAGCAGGCGATGGCGAGCGGAGAGGCGCAGGTCTCCCAGGTATCCCGCCTCGGGGTGCAGGAGCGACCACGTTTCCGGTGAACCGGGCGACGCGTACGCGCGCAGCCAGAGGACTCCCTCCTCGTCCACCCTCAGCTCGACGAACGCCGGAATCTGCTCGGGCCACGCCATCTCTTCCGCCTGTCGCCGGATGACCGGGTGTCGCTCGGCCGGTGCCGAGGCGAGCCGGTTCTCGAGGTACAGCGACCGGATCGAGTCCGTGACCGAAAGGTCGATGTCCGGCCCGCGCAACAGGGCGAGGAGCGAGCCGTCGAGGGCCCGCACCTCGACCTCGAAGCGCTCGCCTGACCCGATGAAGGCGCGGTCGTCGTGGAGCGCGAATTGCGTGGCCCGGCCCGCCGGATGCGGCCCGCTACCTCCGGTCGTCCCGATCCGCTCACTGACGAGCCGCTCTCCGAAGTCGGTTTCGACCGCCCCCTCGCGGGTGACGAGCACCAACCGATCCCTCGTCTCGTGGAAGCCGACGACGGGTCCCGCCGCGGCGTTCCGGCCCCAGCCGAGGAGCAGGACGTGGCCGTGCGGGTCACAGGCGAGGTTGTACGGCGTGATGCCCTCGGGGGCCCGCAGCACCGTCTTCTCCACGAACGTTCCGTCGGCGCGGTAGGCGTTCATCTCCCAGTTCAGGTCGAAGGCGACGAAGCCGTCTTCCCGGCAGGTACCGAGCGCGCGGAGGTACGCGAACTCTCCCGGTCCCTGGCCTTCGCGTCCCCGGGAGGCGACCAGCACGCCGGACGGGTCGTAGAACCGGACCTGGCTCGTTCCTCCGTTGGCGATCAGGATGGAGCCGTCGGGCAGTTGGTGGGCGCCCACGACCCGACTCAACAGATAGTCGGGATCGCCCTCGAGTCGACCGACGGACCAGACGGGCTCGGCGCCAAGCGTCCACGGCGCTGGATGGCGTGCGGTGGACAGGGACTCGACGATGCGGACGCCCGCGCTGTCGCGGACCATGTTCGAGCTTTCGGACGCGGGCGCATCGGCGCACGCCAGCGACGACGCGCCGAGGCAGGCGATCAGCGTGATCGCGGCGAGCGGGCCAAGGCGCATCGTAGGCGCCGCCCTGCGGCGAAGCGTGTGACCACACCAGGGCCTTTCGCTCTCGCAGTACGTCACCGCCCCGGCACCAACTTGAGCGTATAGGCCGCGTTCCCCTCCACCGCCTCCCGGGTGAACGACATCGGGAAGTACTCCTGGTTCGCCCACAGCTCGGTGAGGTTGCCGTAGAACGGGCTTCCCGGTCGGCCCGACTGCCCGGGCGCGTTGGTCGCGAGCGAGCCGTCGAGGTCGGCGAAGTCGATGATCTCCCGGTAGGTCGCGCCGGTAGCCGCCACCGTGCCGGCGCCGCCGCGCCGCTCGCCGGCGGGCAGGTCGTAGGCGGAGACGAGCTCGTGCGGAAACTCGCTTCGGTGCGTGCGGCCCCACCGCCACTCGCCGGGATCGTCGCCCTGCTCCTCACGCAGGCGATCGAGCGCGGTGGCGAGCGCCTGCTCGGGGTCGAAACCGTCTTCGTCGGCCGCGCCCCCACCCACGCCACCCGCCTCGTCCCCGTCCGGGAGCAGGCGGCGGAGGTGGCCGAAGATGGCCCCGGGGCGGCTGTCGCGGTCGTAGACGGCGTCCCACTCGGTCAGCTCCTCGCGGAAGCCCTCCAGCTCGGGGTCGTCCGACGTCCACCCGCGCATATGCACCAACGCGGCCTCTGCCGACATCGAATAGGCGTCCTGCTGCAGGTCCCATGAGTCCTGCACGGTAAAGTCGCGTCCGCTCGAGAGCGCCTCCGACACGCGGGCGAAGCGCTCGTAGGGACCCTGCTGCTTGAAGAACAGCGGCGGATCGTAGCCGGCGGGGTGGATGTCGTGATTGGCCGTGGCGACCCAGCCGCGGGCGGGGTTGTATTCCTCGGGCAGGTCGTCGCGGAAGCCGTTCCACTCGTAGCGGCCCGTGCCGGGGACCGGCAGGCGACCGAGCCAGCCGCGGCGGTCGGGCGAAAGCGCCGAGGCCTGCCATGCGACGTTCCCGTCGGCGTCGCCGCAGACCATGTTCTCGGTCGGCGCGTACCAGTAGTCGAGCGCGTCCAGGAACTCGGCGCAGTTGTCGACGACGTTCAGGCGCAGCGCGGCCAGGTAACCCGTCGACCCGGGTTCGTGCATGGTGGACCGCATGGCGTAGGCGCGATCGTTCTCGCGATCCTCATGGAAGATGGGTCCGTGTCGCGAGAACTTGAGCTCGACGACCTCGGGCTCGGCGCCCTTGACGAGAATCGTGTCGTATTCGATGCGGAGAGGCTCCCACGCGCCGTTCCAGCGCACCTCGTTCGGGTTCGCGGGATTGACCTCCTCGACGTAGACGTCCGATTGGTCGGTCCCGACGATCGTGAGGCCCCAGCCGACGCGCCCGTTGTGCCCGATCGCCACACCGGGCAGCACGGGCTCGGTCGAGCCGATCGCGGTCCACCCGGGCGCGTCCAGGTGCACCATATAGCGCAGGGACGGGCTCGTGACGCCGCGGTGCGGATCGTTGGCGACGATCGCTTCACCGCTCGCGGTCAGGCGGCCACTGATCGCCCAGTTGTTGCTACCCGGCGAGGTCTCTTTAGCGCCCAGATTCGCCGCGACCATCGCGTCGTTCCACGTGTTGTACGGAGCGACGAGCGGTGGCCGGACGATCGTCCCCTCGAACCCGGACAGGCCGGCTCCGACCTCGTCGGTGATGATCGAATAGTCGACGCCGTCCGGCTCCGTGAGGTCGCGATACGGCGTCGGTCGCGAGAGCAGGTTCGCCTCCTCGGCGCCGAACCGAGCGACGGTCTGCGCAAGACGTAGCTCCGCGCGAGCGTCGCCGACGGGCATGGCCGTGGCGATGCGCAGCAGTGGCGTCTCCGCCGTCCAGTCGAGGGGCAGCAAGCCCGTCAGGACGTACTCGACCGGGAGCTCCTTGGCGAGCATGGCGTGGTTGATGTACGCGTTCACGCCCGCCGAGAACGCCTCCAGAATGCGTCGGCCCTCGGGGTGATAGCTGGTGAACTCCTCGTCGGTCCACGGTCCGCGGTACTTCAACAGGCGGGCGGCGCGGTCGTGGCGAATCGCGTCGGGGCCCAGAATCTCGGCGAGGCGACCCTCTCCGGCGCGGCGGTACATGTCCATCTGCCAGAGCCGGTCCTGTGCCTGCACGAAGCCCTGCGCGAAGAAGAGGTCGTCGAGATTCGTCGCGTAGATGTGCGGAACGCCCCAGCGGTCCCGGATCACCTCGACCTCGGCCGTCAGACCGGGGATCTCCAGGCTTCCCTCGATCCGGGGCAGATGCTCCTCGGCCAGGTCGTCGAATCCGCGCGGTGCGGGTTGACAGGCGGCCAACGCGGTGAGGAGGATCGCGAGCCGGACGCGCGAACGTCCGGGTCGTGGCAGGGCCTTCGTCTTCTCGGTCTGCTCGTGCGCGCGCATCGGTTCCTCCGGAAGCTCGATTGAGCCGAAGGTGGGGCCGCGCCCGCCCGAAGGAAAGTCGCCTGGGACCTCGCTAGCGGATCTCCACGTATCGGGCCAGGCGCTCGACCTCGTCGTCATCCACGTACTTCGCCATCTCCCGGCGGAACTGCGCCATGGAGGTGTACGGGCGGTACTCCTCGAACTCGTGGCGCATACGCTCGCCGACGCCTGGGATCGAGAGGATGTCCTCGCCGGACGCGGTGTTGAGGTCGATCCGCACGTACACGTACTGCTCGAGCCGGGCGAGCTCGTCGTCGTCGACGTATTTGCCGATCTCGCGGTGGAACTGGGCGAGCGCGGCGTACGGGCGATACTCCTCGAACTCGTGCAGCATCCGGTCGCCTACGCCGGGGATCAGGAGGATCTCAGCGTCGGTCACGTCGTTCAGGTCGATCGGCACCCACATCGCGCCGTACACCTCTTCCCATGAGCCCTCCGCTACGTGGGCCGAGACGACGGCGTGCAGGTCGGCCATCCGCAGGAACGGGCGGCCCTCCTCGATCGCGGCCACGGCCGCGGCGTTCAGCCCGGGCACGCCCGCGAGCTCCGCCGAGCCCCCGATGTTCGGGTTGACCAGACCCTGGTTGGCGCCGACCTGGGCGGTCGCTGGCGCGGTCAGGGGCGCGGTCAGGGGCGCGGTCAGGGGCGCGAGAAGCGCCGCGGCCAGGGCGAGTCTGATTCGGATGGTCATAGCTTGTTCCTCCCTCCAGAGGGTTCTCCAGGCCGGGGCCCGGGGTTGATCAGAAACGGGTGCTTGAACGTTGCCAACAGGCCCAGCAGCCCGAGCTGCGACATCGCGCCGGGCGCGAGCGCGGGCATCGCGCCCTTCAGGGACTCCCGGACCAGCTCCATGCCGCCCATGGTCGGCCGGAGCTCCAGCTCGAACTCGACGTTGGACCTGATGTGGAAGTAGATCCCGAGCCCGGCGACGAGGACGAACCCGACCGCGACCACACGCAGGAGCCAGACGGCCCCCGGCGAGGGCCGAACGACCGCCACGAGCGCCGAAACGAAGCCGGCCGCCAGGAGCGCGAGCGGCGTCCACTGCGCCGGGTCCTCGAAGTGCTCGAGAAGGTAGAGCTCCGCCGCCACGCCCACGACTCCGAGCAGGAACAGGTAGAGCGCCCATCGGCGCCACCGCTCGCTCACCGGGGCGCGTCGGCTCTGGGGGCCGCGCTCGCTCTGCTGCGGGCCGTGCTCGCTCTGCCGCGGGCCGGTAGGCATGGGAAAAGGCGCCGCCCGACGTTGTTGAGAATGGTTCTCATCGCGATACGGTAGGGCGTTCGGGCGGGGTGGTCAACCGGGGGTCGTGTGAGGCGGGCCCTCTCGTCTGGCCTGGCCCTGAGTCATATGGGCTGACGTCCGCGCTTACACTGCGGTGTGAGGAGCTCAGTGCCGTCGGCCTCGCATGATTCACGCACCTCGTGCTCCTACCCCATCGCCTCCATGGCGCCGAACAACACGTCGTCGGGCACGTCCTCGATCCGCTTCCAGCGGGCCGCGGCGGTGCGCCAGTCCGGCTCGGCCCCGCGGCGGCGGTTCTCTCGCTCGAGGGCCTCGATCGCGTCGCCCGGGATCGCGGCCGGCTTCCAACGCCCCTCGAAGTGTGTGCCGCCCCGCGGGTCGAAGAACACGGGTCGTCCCTCACCCCACCACTCGACGGACCATCCGCCCTCGTGCACGAGCCGATGGTGGTGCCGGCACTATGCCGACTTCCGGATTATTCCGACTTGGGGGCGAACGGCCATGTGGTGGCTGGAGTCGAGTCGGCATAGTCAGAGACCGGTAAGGAAGGCGAGCAGGTCGTCGGTGGCGCGGTATCGCCGGTAGCCGTTGTGAACGGGTGGCAGGCGAGAGACGGCCTCCTCCCTGCTCGCGAGATCGGCGTCGAGGTAGATCTGAGTCGTCTCGATGGACTCATGGCCGAGCCACAAGGCGATGACGGACAGGTCGACTCCGGCGTGTCGGAGCTGCATGGCGGCGGTGTGGCGCAGCACGTGCGGGGTGACACGCTTGTGGTGCAGCGAAGGGCAGGTGTTCGTTGCCGTCGCCGCGTGCTTCTTCACGATCTTCTCGAGCGCGTCTAGACTGAGGGTGCCCCTTCGGTAAGACGGGAAGACGGGGTCACCCGGAGCACCCCCGCGTTCTTTGAGCCACGCTCGCAGCGCTTCCATCGTCTGACGGGTGAGGGGGGTGCAGCGCTCCTTGCGGCCCTTGCCGGTGCAGCGGATGTGGGCATGAGTGCCGGACACGATCTGGTCGATGCGAAGGTTGGCGAGCTCGGAAGCGCGGAGCCCGGTCTGGATCGCGACGAGCAGGAGCGCATGGTCACGCCGTCCGATCCAGGTCCTACGGTCGGGCGCTGCCAGGAGTGCTTCGAACTCGGCTCTGGATAGGAAGTCGACGAGCCGTCGGTCGAAGCGCTTGTGCGGGATGTCGAGGACACGCTTGACTTGGTCGGCGTGGTCCGGCACGAGCACGGCGATGTAGCGGAAGAAGGAGTGGATCGCCGCCAAACGGGCGTTACGGGTCCGGACGCTGTTCTTGCGTTCCACCTCGAGGTGGTGGAGGAAGGAGGCGATGAGCGGAGCGTCCAACTCATCGAGCAGGATGTGGGAAGGAGCCTTGGCGAGACGATCCCGAGCGAAGCGCAGCAGCAGGGAGAAGGTGGTCTTGTAGGCGCTGGTCGTGTGCGGGCTCGCTTGGCGTTCCTTCGCGAGGCGCTCGGTGAAGAAGGCCTGAAGGAGCGGTGCCAGGGGAGTCATGGGAGCTCTCCCAAGCCGCTCTCGAGCCGTCGGGCCGCGACGCCAAGCAGCTCGGGTACGGCCGAGAGGTACCAGTAGGTGCTCGAAGGGCTGACGTGGCCGAGGTAGGTCGAGAGGATCGGAACCTGGCGCTCGACATCGAGCCCCACGCGATACGCATCGCTCAGCGTGCGGACCGCAAAGCTGTGGCGCAGGTCGTGGATCCGCGGCCGACGCGGCTTACGATCGCTGAGCCCGGCCCACTCCACGAGGCGCAGGAAGGTGGGGTGGACGTTCCTGTAGATGAGACGGCGTCCGGCCAGAGACAGGAAGAACGCAGGGCTCTCGGGCCGGCAGAAGCGCCGGTGCCGATGACTCGTGTACTGCTCAAGTGCTTCGACGGACGTCGAGTGCAGCGGGACCTCGCGGGACTTGCCGAACTTGCCGTGCCGAACCGTGATGATCCCCTGCTCCTCATCCACGTCGGTCCGGTCCAGGTCGATGGCCTCTCCTACCCTCATCCCGGTCGAGGCGAGAAGGCCGATCAGGGTGCGGTAGGTGTGGCTCCGGAACGGATCTGAGATCCCCCGCGTGACGGCCATCAGGGCAACCACGTCGGCATCGGAGTAGATATAGGGTTGCTGACGTACTCGAGTCTGCTGCGGCAGGGCATCCTCGGGCGGGACCTCGGTCCTCGCATCGATGGTGTGCGCGTAGCGGGCGAGCCCTCGCACCATGCCCAAGCGGATCGCCCACCAGTACACGGTGGCATCTGCCGACTGCTTCGCCCACGCCAGGGCGAGCGGGACGGTGATCAAAGGACTCCCGGACCTGTCGAGGAACGCGACGAAGTCCGGAAGCAGACGACCTTCGCGCTCCAGCTTGAAGCCCAGGGAACGCCGTAGGGAGAGGTAGTCCCGGAGCATCTGGTGCAGGTCGCTCATGACGCACCTCCCGGCCACGACCGCGCGATGGTGCGCAGAGCGAGATGGTCCACCTTCGCGTAGATCGCGGTGGTGTCGAGGCTCCGGTGACGCAGGACCTCGGCGACCCCTTCAAGGGACGCGCCACCACGGAGCATCTGCGTCGCGGCGGTGTGCCGGAGTTGATGGGCAGACCTCGGAGGCAGGTGGGCACGGCGACATGCCTCTCGCACGCGCTTCTGGACCGCTCCGACGGAGAGATCGCGGGAGGGAGCCACGCTCGTCAGAAAGAGCTTCCGCGACTCCGAAGGCGACCGTCCACGCTTCAGGTAGCGTACGATCGCTTCGCCGACGTCCTCCGGGAGCGGGAGCCAGTCGTGCCGCGCTCCCTTGCCGCGCACCAGGATCTTGCCCTCGATCCAGTCCACGTCGCCGAGCTCGAGAGCCGCCACTTCTCCCGCCCGCAGCCCGAGACGCGCGAGCAGCAGCAGGATCGCGTGGTCCCTTCGGCCGACGGCGGTCCTGAGGTCACAGCTCTTCAGGAGGTGCTGGACCTCGCTCCACGGAATGTGCTTCGGGAGCCTCGAGAGCCGATGACCCGCCACGGCGGGTGCCGCTGCCGAGAGCTCGCTGCAAACGCCACACACGTGGAGGTAGCGCAGGAGCACACGCAGCCCCGTGACCATGAGCTTGGCCGTGCCCGTCGCCATGGTGCGTGCCTCTCGCAGCACGAAGCCCGAGATGTCCGCGGTCGTCAGGCGGCGGACGTCCCCCAGCTCGGCCACCCCGAGGGCAGCGAAGAACCGCTGACCGGTTCGGACGTACTGGCCCGCACTCATGGGCGTCAGCCCGCGGTCTTCCAGCAGGTACCGTTCGTAGTCGCGGAGCAGCCGAGCCAGAGGTGTGTCCTCCTCTGGTGGGGACTCGGCAGGTGGAACCACGTTCCGGGCCCGGAGCGTCAGCAGGATCGGTTCGAGGCCCCTCGGGCTGCGCCAGCACGTGTAGCCTCGGGCGCGACGATGCCTGAGAAACGCATCGATGCGATCAGACGTGAGGTGCTCGGGCGAGAGACCCTTCGCCTGAAGCCACCGGCTCAGATGAGCCGCCAGACGCAGGACGTTCTTCGCTGAGAGCTGCGTGTAGCCACGCGCGAGCAAATCGGTCCAAATAACATCCTGGTAGGGCGCCAACGGCCCCGTCATCCGGACACCGCTTGGGTGGAGCATGAGAAACCTCCGTTCTCCGGTGAGCACACGGAGAAGGAGGCTCTCACCCTCCCGTATTATGCCGCCACCAAAACCTTCAACCTTCAGCACCACAACCACTCACGATCGCGAGTCAGAATAATCCGCAAGTCGGAATAATGCCGCTTATTCCGAATTCGGAATAACGAGCATAGTCGTAGTGGATCTTCGCGTCCCACGCAGCGATTCCGGCATCGAACACGGCATTCGTCAGGATGAAGAACAACTGGATGTCCTGGTCGAGCGTGTGCCCGTCGCGCATTGAGACGTACTGGGTGAACAGGTTGAAATGCCCGGGCGGCAGCACGGTGTTGGGACCGTCGGCCCAGTACTCGGCAATGACCTTCTCGCGGTCGCCGAGCGTGGCGCTCAGCCGGATCAGCTCCTCGGCCTGCTGGCGGTAGCGGCCGTGCGGGAAGAGATGCGGCGGAGGTGGCCGGAACTGGTCCGCCGACGACAGCGCGAAGGGAACGACGCGG
>Ga0268386_10004215_pt1 | contig 10553 bp, 6 predicted proteins | sample RVTome_15_FD_200260 | JGI IMG/M metagenome (GOLD analysis project Ga0268386, IMG submission 200260) | Soil microbial communities from uranium-contaminated site in the Upper Colorado River Basin, Wyoming, United States - RVT150D86... ... | reverse complement strand
TCGTCATGCGCGGACCCCAGATGCTCGATGTCGCGCGAGCCCCGTCGCGAGGAATGCACGATCTGCACCGCAGTCGCTCCCGAAGCCGTCTTCACCGTGCGCACGTACGCCACCAGGGCACACTACGGACCCAGTTAGTGCGCAGATCCACCCGCCCCGAGGATCAAACCTGCAGGTCAGCGCCCTGCGCCCGTCGCGACCCCGCCCCGGTGATAAAAGTCAGGCTTCACCGGGAACACCGCGATCCCGGTCACGTCAACTCGCGCAACAGCAGGCTGGCTGCGGGTTCGTCGAGCTCCCGAAAGCTGACCCTGCCCGCGTGCAACGGCGGAAATGGCGAAACGGATTCGGCAGCAGGTACCTCGGAGCGCGTAGGGAGTATCTGCGTGGTCAGCTTCGGACCTTCGGCGAGCAGCTTCCTGAGTTCCGCCACGTCACCCGACCCCATTGTCCGGTCGACCGTCACCCGCCGAGCAAACGCAACGAATACTCGGGTGAGGGTCGCCGCGTCGTCCGACTCGGCAACCCGCTCGAGGAGGGCACGGATAACTCGCTGTTGACGACCTATACGTCCGTCGTCACCCGCATCGGCTGGGACCCACTGGCCATCACGGAACTCCTCGAATTGGCGTGATCGTATAAAGGCCAGAACCTGGTCGCCATCCAGCCGCTGCTCACCTGCGCGCAGATCCAAATGCGTGACCTGATCGCGGGCTGGCTTCGGAATAAGCAGGGTGATCCCACCAACAGCTTCGACGAGGTCGTGCAGCGCCGAGAAGTCCAGCTCCACATAGTGGTGGACGGGAATCCCAGTGAGGGATCGGACGGCCTCGACCACAGTCGACGCGCCGTATTCTAACGCGCCGGAAAGCATTTGGGTCCCATGGTCATTCAGGTGCACCCTCAGGTAGCGAGACATGCCCACCACCCGAATGACATGGGTCCGAAAATTGACATGCCACACCATCACCACGTCGGCCCGCTCCCCGGTGAGCGCACCCAGCGCTGCGAAGTCGCGCGGCATTCCCTCTCGACGGTCGCTGCCGACGACCAGGTAGGACACCGACCGGCCGGGAATTGGCCGGTCGAGTTCGGCCTCCCCCACGTCGTTGTGGCGAAGCGTTTGGGCGACCGCGGCGTCGAGTGTGCTGGGCGCCCAGACGCTCATCACCAGGGCACCTAGGAGTACCCCGAGCGCGCAGATCAATAGACCACGATGCGGCGCGGGAAACATCGAGCGGTCCTGTTCACAAGGAATCCTCGGGTGGGAACGGCTCGGGTGGAGGTGGCGGCGGTGTTGGCGAACAGCACGGGTCGCTGGTGGTCGTCGGTCCAGTGGTGGTGGTCGATGGCGCGCTCGTGGGTGGCGGGCTAGTCGTCGTCGATGTCGATGAAGTAGGGGTCTGAATTACCGGACCGTCCTGGTTGCCACAGCCGACAACGGTCAAGAACATCAGTGCTGCGGTGCCAAGTTGCGCCGCCGTGCCGACGCGCCGGCGAGACGTGCTGTGCTCAGCTGACATAGCGGCTCCCCTCACACCTCGACGTAATCGCCTGCTGTGTGCAGAGCTCGAAACGTCGTGCCCGCCTAGTGTGTGTCCTTCGTTAGCACCTGTCCGCCTTGATGGCAGATGACGCAAGGCGGTAGATCGGGAATGTGACAAGCCGGACGAGCCAACGTCGCATTCGAGAAGGTCGGCAATCGTGATGTCCGCCATGGCGTCACCCTTCCCAGGGGCCCCGTCGCCGCTCGAAACGCACGTACATATATGACAGTACGCTCGTCGGAGCGCCGCGCACAGGGTTTTTCGGATGGGCACTGACTGGCAGAAGTTGGATGGGATACGACCCCTGGCGTGCGGCAGACCTCTGCGATCTTGCGACATCAGTTGCGCGACATGGAAGGAATCGTGATCGTCCCCACCACGTTGGCGCTGTCTGGCACGCAGATCGGGGTGCGGGCGCGGCCATCTCAGCCAGCGCTGCGTGCGGTGGCTGCCGCCTCCCGTGCGACGATTTGCCCCTCCTCTGTTCGGGGTGAGATCAGCGACTGGTCCCCGGCGGGCTGAAGCACGAGCAGTCGTGAGGTCTGGCCCGTTCGTCGGAGCGCGGCGTCGAATCGTTTTGCGTCCGGTAGCAGCGGGCTCGTGGCGCCCACGAGCAGAACGCTGGTCATGGTGGATCGTGCGCCTAGCCATGCGTACGGCGTTGCGTCAGTCCACGCCTGCGGTTGCTCCTCAGGCGTGCCGCCGAAGAATCTGACCGCACGATCGGTGACATAGCTGGCGTCGACGGGCAGGGTCCATCCGTAGAAGCCGTTTACGCCGACGAACGCATCCGGCACGGCTGATTCACCTGGTGCGGTGCAACCGTGAGCTGAGAGGGCATCACCCGCCTGTGCGACCACCGCCCCCACAAGCGCACCGTCGGACCAGCCGAGCAATGAGACTCGCCCGGGATCCGCGCCATAAGTATCACTTTCACCTCTGGCGAACCGAACGCTGCATGCCGCCTCTCGAAAGGATCTTGAATAGCTCCCATCGATGCCCAAGCCACCCCAACTCACGTTCAGCACGGCAACGCCCTCAGCCGCGGTGGCCTCTGCCAACTTCGCCAAGTCCGCGCGGTCCCCGCAGCACCCGTGCAGCATGACGACGATGGGAACGGGGTCGGCTGGCATCCGCACCGGCATGATTACGTCGAGAGTTCTGCCAGTCACGTACACGACGTCCTCCGCGACGGTATGTGCGCCGGCCGGCTGATCGCGCGCAGCCGGGGTCGCGGCACAGGCGGCGAGAGCCACGATTGCGACCGTGAGCGCGAGTGGTTGGCGAAGGAAGGGCACGGCTGACCTACTCGTCCGCGCCAATGTCTTCACTGGTGTCTACCGGGCGGGTGTCCGGAAGCCCGGGACAGGTTCGACGATAGGTCGTCTCATCGAGGAGCGTCTTCAGCTCGATGGGACTGAGGTTGCGATTGGCAACGTCGCACGCCTTGTCCCGCCACGACGCTGGATTCAGGTCCCACAACAGACCGCCGGAGGCCAGCCCGGTGACGACGGCTTTCCCATCCCCGGCAAACGCAAGCGCGTAGGTCCGCTCGCCGAGTGCGAGTGTGCGCCCAAGCGCACTGGGTCGGGACCCACCCGTCTCCCAGAGCGCGAATGCGCCATCGTCGGCCATTGCGGCGAGCTTCCCATCCGCCGAGAAGGCGACCGCCGTAACGGGGGATGGAGCTGTACTGACGTCCGCAAGTTCATCGAGGGTGAAGTCGGCCGCCGCGGCCGTATTCACGCGTGGCAGCCGCCACAGCAACACTCGCCCTTCTCGGTCACCGGCGGCGATGGTCTTGCCTTCCTTATCCATGGCAATGCCGGTGAATTGACCAGTGGGGATGTTGTTCAGCTTCTCGCCGGTCCTGTACTGAGCTGACGGGTCCCAGAGCCAGACCACTCCGTCGGCTCCCGACGAGGCGAGCGTCTGGCCATCAGAGGAGAACACGAGCCCTGTAACCCAGCTGGTGTGCCCGGATCCCTCGCCAACGAGTGAAAGGCGGTCTCTGCCGGGATCACGCTGCCACACACGGACGACCCCCCCGTCGCCGCCGGTCGCGACTCGATGGCCATCGCCCGAGACGGCGACGGCAGGATACTTGTCGCCGGTCGCCACAGGCAGGGTCAGTGGTTTCCCAGATTTCGCGTCCCACAGTTGAACCTCACCACCGGGGGTAATCGTCGCCAGAATGCTGCCGTCATCGCTGAGAGCCATTCGACGTGGCCAGGTGCTCAGCCGGACGGGCTCCTCACCGATGGTTCCACCTACGCTGTCTCGAACTAGCACCGTATTGTTCACGGCACCCGTTGCCACGACACGTCCGTCCCGGCTGACGGCCGTGGCGGTCATCGCCCCGGTTTGGTCAGCGAGCGGCGTCGCGAGGCGTGGGTGCGTCCGGTCACTGAGATCCCAAACCCTGAGCGTCGCCTCGTTGCCACCCGCGACCAGGGTGGTGTCGTCGGTGAATGCGAGTCCGCGGACAGCAATCCGGCGGCCTTGCAGGGTATCGACAAGTGCGCCCGTTTCGGTGTTCCAAATTCGGATGTCGTAGTCGCGACCAGCAGAGGCGACCAGCCTTCCATTGGGGCTGATCGCGACCGCGTACAGTCGTTCCGTGTGGCCCTCCAGGACGCGCTTCCGGCCGGTAGACAGATCCCACAGGATCACCCGCCCGTCCGAGCCGACAGACGCGAGGAGGCGGCTCTCGGCGTCGAGCGCGAGCGCTCGCGTGGCTTGACTGTGCTCGCCGAGTGTCGTCGGGCTGGTTGGATCGTCCACCCGCCAAACCAGAATGCGCTGATCCGTGCTCTTACCCGTCGATTTCCCAGCCCCTGATAAGAGTGTCTTGCTGTCCGTACTGAAGGCGAGCGCGTTCACCCAGTCACTGTGGCCCTCAAGCCGGATCGGAGTGCTGTCCCGCGCTGTCGGCAGGAGGAAGAGTTCGCCGTCGTCTCCACCCGAGGCGAGCCACTTCCCGTCCGGACTGTAACTGAGTGAGCGCACCGGACCCGAGTGATAACGCTGCGGCGGCCCCACGGGCTCACCGGTATCCGCATCCAGGACGGCCACTTCGCCTTTGGTAGTGCCTACCGCCACGAGCTCGCCATCACTACTGAACGCGACGCTTCGTGATTCACCATTCATGATCGTGGGCTCGGACGGGGACTTTCCCGTCGCCACTTCCCATACCACCACCGAGCCGTCCCGAAGCCCCGCTGCAATGTGCGTTCGGTCAGGGGAGGCGGTCAGGGCCTGGACCGCGGAGCCGCCCCACAGCTCGCGGGTCACACGGGGCTGCGACTGTAAGGCGGTGAGCAGGGCGCTGCGGGTGGTCGACGTCGACCGAATCCTCTCTGCTTCCAGACTCACCAGGAGCGCCAAGCCGAGCGTCTCGTCGGCTCTCTCGACCGCGTGCAGCGCAAGTTCCCCAGATCGCGCGATATCACGCTGCGCTCGCGCCTCGTTACGCTGAGCAACTGCAAGCCCGCCGAGCACCAAGGCGAGGACCAGAAGAATCGTGGCCACTATTGCTAGTCGGCGTGTACGTCGAGCCGACCGCTGCTCACGTATGAGCCGTTCTTCCTCCTTGTGGGATGCCTCCAAGAAATCGCGCTCCGTGTCCCCCAGCTCGTTCGGGTTCCTTGCTGCCCACGCGTCCGCCGCCTCCAGTTGTGCGCCAACGAGGAGTACCCGATCGTCACGCCTTTGTGCGTCCCATAGACGTGCCCCACGCTGCAAGACGCTGAGGTGCTCCTCAAGCCATTCGGTATTGCTGGACTTGATCGGATCCACAAGGCGGTCGTGAGCCAGTTCGTACCAAACGGTTGTGCGGCGGTGGTCAGCACGGACAAGATGCCCGTTTTCCAGGGCGGGTAATACGCGACCTTGCGTGTCTTCCGTCGGTCCACGTTGCGTTTGAGCTCGATAGTTTTGCTCCGTGACCAGCTCATCGCTGATCCACGCGCGGATGGCGCGCTCGCTCACGCCGGCCTGCTCCGCGACGTCGCGTATCACATCGTCGTAGAAGTCGCGGAGCGCGTTGTCGACGTCGCCGAGCTCGCGTACGTGCTCAGGCTCCACCCGTGAAACATCGCCGACGCGTGTCCAGAGACGGTGGCAGACAACCTGGAGCTGAACGGGCTCAACCGTGGGCCCCTTTTCGGAGACTGCGGCCGTTCCCCGCTGCACTCTGACGGTTCGCAAGTCGTCGACAACCAGATTCGCGGCCTCGGCGCTGAATTCGACGCCCGCTTCCTGCGCCGGTCCCTGGATTGCCTGCAATGCCGGCTCAGGGCGCAGCAGGTCCAGCCGGAACCGGGATCGCAGTTTCGTCGGGATGAGCTTGAGGTATGGATCGAGGTGGGCGACGAATTCCTCCCGCATCGAGAACACAGCCCAGCGGCCCGGATCCCGCAATGCTCGGCCGACCGCTTCAATGAATGCCTCTTTTTCGTCCACGTCGATCGGGTCGACCGTGAACAGCTCTTCGAACTGGTCGAAAAGCAAGCACTCCGGGTCATCTGCAGGTGAAGTGGTGCGCGTGCTGGTCAGATACTGGCCGAGACTGATTTCGCCGAGTGTGGCGGCATCGAGTTCCTGCGACCGCCCGGCTTCGAGGGAAAGCAATGTGCTCAGCAGATAGCGGTTCCTCGCCGATCGTTCACTGACCGAGGGTGGCGCCTCGTGCGTCGCCCGGATTGTCGGCCTCACAACGAAGCCGTCCTGCACCAACAGTCGCTTCAATCCGGCGTGGAGCAGCGACGTCTTGCCTGCTCCGGATGGCGAATACAACAGCACGATACGGTCAGCGATGAGCAGGGAATGCAGCGTCTTGAGCTCAACGCTGCGCCCGAAGAGGGTGTCCTCCTCCGTCAGCGCCTTGGGCCCAACGAACGGATTCGTCGTCGCCAACGCCACCGAGGTGGTCATCGGCTCAGGCTCGTCCACGCCATGTCGAGGCGGGCTGCGAAGTCGTCGACCGAGCCCCAGAAGATGCTCACCTTGTCCCCGCCGAAGTACCGCTCGAGATAGCGGCGGGCACGCTCGGGATCGATGGTCTGACCTTCTTCGGGGTCGATCTGGGCGGCGACGTGGGAATACTTGTCTCGCAGCTTTCTTCCCTGCTGCTTCATGATCGTCCGGAACAGCACCCGAAAGTCCCACTCCTCCATCCGGAAGCCCAGAAACAGCAGCGCACCGTTGACCAAGGCGGAGCGCACGCCGGAAGGCAGCGCGTTCCCGTTCTGCGACACCTCGATCAAGTAGTTGAAGTAGTCGTTTTCCGTCAGGACGAGCGAATCCGGATCTTCCGGTGTCGGCGTCTCCATGTTGCCGAACAGATAGACAACGAGGGGTCGGGACGGCGAAGGCTCGTACCCGGGCTCACGGTCGTAGATCGACTCCGGCCACTCCAATTCCTCTTTCCACTCACAGTACGCCACCGCCCGATCATCGTCATCCCAGCGCCCTTCGGCCTTTAGTGCATCCTCCAATAACGTTGCAGGACTCGTGGTGATGTATATAGAAAAGGGCAGCCTTGCCAGCACGCTGAGCGGTTCGTTGGGCCGCTCCTGGGCACGGTGCGTCCACACCGCCCGGAGCATATGGGGCAGCATTCCGCGGCCCAGATTTCGCGGAACCACGTCTGGATAGCGTCGCACGAGCTCCTCACGGAGATAGGTGCCGAGCTCCTCCGTCAGCAGGGCGCTGTCCTGGTTTGTGGAAACGTACTGCGCAACCTGAGGCAGGTCCTCGCGCGCATGTTCGGCCATGGGAAACCGGTAGGTACGCGCCCATTCACGGGCGATCTCCTGGCGGGTGCCCACCAGAGAGTCGGTGAGCCCGGGTCCGAGCACGGGCGTGCAACGGCCGGCGGCGATGTGCCTCAGCAGCGCCGGCCATTTTTCGAAGTCTTCATCCTTGACGAAGCCGGGTGTATACCACGCCCGGCCGCTGAGCAACCGTGTGAAGAGCACCGGCATCCACCAGTCCAAGTGGCGCCGGACAGCGTTGCGGGACACCGCCATTGCACGATCGATCTCGCCGTGCTTGTTCAGCTCCCGGAACAACCTCGGTAAGAACACCGACATCGTGGTCATAGCAATGTTGCCCTGCATCGCAATCACCGCAGGAACGCCGGCCCTCGCCATGCGGGGACCTAGTGCCGCGAGCGCACCCTCGTCGAAAGTTGACGGTTCCGTATCGCCCGTGCCTGCGCTCTGGCACGAGACGAGAACGGCAAGTCGGGGTAGTTTCTGTACCCTTCCCAACTCCTCTTCCAGCTCGCGGCCGCTTACCCGATGGACGTCACCGGTCTCGGTCTCGAGGAGAAGCTGAGGTTCGCCTTCGTGGATGTATCCGTGGCAGACCAAATACAGGATGTCACATCCGCCTTGCAGCTCCCGGGTAAGGTTCAGCAGCGTCGCGGAGCCTCCCGAAGCAAGCGGAGTCACCGGAATCGTGCCGAGCCCATCGCATGCTCGCTGTAACTCCTCAGCGACCGCCACCGGCTCCACGGGCCGACCTCCAAATGACTTATCGGTCCGCGGATCGGCGATAACCACGAGCGCGCTCAGGTCACTGCGCGACTGTAGCGGCACCCGGCGCCAGTCCGTACTGGCCAGATACCGGGAGAAGACCACGTTCTCATCGATCGCGACTGCCCGACCATCGGGTCCCCGCAGCGTCTCCCAGCGCACGCTATGGAGCTCACGTGCGCTTGGCGGGATCAAGAGGCGGAGCCGCAGTGGGACCCCGGTGGCAGCGGCGACCGCCTTGGCCTTGTCGAAGGTACTGCTCACGTCCGAGTCGGCGAACAGCCAGCTGCCCAAGAGCCGGCCATACATCTCCGCGTCAAGCTCAGCGTCCCGAAGTGCGCCCGTATCCAGTTGAAAAGCATCCTCCTTCAGGAACGCCACCTCGGCGCCGGACGCCGGCTGGTTGAAGCGCAACTGGACCGACCAGCCTTCCAGGTCACGGAGTAGACCGATCTCGAGGTCGGCGTAGTCGGTCATGCGGTCACCGCCTCGCCAGGTACGGCTGCGAGACGAACCGCGGGATCCCCAACGATGGTGAAGCCACGAGCGTCGTTGCGCGCTGTCCACATCGCAGCCAGTGCGACGTCGTCAGCGTCCATGCCGCCCGCCACCTCCTCGAGCTCGGCGAGAAGATCCGAGGCGAGTTCCGCGTAACGTTGATTGAAATACTCGAGCGCCGAACCGAGCGGATGGCCAGAGATAAGCCGCCGTAACGTCGATTCGTATACGGCCGTCTGGCGACCCACGTTGGGCCACGCGAACGAATAGCCCCATGCTCGATCGATGTGGCCAACGGAGGCGAGCGCACCACCCCCAGGATTGACTAGGAGCCTGTTCGGAAGCGCGGCGACGAAAGGTGCCGGCGCAATCTCCTTGCCCGCCAATTCGGTGCCCATGGCGCCCGGTTTGCGAAAGTAGTCATCCCACTGCGGAGTACCTGCGCCGAAGCAGGCAAAATGAAAGGTAATCAAGCTGGTCAGGTCTCCGGACGGATCCACGTCGTCGCCGGAGAAGCACCAGGCCTCGTCGAATCGCGGCCCGTTGGGTCCGGGCCACTCTTGGCAGACCAGCGCTCCTTGCAGCACCCGCTGCCGTTGGTGGCCGAAGGGCAGCCCGAGTCCGTGGGAGGCGGTGAATAGTAATGCGGGAGGTTGGGTGAGCACTCTTCGTAGTCCATCGGCGGTCGCCGCCTCACCCACGACGGTCTGCACCTGGATGTGTGGCCCCATGTCGGACACGGCGGCCACGAGCGGGGTAACCAGGTGGTCAAGGCTGAGGGCCGTCGCCGCGTCATTCGGGTTTCGAGGGGCGAAAAAGGCGACGGAGCCCCGCTGCCGAGGCGGCGTGGTCTCGGCCCGAACGACGCTCTCGGCGTAAACGGCAAATTCCTTTGCCTGTTCAAACGCGATGCGCCCGACAGCATAGGCAACGTCGAGCTGGTATTGGAACCGAAACGGGATCGAGACCGGATCACCGGCCAGCAATAGGTAGTACGGAACAATGGTGGGATCGGCAGCACCGGGGCCCGCGCCGTGGCGACTGAGGAACGCCGATTTCGATTCGCCCGGCAATACGGTGAACACTCTGAACCGCCGCTCGTCTATGGCGCCCGCCTGGCGGCGTCGGTGTTGCAGGAGCGGGTCAAGGGCCTTCACGATCGCCGGGTCGGCGTTCACCGGTAAGACAAGGCCCCATCCCGCCTCGTCGAGGCGGGTCGGGTCGATGCCCTCGATTGGTGCGAACGTCGATTCGGTTTTCTGGTGGTGGCGCCAACGCAGCTCAGCTTGGTGGGCATGGTCGTCGCGTCCGGCGCCCCACACAGGTAATGATCCCGGCCTGGCCGGCGGGAGCAGATACCCGCCTGTCGTCCCGTCGACGCCGTTGAACACGCACAGCTCTTCCATCAGAATGCGCGATCGACATTGCCGCACAGCGCGCCGCCGCCGGCGGAAGCCATTGCATGTGGTCTGTGCGGACCGTTGTTCGCGACGACCTTCACGTAGTGTTCGCCGCTCGTGACCTGGCCGGATCGGGTCACCCGGATGGCGTGCGGGCAGTCTGGCTGCGCGCGTGGGACAGGTGGCTTCGAACTCCTGTGCCACTTCGCGCGGGAAGGAATCTGCTCGACCATCAGGCTGAGATCATTCTCTGAACCGTATCCGTGTAGGCAAATATAGCTGAAGAAGTGCCGCGCATTAATAATGTTCTGCGTGGTGCGTCCTGGAAGTTGGGTCAGGCCAGCGGGTGTGAGTCCCGTCCCGGTAGGCATCGGAGCGCCGGGTAGCAGGCCCTGGTGCGTCGTGGCGGTCATCGCCGGTGGCTCCCATGTGCCGGCCGGCGTCAGCACCATCAAGCGCTCGCCCATGCTCGCCGGCTACGAGGACTTCTACTCGCTGGGTTCTGGCTTTATCGAGGTACTCCCGCTGGCCGGGCCGGCAGGCTTGACGGTGGTTGCGGGTTCGTC
>Ga0268386_10004214_pt1 | contig 10554 bp, 12 predicted proteins | sample RVTome_15_FD_200260 | JGI IMG/M metagenome (GOLD analysis project Ga0268386, IMG submission 200260) | Soil microbial communities from uranium-contaminated site in the Upper Colorado River Basin, Wyoming, United States - RVT150D86... ... | reverse complement strand
AGCTGCTCGAGCGAGGCGCGGCGGCCCGCATCCCGCTCCAAATCCATGGCCGCACGAAGGTCCTGCAAGGCGCCGGCGCGGTCGCCGTCGAGGTGGCGGCTGATCGCCCGCGTCGCCAGGGCGCGCGCGTCGATGCCCTCGGGTGTCGTGGGCGAGGCGGCCGGCGCGGTGGGGGGCGTCGCGGCCAGCGTCGCTGGGGGCGGCAGTGGGACGGCGTCGGTCGCCATGCCCGGCGGTGGCGGCGGCGCCACGGTGGCGGCCGTCGTCGGCACCCCGGCCGCCGTCGGCGCCGCGCCAGGCTCCAGGCCGGCGCTGCGGCGCATCGCCGCGCGCGCCCACGGGTCGCTCTCGACGTCGATGGCGTGCCCCCAGTCCGTCATGGCCGCCTCGGTCTGGCCCGCCAGCGCCCGCGTGCTCCCGCGATTGAACCAGGCCCGGGCGAACGTCGGCGACAGCTGCACGGCCCGCGTGAAGTCGTCGGCGGCCGGTCCGTACTGGCCGGCGGCGACCAGGGCGTTGCCGCGGTTGAAATAGATGACAGGATCGTCGCTGTCGAGCTGGATGGCCCGGTTGTAGTCATCGATCGCCGCGTTGAGCCGGCCCAGCCGCGCGCGCGCGACCGCGCGGTTGACATGGGCGTCGACCGAGCGCGGGTCCTGCCGGACCGCCTCGCTGAACTCGGCGGCGGCGAAGGAGTAGTTGCCTTCCTGGTAGTAGGCGAGGCCACGGTCGAGCGGGACCCTCGCGGTCGTGCACCCGGCGGCGAGGGCGAAGGCGCACCCGAGCCCCACGGTGGTCAAAGTCTTGCGCATCATGGTCGCCAGCCTCCGAGCGCTCTGCGCAGCATATCGAGTGCCATCTGCGATGACTGCCACTTCACGGAGGCCCGGCCCCCGGCGAATCGGAAGTGCCGCGCTTCGACCGCTCCGGCGACGGCCAGCCCGATGAAGACAGTGCCGACCGGTTTACCCGGCGTGCCCCCCTCGGGCCCGGCGATGCCCGTGATGGAGAGCCCGCACGCCGTGTCCGAGCGCTCGCAGATCCCGCGAACCATCGCCTCCGCGCACGGTGCGCTGACGGCGCCGTGCGTGCGGAGGATCTCGGCCGGCACCCCGAGCAGCTCCTCCTTGGCGCGGTTGGAGTAGACGACGACGCCACGCTCGAAGAACGTCGAGGAGCCCGACACGCTGGTGAGGCGGTGGCCCAGCAGCCCGCCGGTGCACGACTCGGCCACGGCCAGCGTCATGCCGCGCGCGCCGAGGCGGCGGCCGACCGCCAGCTCCAGGGTCTCGCCGTCCCGGCCGTAGCAGTCCTCGCCGAGCGCCTCGAGGATCGACCGCTCGAGAGCGCCCAGCGCCTCCGCCGCCGCCTCGGCCGTGGCGCCCCGTGCGCGCAGCCGCACCCACACCTCGCCCTCGCCGGACGCGGTGAGCGCCACGTCGCCGCCGTCGCCGGGAACCAGCCAGCCGGCCAGGCGATCCTCGAGGTCCGCCATCGACACGCCGGCGGTGCGCAAGGTGCGGATGCCGAGCGAGACGCCCCGACCCAGGCGGGTCCGCGCGAGATCCACGATCCGCGCCGCCAGATCCCCCGTGAGTCCGCCGCGCGGGAGCACGACCCAGGCGGCGCTGTCCCCCTCCAGCGCCCAGGCCGGCTCCACCCCGGGCAGCGCCCAGACCGTCGCTCCCTGCGGCAGGAGCGCCAGCCGCTCGTCGCGGCGCGGCAGCGGGCGATCGCGGCGGCGGTGGATCTCCCCGAGGGCGGCCAGCATCCGCTCGTTGAGGACGAGCCGGGCGCCGGTCACGCGGGCCAGCACGCGGCGCGCGACGTCGCCGGTGGAGCCACCGGGACCGGCCACGAGCACGGTCAGCGGCGCCGCCGGGCTGAGGGCGCGCTCGAGCGCGGCCTCGTCCTCGTCGACGACCGTGCGGCTCTCGAGGTTCACACCGCCGCCGGCGAGCGCCGCCGCCACCGCCCCGGCATCGTCGTCGACCGCGACGAGCGGCGAGCCGATCGCCACCAGCCGGACGCCCGAGCTCACAGCCATCCCAGCGACGTCGCGAGGCCCAGCAGCGCGAGCGCGTAGAGGCCCGCGACGAGGTCGTCCGCCATCACGCCGACGCCGCCGCGCAGACGCTGAGCTACGTTGGCCGGGAACGGCTTGACGACGTCGAACACGCGGAAGAGCAGGAAGCCGGCGAGCAGCACGGTGGGCGTGAGCGGTACCGCGAGCACGGCGAGCATCATGCCGGCCACCTCGTCCACCACGATGGCGCCCGGGTCCTTGCCGCCGAGCGCGCGCTCGGCCTCGTCGGCGGCCCAGGTGCCGAGGCCGGTGACGACGATCAGCAGCGCGGCGAGTGCCAGCGGGGACAGGTTCAGAAGCCACAAGGCGACGGCGGTGACGGCGCTGGCCACCGTCCCCGGCGCCACCGGCGCCCGGCCCACCCCGGCGAGCGTGGCGACGGCGAGCGCCAGGCGGGTGCGGAGGGCGAGGCTAGGCGCGCTCGCCGATGAGCTCGTAGCCGTCGACCTCGACGACCCGCACGCGGGCGAAGTGTCCGGCGCGGAAGTGGCGCCGGCCGCGCAAATAGACGACGCCGTCGATCTCCGGCGCCTGGCCCGCCGTCCGGCCTTCCCAGGGGAAGGCGCCGTCCTCGCTGGCCCCGTCCACCAGCACGTCCATCTCGGTGCCGACGAGCTTGCTCGCGCGCTCCCAGGCGATCGCGTCCTGCGCCTCCTGCACGCGGGCGGCGCGCTCCGCCGCCAGCTCGGGATCGACCTGACCGGCATAGCCCGGTGACGGCGTCCCCTCCTCCGCGGAGTAGGTGAAGACGCCCAGCCGGTCGAAGCGCACCTCGTCGATGAACTCGAGCAGGCGCCCGAATGCCGCGTCGGTCTCGCCCGGGAAGCCGACCAGCACGGTCGTGCGCACGGTGAGGCCGGGGATCGCGGCCCGGAACTGGGCGACGACGTCGCGCATGCGGCGGGCCGTGACCGCACGGCGCATCGACGTCAAGATCGCGTCGTCGGCGTGCTGGATCGGCATGTCCAGATAGGGCACCACGCGCGCGCGGGCCCACGTCTGCACGAGCCGGTCGTTGACGTGGGCGGGGTGCAGGTACATCGGACGGATCCACGGCATGCGCGTGTCGCCGAGCGCCAGCAGCAGCGCGCCGATGTCGCCGGGGCCGGACCGATCACGGCCGTAGGCCAGTGTGTCCTGGGACACGAGGATCGCCTCCTGCACGCCGCGCGCCGCCAGCCCCTCGACCTCGCGCACGATGTCGGCGAGCGGGCGGCTGCGGTGCCGGCCGCGGAACTGGGGGATCGCGCAGAAGGTGCAGCCCATGTCGCAGCCCTCGGCGATCTTCACGTACGCGTACGGCGCCTTCGCGGTCAGCAGCCGCGGAGTGTCGGCGTCGTAGAGATAGCCGGGCGGCGCCGCCGTCGCCCAGTCGTGGCGGCTGGCGGCCTGGCGGACGAGGTCGACGATGGCCGGCAGGTTGGCGGTACCGAGGATGCCGTCGATCTCCGGCATCTCCTGCAGCACCTCGGCGCCGTAGCGCTGGGTGAGGCAGCCCGTGACGATCAGCGCCCGGCAGCGGCCGCGCTCCTTGAGACGGGCGAGGTCCAGGATCGTCTGCACCGACTCCTCGCGGGCCCGGTCGATGAACGCGCAGGTGTTGACGATCAGGCACTCGGCGTCCTCGGCGCGCTTGGCCAGCGGGAAGCCGGCCTCGGCGAGGAGCCCCAGCATCAGCTCGGAATCCACCTGGTTCTTGGGGCAGCCGAGCGTCGTGAGATGGACCTTCATGAGCGGCGAGGAAGTATACCGTCCGGAGACGTCAGGCGTTGCGGCGGTTCGTGAACTGCAGCGCGATCCCGAGGTCGCGCTCGCGCAGCAACGCCATGATCCGCTGCAGGTCGTCGAGGCTCTTGCCCGACACGCGGACCTGGTCCTCCTGGATGGAGGCCTGCACCTTGATCTTCGTGTCCTTGATGAGCCGCACGATCTCCTTGGCCTTGTCGATCGGAATCCCCTGCTGCAGGCCGATCTTCTGCCGGAACACGCCGCCGGCGCCCGTCTCGACCTTGCCGTACGTCAGGGCCTTGAGCGGCACGCCGCGCTTGTGCAGCTTGGACTGCATGATGTCGGTCACGGCCTTGAGCTTCATCTCGTCGGCCGAGGTCAGCGTGATGTCGGTCTTCTCCAGGGTGATCTCGTTGCGGGAGCCCTTGAGGTCGTAGCGGGTGTCGATCTCCCGCCGCGCCTGGTCGAGCGCGTTGGTGACCTCCTGCATGTCGATCTTGCAAACGACGTCGAAGGAGTTGTCGCCGGCCATGGTCGTCAGTCTACCGCAACGGGACCGTGGCCACCCCCTTGGGCGCCACGAAGGTGAAGAGTGAGTCGGCCAGGCCGCTGTTCACGGCCGGCTTGCGGAACTCCATCGTGACCGTGTTCTCGAACTGGTCGTAGGTCACCGCCCGCCGCACCTCCCAGGCGCGCGGGTCGAAGGACAGGACCAGCCGGCTCATGGTGGGCAGCGTCGCCTTCGGCACCAGATCGACCACGATGTTGCCGTCGCGGTCCCGCGGCGCCGCCGGGTTCAGGAACCGGACGTTGAAGTGCTCACGGACGCGGCCCAGGCCCGCGAGGAACGAGCCCGCCGGCCCGGCCAGCGCTTCGGGTGCGGGGCCGACGTTCACCTGGTTGAGCGCCGGCGTGTAGATCCAGACGGTCGTGCCGTCGGAGACGATCTGCTGGGGCGTGGGATCGGCGAACTCCCAGCGCAGCTTGCCGCCCTTCTTGAGATAGACCGTGCCCTGCGCGGGGATGCTCTGGTTGAGGCTCTTGTTGAAGGCGGTCTGGCTGAACTCGGCCTTGAGGTCGTTCATCCGCCCGTAGGCGGCCTCGATGTTCTTGATGACCTGCTCGAGCGAGGGGGTCGGGCCCGCTGTCGGCGCCTGCGCCCGGGCCGGGCCGGATCCGAGGATGAGCACACCGAGCAGGAGCGTGACGACGGCGCGGAGCATGGATGTACTGTACACGACGTCCTCCCGGGAGATAGACGAACGACGGTCTCGCCCGCTTCAGCCCGCGAACGCGACCGGCCGGCGCACGGCCGCGGCCAGCTGCGTCAGGTACTCGGCGCGGGAGACCGCCCGGGCCCCCAAGGTGGCCAGGTGGGCGGTGGGCACCTGCACGTCGAGCAGGGTCGTGCCCACCCGCCGCGCGTGCTGCACGAGGGCGACCACCGCCACCTTCGATGCGTCGGTGGCACGGTGGAACATCGACTCGGCCGCGAAGAGCCCGCCCACCGCCACGCCGTAGAGCCCGCCCGCCAGCGTGCCGTCCGGGCCCCACACCTCCACGCTGTGCGCCCACCCCAGGCCGTGCAGCCGCACGTACGCCGCCCGGACGGCCGGGGTGATCCACGTCTCGTCCCGGGCCGCGCACCCGTCGATCACGGCCGGGAACGCGGCGTTGAGCGTGACGCGGAAGCGCGCGCGCCGCACCGTGCGCGCCAGGCTGCGCGACACGTGCAGGGCATCCAGCGGCAGGATGGCCCGCGGGTCCGGCGACCACCAGAGCAGCGCGGTGTCGTCGGACGGCCACGGAAAGACGCCCTGACGATAGGCGGCGACGAGCGTGGCCGGCTCCAGGTCGCCGCCCTGCGCAAGGAGCCCATCGGCGTCGGCCCCGGCCGGGTCGGGGAAGCGGAAGCGGCAGGCGGGCAGCCGCGCGGGCGCCGGCGTCGGCGCCACCACGATGTCCAGCACGCCCCCGGGCTCGGCGCCCCCGGTCGGCGTCGAGCGCGCCCGCGTCGGCTCCACCCGCCGCCGGTCGTCCGCCGCTACGCGAAGTGCGCGTCGGCGCTGTCGCGCGGCGTCCAGCCCAGGACGTCGCGAGCGTGGCCGAGGTCGCGATAGCTCCAGCGGTTGTCGGAGACGACGAAGAAGGTGTCGAAGCGCAGCGTGGCCGGCGCCTCGATGCACGCCGCAATCATGCGCACGACGTCGCGCTGGCTGCACCACACGGAGCGGTCGCGGGGCCCGGCCGGCCGGTCCTCGGCCTTCACGCGGCCGATGCGCAGGCAGATCACCGACATCCCGTAGGCGTCGGCGTAGTGACGACCGAGAGCCTCGCCCCAGATCTTGCTGGCGCCGTACAGCCCGCCGGGGCGCACCGGCGACTCGTGGGTGAGCAGCGTCCACGGCCCGAGGCGGTCGTACTCGCCGGCCACGATGTGCGACAGCGGCGGCTCCCGCTCCCACCCCGAGACGGTGGCGCCGCTGCTGGCGAAGATCACCCGGGCGACACCGGCCTGACGCGACGCCTCGAAGACGTGGTAGGCGCCGGTGACGTTGGACCGCATGATGCTGGCTGGCGCATTGTTGTCGCCGGCGGCCGCCGCCAGGTGCACGACAGTGTCGACGTCGGCGAACGCCGGCCGGATGGCGTCGAGGTCGCCGAGGTCGGCCAGGTGACACTCCACGCCGGGCACGGGGCGGCGGTTCAGCCCGCGCAGCGTGTACGTGCCGTCGAGGTGTGCGCGCAGGGCGCCGCCGATGAGGCCGCTCAGCCCCGTGATCAGGATCCGCCGGGTGGCCACGCCGGGCTAGCCCTCCAGCTCGCGGTTGACCCCGAAGTCGTCCGGCACCGGCGGCCCCCACCGGTAGAGCGCCTCGGCCTCCGGAACGTCGCGCGGCTCCCGCGCGCACGGCTCGGGGATGTCGTCGAGGTCGTGGAAGTACTCGGCGAAGGAGCCCCGCGGATCACGGATGTGTCCGGGGCTGCGGGAGAACTTCTCGCCGACGGTCTGGTCGGGAACCTCGAGGGCGTAGTGCAGCAGCGAGCGAACCGCCATGTCGGCACCTCCCGGTCACGCGGGGCGAGTGTACACCGGCCGCGCGCGATCCGAATTGACACCCGTGGGACCGGCGCCTAGAATTCCGCCACTGCGCGCGGAGGGAGGACCATCCCATGAATCGTCGCACGTTCCTGCACTCGACCACGGCCGCCGTCGCCATCCTCGGCTTCCCCTCGGTCCTGCGGGCCCAGGGCGGACCGCTGAAGATCGGCTTCCCGCTTCCCCTCACCGGCCCCTTCGCCGCGATTGCCGCCGATCAGCGGCGCGGCGCCGAGCTCGCCGTGGACGAGCTGAACGCCAAGGGCGGCGTGCTCGGCCGCAAGGTCGAGGTGCTCTTCCGGGACGACGAGCTCAAGCCGGCGGTGGGCGCCCAGCGCACCAAGGAGCTGATCGAGAACCAGAACGTCGACTTCGTGGTCGGCGGGCTGGCCGCCCACGTGCAGATGGCGATCAACGAGCAGACGAAGCGAGCCGGCAGACTCTTCATCTCGATCAGCCAGTCCGACGAGATCTCGGCCAAGCCCGACACCAGCCCCATCACCTTCCACGAGGCCCTGAACCCGACGATCACCGGCCGGGCGGTCGGCGGCTGGGGCGTGCAGAACCTCGGCAAGAAGTGGTGGATGGTCTACGCCGACTACGCCTGGGGCAAGCAGAACAACGCGGTCTTCACCGAGGTGGTCAAGAAGGCCGGCGGCACGGTGCTCGGCAGCACGCCCTACCCGCTCGGCAAGCCGGAGTTCTCCGCCCACATCCCGCGCATCCAGGCCGCCAGGCCCGAGGTGCTGATGGCCGCCACCCCCGGCGCCGACGGCGTGGCCTTCATGAAGCAGGCCATCAGCTTCGGCATGAAGAAGGAGATGAAGATCCTCGTCCCGCTCCACTTCCTCTTCGCCGCCAAGGAGGGCGGGGCCGAGCTGTTCGCCGACGTCTACGGCGGGACCAACTTCTACTGGGAGGTCGCCGAGACCGTCCCCCAGGCCAAGAAGTTCGTGGACGCCTTCACGAAGAAGTTCGGCGTGCCGCCCGACGGCTACGCCGGCTACGGCTACAGCGGCATCCTGGAGGTGGCGCGCGGCGTCACCCTGGCCAAGTCGACCGACTCCGCCGAGGTGGCCGACGCGCTGCGCGAGAATGCCACCTACGACCACTACAAGGGCAAGCAATACTGGCGCAAGTGCGACAACAAGGCCTTCCAGGACCTGTGGCTCGTGAAGGGGCGCTCGCAGGCCAAGGGAGAGTGGGGCTTCTTCGAGATCGCCGGCAAGGTCCCGGCCGACGAGAAGCTCGAGCGCACCTGCGCCGAGAAGGGCCACGTGTAGCGCGTGCCCGACATCACGCTGTCCGCCCTGGCGGCCCAGCTCTTCACGGGGCTCGTCCTGGGCGGCATCCTGGTGTTGCTCGCCACCGGGCTCAGCCTGATCTTCGGGCTGATGACCGTGGTGAACTTCGCCCACGGCTCCTTCTTCATGCTGGGCGCCTACGTGGGCTTCTTCGTGCTCGGTTACACCAAGAGCTTCTGGGTCGCGCTCGTGGTGGCGCCGCTCGTGGTGGGCGTCTTCGGCCTCGTCGTCGAGCGCTTCCTCATCCGCCGCCTCTACGGCCGCGGCCCCGACGACCCGCTGCTGCTCACCTTCGGCCTGTCGCTGGTGCTGATCGAGGCGGTCAAGCTGATCGTCGGCAAGCTCGGTCTCACGCTCGATCCCCCGGCCGCGCTGGCCGGCGCCGTCGACCTCGGCTTCATGATGTTCCCGGCCTACCGCCTCTTCGTGCTCGGCGTGACCGCGGTGGTCCTCCTGGGGCTCTGGCTCTTCCTCGAGAAGACCAACATCGGCCTGGTGGTCCGCGCGGGCTCCCGGGACGCTCTGATGGTCCGGGCCCTCGGCATCGACCTCGGGCGGGTGTGGTTCCTGATCTTCGGCCTCGGGATCGCCATGGCCGGGCTGGCCGGCATCCTGGCCGGGCCGCTGCGCGGCGTCTACGCCGAGATGGGCACCGAGATCATCATCGAGGCCTTCGTGGTGGTCGTGGTCGGCGGCATGGGCAGCCTGCCGGGAGCGATCGTCGCCGGCATGCTGATCGGCCAGGTCATCAGCCTCACCACCTTCTTCGCGCCCAAGCTCGCCGAGATCGTCGTCTTCGTCGTGATGGCGGTCGTCCTGCTGACCCGGCCCAGCGGGCTGCTCGGCGAGGCGGGGCTGGCCGAGTGATGCGCGGCCCGCTCGCCCCGGTCGCCGGCTGGATCGCCGCCCACCCGGTCATCGCGATCGTGGCCGTCTTCGCCGTGCTGCCATTCGTGACGCCCTACACGTCGCTGGCCACCCAGATCCTGGTCTACGGGCTCTTCGCGCTCGGGTTCAACCTGCTCCTGGGCTACGCCGGCCTGCTGTCGTTCGGGCACGCGGCCTACTGGGGGCTCGGGGCGTACGGCGCCGGCATCGCGCTGGCCAAGCTCGGGTGGACCTCGCTGTGGGCTGCGCTCGCCGTCGGCATGCTCGCGGCCGGACTGGGAGGCGCGCTGGTGGGGTTCTTCGCGCTGCGGCGGCGCGGCATCTACTTCGCGATGCTGACGCTGGCCTTCGCCCAGCTCTTCTACTTCATCGCCTTCCACCTCGCCGATCTCACCGGTGGCGACGACGGCCTGCGCGGCATTCCCCAGCTGCCGCTGGGGCTCTTCGGCTTGTCGATCCCCCTGGACACGCCGCTGTCCTTCCACTACTTCGCGCTGGCCTGCGCGGCGGTGGCCGTGGCCGGACTGCAGCGCGTGCTGCGGTCGCCCTTCGGCGCCGTGCTGGCCGCCATCCGGGAAAACCGGGACCGGGCGGCCGCGTGCGGGTACGACGTCAAGCAGGCGCGGCTGCTGTCGTTCGTGTTCTCGGCGCTGATCAGCGGGCTGGCCGGCTCGCTCGACGCCCTCCGGCTCAACGTGGTGCCGGTCGAGGCGCTGTTCTGGGCGACGTCCGGTCAGGTGGTCATCATGACCCTGCTCGGCGGGGCCGGGACCTTCTTCGGGCCCTTCGTCGGCGCGGCGACCTTCCTGGTGCTCGCCGACCGCCTCAGCCTGGTGATGGCCGACTCCTGGCCCATCGTGATCGGCAGCGTGTTCGTGGCATTCGTGCTCTTCCTGCCCAAGGGCATCTGGGGCACCCTGATAGGAGGCTTCCATGGCCGTTAAGGTTCTCGAGCTGCATCATCACGGCATCCGCGTCGGCCCCTCGCCGGAGGAGGTCGCGCGAGCCCGCACGTTCTACGGCGAGGTGCTGGGTCTCGAGCCCGATCCGGGGCGTCCCACCATTCCGACCATCGACGGCTACTGGATGGACGTGGGGGGCACCGCCCAGATCCACCTCATGGGTGTGAACGGTCAGTCGAAGTTCGCCCAGGGACCCGGCCGCGACCCCTCGACGCCGCACGTGGCGCTGGCCGTCGCCGACATCCAGGAGACTCGCAAGGAGCTGGACCGCCTCGGCGTGGATTACTGGGTGGCCGAGAGCGTGGTGGGGCCCCAGTCGCTGCAGATCTTCATGAAGGACCCCTTCGACAACATGATCGAGCTGCACCAGATCGACACGTGCCGGTGCGTGACGTCGCGGCGCTCGGCCGCGGGCGGCCGGATGGCGTGAGCCTGGCGCCGGCCCGGATCGTCGAGACGGCGGCGCGCCTGGCCCGCGAGTGCCTG
>Ga0268386_10004213_pt1 | contig 10554 bp, 7 predicted proteins | sample RVTome_15_FD_200260 | JGI IMG/M metagenome (GOLD analysis project Ga0268386, IMG submission 200260) | Soil microbial communities from uranium-contaminated site in the Upper Colorado River Basin, Wyoming, United States - RVT150D86... ... | reverse complement strand
GCGCAGCCCGATGACGCCGCCGAAGGGCGCCCGGATCTCGGTCTTGGCGAGGCGGCCCTCGGCGAGCGCCAGCTCGGCGCGCAGCACGTTGAGCTCGTTGAGCGCGAAGTCGTAGTCCTCCAGGCTGACCAGTCCTTCGTCGAAGAGGCGCCGCTGCCGCGCCTCGGTGCGCTCGGCCAGCGCCACGCGATAGGCCGCCCTTTCGCGCTCGGCGACCAGCTGGGTGTCGTCGATCTTGAGCAGCAGATCGCCTTCGTGGACGCGCGCCCCTTCGCGAAAGGCGATCTGCGCCACCTTGCCGGCGATCTCGCAGACGAGGTCCACCTCTTCGTTGGCGCGCACCGTTCCCGTCGTGGCCATGCGCTCCACGAGCGTCGACGGCGCCAGCGTCACCACTTCCACCACCAGGGACGGCTGGGCCGACGAGGGCGGCGGGCCCGCGGCGTCGCCCCGCGAGGAGAGAAAGCGGGGCACGAGAGCCCCGGCGACGAGCACGGCGACGACCAGTGTCCACATTCCAGCGCCCCTGAGTCTCATTGCCCTGCCTTCCCCAATGAACAGCGTACCGCCAACCAGCCGCCGCCGTCTCGCTGGCGGACGCAAAATTTCATGAACGACCTCGAGGTCGAGCCCGCGGTCGGGGCGGTCCGCCTCGCCCTCGCGGAGGCCCGGGGCGGGGCGAACCTCCCCCGCTACCTGGGCTAGAGAGGCCCTGCGCGGCCTATCGTCCCAGCGTCGCCCCGAACACCCGCTCCAGGTTGCCCCGGACCCGCGGAGAGTAGAGCCACTCCATCGTGAGGAGCTCCGCGCAGGTCGTGACGTAGTCGGACCCGAAGCGGTTGAGGAGGAGGCCCTCCTCCTCCGGGCTCAGGCGCGCCGCGAGGATCGCCGCCTTCAGCGCGGTCTTCTCCGGCACGAACTCGAACAGGCCGCCGCGACTCCTCCGTCCCTCCGCGAACGCGTCCTCGGGGAGGCCTCCCCCGTCCACGTCGAGGTGGATGGAGACGCTCTGCAGCACCAGCGAGTAGGCGAGGTACTCGTAGGTCGAGAGAGGGGCGTAGGCCGCCCGGTCGAAGGTGGAGACCACCGACACGCCCCTCCGGTGCTCGCCGAAGTAGGCCCCCCCCAGGGCCTCGGCGGTGATGCCGATGAAGGGCTCTCCGGCGGCCAGCGCCTCCGCCTGGCAGAGCCGGGGCCGCTCGTCCCCCCGGCAGCGCTCGGCCTCTCCCGAGGTCAGCATCTCCTCGGTGAACGGCCGGAAGTCCACCTCGAGGTGCCAATGCCGCTGGCGGCGGTTGAGCTCGTAGACGAGATAGGCCACCCCCTCGGGCGTCACGTCGCCCGGCAGGGACATGAGCCGTACGGTGACGTGGCTGACCCGGTTGGGGGTGTTGACGCGAATGCCCACCGTCACCGCCGCCCCCACGAGGAGGACGCCGACCAGGCGGCGCAGGAGGAGGGGTCGATGGGCCTGCCAGTACGCCCTCACCCGGGAGGCGGCCGGCTCGCGGCCGGCGGCCTCCCCCCCCTTGAAGACGAGCCCGAGCGCGGCCAGCCCCAGGGCGGCCACGGTAATCCGCTTGGAGACGTAGCTGTCCAGGAAGAGGGCGACCGAGGGCCGGAAGGCGGCCGACGCGGCCAGCCACTGGAAGGCGGTGACCTGCGCGGCCACCCAGCCGAAGGCCAGGAGGACGAAGGGCTCGACCGCCCCCCACCAGGGGCGGGCCTTGAGGTAGCCGAAGACGAGGTCCCAGGCCTTGGAGAGCACGCCGCCTCGCCGCGGCTAGCCGCGCGCCGCCGCCACCCGGTGCTCCAGCCGCACCGTCACCCCCAGGCTCGCGATCGTGTAGGAGAAGGAGCGAGGGAGGTCGTCCACGCCGGGCTTCGGGAAGTACGCGAAGACGTAGACGGGCTCGCCGGGGCGGACCGAGGGGGGATAGGCCAGGGTCTGCCGCATCGTGGCGTCCAGCCCGTCCCACAGCTCGGCATCGGCCCGCTGGAGGCTGAGCACCCCCGGCACCGTCCGCTCCTCCAGGACCAGGTCGAGCCGGTCGTCGGTGGAGGAGAGCACGAGGGGCGTCCGGCCCCGGCACTCGATCAGCACCCGGACGAAGCGGTACCGGTTCGCGAGCGAGGTCAGGACGAAGGCGACGCGCTCCAGGCCGATCGAGAGCCGGCAGGTTTCGTCGGCCCCACGATCCACCTCGCCGGTATAGGTGATCGGGCGCCCCGCCGCCCCCCCGATCTCGCTCCGGACCGCCCGGGGGGTCGACAGGGCCAGGAGGGACGTCGACACCACGAGGCAGACCGGGCGGCGCCAGGGCATGGGTCCTCCTGCTTGCGGAAGTGTAACGCCGAGGGGCGCGGCTTGCCTCGCAAGCTCGGTCCCGTTTGCGCGTAGACGGGCGCCGGCGGCGGCGCCGTCAAGCCGGGCCCTACGGGCCAGCGAGGGCGTGAGCGCCCCGCGTAAGGGGAGCGAAGCCTGGCGCTCCAGGCGCACGCTCACGCGGACGACCTCGCGGATGTCGACGAGCGGCTCGAATGGCGCAGGGGGACGAGAAAGGAGGCCGGCCGCCGGGCCGCCGGGCCGCCGGGCCTGGGTCGGTTGATCCCGATGCCGTGGGCCTGCTAGCCTCCGCGGCGGTGACGCCCCCTCTCGTTCTCCCGGGTCAGGGACCGGGCGCGTCGCCCCTCGCCCCGCGCGGGGGGCCGGCGGACGGTACCCGGCGCCCGTGAGCCGTCGTCGCGCCGTCGCCTACGCCCTCGTCGTGCTCGTGGCCGTGGTCACGTACCTCCACGACCTCGACAGCCCGCACATCCCCAAGAACGGCGACGAGTACCCGTACACTCACATCACGCGGCTCACCGCGGCCAGCGGGACCTTCCTGCCGCTGCGCTCCGAGCTGCCGGGCATGCGCAACACGAAGCCTCCCCTCCTCTTCTGGCAGGGCATCGTCTCCACCGGCCGGGGACGCTCGTTCGGGCTGTGGAGACTGCGCCTCCCGAGCGTCGTCTACACGTTCTCCACGGGCCTGCTCGTCTTCCTGCTCGGGCGGAGGCTCGGCGGGGACGCCGAGACCGGGCTCGTGGCCGCGCTCGCCTACCTCGGCTTCTTCGCGACCTACCGGTACGGGCGCCCGTTCCTGACCAACGCCCCCGAGGTCTTCTGGCTCTTCCTGGCCTTCTTCGCGCTGCTCTTCTGGCGCCCGGCTTCGTTCGCCTCCCGCCTCGTGCTTCCCGGGGCGATGGGCCTCGCCCTCGGCGTCGGGCTGCTCTACAAGTCCTTCGCCCTCGGCGTGCCCGTCGGCATCGGCCTGGCCCTCTGGTACCTGCACTCGCGCGGTTACCGCGTCCGCGAGTTCCTCGAGGAGGACCTCGGAAAGGTCGTCCTGACCCTGGCCGTCTCGCTGGCGACCTTCAGCACGTGGTTCCTGCTCGATCCCGACCCGCGGGCGGTGTGGGACGAGTTCGTCGTCGGCGAGAACGTGGCGAAGCTCGGTCTGACCGGCTCGTATCTCCCGGGGCTTCTGTGGGGGCGCTTCAGCCTCCCGAGCCTGACCCTCGGCTTCCTCCTGAACGCGGGGCTCCTCGTGATCCCGGTCGTGGCGCTCCTCGTCTTCTCCTGGCCCCGGCGGAGGGAGCTGGGCGACGGCGAGCGGCTGCTCTGGATCTGGGTCGTCACGCTCTTCGTCGTCTACTGCGTCCCCAGCCAGCGCTCGAGCCGGTACTTGCTGCCGGCCATGCCCGCAGTGGCCGTCCTGCTCGCCCTGCACTGGCCGCGGCTCTCCCGCAACGTCTTCGCCGCCACGCTCGTCCTCGCCGCCGTGCCCCTCGTGGCGATCGCCGGCCTGTCGGCCGCGGTCGAGGACGCCCTCCCCGGTCCGACCCCGTACGGGCCGGGGCACTGGGCTCTCCTGGCCCTCAGCGGCGCCGTCCTCGTGCTCGCCCTCCTCGTGCCCGCGCTCGTCCGCCTCGGCGTGCTCGCCGGGGTCCTGCTGGTCCTCCTCTCGTTCTCGTCGCTCCTGCAACCCCTCGACGGCCCGCGGGGCCGCTACGACACGAGGGCGCAGCGCGCCGTCGCCGGCCGCGACGTGTGGGTACCCGCCGACTTCATCGCCAAGGAGGAGGGCCACCGCCTGCTGCTCCCCGGCGCCCGGGTCCACGCCTATCGCGACGAGCGCGACGCGTCGGTCGCGGACCTGCTCGATCGCCATCCCCTGGTCGCGGTGCGGCTGCGCCCCGGGGACACCGTCGGCGGCGAGGCCCTCCTCCTCGGCGAGCGGCTCGACCTGCGCGGCCGCCACCGCGGCGACGAGATCCGCGACATGCTCGCGGGGAACGTCTTCGAGCACCTGTTCGTGCGGGAGGTCCTGGTCGAGCGGCAAAACGGGGCGGCGGGCGCGCCGGCCGGCGCGGAGACGCCGTCGCGGTGAGATCTCCGTCGCGAGACCGCAAGCGCGCGCTCGTGCTCGGGCTCACCGCGGTCGCGTTCGGCGCGGGCTTCGCCCGGTCCTTCGAGCGGCCTCCCCTGTCGTCCTTCCGAGTATCCGAGAGCCAGCGCCCCGGTCGCGGCCCGAGGAATCCACCGGCCACGGCGGACTCCTCGGGCGCGGGCCACACGGGCGCCCTCGGAACGACTCCTTTCGCGACGGGTCGGCCGGCAGGCGCGAGCGATGACGAGCCGCTCTTCCGGACCGGCTTCGTCTCGCGACGGCACGGCGTCACCGCGCACGCGGCGTCTCTCGTGGAGCTGGGCGACGGACGCTTGCGCGCCTTCTGGTTCTCGGGCAGCCACGAAGGCGCGCTGGACGTCGAGATCCTCTCCGCGACCTTCGATCCGGACCGCGGCGCCTGGGACGACGCGGAGACGGTGGCCGAGCTCGAGAGCACGACGCGGGGGCTGTGGCGCCACGTCACCAAGCTCGGCAACCCGAGCGCGATCCGGGCGGCGGACGGGACACTGTGGCTCTTCTACGTGACGGTCGCGATCGGGGGCTGGGGCGGCAGCTCGGTGACGTGGATCCGCTCGAGCGACGGGGGCGAGACCTGGAGCCCGCCCGGAAGGCTCATCGGCACTCCCTTCTTCAACCTGAACACGATGGTGAGGGGGGCGCCGTTCGAGTACGCCGACGGGACGCTCGGGCTGCCCGCCTACCAGAGCCTCGTGCGCGCCTTCTCGGAGATCCTCCGCGTCGACCCGGACGGCGCCGTCATCGACAAGCAGCGGCTCAGCACGCCCGGGCGGGGCTCGCAGCCCGTCGTCCTGCCCACGGGCCCCGATGGCGCGCTCGCGCTCATGCGACCGTCGGGGCAGGCGGCGCCTCGCCGGGTGATGCTCGCCCGCACGAGCGATGCGGGACGGCGGTGGACGCGTCCCCTCCGGACGCCTCTCGTCAACCCCGACGCCGCGATCGGGGGTCTCGCGCTCCCGGACGGGCGGATCCTCGTCGCGCTCAACGACGCGGACGTCGAGCGCGATTCCCTCGCTCTGGTCGTTACCGGCGACGGCGGCCGCGCCTGGAGGCTCGTCCATCGGCTCGAGGACCAGGTCGCGGACCGCCGGAGGCCGCCCGACGATGCTCGCTACGCGCGGATGGTCGAGGCCCTGGCCAGGGCCACCGACGACGCGGTGACGGACGCGGGACGCTACGTGAGCTCCTCGAGACGCTTCATGTGCTGGGAGGGCCGGTGCCACTTCGAGTTCTCCTACCCGTCGTTGGTCCGGACGCGCCGAGGAGAGTGCCATCTCCTGTACACGTGGAACCGGGCCTACATCAAGCACGTCCGGTTCAACGACGCCTGGCTCGACGAGCGCCCGGCGAGCGACACGCATGCCCGGCGTCACTGACCTGAGCGGCCTCGTCGGCGCCGTGATCGTGATCGTGGCCGCCGTGGTGGCGGCGGGACGGACGGTCGGCCTGCATCGATCGCGGCTCGTTCTCCTGGCCGGGGTGACCGCGATCACCGCGTCGGTGCCGCTCGGAGGGATGCCGCCGGCCGGCCTGCTCCGCGGTGTCGTCGGCGACCTGAGCCTCACCACGCTCGTGCTGCTCCTGCGCGGCCTCCTTCGACCCTCGGGCGGCCGGACGCCCCTGGACGCGCGCGGCACACGGGCCCTTCGGCTCCTGATCGCGGTCGCCGGCCTGGCCCTCTATCCCCTGGCCCTGGGCATGGGCGCCTGGGATCCGTACCGGCTCGGCTACGGGGACCCCTGGTTCCTGACGGCCCTGCTGGTGGTCGCGCTCGCCGCGCTCCTCCTCGATGTCCCCGTCGTGACCGTATGCATCGCGGTGGGCGTGCTGGCCTGGGCCCTGCGGGCATACGAGTCGCGCAACCTCTGGGATTACCTGCTCGACCCTCTCGTCTTCGCCTGGGCGCTCTCCGGCCTTCTCCTCGGGGGGGCGAGAGCGTTCGTCGGGGACCCCCGGCGAACGAAGGCGCCTCTCACGAACCGGACCGGCTCCGATCGATCCCCCGGGGCCGCCGGCCGCGCGGTCGCGGCTGGCAGAACGCCTGGGGGGGTGGACGAACTCCTCCTGCCGGAGCCTCATGGCCTCAGTGGACGGTCCGCACCTTCTTGTTCAGGTAGTCCATGAGGACGAACTGGCCGAGGCTGTAGGGGGTGGTGAAGTAGGCCTTGCCCCGGACCGCGGGCGACTTGATGCAGTGGCACCCGCAGGGTCACCTTCTCGTGACCGACGGCGCCTTCCCAGGCGATGGCACATTCCACTCCCTCGCGACCTGGGATGCCGAGGCGGTGATGACGTTGTTCCGCGAGCGCCTCCTGGCCCGCCTCATCGAGCGCCACGCCATCTCGGAGGATCTGGCCCGCCGCCTCCTTTCATGGCGTCATCCCGGCTCTTCAGCCCACGTGGGCAACGCGGGCGAGCCCTTCTCCCTTTCAGGCTCTCGCGTCTCCGGAGATGGCCCGCCGCCTGGAGCAGGCGGTCGAGCCTGGCCTCCTCGCCAAGGCGCGGGCCGATGTGGAGCGCCACCCGAGCCGGGTCCTGGCCAACGCCCTCGTCAACGTGGCCTGGCGCAACGGCCCCGTCGAGGACATCCACGCCGGGGTGGCGGCGGACTACACGCTCGACCGGCGCCGCCTCACCCCGGCGGAGGAGCGGGCGCGGGCGCTCCTCGGCTTCTCGGCCGACGGCCTCGGGCTCGGCATGGCCGTGTGCCGGCAGCTCGCCATGGAGAGGCCGCCGCGGCCCTGGCCGGAGCAGGTCCTGCCTTACCGCCTGGCGACGATGATGCGGGTCACGCCGTCGGGCTGGACACTCAGGGAGGCCTCATTCGAGGTTCGCCTGCCCGGCCCGCGTCAAACCTCGTAGCGGGGGGCGAGCCACTCCAGGTCGGCGCGCCAGCGCCGGCGCTCGGCCGCCTCGCGCTCGTGAAGCGCCTCCGTCTTCTCGAGGACGAGCACGTAGGGCCGGCCGGCCCGGCGCGTCTTGTGGCGGACGGGCAGCTCGTGGGCGTCGAGCCGGCCGTGGACGTGCCGCCGGGCTTCCTTGGCGAGCGGCCACTCCAGCCGCCGCTGCTCCGGGTCGGCCAGGAACGCCCCCAGCCTGCGGCAGAGCGGGCACGGGCAGCTCCCGGGGAGCGCCATGGACCAGTCGTCCGCCTCGCGCGCCGGCCGCTCGAGTCTTTCCGAGAGGAGCCGCGTACAGTGCCGGGCCAGATCCTGGAGAGCGGGTGCCGCTCGCGCCGGCGTCCCTGCCGCGGCCGCCCGCAGGAGCTTCATCAGGCAGGGAAGCAGCGACTCGTTGTCGGGGGCCGCGAGGAAGGCCACCGCTTCCTGCTCCAGGTCGGGAGCACCCGCCGCGGCCTCGAGCCACCCGAGGATCGGCCGGGCCAGGGAGGCGAGCGCCTGGTCTCTCCAGGTGGGCGGAGCCTGGCCGCGTGCGTCCTCGATCGTTCCCTTCAAGCCTCCCCACCGGTCCTCCAGCACGAGCCGCGCGGCCAACGGGCCCGCCGCCTCGTCGGCGGCCCGCAGCGATCGGACGAGACGCGGGAGCGAGGCGAGCCAGGCGCCTCGATCGTCCCTGTCGGGGCCCGCCGGCGGGCGATCGACGGACCACTCGCGGAGGAGCGACCGCGTCCAGCCTTCTCCGTATCGCGCCACCAGGGCCACGAACGCTCGCCCCCGCCCGGGCGTGAGCGCTTCGATCGAGAAGGGCTGGAGGAGCGCCGCCGCCGGCTCCGGCGTTTTCAGGCCCGCCCCCACACGGAGGGCGCGGTCGAAGAAGCGCGGGCGCTGCTCGCGCCCAGCGGCCTCCCGCCAGAAGGGCAGGATCGACGCCGCCATTGTGCGCGCCTCGTCCAGCGCACCGTCCCGGATGCGCTCGCCGAGGGCCTCCAGGGCCCAGGCGGGTGAGGCCTCGGCGCGCACGGCGATGGCGCGCTCTCGCGGCCAGGCCACCAGGGCGCCCCGCCGGTACCAGCGGTCCACCGTGTTGCCGTAGTTGCCCATGTAGCCCTCGTGCTCGGAGGCGTAGGGCTCGAGGTCCGACGACGGGGTCGTGGAGCACACTTCCTCTTCCTCGACCTCGGTGAGAATGGGCTCGGTCCCGCTTCCCGAGGGAAGGGTCCAGTGGCGCAGCGTGATCGTCCGGTCCTGGAGCTCGACGGGCTCGTACTCCTCGGTTTCCCCGGGCCCCGCGTCCTCGTCGGCGTCCCCGGCGTCGTCCTCGTCGTCGTCCCAGGGGCGGCGGCGCCAGGAACGGGGGGCGTCCCAGCCTTCCTCCTCGCAGCTCCACGTCTCGTGGACCTCGGCCAGGGCGAGCGCGGTGTCGCAGCCGGCACGCTCCGCCGCCGCCCGCAGCGCCCCGACCCGCGCGATGTCGTCCCCCTTGAGGCGATGCCAGCCGAGACCGCGCTCGGTGTACTGATGGTCGAGGAGGTAGACGAGCCGGTTCGGCGGCTCGCGGGGAAGGGCGCCCTTCTCCCAGGGCCGCGGCGGAAGCGGCGTCTCGAAATGCTTGCGAAGGCGGGCGGCCAGGCCGCGGATCGTCGCCTCTGCCGCCGGGAACGCCGCTTCCGGGGCGGCCGGCTCGCCGGCGAGCGTCAGGTCGTAGGTCAGGACGACCCGGAAGCCGGTCCGCACCGGAAGGACTCGATGGTGGCAGTCGGCGTAGAAGGCGACGAAGGAGAGGGGCTGTCGGGAGCCGCGGCAGGTGACCTCCTCGCCCTTGTGCTCGATCACGAAGGCGCCGCCGCGGAAGGCGGACGGCAGCGTCACCACGAGGGTGCCGACCATGTCGTCGTTCTTCTCGGAATCCTGGTGCCGCAGGAAGAATTGGCCGGGGCCGTAGACCAGCATGCCGTGAAGCGCGGCCTCCAGCCGGCTCCCGCTCGGCAGGCCGAGATCCGTGCCCAGCGCCCTGAGCATGGGGCCGAGCGTGCGGCTCCACCGCCGTTTGTCGACCTTCACCGCGCGGATGGGGATCTCGCAGGTGTCCCGCACACGGGTGTCGAGGAGCGTCTTCTCCCCCCGCCCGTAGCGGGCCGGCCGACCGACCGCGCAGAGGCGAAGGGCCTGGGCGCGGGAGACGGGGAAGCGCAGCCGCCCGAGCCCCTTCACCTCCAGGTGCAGGTCGTCGGCCGTCGCCGTGCGCTGAGCGGCGAAGGTGCCGGGGGCGCGCACTCCGGTCAGCAGTCGTGTGATCGCGTTGCGCGGATCGGTGGTCGGGGAAACACTCGATTCAGGGGTCATGGTTCTCCGCACATGTTAGCGTTGACGGCAAGCCGAGCGGCGGAATGCCGCTCGAACGCCGGGCGAGGAGGTGCAGGGTGCCCTCGGCGGAGGAGCGTGCGCGGGCGGCGGCGGAGGCGCTCGGCCAGGTGGAGGCGGACATGGGCGCGGGCGACGTCCACATGGCCCGCAAGGCGCTCCATGCCGCCCGGACGCTGGTCGGAGCCGCGGAGGCGGAGCGCGCGGACGACCTCGAGCGGCGGCTCGCCGTGCGCGAGCGGCTCGCCTCTCCCAGCGCCGCCTTCGCGGCCGCCTGCGGGAGGGAGGACTGGGTGTCCGCGCGCCGCCACGCCCGCCTCGCGTCGGGGCTGGCCGGGGGCGAGGAGGCCGCCGCCTGGCGCGAGGCCGCGGAGACGTGCGACGCCCGGGTCCGCTCCGTCTGGCGGATAGGAGAGGTCCTCCTCGACGCCGAGGCGGAGGGCGGCCTCGCCGACTGCGCGGACGTGTTCGCCCTGCGCGACGCGGCCCCCGCGCGGCTCCTCGCCGACGACGGCGCAACCCTCGTCCTCGTCTCGGCGCTCGAGCGGTGGGTGTTCCTGCGCGAGGTCGACCTCGAGCGCCGGAGGGTGCGCCGGATCGGCTGGCTTCGTGCCCCCGCGACCCTCGAAGGCGGGATCCCGGTCCAGGTCGACGACGGGAGGGGTCCACCTCGTGGGCGAGGAAGGCGACATCCTCCAGCTCTCCCGCCGGCCCCTGGACGTGGTGCGGTGGACGTCGCTGCGCCCCTTCATGCTGCCCGACCGGCTGGTGGAAGACGCCTTCGTCGTGCCGCCCGGCCGCTTCATCTGGGGCGAGTTGAA
>Ga0268386_10004212_pt1 | contig 10555 bp, 5 predicted proteins | sample RVTome_15_FD_200260 | JGI IMG/M metagenome (GOLD analysis project Ga0268386, IMG submission 200260) | Soil microbial communities from uranium-contaminated site in the Upper Colorado River Basin, Wyoming, United States - RVT150D86... ... | reverse complement strand
GGCGTCCTCGTCCTCGTCGAAGCGCGCGTCGAATGCGTCGCCCGGTGCCGCCGGAGCGAGTGCAACGGGCACGGTCAGGCGGCGCTTGTCGTCCAGGGTCACGATCATGGTGGGATCATCCCACTCGAGCTGCGGATCGTCAAGGGAGTGATCCCGAGTGCTCGGGGTCGCTGCGGGCCGTGCTGTCGCCAGCAGGAGCGACGGCCGGCCGGTGAGATGCGCGCCGTCAGGGCCGCAATAGCCGCGGCCGCAGTCGCCGATCGTGGACGTCGTGCCGGGGAAGCACCCGCGCTCCAGGCTGACGAACCCGAGGCGACCGGAGGGTGGCAGCCGAGGCGGAGTGCGTGCCCGCCGGAGGTTGCCATCGAGCGAGCCCGAGAGGCTCAGCCGGCGAGGGCGACGTCGCTGCGGGCCCTCTCCTTCGCGGCGAGGAGCGAGGGGCGGCCGATGAGGTACGCGTCCACCTCGCGGGCGCACTCGCGGCCTTCGGCGATCGCCCACACCACGAGCGACTGGCCCCGGCGCATGTCGCCGGCGGTGAACACGCCGTCGCGCGAGGTGCGGTAGCCGGTCGCGCGGCAGTTGCCGCGCTCGTCCTTCTCGACCCCGAAGTCGTCGAGGACGGCGTGCTCGGGGTGGAGGAAGCCCATGGCGAGGAGCACGAGCTGGGCGGGCATCTCGAACTCGGTCCCCTCCACCTCGGTCGGACGGCCGGCGCTCCACTCGGCGCGGACGGCGCGGATGCCGCGCAGAGCCCCCCGGTCGTCCTTCAGGAACTCCTTCGACAGCACCGCCCAGTCGCGGAGGCAGCCCTCGGCCTGCGAGCTCGACGTCGACAGCATCCGCGGCCCGGGGTGGGTCGGCCACGGCGTCTCGACCGTCCGTCCCTCGGGGGGCTTGGGGAGGATCTCGATCTGGGTGACCGAGCGCGCGCACTGGCGGATCGCGGTGCCGACGCAGTCGGACCCGGTGTCGCCGCCGCCGATCACCACGACGTCCTTGCCCGTGGCGAGGATGTCGGTGCCCTCGGGAATCGCGTCCCCGGCGACGCGACGGTTCGACTGGGTCAGGTACGTCATCGCGAGCTCGACGCCCGTGGCGTCCCGGCCCGGGATGAGCAGCTCGCGCGCCTTCGTCGAGCCTCCGGCCAGCACGACGGCGTCGAACTCGGCCAGGATCTGATCGGCGGGCACCTCCACCCCGACGTGGACACCAGTGCGGAAGACGACACCCTCGGCGGCCATCAGATCGACCCGGCGCTCCACGACGTGCTTCGAGAGCTTGAAGTCCGGGATGCCGTAGCGGAGGAGGCCGCCGACGCGGTCGTCGCGCTCGAACACCGTCACCGAGTGGCCGGCGCGGTTGAGCTGGTCGGCGCCGGCCAGCCCCGCCGGTCCCGAGCCGATCACGGCCACCGTCTTGCCGGTGCGCTGGCGAGGAGGCCTCGGCGTCACCCAGCCCTCGCCGAAGGCCCGCTCGACGATCGAGACTTCGATCGCCTTGATGGTCACCGGCGGCTTGTTGATGCCCAGCACGCAGGCCGACTCGCACGGCGCCGGGCACACGCGCCCCGTGAACTCGGGGAAGTTGTTGGTCGTGAGCAGCGACCGCAGCGCGGCCGGCCAGCGTCCCCGGTAGACGAGGTCGTTGAAGTCGGGGATGACGTTGCCGAGCGGGCAGCCGGTGTGGCAGAAGGGCACGCCGCAGTTCATGCAGCGCGCGCCCTGGATCTCGACCTCTTCCTGCGCCATGGGCAGCACGAACTCGCGCCAGTGGGCGGTGCGGCTCGACACCGGCTCGTAGCCGGGCGTCTTCCGGTCGAACTCCTTGAATCCCGTGTCCTTGCCCATGCGCCGCGCCCTCAGGCCACCGCCGCCTCGGCGTGCGCCTCGGCCGCGAGCTCGGCGAGCGCGCGCCTGTACTCGCGCGGCATCACCTTGACGAACTTGGCGAGCTGCACGTCCCAGGTGGCGAGGATGCGCCGGGCCCGCTCGGAGCCCGTCAGCCGGGCGTGCGCTTCCACCATGGCCTTCAGCTCGGCCACGTCGGCGGGATCGGCGACCGCCTCGAGGTCCACCATCTCGGGGTTGATCCGGGGCCGGGCGTGCCCGTCCTGGTCCCAGACGTAGGCGATCCCGCCCGACATCCCGGCCGCGAAGTTGCGCCCGACGCCGCCGAGGATGACGGCGCGGCCGCCGGTCATGTACTCGCAGCCGTGGTCGCCCACGCCCTCGACCACGACGTGGGCGCCGGAGTTGCGCACGCAGAAGCGCTCGCCGGCGGGCCCGAGGATGAAGGCCCGGCCCGAGGTGGCGCCGTAGAAGGAGACGTTGCCGCAGACGACGTTCTCGGTGGGGCTGAAGCGCGCGCTCCGGGGCGGGTACAAGATCGCGGTGCCGCCGGAGAGCCCCTTGCAGAAGTAGTCGTTCGCCTCGCCCTCGAGCTCGATCGTGAGGCCGCGGGGGGCGAACGCCATGAACGACTGCCCGGCCGAGCCCGTCGCCTTGAAGCGGATCGTGTCGTCGGGGAGGCCGTCTCCGCCGTGCCGACGGGTGATCTCCTGACCGACCATCGTGCCCACCGCGCGGTGGACGTTGCGGATCGCGAAGCTCGCCCTCACCGACTCCCGGCGCTCGAGCGCGGGCCGGGCGAGACGGAGGAGCTCGTTGTCGAGGGCCTTGTCCAGACCGTGGTCCTGCGCGACGCAGCAGGAGCTCCCGCAGCGGTCCGTCGCCGGCATGTGGCGCAGCAGGCGCGAGAGGTCGAGCTGGCTCGCCTTGAAGTGCCGCACGTCCTGTCGGGGCGCGAGCTTGGTCACGCGGCCGACCATCTCCTGGACGGTCCGGAAGCCGAGCCGAGCCATGTGCTCGCGCAGGTCCTGGGCGATGAAGCGGAAGAAGTTGACGACGTGCTCGGGCTCGCCGGCGAACATCTTCCGCAGCTCCTCGTCGTGGGTCGCGACCCCCACCGGACAGGTGTTGAGGTGGCACTTGCGCATCATCACGCAGCCCATCGAGATGAGGGCACCGGTGGCGATGCCCCACTCCTCGGCGCCGAGGAGCGTGGCGATCGCGACGTCGCGGCCGGTGCGCAGGAGCCCGTCGGTCTGGAGGACGACCCGGTCGCGGAGGTTGTGGCGCATCAGGACCTGGTGGGCCTCGGCGAGGCCGAGCTCCCACGGCAGCCCTCCGTGCTTGATCGACGACAGCGGCGAGGCACCGGTGCCCCCGTCGTGGCCCGAGATGAGGATGACGTCGGCGTGCGCCTTGGCGACGCCGGCCGCGACCGTGCCGACGCCGACCTCGGCCACCAGCTTGACGCTGATCCGGGCGCGTGAGTTGGCGTTCTTCAGGTCGTAGATGAGCTGGGCGAGGTCCTCGATCGAGTAGATGTCGTGGTGGGGCGGCGGGGAGATGAGCCCCACGTAGGGCGTCGAGTACCGCACCCTCGCGATCGTCTTGTCGACCTTGCGCCCGGGGAGCTGGCCGCCCTCGCCAGGCTTGGCCCCCTGCGCCATCTTGATCTGCAGCTCGTCGGCGTGCACGAGGTACTCCGAGGTGACCCCGAAGCGCGCCGAAGCCACCTGCTTGATCGCCGAGCGCATGCTGTCGCCGTTGGGGAGCGGGACGTAGCGGATCGGGTCCTCTCCGCCCTCGCCGGTGTTGGACTTCGCGCCGAGGCGGTTCATCGCGATCGCGAGGGTGGTGTGGGCCTCCCACGAGATCGCCCCGAACGACATGGCGCCCGTGGCGAAGCGCTTCACGATCTCTTCGACGGGCTCGACCTCCTCGATGGGCACCGGGGTCTGCCGCGCGAAGTCGAGGAGGTGGCGCAGCGTGATCGGTCCGTCGGAAGCTCCGTCGATCAGCCGGGCGAACTCGCGGTACCGCGCGTAGTCGCCGGTGCGCACGGCGTGCTGGAGCTTGTGGATCGTCTCCGGGTTGTGGAGGTGGCGCTCGCCCCGCTGGCGCCACTGGTACAGGCCCCCGACCTCGAGGTCGTCGTCGTCCTCGACCTCGGCGTCGGGCCAGGCCGCCTTGTGGCGCATGAGGGTCTCGCGCTCGATCGTCGCGACGTCGATCCCCCCGATGCGGGAGACGGTGCCCGGGAAGTACTCCTCGATCACGGCGTCGCCCAGGCCCACCGCCTCGAAGATCTGGGCGCCGATGTAGGAGGAGATGGTCGAGATGCCCATCTTCGACATCGTCTTGAGGAGGCCCTTGCCGACCGCCTTGAGGTAGTGCCGCCGCGCCTCGTCGGCGGTCAGGCTCTCCGGCAGCATCCTCCGCAGCCGCATGTCCTCGATCGTGTCGAAGGCGAGCCACGGGTTGACGGCGGAGGCCCCGAAGCCGAGCAGGCACGCGAAGTGGTGGACCTCGCGCGCCTCGCCCGTCTCGACGATGAGGCCGCATTGCGAGCGCAGCCCCTTGCGGATGAGGTGGTGGTGGACCGCGGAGACGGCGAGGAGGGCGGGGATGGCGGCGTGGTCCGAGTCCACCGGGCGATCGGACAGGATCAGGACCTCGTAGCCGTCCTGGACGTATTCCTCGGCCTCTCGCCGGAGCCGATCGAGGGCTCTCTGCATGCGCCCCGGCTCCGCCTTGAAGCAGAGCGAGAGGGTCTTGGCCTGGAAGTGCTGGCGGTCCACCCAGCGCAGCCGCTCGAGGTCCTCGCTCGTGAGCACCGGCTGGGGAAGCTCGATCACGCGGGCGTGCTCGGGACCGTCCCTGAGGATGTTGCCCTCGCCCCCCACGAAGGAGACGAGGCTCATCACCATCTCCTCCCGGATGGGGTCGATCGGGGGGTTGGTGACCTGGGCGAAGAGCTGGTGGAAGTAGTCGAAGAGGATCCGCGACTTGTCGGACAGGACCGCGAGGGCGGCGTCGTTGCCCATCGAGCCGACCGGCTCCTCGCCGTGGAGCGCCATCGGGGCCATGAGGACGTTCAGGTCCTCGAGCGTGTAGCCGAAGACCTTCTGCTGGGTCAGGACGCGGCTCGTCGGGGGCTGGAGGAGCTGGCGCGGCGGCGCGAGCTCGGCGAGCGCGATCTTGCCCTCCTCGAGCCAGCGAGCGTAGGGCCGCTCCGCGCAGACCCGGGCCTTGATCTCCTCGTCGGGGATGATCCGGCCCTCCTCGAGCGACGCGACGAACATCCGGCCGGGCTGGAGGCGGCCCTTGGCGACGATCTTCTCGGGAGGCACGTCGAGGACGCCGGCCTCCGAAGCCATGATGATGACGTTGTCGTCGGTGAGGCAGTAGCGCGAGGGCCGCAGCCCGTTGCGGTCGAGGGTCGCCCCGATCAGCGTGCCGTCGGTGAACGCGACCGACGCCGGCCCGTCCCACGGCTCGATGATCGCCCCGTGGTACTCGTAGAAGGCCTTGCGGTCGGGCGGGATCTCGGGGTCCTTCTCCCACGCCTCCGGGATGAGCATCATCATGACGTGGGGGAGGCTGCGGCCGCCCATCATGAGGAACTCGACGACGTTGTCGAGGATGCCCGAGTCGGAGCTGCCCTCCTGGATGAGCGGCTTCATCTTGTGGATCTCGTCCTCGGTGAACAGCGACGAGGCGATGATGGCCTCGCGGGACTTCATCCAGTTGATGTTGCCGCGCAGCGTGTTGATCTCGCCGTTGTGGGCGAGGGTCCGGAACGGGTGGGCGAGGGGCCACGTCGGCAGCACGTTCGTCGAGAAGCGGCTGTGGATGAGGGCGAGGGCCGACTCGAAGCCGTCGTCGCCGAGGTCGGCGTAGTAGGCGCCCAGCTGCGCCGGCGTCAGCATCCCCTTGTAGATGAGGGTCCGCGACGACAGCGAGCAGACGTAGAAGGAGGCGGCGCCCTTGACCGACTCGCGCACGAGGCGGGTCGCGTACTTGCGCGCCACGAAGAGGCGGCGGTCGAAGTCGTCCACGGTGCGGCAGCCGACGGGCCGCCGGACGAAGACCTGCTGGACCGAGGGCTCGCCCGAGACCGCGGTCGCCCCCAGGGTGGCGTTGTCGGTCGGGACCACGCGCCAGCCGAGGACGTCGAGGTCCAGCTCGCGCAGCGCCCGCTCGAGCACGTGCCGCGCGCCGGCGTGGGTCCGCGGGTCCTTCGGAAGGAAGCACTGTCCGACCGCGTAGCCCTCGGGCGGGGGCACGGCGATGCCGAGAGACGAACACTCCCTGACGAAGAAGGCGTGGGGGATCTGGACGAGGATCCCCGCCCCGTCGCCCGTCTCCTTCTCGGCGCCGCGCGCCCCGCGGTGGTCGAGGTTGCACAGGATCTCGATCCCGGTGCGTACGATCTCGTGCGACTTGACGTTCTTGAGATCGGCCACGAAGCCGACGCCGCAGGCGTCGTGCTCGAATCGGGAGTCGTAGAGCCCGTCCCTCGTCCACGTCCGGTCCATCGCGAGGTCCCCTCCGGCGGCCTTGCGGCCCGAAACCCCGCCCCCGCCTCTCGCGCGCGACCCGGGCCTGCGGGGTAATTGGACGAAGATAAAGAAACGCGACGAACTCCGTCAAGCGCCAAGACCATACATCTCACTCATGGGAGCCATTCGCGCGGCGAGGGGAGGACGGGTGGGGGCCCGAACGGCCCGGATCCGCGGTCTCGGTGCCGTGCGGCCGTCGTCGAGCCGGTCACGCTGCGGGCCAGCGGCCGACGAGGACGTGCCCCCGTCCGGCACGCTTGCCCTCGTACATCCGCTGATCCGCCGCGTGCAGCGCTTCGTCGACGCTCGAAGGCGGCTGAACGAAGACCACGGCACCGATCGTGGCGCCCACTCCCTCGGGCATCCCCTCGACCCTGTCGATCGCGCCCTGGATTCCCGACCGGAGGCGGTCGAGGACCTTCGAGGCGGCGGTGAGGTCCGTGTCCGGCAGCAGGATCGCGAACTCGTCCCCGCCCAGGCGGGCGACGGCGTCGTTCGACCGCACCACGGCGGCGAGCCGGCCGCCGATCGCACGCAGGAGGTCGTCCCCCGCCGCGTGCCCCAGCGTGTCGTTGACGTGCTTGAAGCGGTCGAGGTCCACGTAGGCGAGGGTGAGCGGCGAGGCCGTGCGGCCCAGACGCGCGATCTCCCGATCCAGGAGCTCGCGGAAGGCCAGCCCGTTGGCGACCCCGGTCAACGCATCCTGCCGCGCGAGGGTTCTCGCCTCGGCGTGGGCGTGGCGCGCGTGGGCGATCAGCCACACCGTGATGGAGAAGAACCCGAGCCGCACGAGCGAGTTCCACACGGGAACGAGGGGGTGCGAGTACCGGGAGCCGCCGGCGACGTCGACGATCCCCCACACGAACGCGGCCACGACCGACAGAACGAGGCCGCGGCCGCGACCGGCCTCCCACGTCAGCAGCGCGATCGGAGCCAGGTAGAAGATCGAGAAGCTGATCTCGCTGCCGGTCAGGTAGTCCAGGCCGGCGAGGCCGCCGACCGCGCCGAGGCCGATCGCGAGCGCGAGACCGCCGGGCCGCCGCCCGGTCGCCGCGGGCTCCGGTGCTGTCGCTCCGTGCAACGCGGTCGTCCCCCCGTGCTCGGGTGTCTCCATGGCGCCCGGAATCGGAAGAGTCGTCGTCGGGGCAAGCGTAGCAGAGGACCGTGTGTAAGATGGCAGGCGAAGACCGCCCCGGCGGCGAAGCCGCCTCGGAGGGCTCGTCGGCTCCACGAGCCGGGCGGCGGAGGAACCGTGAAGATCGGGATCGTCGGCAGCGGAGCGGTGGGAGCGACCGCCGCGTACGCCCTCGTCATGCGGGGGGTGGGGCGCGAGATCGTCCTCGTCGACAAGGCCGAAGAGCGCGCGCGGGCGGAGGCGGCGGACATCCTCCACGCGGTGCCCTTCGCGCACCCCCTCGAGGTCCGGGCCGGAGGCTACGACGACCTGCCGGGCTGCCGCATCGTGATCGTGGCCGCCGGGGTCGGCCAGAAGCCGGGAGAGACCCGACTCGAGCTCCTCGCCCGCAACGCGGCCGTCTTCCGGTCGGTCGTGCCCGAGGTCTTCCGGAACGCTCCCGAGGCGATCCTCGTGGTCGCGACCAATCCAGTCGACGTGATGACCCACCTCGCGGCGCGCTACGCCGCGGAGTTCGGCGTCCCATCCCACCGCGTGATCGGCTCCGGCACCACGCTCGACACCGCGCGCTTCCGCGCCCTCGTCGGGCAGTGGCTGGGGATCGACGCCACCCACGTCCACGGCTACGTCGTGGGGGAGCACGGCGACTCCGAAGTGCTCGTGTGGTCCCGCATCACGGTGGGCAACATCCCCCTCGACCGGTTCTGCGAGCGCCGCGGCATGGTGCTCGACGAGGGCCGCCGACGGGAGATCGACGAGGCCGTGCGCCGGGCCGCCTATCACATCATCGAGGGCAAGGGCGCGACCTACTACGGCGTCGGCAGCGCGCTCGCCCGCATCGTCAGCAACGTGCTCCTCGACCGCCGCGCGATCATGACCGTCTGCACGCCCCGGCCCGAGATCGCGGGCGTGCCGGACGTGACGGTGTCGCTGCCGCACCTGCTCGGCGGCGAGGGCGTCCTCGAGACCTTCCCGCAGCCACTGAGCCCCGACGAGGAGGCCGCCCTGCGCTCGAGCGCCGGGCTCATCCGCTCGGCGCTCGACGAGCTGGGCTAGCGGCGCGTCTTTGACAAGCCGCCGGCGCCGGCCATAGCCTCCGGGCCATGTCGTCCGCCTCCGGAGACCGGCCGCTCCTCCACGACGTGCTGACGAGCCGCGTCTACGACGTGGCGCGCGAGACGCCCCTCGAGGAGGCGCCCCGTCTCTCCCGCCGGCTCGGCTGCAGCGTCCTCCTCAAGCGCGAGGACCTCCAGCCCGTCTTCAGCTTCAAGCTGAGGGGCGCCTACAACCGGATCGCCCACCTCGGCCCCGAGGAGCGCGCCCGCGGCGTCATCACCGCGAGCGCCGGCAACCACGCCCAGGGAGTCGCCTACTCCGCCCGCCACCTCGGCCTCAAGGCCGTGATCGTGATGCCGAAGACGACCCCTGAGATCAAGGTGGAGGCGGTCGAGGCCATGGGCGCGGAGGTGGTCCTCGCCGGCGACAGCTACTCCGACGCCCAGGCCCGCTGCGACACGCTCGCCGCCGAGCACGGGCTCAGCTTCGTCCACCCGTTCGACGACTCGCTCGTGATCGCGGGCCAGGGCACGATCGGCGAGGAGATCCTCCGCCAGGCGCACGGCCGACTCGACGTCGTCTTCGTCCCGGTCGGGGGAGGGGGGCTCATCGCGGGCGTCGCCGGCTACGTCAAGACCCTGATGCCGCAGGTGAAGGTGGTGGGCGTCGAGCCCTTCGAGGCCGACGCGATGTACCGCTCGCTCGAGGCGGGGGAGAGGATCCGTCTCGACCAGGTCGGCATCTTCGCCGACGGCGTGGCCGTGCGGCAGGTGGGCGTCGAGACGTTCCGGTGGGCCCAGCGGGCGGTCGACGCGGTGGTGCGGGTCACGAACGACGAGATCTGCGCGGCGATCAAGGACGTGTTCGACGAGACGCGCAGCGTGATGGAGCCCGCGGGCGCGCTGTCGGTCGCCGGCCTCAAGGCGTGGACGGGCGACAAAGGTAGAGACCGGCGGCTCGTCGCCATCCTCTCCGGGGCCAACCTGAACTTCGACCGTCTGCGCTTCGTCGCGGAGCGCGCCGAGGTGGGCGAGGCCCGCGAGGCCCTCCTCGGCGTCACGATACCGGAACGGCCCGGCGCCTTTCGGGCCTTCTGTGCGACGATCGGCCCCCGCGTCGTGACCGAGTTCAACTACCGCCTCGCCGGCCGCGACGAAGCCCACATCTTCGTGGGCCTCAAGACCTCGTCGCGCCGCGACGCCGAGGACGTGGCCGCGCGCCTGGTCGAAAGGGGCTATCCCACGCTCGACCTCACCGACAACGAGATGGCGAAGCTGCACGTGCGGCACATGGTGGGGGGACGGGCGCCGGGGGTCGAGAACGAGCGGCTCTACCGCTTCGAGTTCCCGGAGCGTCCGGGCGCGCTCCTGGAGTTCCTCGAGACGCTCGGCGGGCGGTGGAACATCAGCCTCTTCCACTACCGCAACCACGGCGCCGACTTCGGCCGGGTACTGTGCGCCTTCGAGGTGCCCGACGCCGAGATGGTGGACTTCCAGGCGTTCCTCGAGCGCCTGGGGTACCCCAGCACGCCCGAGACGGGCAACGCCGCCTACGGTCTCTTCCTCGCCGGGCGCTGAGCGCCTCGCCCTACTTCACGCCGGTCAGCTCGAAGACGTAGGCCTCCGCGCCCACCGGCGCGTCGTGCGGCACCTCGATGCGGACCCCGCCGTCCGAGCGCGTCCACTTCGGGGCCGTCGCCGCCCCGAGGAGGCGCACCCGGGTGGCCGCGGTGGGGTCGGGAGAGGCGAGCGTCAGGCTGCGCCCTGGCCAGCCGAGGTGGATCGCGTAGACCGCGCCGCCCTTCGACGTGTAGCGGACGCGCTCGCCTTCGGAGGGAACCCGCCACCGCCTCGTCCCATAGACCGCCTCGCCGTTCGTCGCGAGCCACGCGCCGATCCCCAGGAGCCGCTCCTCCATCACGACCGGGATGCGGCCGTCGGCGGTGGGCCCGA
>Ga0268386_10004211_pt1 | contig 10556 bp, 9 predicted proteins | sample RVTome_15_FD_200260 | JGI IMG/M metagenome (GOLD analysis project Ga0268386, IMG submission 200260) | Soil microbial communities from uranium-contaminated site in the Upper Colorado River Basin, Wyoming, United States - RVT150D86... ... | reverse complement strand
CATTTACCAGGCCTGCTTGAAAGTGGGTCTCGACATTTCGCGTGAGCCTGTGCCTGTGGTGCCGGCGGCCCACTATTTTTGCGGTGGCGTGCTCGTGGACGAGTGGGCGCGATCGACGATTCGAAATTTGTATGCGGTTGGTGAAATCAGTTGTACTGGAGTCCACGGCGCAAATCGGTTGGCGTCGACGTCCCTTTTAGAGGGTTTGGTTTGGGGAAATCGAGCGGCGTTGGAGATTGAAAGAGTTTTGAGTAACGAGACTAATGTATCAAGACCGAAGTTTGAAGACGTTCCGCCCTGGGACGAGAGTGGGCTGAGTGCTGAGCCCGATCCGGCGTTGATTCAGGGTGACATGCAAACCATTCAAAATATCATGTGGCACTATGTGGGTTTGGTCCGTAGCGCCGATCGCTTGTCGCGTGCTATTCGTGAATTGCGCCATCTGTGGAATGAGATTGAGACGTTTTATCGGACCACGAAGCTGTCTGACGGATTGATAGGTTTGCGCAATGCCGTTGAGGTTGCGCTGATCGTCGCGGACGCGGCGCAGCACAACCGGCAGAGTCGCGGATGTCACTATAGGCAGGACTCGGTGTCTGTGACGGGCGACAGATTAATTTAGCCACAGACATTACGAATCTCCCGTTCAAAACTCAACCCAACTGCCCTCGATTCCCGCCTGTGCTTTGCGATACAAATATTCAGCACAAGCAACGTCTTCTATCGCCAGACCAAGCGACTTGAAGATAGTGATTTCTGTCGTTGAAGTGCGACCTGTTTTCTTTCCAATTAATAGCTCTCCGATTTCGCCTACAATACTGTCGGGAGTGATAACACCTTCCTTCGCCGCCAACAGGTAATCTCCAGACTCATTCAAAGCAGACTCCCGACGGTCGACGAAAATTCGTGCAGCGGCCATAGTGGCGCTGTCGATCTCGCGCGAATTCGGCGAGTGCGTGCCGATCGCATTTATGTGCGCTCCCGGGGAAATCCAGTCCTTATTAATAACAGGCTCCAACGAGGATGTGGCGGTGAGAATTAAATCTGCACCACGAACCGCGTTTTCATTTTTTTGAACAGGCTCTATGGGAAACGGAAAGTAGGGCTGCATCTCCCGAGCGAGTAGCTGAGCATGATCCATGTTTCTCGCAGCCACGCGAGCATGTTTGATCGTGCGGACAAGGGCGAGCGCAGCGAGATGCGTGCGAGCTTGTACGCCCGCGCCGATAATAGCCAACTCTTGTGCACCTTCTCGAGCAAGCAAGCGCGTAGCTACGGCTGAGACGGCGGCAGTACGAATCGCCGTGATCGCGGAAGCATTCATCAATGCGAGCAGTTCGCCAGTGTTGCGGCTGAACAGCGTCACTGCCCCCTGGTGTGCATCCTTGCCTTGCGAGGGATTCTCAGGAAAGACGCAGATGGCCTTCAACCCAAACGCGCCTCCTTCACCACTTCGGTAGGCAGGCATGAGGCCGAGAAAGCCGTGTGCATTCGGCGGGCGGACGATAGTCCGCAAAGGTTGATGCACCTCATCACGAGCGAGCGCCGACAAAGCGTCAGACATCAGCTCAATGCAATCTGCCATCGGCAGAAGCTCTTTAATTTGATTGCTATCGAGGATAAGTATTTTCATTGTTTAATTCTTCTCTGTGCAACCTCTGTGTCCTCTGTGCCTCTGTGGTTTCCTCAGTTCGAAAAAGATCTACCACAGTCGGAGAAGTCAGCAGATTACCCCAAAAGGTTACTCACCTCACGCAATGCGCACGGAATGGTTAACGTCCGTTCGAGTCATATTTAGCCTGAGTATCTATAAAACCGCAAAAAGACGAAATAAACGAAGCGACGAGCTGTTGGCACACACATTGCCAAAAGAGGGGCCACGGAGGCTGTAAGATGAAAATGGGGTTGTTAAGTATTTTCTGTTTGTTGGTGTTGACGTTCACGGCGATTCCGGTTGGAGCACAAACGCGGACGCGACGGATTGACGGCTCTAAACGGTATGAACAAAGGATCGCGGAATCACGCTATCGCGATCGAGTCAATAGCGGACGTCGTTATCGCTGGGACCGAGACAGGTCATTTTGGGATCGACATCGCGACAAACTCACCACCGGTATCGGAGCGGGTGCGGGCGCCCTAGTAGGCGCAGCGGTTGGTGGTAAGAAGGGCGCAATCATTGGCGCCATAGCAGGAGGAGGCGGAGCAGCGCTCTACACCTACAAGATTCGAGACAAGCGACGCCGCTACTAAGCTTGTTTAAATAACGGTTCGGTCACGCATTGTAAAGATGAGTGGCCTTGTAAGGGCCCGGATGTGAAGGGGAGAGCACGTCCGGGTCCTAACATTTTGATCCTCGCTTTAGGCTCCAAACGAGAACCAGAATTAAGTGGTGTCCTAATCTCACCTCTGGGTAACCTCTGCGCCTCAGCGGTTACTGACTTTATCCAATCCAAGCATTCAACCACCGAGGCGCAGAGGACGCAGAGGTTACGCAGAGAAAGTTTTTCAGAGCAGGACACTACCCAGAATTACTGGTCATTTATCATTTTCGAAGCAAGTCCAAATGGCGAATGATAAATGTCCAATGATAAATGACCAATGACTTGGCCTCGCTCAATTAGCCGCGCTCGATGGTTTCTGTTATATAGATACAACCGCATTTACCCAGGCTCGTCGGAGACTCTGAATGGAATTCCAGGAAAACGTTCTCGGCTTGATCGGAAACACGCCTTTGGTACGGCTCAACCGGCTCGCGCGAGACGTTAAAGCACAAGTATTCGCGAAAATGGAGAATTTGAATCCGGGGTATTCGGTTAAGGACCGGATCGGTGTCGCGATGATTGAGGCCGCCGAACGCGAAGGGAGTTTGAAACCGGGCGGGACCATAATCGAAGCAACCTCGGGAAACACCGGGATAGGTTTGGCGATGGCGGCGGCGGTCAAAGGCTACAAATGCATTTTCGTGATGACCGACAAAGCCTCAGTCGAGAAGTCGCGTTACTTAAAGGCGCTCGGAGCGGATGTTGTGATAACTCCCGTATCCGCGAAACCGGGAACTCCCGACCATTACGTTTCGACAGCCCAGCGAATCGCATCCGAAACTCCCAACTCCTTTTATCCAGACCAGTATTCCAATCCTTCAAATCCGGAAGCGCACTACCGCACCACTGGTCCCGAGTTGTGGCGACAGACTGAGGGCAAGATTACTCACTTCGTTGCAGGACTTGGAACCGGCGGTACGATCTCCGGAACAGGTCGATTTCTCAAGGAGAATAATCCTCGGATTGAGATTATCGGCGCGGATCCATATGGTTCGATTTTCAAGACGTTCAAGGAAACAGGAAAAATCGTAGAGACCACTCCGTATCTCGTCGAGGGAATAGGCCAGGAAATCGTACCAGCTAATGTTCACATCAAATATGTGGACGAAATAATCAACGTAACGGATCGTGAATCGTTTGAGATGTCGCGGTTGTTGGGGCGAATGGAGGGAATCTTTTGCGGTGGATCTACCGGCACTAATCTGGCTGCCGCTCTGCGTGTGGCGAGCGATCTCGATGAGAATGCGATCGTAGTTTTCATTGTTTGCGACACAGGTGAACATTATCTAACCAAACATCACTCAGACGAGTGGCTCAAAGAGAAGCGCCTGTTGGAACCGCAAAAGATCACGGCAGGATTAATTAGCGGGACCAAGAAACCGCAGGCGCCGAAGTTGCTGATCTTCGTAACGCCCGCAGACAATGTCGGCGATGCGCTCGCAAAGATGGACGACATGGGAGTGACTCAAGTACCAGTGCTTGAAGAAGGGCGAGCGGTAGGCTCATTACGAGAGAATCGTTGTCTCGCGAAAGTCGTCCGCAACAGGGAACTGCTGAATTCGCCTGTGAGCGAGGTAATGGAGTCGAGTTTTCCTTCAGTTGACGTAGATGCCAGTTCAACAGAGGTTACTCGACGGCTGCAAACGAGCGCGGCGGTGCTTGTTGAAGAGTACGGGCGAATAGTTGGCATCATTACACGTCACGACGTGCTCGACCTCAAATTAAAAGACACTTAGCCTTGCATGGCGAACGAAGAAAAAGTGTTGGCGGCAAATCGTGCGGCCTTTCACAATTATCATATTTCGGATAGATACGAAGCCGGCATTGTCTTGACAGGCACCGAAGTAAAGAGTGCCATGGGAGGTCGCGTACAGTTAAAAGAAGCGTATGTTTCAGTGCGCGAGGGCGAGGCATGGTTGTTTAATGCACACATTTCGCCGTATTCTCATGGCAACCGCGAGAACCACGAACCACTGAGAACTCGCAAGCTGCTGCTTCACAAGCGTGAAATATCCCGACTGGATGAAGCTACGGCCAAACAGGGAATGACACTTGTTCCCACCCAGCTCTACCTAAAAAACGGCCGGATCAAAATCGAGGTTGGAATCGCGCGGGGCAAGAAGATGTATGACAAACGAGAGGCCGAGTTAAAGCGAACAGTCGAACGAGAGACGCGAGCCCAGCTTAAAGAGCGTAATCGATGAGAAATACAAGCAGTAATCAGGTGCAGTCAGCAGGAGCAGGTCCACGTCATGTGCTCCTGCACACTGCTCCTGCCGCCGGTTTAGATCCCAATCTCAGGAGAACGTACTCACATGCAAGTTGAAGCGAACCGGGGACCAATTGAAGAGCTTGACGTGCAAGCTTTGGCGGTGGCCTTCTTTAAGAACGAAAAATCCGATGATGGTTTTGTGAAAAGGCTGGACGAACTCTCCGGAGGACTCGTGAGCTCCGCGCTTGATGACGAAGAGTTCTCAGGCAAAGAGGGAGAGACCGCCTACTTCCACCTCGTTGGCAACAACAAGCTAAAGGCGCGCCGGCTACTTCTCATAGGTGTTGGCGACGCGAGCGAATACAAAGCTGCACAGGTTTCTCAGATGTCCGGAACTGCTGTTCGTTCGTTGCGCAGTAAGAACGTCAAGTCTATCGCCGTACTTCCTCGAGCGTCCGCCGACGCGGCGGAAACAGCCGCAACGGCGGTCGAAGGCGCATACATCGCACTCTTCGATCCTGATAAATATCGCACCGTAGAAAAAGAGGAAAAGACAATCGATCGTTTGGTCGTAGCGATCGAAGGCGCGGAAGAGGATTCTCTGCAACGTGGTGTGAAGTCGGGAGCAATCATAGGAGAGTCGGTCAACTTCACTCGCGATCTTGCGAATGAACCGGGCGCTTATATGACGCCGTCTGACATGGCCGAGCGAGCGCGCGAGATTGCAAACGAGTTTGGACTGAGTGTTGACGTGCTTGACGAAGCGCGAATGGAACAGGAAGGCATGGGATCGCTGTTGAGTGTATCCCGCGGTTCGGATCAACCTGCCAAACTGATCATTCTCAAATACACGCCTCCAAATCCGGCAACCGACAACAACGAATTACTCGCCTTCGTTGGTAAAGGCGTGACGTTCGATTCCGGTGGTATTTCACTTAAGCCCGGCGAGAATATGGAGCTGATGAAGTACGACATGACCGGCGGTGCCACAGTCATGGGCGCGATGCGCGCGATTGCCCAGTTGAAACCACCAATTCCGATTTTAGCAGTCGCCCCTTGTACTGAAAATCTGCCGTCCGGCAAAGCGACCAAACCGGGAGACGTTGTAAAAGCAATGACCGGTAAGACCATTGAGATCATTAATACTGACGCCGAAGGTCGTTTGATCCTTGCCGACGCTATTGCGTATGCCAGGAAACTCGGTGCAACGAAAGTAATCGACATGGCGACTTTGACTGGCGCGGTTTCTATAGCGCTGGGTGATGTGAACACTGCTGTGTTGGGTACTGATCAGGAATTGATCGATGAAATAATTGCCGCCGGTAGGGAAGTGGGCGAGAAGTTCTGGCAGTTACCACTCGACAAGGAATACTCAAAACAGATCAAGTCAGACATAGCCGACATCAAGAACGTCGGGGGGCGCAAGGCAGGCACGATAACAGCCGCGGCGTTTCTCAAGGAGTTTGCGGATGGGATCGCCTGGGCGCATCTTGATATTGCGGGCACGGCCTGGAGCGATGAGGCGAAGCCCTATAGATCCAAAGGTCCAACCGGAATCGCCGTACGAACTCTCCTGCGAATTGTAGATCGCGCCAGCGAGAAGTAGGGCGTTCATCTGGCTTTGCACGAAAAGTAGCTTGCGTACTATTTTCTCTGTGCTGTCGCTGTGTCCTCTGTGTCTCGGTGGTGAGTTTTGCTGGGAAATAAGCCACCACAGAGACACAGAGGACACAGAGATAGCACAGAGAAGCTGGTTCTTATTACTTTTCGTGCAATGCGCGTTCAAAGCTCGTTCATCCTCAATTGTGTAGTTGGCGATAGACAGTTGTGTCTTCGTCTGTTCACACTTGTCGACCGGGTTCGCGACTGATCGAGTGTTTTTGCGAGTGTTTTTGAAAAGCGGCGAATGGCATGACGGTTGTACTGTCGAAGTGCAACCCGCCAAAGGGTGCGAGTCGCCTTGTTTATATGTCCTCGCCCCCTCGAATGCCGCTCGAGGTATTTTCCCGGCTCCCCTTTGGCACCCCCTTTAGCCAAGTCCGCCATCTCAGGATTCACGAAGTAGTGACGCAGTTTGACATAACCGCTTGGGTCTAGGAATTGATCATCAGGGCATTAGCCCGACCGTTAGGGAGGGCTCATCGGTTAAGCGGCGTAAAGGCTGAGCCCTCCCTTACGGTCGGGCTAATGCCCCGATGATCAATTCCTTGCGGTGCTGACCCGATGCCCATCGCGGCCAAATCCAAACTGCATCACGACCGCACCACGAAAGTCCCGATAAAAGGCTTGCGCATGGTGTTATACTTTTTGGGCGAGTGACGCGGTGTTCACAGGCAACCCTGGCATCCATCGCCGGCTTTTGGAGTTCAGAGAAGCACAGTGATTGACTACTACAGAATTTTGGGTGTTAAGACGAATGCGTCTCAGACCGAAATCAAATCGGCCTACAGGAAACTTGCGCGTAAAAGTCACCCTGATGTGAATCCCAACTCCGAGGCTGCACGCCAGTTTTCGCTGCTCTCAAGGGCGTACCACACGCTTATCGATCCTCAGGAGCGCGCCTATTACGACGAACAGTTGAACGCGCAGAAGAATCGAAGTTATTCCATTCTTGATTCCAATAATCAATACGCAAGACGTGCTCGCAATTTAGCGGTCCAGGCAAAATGGGATCGTTTGGTTGACGAGGTTCTTGAACGCGATCGTCAAGAGGTTCGGGAACGTCAGCGAGCAGTGTTCACCACTGTGTCGTTGTTTCTTTCAACTTTTTTCCTGGCGATGATGCGACCTCAGTTTTGGCAAGTCTTCTCGACTTTGGGTCGCGTTGTAGTGCTGACGTTGTTTGTCATCGGAGTTTGGCATCTCGCAAATCGCTTGCGTGAATACTTAGCGCACTACACTTACAAACCGGAGCCGATCCAGGGATCGATCATCAGTCAGAATGCACTTCCGGAGCAGCCCTTCACGCGCTTTTCCGCGTACACGTTTCTTCTCGTCGGCTACGCACTCAGCGTGGGAATAGGTTTATATATTGGCTGGCACACACAAGATTTTTTCAGTGACTTGAGGCTGCTCTTTCAACACCGCGTCGCTGTCGTGCAATCGAGCGTGATGGCTAACACGTGGGCAGGTGTGCTGATTCCTGACTTGATTGTTTGTCCTCCGATCGCGGTCCTCATCATTGACACAGTCCACGGCCTGGCCTCCCGAATCGATTAGGAGGGATTTCAGGATTTACAGGATTTAAGATTTGCCGGATTAGTCCTGTAGATCCTGTCTATCCAGTCAAGATTCGTGTATAGTTTGCTCCCGCAAAACAGCAAAAGGAGCACGAAAATGGCCAACACCGTGACCAAACGCCAGTTTCTTGCTTTGAAACTCGAGGCACTGACTGAATCCGAGGTGGGCGAGGTTTTGGATTACATCTCGGCGATGGAGTCGAAGCGACGTTCGAGAACGGCGCCCTCAGTTTGGGAAGATGAGATTTTGACGGCTTTGGCCGATGCTCGGGAGAATCGTCGCGCGCGCCAGGCCTTCGAGTGGGAAGCAGTTCGGCGCAAGGCCGAAAAGTTGAATGGGCCGCAAAGAAGCACAAAAAGCGCAAAGAATTAGTGACGGCTTGAGGCCTCAACTCAGAGGCATTTGTGCTCTATGTGCCGCTTTATGGCTTTCTCCCTTCATTACTTTTGCCCAGGACAGTCGCAATCTCACCCCTACTCAAGTTGAAATCGAAAAACAGCAGCAGCGTTTGAGTTCCTCCGATCAGGAAGAACGACGCGACGCAGTCATGAAACTGGGTGGCATGCGTCTGGCAGCCGCATCTGAAGCGACCCTTCCCGCACTTAAAGACCCATCGCTTATGGTCCGGGCCGCCGCGGCTAAAGCTATCCTTTCAATTGGTGATGATGAGAGTGTTGCCGCTCTGATCCCGCTACTCAATGACAAAGTCGAATTTGTTCGTCGTGAAACAGCCTACGCGCTTGGCCTGACTCACAGCAGAGGCGCAACTGCCGCGTTGAGCGAGCGACTATTGAATGATAAGGAACACGGAGTGCGAGGTGCTGCAGCAGTGGCGTTGGGAGAAATCGCCGACGAGGCGGCAGTCGTAGCCCTTGTTGGAACGCTGGCGCCGGAATTGTCAGCGCCCTCGAGGACGAAAAGAAAACGAGAGCAAAATGTTTTTGTGCTTCGGGCAGCCGCGGCTGCTCTCGGACAGATCAGGAGTCGAGCCGGCACGGCGGCGTTAATTGCGGCATTGAGTAACGAAAAGTTTCCTGATGATGTGCGACGCGAAGCGGCAAAGTCTTTGGGTCTTATCGGCGACCCAGCGGCGGCGCCTGCGTTGAGAGCTGCGTCAACTGCGACGGATCCATTTCTGTCGGAGATTGCCTACGAGGCGCTACGAAAGTTAAGCCACGGATTACACAGATAAACACGGTCAGATTTTCCGATCCGTGTCCATCTGTGTAATCTGTGGCTTTTTTATGCGAACTTAGTTTTCAGCTTTCTCCCCGCGGCTGTGGCTCTTCTTCGCGGCTTTGGTCGCCTGGGGAATCGGCAATCCAACACCACCCGATAACGTTTCACTGGAACTTTCGGGTGTGTCCGCACCCTGCGGCATCTCGTGAATCAAGGCGCCGCCCGAGCTCTTCGAGAAGATCAGCCGGTTGCGGATTCCGTCTACGTCGACGTGAACCAGATCTCCCAACCCGATCTGACCCGTCGCCACGAGATTTGAAAGCGGATACACAAGAAATCGCTCAACCGCTCTCTTCAGGTGACGAGCGCCGTATTTGTAATCCAGTCCTTCCTTCAGCAGCATGTCTTTCGCTGTCTCTGAACATTGAAAGACAAACTTGGTTCCGGCTGACTGCATGATGCGATCTTGAACCGCCTGAAGTTCGAGGTCGAGGATCAGCCGCAGGTGATGTTCTTTCAACGAACGGAAGACCACAACCTTGTCAATCCGGTTCATGAACTCAGGCGAGAACTTGCGTCGCGCGGCTTCGACAGCCGTTCGATAGATCTTCTGGTCCACCTCGGTATCGTTAGGAGTTTTCGAACCCTTGCCCGGCGCGAAACCGATGCCGCCGGAAATGAGTTCCGACATCTCGCGGGCGCCGAGGTTTGAGGTCAAGATGACCATGGCCTTTGAAAAGTCGACCCGACGATTGTCGCCTAAAGTCAAAGTGGCTTTGTCGAGAATACCGAGCAGCAATTGCCACAAACTATCGGAAGCCTTTTCGATCTCATCGAACAGCACCAGCGACACTTTCATATCGTCCGTGTGCATCCGGTCGAGATTTTCCTGAGTAAGCATCGGTGAGGTTTCACGATGACCCAGATATCCCGGAGGCGATCCGATCAGCTTTGCGATTTCGTGTGAGTGCTGAAACTCCGCGCAGTCAATTTTGACGACAGCGTTTGGATCTCCATAAAGCACTTCGGCGGCCGCTTCGATAACGCGAGTTTTTCCGGAACCAGTCGGTCCCAAAAAGAGCATCGTTCCGATCGGCCGGCTCGGCGGATTCATGCCCGCTAAGAAAATCTGATACAGACCGCTCATGCGTCTGACTGCGCGTTCCTGACCCACGATCCGCGAAGTCAACCGCTCCTCAAAATCCTGAGCACGCGGGCTCTTTTGATCGGGATCGAGGAAAACTGTACCGGTATTGTTCATGTCTGTTGTTCTTGTCACGTCACACTCAGCTAACATCGGCTCTCTCCTTACCAGTTCAATCCGAGGGCATTCTCGAATTAGACCGTCAAAACCCTTTGGCCCATCTGATTACTAGCAAGGAACGATCCGCACATTAAATTGATGCATTTGAAAGAGGCTAAGGTTCGCCAAATTGTGTTTCAGCGCCTGAAACCGCCGGGCGACGGATGCTATATATACAAGTCCGCAAAATTTGTCACCACAAATATCGCGTAAAGAAGAATTCGCAGGCAACGCTAACGTGGTTGTCGACTACCGCGTGACATTTCCTGTCAAGAGTTGACTGACAATTAATTGCACGTTT
>Ga0268386_10004210_pt1 | contig 10557 bp, 8 predicted proteins | sample RVTome_15_FD_200260 | JGI IMG/M metagenome (GOLD analysis project Ga0268386, IMG submission 200260) | Soil microbial communities from uranium-contaminated site in the Upper Colorado River Basin, Wyoming, United States - RVT150D86... ... | reverse complement strand
ATGCTGGCCTTCCTGCAGGGTGCGGGCCGCGCAGACGACGCGCCCGCCCTCGGCTGCGAAGAGCCGCGCGACATCGGCCCCGATGCCGCGGCTTGCCCCGGTGACTACCACGACCTTGCCGTCCAGTCGGCCCATTGGGATCCTCCGGGCCGCTATTCTCCACGACGGCCGCGCTCGGTCAACCGGCTCGGACGCCGGCCGACCGGGCCGCGGGGCCGGCTAGGGAACTCGGAGGGGGGCTACGCCCCCCTTCCGAACCTCCCCCGGGAGATGGGAAGCGCGGGCGAGGCCCACGCTCGAACGTGGACCACTCCGCTGGCGGCGGATCGTCCGATGTTACCGGGACGGGCTGCTAGGTCGCGGCGGTGCGCAGGCGCTCGCCCGGGAAGATGCGGTCCGGCCGCTCCAGGCCGTTCCAGCGCGCGATCTGCATCGTGGAGACGCCGTACTGCCGGGCGATGCGCCAGACCGTGTCGCCCGCCTGCACGACGTGGACGCCGGCGCGCGGCGCGGGCGCGATTCGCGTGGCGATACGACGCGGCGCCCTCTCCCGCTCGAGCGCGGCCTGCATCACCGCGGTGCTGCCCAGCGGGACCTTCAGCTCGTACGGAGCATCGGGCGGCGTCTGCTTCTGCCAGAGCTCGGGGTTGAGCTGCTCGAGGTCGGTGAGCGCGAGGCCCGAGAGCCCCGCGAGCCGCATCAGCCGGCTTCCCTTGGGCACGGTCACGACGTCGTAGCGCACCGGCTCCTCCGGCACCACCGTGAAGCCGTACTGGTCGGGCTGGCGACCGATGAGGGTCGCGGCGTGGATGGCGGGAACGAAGTTCTTCGTCTCCGGCAGCAGGCGCGCGCTGCGGCGGTGGAGCACCCAGAAGTCCCGCGTGCCCGTACCCAGGATCGCCTGCTGGACCCGAGTCTCACCCGCGTTGTAGGCGGCCTGGGCCAGGTCCCACGAGCCGAAGACGGCATGGAGATCACGCAGGTAGTTGGCCGCCGCCACCGTGGACTTCTCGGGGTCGAGACGCTCGTCCAGCCAGCGGTCAACCCGGAGGCCGTACAGGCGCGCGGTCGGGGCCATGAACTGCCAGAGACCCTTGGCGCCGGCCCGGGAGACAGCCACCGGGTTGAAGCCGCTCTCGATCATGGCGGTGAAAGCCAGCTCCTCGGGCAGGCCCTTTTCCTTGAAGATGTCCAGGATCATGGGCAGATAGCGGCCGGAGCGCGCCAGGCGGGTCTCGGTGATTGCCCGCCGATGGCCGGTCTGGAATCGGTGGAGGAAGTGGCGAACGTGCTCGTTGAGCTGGACCCGGTAGGCCGCAACCGGGACCGGGCGGGCGCGCGCCGGGGTCGGCTCGGTCACCGGGGCCAGGCGGACAACCTGGACCTGGGGATCACGGACTTCGGCACCGGCTCGGGTCGGGTGGCCGAAGATCTCCGCCCATCTGGCCTCCTGCGACGTGGGCCAGGCCACCTGAACCACCCCGACCGGCTCCATCGAGGCAGGTTGAACGGCCATCGAAATCGGGAGCTCGGCCTCGGCCAAGGTCGCACCGGCAAGGGCCAGATAGCCGGCGAGGGCGAGGGTGCTGCTGGTCAAGCGGGTCCGCGTTGATCTAGCCATGGGCGGCTGGGAGAGCAAGCAGTATTCCAAAAATAACTATTTAATTTATATGGTGTTTTATGGCTGACAGGGCGGCCGGGAATCCCTCACTGGGTAGCCCACCCACCCACCCTGGGATAGCTGAGGCCCGCGAAGATTATGCGTGGTCCCGGAGACGCCTACCTGCCCTTGACGCGCCGCCGGACCGGCCCCATGCTGGGCGGCACCCATGGCCTCGGAGCCCGCGTCCGGCAGCCCGTTCGACGGATACGCACGCCGAGCGACGCCGGCTCCCGACCCGGAGCTCACCCGGGTCGCTCCCGGCACCCCCGGCGGCGAGTACCTGCGGCGCTTCTGGCAGCCGGTGGCCTTCGCGCGCGACCTGGACGGCCCGCCGCGCCGCGTGCGCATGCTCGGCGAGGATCTCGTGGTCTTCCGCGATGGTGGCGGCCGCATCGGCGTGCTCCACCTGCACTGCGCGCATCGCGGCACGTCGCTCGAGTTCGGCATCCCGCTCGATCGCGGCCTGCGCTGCTGCTACCACGGCTGGGTGTACGACGTGGACGGCCGCTGCCTCGAGACGCCGGGCGAGCCCGCGGGCAGCCGCCTGTGCGAGCGCGTGTGGCAGGGCGCGTATCCCACGCGGGAGATCTGCGGGCTCGTCTTCGCGTACCTGGGTCCGCCCGACCGGGTGCCCGCATTTCCGCTCTACGACAGCTTCGAGGTGCCCGGCCACGTCCTGATGCCCGCGGCCGAGTTCACGCTGCCGTGCAACTGGCTCCAGGTGAAAGACAACAGCATGGACCCGGTGCACACCGCGTTCCTGCACGCGCGGTCGAGCGGCTATCAGTTCACCCCCGCCTTCGGCGTGGTACCGGAGCTCGACTGGCTCGCCACCGAGGCGGGCATGGTCTACATCGCGACCCGTCGCGTGAACGACCTGGTCTGGGTGCGGGTCTGTGACTTCATGCCGCCGAACGTGCACCAGTTCACGCGCGAGATCGAGGAGGCCGCCGCGCCCAAGCCGGCGAGCCGGCCGGTGATCATCCGCTGGGCGGTGCCCAACGACGATACGTGCACCACGAACTTCGAGCTGGCCCAGGTGGATCCCGCGTGGGGGCTCACCCCGGAGCAGGTCGCGCGGCCCGGCTTCGGACAGTCCGACGACCGCCCCTACGAGGAGCGCCGGCGCTTTCCCGCGGACTATGACGCCCAGTCGAGCCAGCGCGTGGTCGCGGTCCACGCGCTCGAGCACCTGGCCTCGACCGACCGTGGCGTGATCATGCTCCGCCGCATCGTGCGCGACGGCATCCGCGCGGTGGCGGCCGGCCAGGATCCGTGGGGCACGCACTGGCCGGAGGGCAAGGTGATCCCCACCCACAGCCAGGACCTCGTGCTGCGGATCCCGCCCGCCGCGACGCCGGCAGCGGATCGCCGTCTCGTGCGCGAGACCGGCCGGCGGGCGGTCACCGGCTAGGGGACTCGGAGGGGGGCTACGCCCCCCCTCCGAACCTCCCCCCGGGAGATCGGAATCGCGGGCAAAGCCCGCGCTCGAACGTGGACCACTCCGCTGGCGGCGGATCCTCCGATGTTACCGGGACAGACTGCTAGGCATGCCCGCCGGCTCGCCGGTCAGCGGCGCCGCCGTCCGCGGGCGCCCGAGCGAGCCGCCGGAGCCCTCGTCGGGCGGGCCGGGGCCGGCCGCCCGTCCGCCGGCGCGGGGCCGCTCGCGTGCCAGCGGGCGACCTCCTCGCAGGTCGTGAACCACACGCCGCGCGCGCGGCGCATGCAGGCCACCAGGTCGTCCAGCAGGGCGATGCGCGAGGCGCGCCCGCTCACGAAGGGGTGGCAGGTCAGGACGAAGCAGCCGTTCTCCGCGTGCATCGCCGCGAACTCCTTGCTCCACATCTGGAGCACGCGGCCCGGATCGGCGATCGCGTTGGTGGCGCCGTACACGTGGCGGAAGAGCGGCGCGTCGTCGAGCAGCCACTGCACCGGCACCTCGGTGAGCGGTCCCTGACCGGTCGGCACGTCGTACGGCACGTCGTTGCCCATCAGCGAGCTGTCGTAGAGGAAGCCGTGGCGCTTGAGCAGGTCGGGCGTCCACACGTTGACGTCCCAGGAGGGCGAGCGGTAGCCGGCCGGCCGCACGCCCAGGCGCGAGGCCAGGATCTCGAGCTGGTCGCGCATCACCCGCTCCTCCTGCTCCTCGTCGAGAAAGCCCAGGGCCTCGTGAATGTTGCCGTGGGCGCCGATCTCGTGACCCGCGTCCCGGATTCGCCGGCACGCCTCGAAGTGGTGCTCGACCGTCCAGCCCGGGATGAAGAAGGTGGCGCGGAGCTCGAGGCGATCCAGCAGGCGGAGAATCCGGTCCACCCCCACCCGGGGTCCGAAGCGGCGCTCTTCCAGGTCGCCCAGGCTGCGTCGGGCCTTGTCGGGCTCGCGGAAGAGGAAGCCGGACTCCGCGTCGAAGTCGAACGAGAGCACCGCGGCGGATGTCTTGCCGTCCGGCCACGGGTAGCGCGCGCCGGTCATCCCGCCGCCCGGCCGCCCCTCGGGGGGGAGGCCGCCGGGGTCCGGTCGCGTTCGAGCCAGAAGCGGGCCAGATCCACCGGCCGCGGCCACCACACCCGGCCCTTGCCCAGGATGAGCTGGATGAGCCGCTCGACCATCCGGAGGCGTGAGGGCCGGCCAATGATCTGGGGATGGCCGAGCCAGTTGAAGAAGCCGCCCTCCGCGTAGAGGCCCTCGAACTCCTCGGACCAGATCTCCCACACGTCCTGCTGGCTCCAGATGCCGTTGCCCACCGGCGGCACCGCGCTCCACAGGAAGAACGGCGCGTCGTTGTTGCACCACGCGGTGGGGAATTCCACCAGGGGGCCGTGCGCGGTCGCGTGGCAGTAGGGCAGGTCGGTGTCGAGTGCGTTGCTGTGGTAGACGAAGCCGTGCTGCGCGAGCAGGTCCATCGTGTGACGGCTCGGGTCGGCGGAGGGCGTGCGGGAGCCGAGCGGGACGACCCCCAGGACCTTCTTGAAGATCTCGAGGCTTCGCACGAGCAGCGCGTCCTCTTCCTCGCGGCTCTTCATGAAGAAGGGCTTCTCGTGGAGATACCCGTGGTGGCCCACCTCGTGGCCGTGCTTGAGAATGTCCTCGCAGAGCGCGGGGTAGCGCTCCACGATCCACCCCGGGACGAAGATGCAGGTCTTGATCCCGTAGCGGTCGAGCAGCTCGAGGACGCGCGGCATGCCCGTCCTGGGCCCGTAGGCGCCCATGGACATGTGGAGCGGGCGCTCGGCGAGTCCGGGTTCGCGGTGGATCCACGGGCTCTCGCCGTCGAGGTCGAACGTCATCATGACGGCGCAGCGCGCGCCGCCGGGCCAGGCCATCGTCTCCGCCATCTCGTCCTCCGGGCGAGCCTCAGGATCGTCGGAGCCCGAGGATAGTCCAGGCGCGCGCGACCCCGCAAGCACGGGCGGGCGAGGTCTTGACGTGGCCCGCCGGCTCCGCCATTCTTGGGCGCATCTGATGCGTCCGGTATCCGCCGACGCCGGCCCGAACAACGGTGACGGGCCAGGCCGGCGACTTCTTCGATCGATCATCCCCGCTCGCGAAGCGGTCTCCAGTGATCACCGGCCAGGCTCACCACGGGGCAACATCGGGGGCATGTCCGCCGTCGGGCGGAGGAGGTATGTCATGCGGAGACGTGATGTCGTGAATGGCGCGGCGGGGCGCTCAAGATCGCCTGGCCGTTCGATCTCGCTTCCGGGGGCCTGATGTACCCGCTGCCGAAGTGGGCCGACCGCAAGTGACGGGGGCCTCGATCCGGGCGTGAGCCTCCTCCGCGTCGGCGTGGACGTCGGGGGCACCTTCACCGACGTCGTCTCGGTGGACGACGCCAGCGGCGAGGTGCGCTCGTGCAAGGTGCCCACGGTGCCCGACAACCGCGCCCAGGGGGTGCTCGACGGCCTGCGCGCGCTCCTGCGGGCGGGCGAGGACTGCGGCTCGATCGCCCACGGCACCACCACGGTCACGAACGCCATCGTGGAGGGGCGCGTCGCCCCGGTGGGCCTCGTCACCACGCGCGGCTTTCGCGACGTGCTCGAGATCGCGCGGATGAACCGCGCGCATCTCTACCGCCTCGAGCTGCCCGCGCGCTCGGCGCCGCTGGTGCCGCGCCGCCGGCGCCTCGAGATCACCGAGCGGGTGGGGCCGGACGGCACCGTGCAGATCCCGCTCGCCCCCGCCGAGCTCGAGGGGATCGTCGCGGCCCTCCGCGCCGAGGGAGTGGAGGCGGTGGCGGTCTGCCTGCTCCACGCCTACGCCAATCCGGCGCACGAGCAGGCGCTGCGGCGGGGGCTCGAGCCGCACTTCCCGCACGTCTCGGTCTCGAGCGAGATCAACGCGGAGTTCCGGGAGTACGAGCGCACCTGCACCACCGCGCTCAATGCCAGCGTGATGCCGCTGGCCGGCCGCTACCTGGCCGGCCTCACCGCCGCGCTCGGCGGCCCCGGGGGCGGCCCCGCGCTGCGCCTGCTTCACTCGGCGGGTGGCATGATGTCGGTGGCCGCGGCGAAGGCGCGCCCGCTCGCGATGGCGCTCTCCGGCCCCGCCGCCGGAGTGGCCGCCGCCGCGCACGTGGCCCGTGTGCTCGGGGTGGATCACGCGCTCGCCTTCGACATGGGCGGTACCACCACGGACGTGTGCCTGATCAGCGACGGCGTCGCCGAGACCACCTCGCAGCGGAAGCTGGTCGACTACCCGGTGCGGCTGCCGATGGTGGCGGTGGAGTCCATCGGCGCGGGCGGCGGCTCGCTCGCGCGCGTGGACGAGGTCGGCGCGCTGAAGGTGGGCCCGCAGAGCGCGGGCGCCGTCCCCGGCCCGGCCTGCTACGGCCAGGGAGGCACGCTGGCCACCGTGACCGACGCCAACCTCGTGCTGGGGTACCTGAATCCGGCACGGATCTACGGCGGGACTATTCGTATCCGCCCCGACCTCGCCCGGAGCGCGGTCGAGACGGTCGGGCGGCGGCTCGGGCTGACCACGCTCGAGGCCGCGCACGGCATCGTGGAGGTCGCCAACGCGAGCATGCTGCGCGCGCTGCGCCTGGTCTCGGTGCAGCGCGGCCACGACCTGCGTGGCTTCGCGCTCATCGCCTACGGCGGCGCGGGGCCCGTGCACGCGGGCGCGCTCGCGCGGCAGTGCGGCATCGCGCGCGTCATCGTGCCCGCGCACTCCGGCGCCTTCTCCGCGCTCGGCTGCCTGGTCTCGCCGCTGCGCTACGACGCGGTGCAGACGCATCGCGCCCGGCTCGACGCCTGGGACGGCAAGCTGATCGAGGATCGGTTCCGGGCCCTCGAGGAGCAGTGCCTGCGGCCGATCCTGGAGGAAGGCCACGCCGCCTCCGCGGTGGCCGTGCAGCGCAGCCTGGATGTTCGATACGTCGGACAGAACTACGAGATCGAGCTGCCGTGGGAGCGCGACCCGGCCCGGCTGCGGCCCGCCTTCGAGGCGCGGCACCGCCGGCTCTACGGCTACGCCACCGGCGAGGGCGTCGAGTGCGTGAACCTGCGCGTGGTGGCGCGGCTGGAGGACGCCGCGGGGGCCCCTCACCCCGCCCGTCTCCCCAGGGGGGAGAGGGAGCCGGGCGCCGCGTCGCCTGGCGGGGAGAGGGTTCTTCCGAACCCTCTCCCCCGTGGAGGGAGAGGGCCGGGTGAGGGGGGCGCGGGGACCGCCGCGCCCAGCGGCTCGCAGCGCGCCTACTTTCCCGAGACCGGCGAGGTCCCGCTGCCGCGCTTCGATCGCACCCCGCTCCCGGCCGGCGCCGTCGTCACCGGCCCCGCGGTGATCGAGGACGAGTGGTCCACGATCATCGTCTACCCGGGCCAGCGCGCCGCCGCGGACGCGCGGGGCCATCTCATCCTCGACCTGGAGCCCGCCTCGTGAGCCACCCGTCCAGCGCCCGCGTGAGCCCGATCACCCTGGAAGTCGTCCGCCACGCGCTGTACGCGATCGCCGAGGAGATGAGCGTGATCATCATGCGCTCGGCGCGCTCGCCGCTCCTCAAGGAGGCGGGCGACCTCTCCTCGGCGCTGACGGACCCCGGGGGCCGGCTCATCGCGCAGGGCCGCGACATCCCGATCCACATGGGGGTGATGGGTTTCACGGTGAAGGAGCTGCTCAAGCGGGTTCCGCTCGAAGAGCTACACGAGGGCGACGTCTGGTTCCTCAATCTGCCCGAGGTGGGCGGCAATCACCTGCCGGACGTGAAGGCGGTGCGGCCGGTCTTCCACCAGGGCCGGCTCATCGCCTTCGCGATCAACCTGGCGCACTGGGCCGACGTCGGCGGCGCGGTGCCGGGCAGCTACGTACCCTCCGCCACCGAGTGCTACCAGGAAGGGCTCCGGATCGCGCCGATCCGCCTCTTCACCGCGGCGGGGCCGGAGCGGCACACGATCGACCTGGTGCTCTCGAACGTGCGCGGACGCGAGGAGCGGGAGGGGGACATGCTCGCCCAGTTCGCGGCCAACGACGTCGCGGCGCGACGTCTCGCCGAGCTCGCGGATCGCTACGGGGCCGATATGCTCGCGGCCTGCTTCGAGCGCCTGCACACCGAGTCCGAGCAGCAGATGCGCGCCGCGATCGCCGCGCTGCCCGACGGGGTCTGGGAAGGCGAGGACCAGCTCGACGACGACGGGGTGGACGACCGGCCGATCCGGATCGCGGTGCGCGTCGAGATCCGTGGGGATGAGGCCGCGTTCGACTTCACCGGCACCGCCCCGCAGGCGCGCGGGCCCGTGAACACGACGTACTTCATCGCCTGCTCGGCGGTGTACTACGCGATGAAGGCGCTGGTCGCCCCCGAGGTGCCGCCCAACGACGGTTGCTACCGGCCGTTGAAGGTCGCGGTGCCGCCGGGGACCGTGCTGAGCGCGGACCCGGACCGGCCGGTGGTGGGCGGCAACCACGAGACCTCGCAGCGTGTCGTGGACGCCATCTTCCGCGCACTGGCCCCCGCGCTGGGCGACCGTATCGCGGCGGGCGGGCCCACCACCGCCGGCCTCATGATCTTCGGCGCGCGCCGGCCGGACGGGCGCTGGGGCATCTTCTACGAGGTGCACGGCGGCGGCGCCGGGGCGACCCTCGGCGCCGACGGCTCCTCCGCTACCCGCGTGCACATGTCGAACGTGATGAACACGCCGGTGGAGGTGATCGAGCACGAGTACCCGATCGTGGTCGAGGAGCAGGCGCTCCGCGAGGGCTCGGGGGGCGACGGCCGCCGCCGCGGCGGCCTCGGGCTGCGCCGGGCGTACCGGGTGACCGCGGACGAGACCAGCCTCACCACCATGCTCGAGCGGCGGGTGATCCCGCCGTGGGGCATCGCGGGCGGCGCCGCCGGGCTGCCGTTCCGGGTGACGCTCAACCCGGGGCCTCGCGCCCGCGACCTGCGCGGCAAGGAGACGGTGCGCCTCGCCGCCGGCGACCTCGTGGTGATCGAGACCTCGGGCGGCGGCGGCTTCGGCCCGCCCGCCGAGCGGCCGGCGGCGGCCCGCGAGGCCGACCGCCGGGAAGGCTACGCGCGATGAAGCTCGCCGACCGCGTGGCCATCGTCACCGGCGCGGCCAAGGGCATGGGCCGCGACATCTGCCTGGCGCTCGCGGGCGAGGGCGCGCACGTGGTGCTGGCCGCGCGCGACGTGCCGCCGCTCGAGGTCGTCGCCCGCGAGATCGAGGCCGCGGGCCGCCGCGCGCTGGTGGCGCCCTGCGACGTGGTGGACGAGGCGGCGGTGGAGCGCCTGGTCGCCCGCACCCGCGAGGCCTTCGGCGGCCGGGTGGACATCCTGGTGAACGCGGCGGGCGTGACCGGCCCGGTCGAGACCCCGGTCTGGGCGATCTCCGCCGCGGAGTGGGATCACGTGCTCACCGCGAACGTGCGCGGCACCTTCCTGCCCACCAAGCACGTGCTGCCGGTGATGATCGCCCAGCGCTACGGCAAGATCGTCAACATCAGCGGCACTTCGGGTCTCCGCGGCTACAAGCTGCGCGCGGCCTACTCGTCCTCCAAGTGGGCCCTGCGGGGGTTCACGCGGACCGTCGCGCTCGAGGTGGGCCCCTACAACATCAACGTCAACGCGCTGCACCCGGGGATCGTCACCGGGGAGCGGATGGCGCGCCTGTGCCGCGACAAGGCGCGGAAGCGCGGTACGACCCCCGAGGCGATCCACGCCGAGTACGTGGCCGAGATGGCGCTGCGCCGGGTGACCACGCAGGACGACATCGCCCGCGCGGTGCTCTTCCTGGTCTCCGAGGACTCCCGGAACATGACGGGCCAGTCCGTCACGGTGGACGGCGGCTGGGACGTCTGACGCGTTGCGCCGGGCGGGAACCGCCGGCCCGTTCGTTGCGTTGAGAGCCCGGGAGGGCTTGCCATGCTGACGCCGCACCGCTGCTCCGCGCTCCTCGGGATCCTGCTGCTCGCGCTGCTGACCATCGCGCCACCCGGGAGGGCCGGCGCGGACGGCGGCGGGGGCGGTCAGGGGGCTGCCGTCACCCCGGGCAAGCCCGAGGATCCGCAGTACACGGCGGCGGTGAAGGCGATCAAGGCCAACGAGTACGGGAAGGCCATCCCGCTGCTCGAGGGGGTGGTGTCCCGCGACGACAAGAACGCCGACGCCTACAACTGGCTGGCCTACGCTACCCGCAAGACCGGCAACCCGGCCGCTTCGCTGCCCCTCTACCAGAAGGCGCTCGCTATCGACCCCAGGCACAAGGGCGCGCACGAGTACATCGGCGAGGCCTACCTGATGCTCGACAACCTGCCGAAGGCCAAGGAGCACCTGCGCACGCTCGGCTCGCTCTGCTTCATCACGTGCTCGGAGTACCGCGACCTCAAGCGCGCGGTCGATGCGTACGAGAAGACCGGCGGCAAGACGAAGCCGACCGCGTCTTCCTGGTGAGCGC